>Ga0068853_100000286_pt1 | contig 35671 bp, 24 predicted proteins | sample KBSCornC32_FD_65655 | JGI IMG/M metagenome (GOLD analysis project Ga0068853, IMG submission 65655) | Corn rhizosphere microbial communities from Kellogg Biological Station, Michigan, USA - KBS Corn C3-2 | ecosystem: Host-associated > Plants > Roots > Rhizosphere > Soil ... | reverse complement strand
TCGCCTCGTAGGCCCTCCCGTAAAGGGGAGGACACCACCATGCTTCAGAGAGAACGAGATCCGTCGAGGTTCGTGAAGATCGCGATGTGCACCTGGGCCCTCGCCGGCCTCGTCGGCTGCCAGGGCGAGCTCAGGGAAGGCGACGATGGCGTCGCGCCGGAGACCGAGAGCCTCGCCCCGGGTTCGGGCCAGCTCCGTCAGTTCATCGCCGGTCAGGTCGGCGGGCTGGACAAGCTGAAGGTTCCGGGCGACGACGCGTCGATCCCGCTGCCGCCCGAGGATCCGAGGCGCCCCGGCCGATACCGGACGACCGAGGCGAAGCGCTTCCTTGGCAAGATGCTGTTTCACGATCCGGTTCGCACGGCGCGGGTCAACATCAACGAGAACGTGAACCCGCCCATCCGGGAGGGCGAGCCCCGCGATCTCCCCGCCGGCACGGCGTTCGGGGGCACGGTCTCGGCCTCGAACCCGAATGTGCAAGCCGTCGTCGCCGCCACGAAGGCCACCGGCTCATGCGGAAGCTGCCACCTGGGTGAGGCGGCCGGCAAGGCCGGTGCGGTGCTGAACTTCAATACGGGCGGCGAAGGCCGAGGCTACACCGACGCCGACGGGAAGTACGTGATTCGCCGACGGCCCCAAAGAAGCCTGATTCCACGCGGGCGCGATTTTCTGCCCGAGGTGGCGCTCTTCGACGGCGACACCGGCGTGGACGCGCTTCCCACGCTGACCGACATCTACAGCGTGGCTGGCTCGCGGCTCGTCGCGACGCCGGCTCGGCAGAAGGTGGACCCGCTGCCGGATGCGCTGCTCGAGACGGGCCGCCTCGACCAGCTCGACAGCGTCGGGCGGCAGTCGCCGTCCATGATCGGGTTCGCGTTCAACAATCGCCTGTTGCTCGGTGGCTTCGCCGGCGAGTCGAACTCGCTGGCGGGGGGCCTCAACCCGCTCGACGATCCAGCCCAGGAGAACCTCACGCTTCTGCTGCTGGATGCGCACCGGATGCTCGACTTCGAGTCGGCCGAGCTGCAGCGGATCCCGGGCTTCGTCGAGCTGTTCCGGCAGGCCTTCCCGGCCGAGGCCCAGGACTATCAGGTCTGCAAGCAGGCGAATCCGGGTGATCGATGCCAGGTGCAGCTGGACGCGCTGGTGAACGACCAGACCGTGTTGCGGGCGACGGCGACGTTCCTGCGGACCGCGGTCACGCGGAACACACCCTTCGACCGGTTCCTGGCCGGCGACCACGCCCTGACGTCGCGCCAGCAGAGGGGCGCCCGGCTGTTCTTCACGAGGGCCGAGAATGGCGGCGCGGGCTGCTTCACCTGTCACAGCGGCCCGATGCTCAACAAGCAAGTGGATGACCCGGACGTGACCGGGATCGGTCGATTCGTGGAGCAAAACTTCTTCAACGTCGGCATCGGCGACCACCCCCTGCAGGCGCTGAACGCCCTTCGCCGTGGCCACTTGCAGTTCGATGGCCAGGGCAAGCCGTTGCCGCACGGCGAGGACACGGGGCGGCAGGAGATCACCGGCAACTCGGATGACGCCTACAAGTTCCGCAGCCTGACTCTCCGGCAGCTGAAGGATGCGAGGACCTTCTTCCACAACGGATCGTTCACCAGCGTGAGGGACGTCGTCAGCTACTTCAACGACGGCGTGGCCCAGGATCAACTGTTCGCGGGGCGGGCCAGCACCCTCGAGCCGCGCTTCACCCACCCGCGGGGGGCGCATACGCCGCGTGGTCTGGGCCTCAGCGACGACCAGATGAACGCCGTCACGGACTTCCTCGAGAACGGCCTCTACGACCCGGGGTTCGCTCGCGCCTTCCAGCCAAACGAGGCGGATCTGACCTACTCCAAGTATCACCCGGAGCTCGTCGCGCTGGGCGCGAAGGACGGTCAGCTGCTGAGCGGCCTCGCCATCGACAACGACGATCCGCTCTCGCGCCGGGACCAGGGCCTCGAGTTCCTCGACGTGACCCAGCAGGTGCGCGCCGATCGCGTGGCCGCCGACCGCGCGAATCCCGGCGCCGACGTCTACCGATTCAGGAACGTCGGCGATTCGGTGGTGGACACGCACCTGCTGATCATTCTTCGCGGCTTGCCGTCCGGGGTACGCCTCGCGAATGCCAGTGGAATGACCCGCGGCGGTGATCCGTACGTCCGGGTCTTTCTGGACGACGGCGTCTTGAGGCCCGGACAGAGCCTCACCCAACGCTTCGTCTTCAGCGGTGTGCGTGGCCGAAGGCCGCCGGCCTACGGAGTTCAGCTGCTCTCCGGCCAGGGTAGGCCTTAACGGACCCAGCGGGCCGTCAGCGGCGGCCTGTGCCGTCGCGAAAGGCCGGAAGGGGCGACCCTTCCGGCCTTTTGGCTCGACCGACGCTCATCAGGGCAGGCGAACGTCGACGGGATCGCCCACCTTCACGCTTCCGGGCTTCAGAACTTCGCAGTTGAGCGCAAGAAGCCCGTCGAGCTCGCGGTGAATGCGCAGCAAGACCTCTTTGTCCTGCGCAGCGGTCTCCGGATCGAAGGTGGTCATGATGCATCGCTGGCGCAGGTTCACGATCTGAATGACCGCGCTGCCGACGTGAAGCTCCCGGCCCTCCCAGTCGCGCTCGGCGAGGCCAGGAACGCCCCCGATGAGCAGGTTCGGCCGAAAGCGTCGCCGATCGTAGCCGAGCGACGAGATGGCACCGTCCGTGGCGACGAGCAGCGGAAGGACATCGAACCGATCCAGGCTCTCGTCGCGCACGAGGTGGGCGCCACCACCCGCCGCGTCTCCGATGTCCTTGGCCACCTCGGGCGAAGTCCAGAGGCGTCCGTCCACGAGGACTTCACCCTCCCGGCCCAGCGTCGCGCGATGAACGAGCAGGCGAGGGCGGCTGCGTGCGGTGATCAGCCGGCCGCGCTGGTCTTCTACATGCACGATCCGATCGCCGGGGAGGCCGTCGTACCCGATGTCCACCTGGTCCAGGGGCTCGCCCCCCAATGATTTGACCGGGTAGCGCCAGATCTCCGAAAGCCACATGGCGCCTTGGATGCCGGGGGGGCTCGATGGTGACGCGAGCCGAAGGTCGATTCTTCTCGTCCCCGCGCGAGACCGCTGTCGGTCGTCCCGCGCGGAAGGCGGGGGGTATTAGCCGCTCATCTGGCGGTGAGCTGCGTCGGATCGACGACGGATACGGCGCCGATCTCTCCCGTCACCCGGGACTGGACGAACGCCACGACGGTGATTGTCGACCACGGCAGGTCGGCGGGCTTGCCAAGGCGCACCGTGACGGGGCCGCGGGTGAGCGGGGTCCCGTCGGACAGCGCGCGCACGACCGCGGCCTCCTCGAGGGTTTCACCGGCGTTCTCGCCACGGGTCACGGCGGTTCGGGCCTTGGTGGCCGCCAGGGCGACGACGACGGTCCAGTCTTCGTCGCGCTTCGTGGCGCGGCGGTCGGTGGCAGTGGCCACGACGTCGATCGTCGATCCCCGGAGCGTCGCGGTCGCGACCAGATCGAAGGCCGGCGGCCGCGCCGCGGCGCGCTCCATCTCGCGGAGCGCGTCGTGCCGGCGCTGCCCCGAGAGGTGGACCGTGCCGTCGACGATCATCTGTGGCGTGTAGATGCCGTCGATTCCCGCGCGACCGTCCGGCGAACGCAGCCTCCCCGATCGCGCATAGGATCTCTGCCGCTCGGTGAAGGCCGGCGCCGCGAACGGATCCTTCCAGCCGAGGCCGTCCCAGTAGTCGACGTGGAAGGTGAGCGGAACGACCTTGTCGCGTCCAAGCCCCTGCGCGGGCAGCTCGCGGACGAACGCGTCCGCCGGAGGGCACGAGCTGCATCCCTGCGACGTGAACAACTCGACCAGGACCACCCGTCGCCACGGCGCCGGAGCCGCAGAGGCGCTGGCACCGCATCCGGCGGCGGCGAACGTTGCGAGGAGCAGCTCGAGGACGCGCGATCGCATGAAATCCCTCCCCAAAACGACGGATACGCGGCCAGCGCCAGGCGGTTACGGAGGACCACCCCTTTTCACGCAAGAGGGCGGCGGCCGGCCGGAGCCCGGAGGCGGCTCCGGCCGTTGTCTTGCGTTTGCCCTGCGCCTGGTCAGCGGGCCGCGTGCTCCTTCTTCGTCGTGACGTTCTTGACCAGGTGCTCGATATCCTTGCGAAACTGCGTCTCGTCGACCTGCGTCCCGTTCAGCAGCGTGCTCATGTCGCGGGTGAAGGCGGCCATCGCGATGGCTTCCGCGATCTCGGCGTCCGTGGCGCCGTTGAGCTTGGCGAACTCGGTGTGCGCGATGACGCAGTACCGGCAGGGCACCTGCGACGCCACGGCCAGTCCGGTGAGCTCCTTGTTCTTGCCCGAGGTGGCGGTCGCCGCGCTCATCTGCACGTCGCGCATCTGCCGCCACGCGCCCGCGCGGGCGACGGCCGGAAACCGCTGCAGGAACTCGGGCGCCGAGCCGAGGAGCTGCGTCACCTCGGCGAGGGCGGTGTCACCGTCGACGACGGTGATTGCCTTGCCGCCCGGCGCCTTGCCGGCGGACGCCTTGACGTGGGCGATGATCTTCGCGATCTCGGCGCGGAACTTCGTCTCGTCGGTCTGGATGCCGTTCAGGAACGTGCTCCAGTGACGCGTGATGGCCGCCATGCCCACGGCCTCGCCGATCTCCGCCTCGCTGGCGCCGTTGAGCTTGGCGAGCTCCGTGTGGGCGATGATGCAGTAGCGGCAGGGGACCTGCGCCGCGACCGCGAGACCGATCAGCTCCTTGGTTCGCCCGGGAAGCGCCGTGCTCGGGTTCATCTGCAGGGTCTTCATCTCGTCCCATACGCCCGGCAACATCAGCTCCGGAAACTTCAGGAAGAACTGCGGCACGAAGCCCAGCGTCTTGCCGATGTCGGCGCGCGTCGCCGCCGCGGCGGCGCTCCTGGGGGCGGGCTGGTCGGCGAGCGCGCGGGCGCCACCCCCGAAGACGAGGAGAGCGAGGGTCGCGTTCAGAAGAGTCCTTTTCAGGTTCATGGTCATTTCCTTGTTGGGGTTTGTCGCGGTGACAAACACCCAGGGCGTGACCTCTCATGGAACGATCCGTTCCGAGGCGCTCGAGCCGGCGCGACGAATGGCCAGGTGGTGCCCCCGTCGGACGCTCGGCGCGAGATTGGCCAGCATGGGATTCAGCCGGTCGGCCGTCTGCACGACCTGGCGGAGCTCGTCCTCCGCGGCATCGCTGGTGAGCGTCACGTCGAAGCGCACGCTCTGCCAGCCGGGCGGGACGTCATCGGAGACTCCGAGTTGCCCGCGCTCGTCGTACGTGCAGGTCATCTCGACCTCGACGGAGTCGATCCGGACACCGAGGCGAGCCCCCCACAGGCGATAGCCCATCGCGAGGCTCGCGCCGATGCTCGCGCGCATCAGCTCGTCGGGAGGGTGCCCCCGACCGGAGCCCCCCTGGTGGGTCGGCTGGTCCACGACCAGCTTCCGATCGAGGTGCTCGACATCGCACACGAAACCGTCGCCCAGCCGGATGCGCGCCTGTCCCGTGCCGTGCCCGAACGCGGGCCGGCGTGCCATCGCACGCGCCTTGCGTTCGAACATCGCCTTCAGCTCGGCGGCCTTCAATGGTCTCCTCCGTCTGGCGAAGACGAGGCGTGACCTTCGACGGAACGGGCCGTTCCGTCAGGCGACGTCACGCCGGAGGAGGACGATAAACGCAGTAATTTCCGGTGCGTACGGCCTTGGCCAGGAAGGCCGTCAGCTCGGGCGACGCCTCGCCGAGGCGCGTGAGGGCGTTCTTGATCCGCCGCTGGACGGCGCTGCGGGCGCGCTCGGCGGCCGAACCGGCCCGGCGCGTCCGGCCGCCGAGCCCCACGGCCCGATCGAGCTCCGAGGCGAGGAGCTCGATCTCGGCGCGGGCGTGGGCGGCCCGGGTGGTGTCGCCGAAGGATTCGGCCTCGCTCAATGACTCCCGCAGGTCCTCGAGTCGGCGACCGTACGCCGCCCGTGCCTCGTCGTCGAGCAGGGGGCCTGCGTCGCCGTCGTCCACGGGCGCGCCGTCCCCGCCGGCCGTTCCGCGAACCAGCTCCAGCACGTGGATCTCGCGACCGGGGTCGGCGACGAGCCGGGCCAGATACTGCAGGCCGAGGCTGTCCCTCAGGCGGACCGTCTGGCCGCTTGGAGGGCGCACGGTCCAGAGCTCCCCTTCCAGCGTGAGGGTCAGCGGCACGAGAGCTCCGGTCGCCTGCGGGGCCGCCGCTCCCTCCCAGGACCCGCGACGCGCGTCGATCAGGCGCACGAGCCCCGGCATGTCGAGCTGGACCGCGAGGCCCCGGGCCTCGGCGAGCAATGTCCGGGCGCGCTCGCGATCGCCTGCTGCCGAGCGTGCCCACAGCGTCCGGCCGAGCTCGTAGCGCGTGCGCGCCAGCAGCGGGCGGGCCCCGAGGCGCTCGAGCCGGTCGCGCGCGTCGTCGAGCCGTGCGATCGCTTCGTCCCGGCGTCCGAGGCGCTCGGCCAGCAAGCCGACCAGGCGGCCGATGGGGCCGTCCCATTGCATCTGGGACATCCCGAGCATGACGTACTGATCGGCGAGCGGCTCGAGGACCTCGTAGAGGTCGCGGGCGAGCTCGAGCGAGCCGACGAACGCGGCCGGCTCGCACAGGCAACAAAGGGGGAACATGTTGTGGTGCGGTGGGCGGAGCTCGTCGGGGACCTGCGCCAGGTGGAAGCGCGCCTGCGCCTCGTCTTCGAGCCGCGCGTAGAGCAGGGCGGTCCCGAGGCTTTGCCAGGCTGGCGCCAGGTGCAACGCCGCGCGCTGGCGCCTCGCCAGCGGGTCGTGGGCACGCATCTCGTCGTGCCGGTCGGCCATCCGGAGCAGGCCCTCGTGAAGCAGCACCCGCGAGCGCTCACCCAACGGATCGCTCACCCGGTCCGCCGCCCCGCGGGCCTGGGCCTCCAGCGCCTCGGCGTCCGCGAACCGTCCCTCGATGCCGGCCCGGACCGCTCGGAACAGCGGGACGCGCCACTCGATCCACGAGGCGCGCAGCTCCTTCGCCAGCGCCTCCAGAGCGTCGATGCGCGCGTCGGCCAGGGACAGCTCTCCCAGGGCCAGGTGGTCGAGCGCCAGCCGCGCATGCGTCCGGAGCAGGCGGTCGAGATCCCCCTCGGCGAGGGCCAGCGTCTCGACCTCCAGGTTCAACCCCCGCCGCTCGCGAGGCTCGACGACGTCCATCATCGCCGAGAGCCCGTCGAAGGTCGTCTCGAGCAGGCCGCGCCGGTCGCCCAGGCGCCGCGCGGTGGCGATCGCCTCTCGTGCGAGCCGCACCGGCTCGTCGATGTCGATGGCGGGCTGCAGCGCCGCCGCGAGACGCGCGAGCAGGCGCGCGCGCAGCGGACTGTCGCCGGGAGGCAGCGCGGCCAAGGCGCTTTCGAGCAGGTCGACCATCACCGGATCGACCATCGCGAACTTCAGAACGAGCCCGTAGGTGAGGGCCGCCCGCGCCAGGAGCTCGGGATCGCCGGCCCCCTCGGCGATGGACGCGACCTGGCAGGCCAGCGAGATCCCCCCCGCCGAGTCGCCTGCGCGGATCCGTGCCTCGGCCAGGGCGAGCAGGACGCGCGCCCGCAGCGCGGGCGGCCCGGTCGCCGCATCCAGCGCGGTCACCGCCCGTTCGAGGATGGCGATGGACTGGTCGATGGCCCCGACCGTGGCCGAGCGCGCGGCCGCGCGCGTCGCCAGGTCGACGGCCCGAGAGAGATCGGCTCCGGCCTCGAGCGCGTGATGCGCCAGCTCCACGAGGGGTGGCGTCACGCCAGCGCCGGCCGTCCGCTCGAGCGCGTCGCCCACCGCAGCGTGCAGAGCGGCGCGCTGGTCGGCCGCGAGCTCGCGGTAGAGGACCTCGCGGACCAGCGCGTGTGAGAACCAGGGCCGCCCGGCGCGCTGGCCGAAGATCCCCGTGCGAGAGGCGTCCGTTACTCGCGCCGCCACCCAGCCCGGCTCGCGCCCCGACGCGGCAGCGAGCAGCGTGCTGTCGACCTCATCGCCCGCAACGGCCGCGAGGTTGACGAGGAGCCGCGTGTCGTCGGCCAGGCGCGCGAGGCGTTGCCGGATCACGTCGCGCACGCCCTGCGGGACCACCCCTGCGGCGATCGAGGCCGGCCCTTCGTCGTCGAGCAGCCGCAACATTTCGATGAGGAAGAGCGGATTGCCCTGCGCCTTGTCGAAGATCCGCGTCTCGAGCTCCCCCGCGAGCGCTGCGGGATGGCGTCCTCGCAGCAGATCCGTCGAGGCGTTGCGATCGAGGCGCGGCACCGTCAGCACGGCGCCTTCGCGCGCGATTCGCGAGAAGATCAGGTCGCTGGCCTCGGCGTCGAGGCGCGCCTCGACGTCCCGGCACGTCGCGAGCAGCAAGACCCGGAGCGAGCGCAGCTCGCGCGCTACGGCATAGAGGAGCAGCAGCGAGGAGCGGTCGGCCGAGTGAAGATCGTCGAACACCAGGACCAGCCCCTCGGGCGCGGCCGCGGCCCGCACCAGCGAGACGACCGCGCGCCACAGCCGAAAGCGCGCCTCGTCGGGGGGCGCCGCCGAAAGGGCGGACGCCGGTGGCAGGCGCTGGCGAACCCCGGGAACCAGCTCGGCCACGAGCGGCGCCCCCTCCGCGTCGAGCGCCGCGGCGAGCGCAGAGTCATCGAGCTTGCGGGTCAGCCCCGCGAGGACGTCCAGCCAGGGCCAGTAGGCGGGCGCTCCCCCCGCCTCCCAGGCGCGTCCCCAGAACACGGGCAGCCCTCGCGCCGCGGCGGCCGTCGCCGCGGCGTCGCAGAGGGTGGTCTTGCCGATGCCGGGCTCCCCTGCGAAGAGCAGGAGACGGCCGCGGCCCGCCAGCGCGTCGTCCAGCCCACGCGCCACCTGGTCGAGCTCTCGCTCGCGGCCCACGAATCCCGCGGGCTTGGTGTTCGCGATCCCCGTCTCCATGACCCCCAATTCTTAGACCGGTACGGGCGCGGGGACGAAACGGTTTCGGCCCGCCAGCGGGGCCTCCGTCAAAAAGGGTAGGTCTGCCTGGCGTCCTCGATGGTGATCCAGCGGAGATCGGTGAACTGGTCGATGGCCGCTTTGCCACCGAAGCGCCCGTAGCCGCTGCCCTTGACCCCTCCGAACGGCATCTGCGCCTCGTCATGCACGGTCGGGCCATTGATGTGGCAGATGCCCGACTGCACGCGCTTGGCGACCTCGAACGCGCGCAGCACGTCGCGTCCGAACACCGACGCCGACAATCCATACTCCGACGCGTTGGCGACCCGCACAGCCTCGTCGACGCCTTTCACGCGGACGACGCACAGCACGGGGCCGAACGACTCTTCGCCGTAGAGGCGCATCTCGGGGGTCACGCGGTCGAGCACCGTCGCGGTCAAGATTGTCCCTTTGCGGGTGCCGCCCGCCACGAGCTTGGCGCCCGCGCCGACGGCCTCCCGGATCAGGGCTTCGACACGGTCGGCGGCGTCCGGGCTCACCATCGAGCCGAGCACGACGTTCCCGCTCGGATCTCCGGCGGGCAACGACGACGCCTTGGCGGCCAGCTTCGTCACGAAGGCCTCGGCCACCGACTCGTCGACGATGGCCAGCTCGGTCGACATGCAGACCTGCCCCTGGTTGGCGTAGGCGCCGAACGCGGCGGCGTTGACCGCGGCCTCGACATCGGCGTCGTCGAGCACGATGAGGGGGGCCTTGCCGCCGAGCTCGAGCAGCACCGGCTTGAGGTGCCGGGCGGCTCTTTCGGCGATGATCTTGCCCACCTTGGTCGAACCCGTGAAGTTGACCCGCCGGACCGCGGCGTGGGCGACCAGCGCCTCGACGACGGCCCCTGCGTCCTCCGGCGCGTTGGTGACGACGTTCACCACGCCAGCGGCCAGCCCGGCATCACGCAGGGTATCGCCGATCAGGCGGTGGGTCGCGGGGCAGAGCTCCGAGGCCTTCAGCACCACGGTGTTCCCGCACGCCAGCGGCGTCGCGATCGCGCGCACACCCAGAATGATGGGCGCATTCCACGGGGCGATGCCGAGCACGACGCCCACCGGCTGGCGATAGGAGAGGGCGAGACATCCGGGCTTGTCCGACGGGATCACCTCGCCGCCGATCTGCGTGGTCATCGCCGCCGCTTCGCGCAGCATGTTGCTGGCCAGCATGACGTTGAAGGCGGCCCACGGGGCGGTCGCTCCGGTTTCGGCGCTCATGCGCGCGATCGCGTCCTCGGTGCGCTGGCTCAGGAGGTCGGCGGCCAGGAGCAGCTTGGCGCGCCGCTCGCTCGGGCCGAGGGCGGCCCAGCTCGGGAAGGCCGCCGCTGCCGCGTCGACGGCGGCATTGGCGTCTGCGATCGAGGCCGCCGCCGCGCGCGTGGCGGGCTGGCCGGTCATGGGGTTGGTGCGGACGTAGGTCCGGGCGCCCGAAGCGTCGGCGTCGTTGTTGTTGACGAGCATGGAGGTTTGAAACATGGGTCCCGTCCTTCCTTCCCGGTGGCGCCGTGGCCCGGGCCGTCATTGGAGAGGTCACGCGCCGTGATGGCGTCGACCCGATCCAAATCTGGACCACCAACGGCGCGGATGTAAACCGGAGAAGACCTGAATCGTCGAAATCCGGTGGGAGCGCCGGTGGGCAGCCGTTGGGGAATAATCACCCGTGGCGGCGTTCTGGTGGTCGCATCGTCATTGGCGGAGCTCCGTCTCCGCAAAACTTTCGACCCTGGAGGCCTTCATGAAGCGGCTGATTCTCGTTGCACTGGTGACACTGCTCGGCCGGACGGCGCTCGCCGCCCCGTCCCTGGATGAATGGACCTTGCCCAATCCAGCCAGCAAACCCCTCGAGATCGACGCCGCCCATGGTCCGATCTATTACGTGGACGGCAACGACCACAGCTTGAATCAAGTCGATCCGATCGCCAGCAAGCTCATCTCGTACACGTCGCCCCTGTTCGCGTACTCGCCCCCGGGGGGCATCCGGGTCGCCCAGGATGCCGCGCTCGGCGACGTCGTGTTCGCGACGTACCTGATCAAGAATCGCATCGTGCGCCTGGCGCCGGCCGGATCGGCGCCGACGATGAGCTGGTGGCAATTCTCGGCCCCGATCTTCCGCGGCCCGCGCGCGCTGGATGTGGACAGGGCCACCGGCCACGTCTGGTTCGCGACCTACGACGGGATCAACCAGCCCGTGATTGCGCGCCTGGTGCCGTCGACCAAGGTGGTGACCTACTGGGTCCTTCCCGCCGCCATCGCCAACGCCGCCAGCCAGATCCAGGGCATCGTGTTCTTCCCGGTCCCCGGCTCGCCCGGCAAGGTCTACTTCAGCCTGGCCAACCAGCAGGCGGTGGCGATCCTGGACCTCGCCACCAACCGCGTGACGCGCTGGCCGTGGCGCAGCGTCGGGGCCGGTCAGATCGCCGTGAACGCCAACGGAGAGGTGTTCGCGCCGCAGGGCTCGGGAGCCGGTGCGGCCCTGCGCCTGCGACCCAGCACCAACACCTTCACCGAGTGGGTCACCGGCGCCAGCTCGTTCACCCCCTACATCACGATCGACTCGGCGGCCTTCCCTTACCTGACCGGGAGCTTGGGCGGCGTCCCCAACGTCAGCCGCCTCGTCCCCGGCGTGGCCGGCATCGACGTCGTCGTCGGCCCCACCACCGTCTTCGTCGCCCCCGCGACACAGCTCTCGATCTCGGACATGGGCTCGGCCACCCGCACCACGGCCCCGCTCCCCCACGTCGTCGTCCCCATGGGCAGCGTGGCCGCTGGCGCCTTCACTCGCTTTTCGGCCACCAGCGCCACCGGCGCCGTCAGCGCCGAGAGCCCGACGCGGGTGTGGACCACCGAGACCGCGGCGCACAAGGTCGCCCGCCTCAATCATTGAGCGAAGCCGTCCTCGAGTCCCAGGCGCGTGCGAGGAGAGGCGTGACCTCTCCTTGCAAGGCGCCTGGCTCTCCCGCCCCGACTGGGGTGCGGTCTCGTGACATGACGGCCCGGCGTCGCGCCGACGTCCTCGGACCGAAAGGTTCCTTTCGTTACCCGGCGACGTCGTTCGAACGGTGTCTCCACCGGTTCGGCTTTGTTTCCGTTCATTTCACGTCTGACGAGAGCACCCGGCCGCGACAACAATTAGACGGCAGGAGAGGCTCCCTTGCTTCGCCCCACGCTCGCCTTCATTTTCGGCCTCTCGCTCGGCGGCGCCTGCGTCGGCCGCATCGAGGCGGATTCGCCGGCGCCGGGTACGCAGCTCGCGAGCGCCGCGCCGAGCGACGTCCCGTCGGCCAGCGAGCCGGCCCCCTCGCTGCCGGCCGACGTGGTCGGACACTGGTACGCGACCCGCAACGGCGGCGACCGGGTCACGCTCGTGTTCGCGAACGGCCAGGGCCCGAGCGCCGGCGACATCAGTCACCTGGAAAAGACCGACGACGCGGCCGCGCCGATCGAGCACGTCACCATCGACACGGACGGCACGCTCCGCTTCGGCGTCGACGAGTCGGATGGGATGACCTGGTACCGGCTGACGATCCGCGATGGGATCCTGGCCGGGCGGTATGCGGTCCAGGAGGACGCACCGACCGATCCCGCCGCCTACGCCGGCCGCCTGATCGCCTGGCGAGACGAGACGTTCGGCGCCGACATCGTCCCCCGCGTCTGGGACGTCTCGCTCGATGGCCACCACCAGGGCATCGTCAGGATCGATCGCGCGGCGGCCGGGTCATCGCAGCTCGTCGGTACGTTGAAGCCTTACGCGACGGACGGCCGGCTGGACGAGCAGCCGAGCGAGGACCTCGACGTTCGTCGCTGGGACGGCGCCACGCTGGCCTTCGTCAGGCCTGCTTCGCCGGCGCAGGCCTCCTTCGAAGGCACGGTGTCGGGCCGGATGGTGGCGGGCACGGTCACGGCCGGCGACGGCTCGACGGCTCCATGGACGGGCACGCGCATCGAGGTGCTCACCCACGGCATCGGGGCCCGCACGTCGGCGGACACGGCGGACTGGCAGGCACGGACACGCGCGCGGCTCGGGTTGCTGGCGCTCGGGGGAAATCCGCAGCCGCTCAGCACCCTGGTGACCGTGGGCGCCAGCCAGGGGCCGATCGCCGACGACGCCGGCGAGCTCAACCGCGACGACGACGGGGCGGATTGGCCGCAAACGTACGGGTTGCAGGAGCTGTCGTTCGACAGCGCGATCGCCGATCCAGACGGCGGCGCGCCCCTGCTGCGGCACGCGCACGGCTGGGTCGCGACGCCGGAAGCGCCGGCGCCTCCCGGAGGCTACCCCGTCGCGCTGGTGCTGAACGGCCACGGCAGCAGCGCCCGCGACGTGTTCGACGGCAAGAGCACGTACTGGTACGGCGATGCCTTCGCGCGCCGGGGCTTCCTGGTCGTGGCTGTCGACGTCGGCCACCGGCCGCTCGGCGATCGTGCGTCGTTGTACACGGACAAGACCGAGGGCGACGACGCGCCCACCGGAAACGGAACGCACCCGGCGATCGAGGCCGCGGGGTTGACCTCGGACTGGGAGGAGGACGGCGAACGCACCTGGGACGTCATGCGCGCGCTCGACTACGCCCTCGGGCGGCCCGACGTGAACCCGCGCGACGTCACCGCGGTGGGGCTCTCGATGGGAGGCGAGGTCACCGACTGGGTCGCGGCGATGGACACGCGCATCCGGGTCGCGTTCGCCGCCGCCAGCCCGACCGACCTGACGATCCTGCGGCTGCACGGCAACCACGCCTGCTGGAGATGGCAGCGGGGTGACGCCGGTGAATACCTGGACCCGGGGGACCTCGCCGCGCTCGTCGCGTCCCGCGTGCTGGTGCGCGAGACGGGCAAGCGCGACCCGACCTACTCCGACCTGGCCGCCCCGTTCGGGTCCGCGAAGGAGGTCGTTCGGCGCGCGCGGCCGGCGTTCGATGCGCTCGGCGGCCGGCTGATCCACTACCTGCACTTCGACGCGCACGCCTTCCACGTCGGCCAGTACTGCGCGCTGGACGCGGCCGACGATGGGGTCACGACCCCGATCGACGAGGCCCCGAGCCCCGCCGACGCGTGGTCCACGAGCTGGCTCGTCGACGGCGCCACCGTCGAGCTGTTGCCGTCGATCTTCGAGCTGCTGCCCGCGAGCGCGCCGAACTGACGCGGCCCTTTGGATGGGGGGCAGATGGGAGGCATGCCCCCCATCTGTCGCGCCATTACCTCCTGGGAGGCTCGAGGGGACACCCCGCCGGCGACCACGGCCGGCAGGCGCCTTCGGATATGTCAAGACGGCCCTCAGTCACCGCGCCGGCGCCGCCGGCAGCGCAGTCTCGTGGGCGCTGTCAGCGTCGCGCGTTGACCTCGACGGGCGGCCCCCAGCTATCGGGGCCGGTATTCGCCCATGCCGCGCTCGCGGGCCCCGGTGTCGATCTGAGCCTTGGTCGCCGTGTCGACATCCGCGTGGGAGGCGCGCGGACCCCCGGGGGCCGACATGTCGGCCACGAGCGCGTCGCAGGCCTTCTTCGGATTGCCGTGGTGCTTGGCCAGGAGCTGCTCCGCCGCCTTGTCCGTCTTGTCGTCCAGGACCGGCGCCACGCCGGTCCGCTTTCGGTAGTCGTTCGCGTAGCACCTCACGACGGCGTCTCGCTGGTCCGTCGAGGCGGCGCCGGAACCGGACGCGGCCCCGGGGCCCGCCGGGGCGTTGCTGGTGGCGCACCCACCGGCCAGGGCGCCGGCCAGCGCGATCGAGCCCACGAGGCGCGACGGTGAAAACTTCGTGGTCATGCGGATCCTCTCCTTCCGGTGGGTCCGCACGAGCGGCCCTTGCCGCCCTTTCTACCATCGGAACCCGAGGAAGGACGCGACCGCGTCCGCGAATCAGTTGGAGTCCTTGGGACGGGTCTCACCGATCAAGCGGGCCACGTTGCGAAACAGGACGGGGAGGCTCACCGGCTTGAGAATGCAGAGGACCCCCGGGAGGGTCTTGTCGGTGTCCTCGTAACCCGCGCCCGAGAACGCGATCACCGGAATGTCGGCCCAGCGTGGTTGCTCGAGGAGGCGCTGCCGCAGCTTCCATCCGTCCATGATCGGCATCATGAGATCCATGATGATGATCTTGGGCGGGGCATCGCTGGCGGACAGATCCTGCAGGGCCGCCTGGCCATCGCCGGCGGTCGCGACGGTATAGCCCTCCCTCTCGAAGGCCCGCTCGAGTGAGCGCCGAACCAACTCGTTATCCTCGATTATCAGGACGTCTTTCACGGCATCGCCCGAGATCCCACATCGGCGCCTCGGGCGCAAACCTGAGCGCTCAAGAGATCTGCGGCTTCCACCGAGGGGTGTTGTGGGGATCGGGGAGGATATTGGGGACTGCAGAGAATCGTCGCGGCGATGCGGAGCCTCTTCCGGCCTGCAGCCCTTCGCCCGTGGACGCCGCCCTGGCGTTCCTGGAAGAGATCACGGCGTCGGCGTGGGACGTCCCGTCGATCCTCGCGCCGTTCGTCCTCCGTGCCCAGGCGCTGACTGGTGCGTCGGGCGCCGCCGTGGGTATTCGCGAGGGCGACCACCTCGTCCTGCGCGCCGCGGTGGGCTCGAGCGGGCCCCTGCTCGGACGCCGACTGCGCGTCGACAGCAGCTGGTCTGGCCTGGCGCTCGTCACAGGCCAGCCCATCATCTGCGCCGACACCGGCAGCGAGGCGCCACCGTTCGAGCCCGGCCGGCTCGAGAGCCACATCGAGGCGAGATCCCTGCTGGTCGTGCCCTTCGAATCTGCTCACGCCGAGAGCGGGGTCCTCCTGGTCACCTCGCCGGATCCCAGGACCTTTCGACAGGAGCATCAAAACACCCTTTGCCTCCTGGGAAGGATCCTCATGCACCGGCTGGAGCATGCGGAGCAGCTACGCGGCTATCAGCTCACGCTGGCCGAGAACGACATCGCGCTCGCGACGCTTCGCGAGAGCGAGCATCGATTTCGAAGCGCCTTCGACCATTCCGGGATGGGGATGGCGTTGATGTCCACCGACGGCCGGCTCCTCAGGGTCAACCCCGCGCTGTGCCGCACCCTCGGCTATTCGCGGTCGGAGCTGCTCGCCCTCACTCATCAGGCGGCCACCCACGCCGACGACCGCGAGCTGGAGACGCCGCTTCTGCGTGAAATCATCGCCGGCGAGCGGACCCGCTACGAGATCGAGAAGCGTTACCTGCACCACGATGGATCGACGGTCTGGGGACTGCTGACGGTGTCGGTCATCACGACCCCCGAGGAGGAGGCGCTGTACCTGGTCGCGCAGATCCAGGACATCACCTCGCGCAAGGCCAATGAACAGACCTTGATGGCGCTGGCGGTTCGCGACGACCTCACCGGGCTGTGGAATCGCCGCGAGATGTTGCGGATCTTGCGCGAAGAGACCTCACGCGCCGATCGCCACGGCCGACCGCTCTCGCTCATAATGATCGACATCGACCGCTTCAAGATGATCAACGACACCTACGGCCATCCGGCGGGGGACGCCTCACTGCGCCAGCTCGCGCGCATCGTGGAGGACTGCGTCCGATCTTTCGATCGCGTCGCCCGCTACGGCGGCGAAGAGTTCGCGGTCATTCTCCCGGAGACCCTCGAGCCGGACGCCCTGGTGGTGGCGGAGCGCATTCGTACGCGCGTCGCCGCCGAGATGTTCTCGATTCCTTCGCTCGACGGCTCGGACCTGGGCATCGCGATCACCGTCAGCTCTGGCATCGCGACGATGACCGCCGAGCACGACCTGTCGGTCGAAGACCTCATCCGTGAAGCCGACACTCACCTCTATGCGGCGAAGAGCGACGGCAAGAACCGCTGCGTGAATGCGTCGACGGCCCGGTCGGCGACGCAGACCAAGGTCGCCTCCAGCGCCGGCCCCGAGTCCGGCGCCGGCACGTAGGTGGGTGACCGCGGCTCGCTCAGAACTGCGAGATGAACTTCCACGACTCCGCCGGGACCCAGGTGGAGGAGGTGTTGGGGGGCGAGGGCGTGTGGGGGCCCTGGAAGATGCAGGCCCGCGTCGGATAGCCCGACATGCAGCCAGTGAAGTCGACGCAGTTGCCGGTCTTGCCTCCGTCGCTCGGCGCGGTCGGCATGTCTCGCGCCATGCAACCGTTGATCTTGGCGAAGTCGTTGACCTGCGGCACCCCGTAGTCGGGATAGGTGCAAACGGTGTCCTGATTGCCGTGGGTCATGAAGTAGGCGACCGGTTTGTTGTGCGGCGTGACGCAGCCACTCATCGGGCCACCGGAGTGGACCGCGACGCCGCGGAAGAGGTCACCCAGCGCGCAGGCCACCGCATATGACATCGAGCCGCCCATGCTGAAGCCCTCCGCGAAGACGCGCGACTTGTCGATGCAGAGCTTGCTCGTGATCGAATCGTAGAGCGCCTTCGTCAACTTGATGTCGTCGCCGCCCGCGCTGTTCGACCGGTTCGCGTCGCTCCAGCCGTTGCCGATGCCCTGGGGCGCCACGAAGATCGTGCTGCCCCCGGCCATGTCCCACAGGCCGTAGAACGGACCTTTGGTCGTGCCGCCGCCCTGAGATACGTTGGCCGCCGTTCCGTTCAGCCAGTGGAACGAGAAGATCAGGCGATAGGCGTGATTCGAGTCGTAGTTGTCCGGAATGCGAAGATTGTAGGTGCGGCTCGTGTTGCTCTTGGCATCGGGGACCATGATGGTGAGGTTGGTCCCGGACGCGAGCCCCGCCGCCATGCCGCAGCCCGCGCTCTTGACGGCGTCGGCCGATCCCGTGCTGCCGCCCGTCGGCGTGGCGCCGCCCCCGGCGCCGCCCGTTCCGGTGGCCGGACCCGATCCGCCAGGGCCCCGGCCTCCCATCGGACCACCCCGACCGCCGCCGCCCGGGTTGTTGCCGCCGGCACCGCGGCCGGCTGTCCCCGCCTCGCCGGCCAAACCCCGCCCACCGGAACCATTCGAGGCGCCGCCGCTGCCGGCCGGAGCGCCTCCCGAGGCCGCGCCGCCGCTGCCGGCCGGAGCGCCTCCCGAGGCCGCGCCACCGCTGCCGGTCTTTCCGCCCGACGCGGTGGTTCCGCCGCTGGCGGTGGCTCCGCCCGAGCTCGAGCCGCCGCTGCCCGGGTTACCGCCCGAGGAGGTCGACCCACCGCTTCCGGTCTTTCCGCCGGTCTCGGTCGCACCCCCGGTTCCGTCCGGCGTCTCGGTGCTCGTTCCACACGAGACGGCCAGCGCCCCCAGGAGGCAAAGGGCCGCCGCACCAGCGATTGCGGTCGTCGATGTCAGAGTGCGCATGACGTCTCCTGAGGCAAAAGGGGGGAACTCTCTCCGTCACGCCATCGGGCCGGCATGTCGCGACGGAAGGGACGATTCAAACGACAGCGGTCGGAGCCCCGGTGCTCCAGATGGGGCGAAGATCCCACCTACCACAAGGTCCAATACCTTTGGGAACAAATATAAACCCACCTGAAATCGTTAGTGCATCGAGTCACCGGCGAACCGTCACAGCAGGTCATCACGCGCTTCGATTTCCTTGCGATAGTATGAGGCCCCTGCCGCGCGGCCCAGACCCCGGCATCGTCGAGGCATCCGCATGCAACGATCGCAGACGCGAAACATGGTGGTCGGCAGCGTCCTGGCGGCGGTCGCCGTCGCGGCCTGCCGCGATGGCAAGACCGGCTCGGGGCCGGTCGAGGCTCGTCCCTCCTATGACGAAGCCGCCGCGCGAGTCGCGGCTCCCCCTGGCGCTGGCCCGGAGGCGAAGGGCCCACCCGGCAGCGTCCCGGCCCTCACCATCGATTATCCGCTCGATGGCTCGACCTTTCCGCCGGAGTTCCCCCCTCCGACCTGGCAGTGGCGCGACGTGACCGGTTCGACGTCGTGGCAGATCGAGGTCGCGCCGGGCGACGGCTCGCCCGCGCTGTCGTTCGAATCGACCGGACCGGGGTTGCGCGTCGGCGCCAGCGATCCGCGCACCGTCGCGGCGACGAACGAGCCGCCGGCGCTGACTCCCGAACAGGCGTCCGCCCACACCTGGACGCCCGACGAAGCCACGTGGTCGAAGATCAAGGCCCACAGCGTCGAGAAGCCCGCCCGGATCGTGATCACCGGCCGGCGCGCCGGCGATACCCGGGTCCTGTCCCGCGGCGCGCTCGCGATCCACACGTCGAAGGATCCCGTCGGCGCTCCGATCTTCTACCGAGACGTGCCGCTCATGCCGTCGGAGAACGAGAAAGGGGTGATCAAGCCCCTCTCCCCGAAGGCGGTTCCCCTCATCGCATGGAGGCTCCGCAACGTCGCCGAGAAGGAGAGTCACGTTGTGATGACCGGCCTGCACACGTGCGTGAACTGCCATTCGTTCTCGGCCGACGGCAAGACCCTGGGATTGGACATGGACGGGCCTCAGAACGACAAGGGGCTGTACGCCCTGGTCGACGTACGGCCGAAGATGAGCATCGGCCGCGAGAACCTCGTCGCGTGGAGCGACTTCCGGGGCAAGCTCGGCAGCAAGCTGCGGGTCGGCTTCATGTCGCGGGTGTCACCGGACGGGAAGTACGTCGTCACGACCGTCAACGATCCTGGGCTGGACCAGACCGACTACGAGCGCCGAAAGAACCCGGTCGATCTCATCCGCAACTACTACGTCTCCAACTTCAAGGACTATCGGTTCTTGCAGGTGTTCTTTCCCACGCGCGGCGTGCTCGCCTGGTACAGCCGCGGGGCCAAGCACCTGGAGTATCTCCCGGGCGCGGACGACCCGCGCTACGTCCACGCCAACGCCGTCTGGAGCCCGGACGGAAAGTACCTGGTGTTCGTACGGGGCGCCGCCAAGGACCCGTATCCTGCCGGGACGCCCCTCGCGAAGTTCGCCAACGATCCCAACGAGACGCAGATGCGGTTCGACCTGTACCGCATCCCGTTCAACCGGGGCAAGGGAGGCAAGCCGGAGCCGATCGAGGGGGCCTCGAACAACGGGATGAGCAACTCCTTTCCGAAGATCTCGCCCGACGGACGCTTCATCGTCTACGTCCAGGCCCGCAATGGCTTGTTGATGCGCCCGGACGGCCAGCTCTACATCGTCCCGACGGCGGGGGGGCGGCCGCGGCGGATGACCTGCAACACGCCCCTCATGAACTCGTGGCACAGCTTCTCACCGAATGGGCGCTGGCTGGTGTTCAGCTCGAAGAGTCGATCGCCTTACACGCAGATGTTCCTGACCCACATCGATCAGGACGGCAACGACACGCCGGCCATCTTGATCGAGAACTCGACGGCGGCGAACCGCGCCGTGAACATCCCCGAGTTCGTGAACATTCCTCCCGAGACCCGCCTCCAGATTGACACCCCCGCGGCGGAGTTCGCGCGCCACGTGGATCTGGCCTCCGACGCGATGAAGGCCCGCCAGTTCGACGTGGCGGTGGCCGAGCTGGACCAGGCCCTGGCCCTGTCGCCGACCGATGCGACCGCCCACAACAACCTGGGGGTGGCGCAGATGGAGATCGGGAAGCTGGAGGACGCGATGGGGCACTTCCGGAAGGCCCTCGCCGAGAACCCGAAGTTCCCAGAGGCCTACAACAACTTCGGCGAGGCGCTGGCCCGCCAGGGCGCGCTGGAAGACGCGATCGGCAAGTTCGAGAAGGCGGTGAACCTGGATCCCGAGCACGCCGACGCCCAGCGGAACCTCGGCACGACGCTGGCCCGCGCGGGCAAGACCGCCGAGGCGATCCCACATCTCAGGAAGGCGGTGGCGGTCAAGCCGGAGGCGGCGGAGGCGCGTCGCGATCTGGGGCACGCGCTGGCGGAGGACGGTAAATTGCAGGAAGCGAAGACCGAGCTGGAAGAGGCCGCCAAGCTGTCGAGCGGAAAAGATCCCCTGGCCCTCTACTTCTTGAGCCGCGTCTATACCGATCTGCACCGCATCCCGGAGGCGGAGCAGACCGCGCAGCAGGCGCTGGCCGTCGCGACCGAGCAGGGAAACCAGCGGCTGATCCAGGCGATCACCGCCACGCGCTAGCGCGCTGGTCCAGGGGACTGGTGCGGCTCCCGTCCTGAAGAAGAGCGACCGCCTCGATCTCGACCAGCAGCTCGGGGCGGCAGACGTCGGCGATGATGGCGACGAAGGGCAGGGCTTGCAGGCCGAGGCCCCGCGCGACGTCCTGGCAGGTCCGTGCCACGGCGTCGGTCTTGGCGAACAACGTCGTCTGGACGATGTCTGCCAGCGTCGCGCCCTCTTGCTCGAGCACGGCCGCGATGCTGAGCAGCGTCTCGCGGCACTGTGCCGCCGCGTCGCCCGGATGCGTGCTTTGCCCGGCGGCGTCGATGCTGGCGGTGCCCGACACATGAATGACCTTGCGCCCGTCTCGTTCGATCACGATCGCTCGAGCGAACGCCGATCCGTAGGCGAAGGCCTGGCCTTGCCGTTCGCTTCGCGTGATCGGGCGTACCTGCAGCCCGCCGGCGCGCGCATCGATGGCCAGCACGTCCATCAGACACTCCTCCCGACCGTGGCGCGCTTGAATCCCGGTCGACGCTGGAAAAAAGCCCCTCCCGGGGGCCGGCACGCCGGCTGCGGCGTGGTGCGCGTTTCGAACCAGGTTGAAGGCGCCGTAACAGTCGAGGAGGTGCGACAGGTAGATCCAGGTTCGCGCGACCTGACCGTACGAATAGCCGCGTTCGCCGAGCGCGGCGCTGACGGTCTCGAACACGCGCCTGGCCTGTTCGGGTGCTGGTAACGGCGAGACCTCCCCCGGGGAGCTGGCGTCCACGCCCGAGAGCACCAGGGCTCGAAAGTCGGGCCCGGTCCATTCACGGCCAATCGGGCGACCGCGCCAGACGACCGTCTCGACGCGCTGGCCCTCGCCGAGGGTCACGCCCCAGAGCTGCACGCCCGCGAAGCCTGCCCCCGATGCCGGTGTCCCCTCGAGCAGCGTCACTGGCCAATCCCCGCCGAGGCCGGCCAGGGCCAGCGCCGCCTCGCGAGCTTGCCGAACGGCCGCGTAGGCGCTCCGCACGGCATAGATCTTCTCGTGCAGAACCGCGATCCGTTCGGTGGCCAGGACCTGCGCCAGGGCCTCGAAGACCGGGGCCGCCAGGCGGGACGCGACGCCCGGGCCCGACGCCACACCGCCCTCCATCCCCGCGGCCGGCAAACCGGTCAAGAACCACTCGCTGTGGGTCGAATGTTCGATCCGCCGAACGACGACGCCACGATCTCGTGGGGATGCGGGGGGCTTCGTCATGGTCAGCGGCCGATCCGCTCGGGGCGTTCCAACGTATCACGCGCGCCGAACTCGGCAAGGCGCCGGCGGTGGGTCTCGTCAGCGCGCAGCTACCTGGGCCGTTCGCCCGGCATCAATCGTCGTATCTACCCGTCTTGCCGCGCGTGGCCCTCAACTACGAGACGCCCATCGGCTCGATGCTGAAGCTGATGTACGGGCGCGCCTTCCGGGCACCCAGCATCACGGAGCTGACCATCGCGCACAACCCCGTCATCACGGGGGGGCTGGCGACCAACAGGTCGTTGCGGCCGGAGCTCGTCGACACCGGCGAGCTGGCCTATACCCAGAATCTCTTCTCCCGACTGTCGATCACGGGAACGGGATACTTGAGCTATGCGCACAACCTCATCACGCCCGGCCAGGCCCTGACGCCCGCGGACGTCGCTCGGGTACGAATGATTCGCGGCCTCCCCGCTCAGGCCTTCGTGGCGAGCAGCTCGGCCTGCGTTCGGGTGTAGTACGCCTCGAGCTCCCCGTCGGGCAGCGTGAACAGCTTGCGGCAGATGGGCATGGCCTGGAGCACGCCGCGAAGCTGGGGAAAGTCGAGCCGCTTCGAGCCCGCATCCTTGAGCAGCTCGGCGAACAGACGGCGCGCCACGAGAATCTTGAACTCACGCTGGCGAGCGCCAGCACCGTCGCTGGCGTTCTGGCGCAGGAACAGCGCTTGATTGGACGCCCACAGACACGTGGCGACTCGCCGCTTGATGCGTCCGCTCGCCACCTCGATGTGACGTAGCCGGGCGCGCGGTGCCACCACCAGGCAGCCCTGCAGGGACGCGCGATAGCTCGCGTCCAGATCCTCGGCGGGACAATAGCTGCGCAGCCACGAGTTGAAGCGCACCAGGCCGATGACGGACCGCCGATAGGTCATCGCGCACCCGGTGAACAGTCGGACGGGCCTGGCGCCCAGCTCCGTGACCTCGGCCGGCACCTCCGGGTCCGGATAGCGGCCCAGATAGGGGACGAACGTGCGCTCGCGGCTCATGAGGAGGATCTCGCGGTAGACGAACCGTCCGAGCGCGCTGCCCTTCAGCCAGTCGCGCGGCCCGGTGGGCTTGAGGTCGACCGTGTCGAGCACGTCCGGCCCGTCGAGCGACGGCGGGCTCTCGTCGACCGGCGAGATCTGGACGCCGGCCACCCCGGCGTCGCGGTCGGCGTCGTAGATGGCGAGGACGTGCTCGGCGGCGTCGGGGAACAACATGGCGTCGTCGTCGATCATGAACAGGACGTCGGCGCGCGCGAGATCGATGGCCTGGTTGCGCTGCACGGCCAGCGACGGCACGCTCGCTTCCACGTACTGGCAGGGGACGCTGGCCTCGCGGCAGAGCGCCTCGACGGCGAGCTTGCCTTCCTGCCAGTTGGGGCTGGCGTCCACGACCACGACCTCGGCCGGCTTCACGGTCTGGCCGAGCGCGCGCTTCACGCACTCGGCCAAAACCTGGTGGCGCTTGTAGGTCGCGACCGCCAGCGCCCAGGTCGTCGCGAAAGCCGCCTGGCGCGGCACCGGGGCAGGCCTTTCGCGACTCAGATGCGCGATGGAGCCGGTGGACGCCGCGGGAAAGCCGGACGACGAACGTTTCGGGATGGTCAAGATGCGATCGCGGGCCGCCCGCCACCTTCGCCTCACACCCACGTGATTCATGGATCTCTAACGATCGACGAGCCGAAAGTTCCCTCGGGACGGCGATCGGCCTGCAGCTCCTCCCACGGTCGACGAAGCTCCTGCCGCGCCGCCGCTGCTCGGGACAACCGCTCCAGTGCGGGCACCCGAAGGTGTGTGGTCCCGATCACAGACCGGGCATTGGCCCACTTCGCAGATCTGCGACGCCGGCCGCGGCTCAGATGGGCGACGGCCGCGTCGGGCCGCCGCCCAGAGAGGCGGCGGCCCGAGCTTCGTTGACTACCAGGAGTCGCCGTACGAGCACAGATGGTACGAGTCGCCGGCCGCCTGATCGACGTAGATGTAGACGTCGTAGTCGGTGCCGTTGTCGCGGTGCCATTTGTTGTAGAAGCCGTTCTGGATGTTCACGTCCAGAACCGTCGACCAGGTGTACCAAGGCTGGATCTGGACGCGATAGTGAACCGCGCCGCCCGCGTACACGGAGACCGTCGAGTCGACCCAGTTCATGTCGTTGCGCTGGAACGAGCCCGTGCCGGTGGAGTACATCCAGTTGATGACGTAGTCCCACCCGTTGCCGACCTTCACCCCGCCGGCGCAGAAGTTGTCATAGAACCACTGATCGTAGCTGTTCGCGAAGGTGACGGCCGACGACACCTTGGTCAGACCGGCGCCTGCTTCGGTGCGCGCCGGCAGCGCGCGCAGCGTGGACGGCGAGAGGTCGGCCTTCGGGGTGAGCACCGGCGAGGACGTGCGCTGCTTCAGCAAGGCCGCGCGCGTGACCGCGTCGACCAGGGCGGGCGGCGCCTTCTGGTTCGTGAGCGCCTCGTACAGCTCGCTGGCGGGCAGCCGCTGCATCGACGTCGGGATCATGGGCGCGGTGCCGTTGCGACCGATCTCGGAGATCAGGACGATGCCCTCCTGCGGCTCGAAGAACTTCACGACACCCTGGTTCGGGAAGTCGATCTTCGCGCGCAGTCCCATCGCGGCGTCCTGCTTGGCTTCGTCGAGGGCTGTCGTCGTCACCTCGTCCGCTTGCCCGGAGCTCGGCTCCTCGAGGCCGGTGCTCCCTGCGCCGGCGTTTTCGGTGCCGCACCCGATGGCCGCAAAGAACACTGCGCCCGCGATGCCAAAACCACTCCGCAACCCCAGCCCGATCCTGTCTTCGTATAGCTTCATGGATACCCTCTCTGTTCGATCTCGAATGACGACTACATGGGCGCCGGACCGTCCGGCCGCCCTTCAATGAACACCCGACGCGGGCGTTTCGGCAGACCGGACGGTGATTGCAGAAAGGTGACGACCCGGTCCGGCGCGCGATTTCCCGCACAGCGGGTGTGCAGATCTCCGCGCACTCCCGCAAATTCCACGCGGAGACGATGAGCATTCCCGGGCGAATGCCCGCGCACCTCGTCTACTTTCGAGACGGCCGACGCTGGCATGTGAACTGCTGTGCGGCTGGCCGAGATTCACAACGAAAGACGAAGACAGATGATCAAGCAGCGCCTCCTCGTGATTCCGCGGCTCACACTGGCGGCCGTCGCCGTGCTGGCCATCTCGGCACCTCCGCGCGCCGGCCGGGCGTTCGAGCCCGCCGACCATCCTTGCTTCAAGACGGCACCCACCTGGAACGCGACGAACGGTGCCCTGGTCTCGGGGATCTCGAAGGGGCCGGTCGCGGCGATCTTCACGGCGCTCAACCAGTCCCGGACGCACGTCATGATGGCGCACGTCACGCCAGGCGGCTACTGGGCGACCGAGTCGACCACCCTCCAGCCCTCGATCCACAAGACGACCGTCAAGGTCTGCGTCCTCGGGGTCTGCGTCAAGGCCGGCCAGATCCCCGAGCCGAGCATGCCGCTCGAACCGAAGGAGCTGGCGGCCGGCGCGCCGGGCTTCTCGCAGATCAACATGGGCGGCGCCTACGCGTACTGGATCGACGCGACCCAGGTGTTTCGGCAGGTGAGCCCGAGGCCCTCCGCCTCGCCCATCTGCAAGTACAACTGCCAGATCAACGGCGTCGCGGACTGGCTGTGGCAGAACGTGCCCTACGATCAGGTGACCTCCGCGGCCGACTCCAGCACCTGGTACTACAGCCTGAAGTCCACGGATCCCTCGGGCACCACCGCGCACATCTCTTACGGGGTTCACCAGTTCATGGACGGCTTCATGCGCGCCACGGTGGGTATGACCGGCGAGAGCCCGTCGAATCGCGGTCTCGCGTGCTCGCAGGTGCCGGCCTGGGGCTACCGGAACTGGGTGCTCCAGACCGACGAAGATCTCGGCACCTTCAGCCGGGAGATCTCGACGCACAAGTACTCGCACGCCCAGACGGTGGAGGCGGGCCAGGCGCTCTGGAGCTCCGTCTACGGTGGCTGCATGGATCAGGACGCTGGCTTCTGGGGCGGCCTGGTGAACGCCTACACCGGACTGATGGGGCAGAGCCTCCAGGATCAGACCTGCCGCTCGGCGGCGTATCAGGTCCTGAATTGCTTCTTTCAGGGCGAAAACTCCAACGGCTCGGGTTGCACCAGCAGCTCGGCGACGCCGTGGAACAACTACAAGGCCGGCACGGCCGCCGGCGCCAACTCGCTCAGCCCCGACGACATCATGGGCCTGAGCGGCTCGGCGAACGCCGGCCCCTGGTCGACGTCGACGCAAGAGATGCTGCAGTGGAACGGGGGCGGCTCGACCTACGGCTGCTTCTACTAGGCCGGACGAGGCGTCGGGCATGCGCAAGATGTCAGAGACCCTCGGCTCGCGGGCCGGGGGGCGGGGCCGGCTGGCCGGGCTGTTGCTCGTGGCGGGGGCGCTCGTCGCGATCTTCGTGTCCTCCTTCTTCTTCTCTTTCTCGGTCCGCCGGCCGCCCAGCGCGCCCGCGGTCGAGGAGGAGCCGGAAGTCGCGACGCGCCCGCCTCGACCGGCCTCGCTTCCGGCGGTCGCCGGTGCGCCGGATCCGTCGGAGGGGGAGGCGGCCGTTGCCGGCGCCCCCATCATCGACGAGATCGAGGTCGAGAAGCAGGAGGTCTGCGAGGGAGAGGAGAACCTGATCACGATCAAGGCGCACACGCCGGTGGGGCGCGACGACGCATTTCTCCACTACGCGATCGGCGGGACGCCGGGTCGGTCGATCGCCGTGCGCGCCGTCCTTCCGACGGAGGGCCTGGACTCGCCGGGGCCGGTGCGCGTTCAGGTGTTCGGGCGCGGCGACGCCCTGACCAGCGCCGAAGTCCCCCCCTACAAGGTCAAGAAGTGCCGGCCCGATCGCGTGCTGCTGCTGAACGCCCGGGCGATGCCGAACTCCAGCGACCAGTTCGAGCTCGGCGCCGTCGTTCGTGAGGGCGGTCCGTCGGCGCCGTTGCGGGTGTCTGCGTACCGATGGTCGTTCGGTGATGGCGGCAGCACCGTCACGGCGGAGCCCGCCGTCGTTCACCGCTTCGCGCCGCGAGACCCCGACGCGCTCGTCTCGGACTTCGTCGTGGCGTGCGAGGCTGTGAGCGGCGACGGGCGCAGCGTCGTGGGACGCACCACGCTCTCGCTGCGAAACCGCGAGTTCGAGAACCTCGAATTTCAGAAGACCCTGGTCCTCTCCGTCGAGCTCACCCCTCGCTTTCCAGAGCTGGACGGCGACGGGCGGGTCGTGCAACGGGTGCGGCTCTACCACCATCGCAGCGCGCCGGTGCGGCTGGAGCGGGCGACCCTCTCATTTCGCAGCGGACGCGGGGCGGAGCCGCCGCCCGACGAGGTGCGCCCGGTCGGCGAGCTGCTCGGGACCGAGGAGGTGCCGCCCGGGCCCGGCGTGGAGGCCGCCTTCCGCCTCGACACGAAGGCGCGCCCGGACGTGCTGATGGTCGACTACTTCTTCGAGGGGCACACCACCGACGGCGTGAAGGCGTCGGGGACGTTCTCGATCATGGTGCCCCCGCCCCGGCCGACGCCGGACACCGGCGCGCGCGTGGTGGACGAGCTGCTCACCCGGAAGATTCTCCGCGCGCGCGAGCGGCTGGGCAGGCCCTTCGTGAACGACGAGGACCTTCGCCAGCTCGAGCGCGCGGGCGTCTTCGCGGATCTCGGGGCGCCGCCGGCCGAGCCGCCGCCGGCCGTGGTGGAGGAGGTCGCGCCCCCCGCCGCTGCCAGCGAGGCCGCCCGCGCCGCGAAGCGCTCCGTGATCAGGTGAACGCTGCTCCCCTCGAGAAGAGGGGGCTTCGTCTCAGAGCAGCCCGTGCTCTTCGAGCTTCGTGTACAGGGTGCGCCGGCTGACGCCGAGCAGGCGCGCCGCGACGGTGCGGTTGTTCCGTGACTCCTTGAGCGCGTCCTGCAGCGCGCTCAGCTCGGTCTGGCGCCGCCGCTCGTCCAGGTTCAAGCGCTCGCTGCTCTGGGCGGGCCGCGCGGCGGGCACCCCTTGCCGGGCCAGCTCCTTCTCCACGTCCGCGACTCCGATGTGCGGATCGTCGGAGAGCACGACCAGACGCTCGACGAAGTTCTCGAGCTGGCGCACGTTGCCCGGCCAGGGCTGCGCCGCCAGCAGCGCGATCGCATCGTCGTCGACGGCGGCGTCCGGGCGGCCGTTGCGAAGGCCGTGGGTGGCGCAGAATCGCTGCGCCAGCAGGGCGACGTCGCCGCTCCGCTCGCGCAGCGGTGGCAGCCAGATGGGGACGACGTTGATCCGGTAGAAGAGATCCTCGCGGAACTCCCCGCGCGCCATCATCTGCTCCAGCGGCCGATGCGTGGCCACGACGAAGCGCACGTCGACGCGCAGGGTCTGGCGCCCGCCCAGCCGCTCGAGCTCCTTCTCCTGGATGAGGCGCAGCAACTTGACCTGCATGGGCAGCGGGATGTCGCCGATCTCGTCCAGGAACAGCGTCCCGCCGTCCGCCAGCTCGACTCGCCCCGGCTTCGTGGTGGCCGCGCCGGTGAAGGCGCCCCTCTCGTAACCGAAGAGCTCGCTCTCCAGCAGCGTCTCCGGCAGCGCGGCGCAGTGAATCTTCACGAGGGGGCCGTCGCGCCGGGGGCTCGCCTCGTGCACGGCGCGCGCGACCACCTCCTTGCCCGTGCCGCTCTCGCCGCGGATCATGATGGTCGCCTGGCCCCGGGCGCAACGCTCGACCAGCGCGCGCACCTCTTTCATGGCGGACGACTCACCGACCAGGCCGCCCGGGGGAAGGCGGGGCGCCGCGGACGCCGCGCGCTCCCCCGCCGCCAGCACCTTCCTCATGACGAACAGGATCTCGTCGCGATCGAAGGGCTTGAGCAAGAAGTCCGCGGCCCCGCGCTTCATGGCCTCGACGGCCAGGGGGACGGTCCCGTGCGCGGTGATCAGCACGACCGGCAGGTCGGGCCTGCGCTCGCCGAGGACGGTCAGCAGGTCGAGGCCGTCCATCCCCGGCATCTTCACGTCGCTGAGGATGGCGTCGACGGCGTGCTGCTCGATGGCGGCCTGCGCCGCCTCCGCGGACTGCACGACCCGCGGCAGGTAGCCGGCCTGACGGAGCAGCGCCTCCAGCACGATGCCGAGGGCCGGATCGTCGTCGACGATCAGGATCCGGGCCGCGTTGGTTCGGGTGGTGTGCACGAGTCACCGCACCGGGATTCGCATGGTCACGACCGTTCCCTGGCCGAGGCTGCTGTTGATCTTCACCCGCCCCGCGTGCGCTCGCACCACCCGGCGAACGTAGGCGAGCCCCAGGCCGCTGCCCTGCGCCTTGGTGGTGTAGAACTCGTCGAACGCGCGCTCGGATTGGCGCGCGTCCATGCCCGGGCCGGTGTCCTTCACGGCGACCTGCACGGCGCTGGGGTGCGCCTGCGAACCCAGCACGGCGGTCCCGACCGAGACCGAGCCTCCGTGTGGCATGGCCTCCACCGCGTTGCGGACCAGGTTCTCGATGGCGCGGCCCATGAGCTCGACGTCGACCGAGCAGAGTGGAAGCTGGTCGTCGAGCGCCGTCTCGACGGTGATCCCCCTCGCCGCGAACGGCTGCAGCGCGAGCACCTCGCGGACGGTGTCATTGAGCTGCACCAGCGTGGGACGAGGCTGCATGTTGCCCAGGCGCTGGTAGTCCTCGACCACCCGGTGAATGCGCTCGACCTGCTGCAGGAGCAGCGAGAGGAGCTGCTCTTGTCCCGCGACCGAGCGCCCGCGCGACACCTCCTCGACCAGGAACTGGATCGCGCCCTTCAGCGCGGCCAGGGGGTTTTTCAGATCGTGCGCCATCTGCGCCGAGAACCGCCCCATGGCGGTGAGCCCCTCGACGCGATCACGCCGGGCCATGTACTCCCTTGCCAGCTGGCGGAGCGCCGCGACCAGGGTGAGCGTCACCGTCGCCGTGACGGCCATCAGGACGGCGACGTTGCCTCGCAGCCAGCAGAACACGGCCAGGTAGCTGGCCAGGCCCGCGAGCGCCGTGGCGAGGACCGCCCCCTTCACGCGCCTGGGGAACGCGCGCCCCAGGAAGCGGAGCTTGAGGCTGGCGATCGTCATCAAGATCGCGGACGCCGTCGTGCCGAGGTTGCTGAGCGACGGCACCGGGACCCCGATGTCGTCCCAGAGGTCGGCGGTGCCGAAGAGGCAGCCCACCAGGATGGCCGCGATCATCATGCGGGCGCGGGCGCGCTCGGTCAGGTCGGTGGTGCGCCTCAGGTGGCCGACGAGCTGTGCCAGCGAGAACGACATCAACAGGCCCTGGGCGGTCAGGAACGTCGTCGGGTAGCCCGATGAATTGATCCACGACGTCGCCCACGAGAACCCGAACGCCAGCCAGGCCGACGCGGCCATCGCCCCGAAGAATCCATACGCGGCGATGACGAGCCAGCGATATCGCCTGACGCCGCCGACGAAGGTCATCACGAGCTGGAAGGCGAGGGCGGGTGAGAAGGGCGAGAGCCCCAGATCCACCAAGTGCCACGAGAGCTGGCCGGAGACGGTGTAGCCGAAATCGGCAAAGTTCCACGAGAACAGGTTCAGGGCCAGGAGGCCGAGCGGCAGCGCCAGGGGACTGCCGGTCTGCCGGATGAGCGCGAGGTTCACGACGACCAGATGGCCCGCGCAGGCAACCAGGTCGAGCACGGCATGTGAGTTCACTGCGAGGGCGCATGATAGGAAGCGTCGCCGGGTCGCGTCAACGACTGCGGCAGGGGCCTCCGAGAATTCAGCGGCCGGGCCGGAGGCGAGCAAGGCGCGGGCCATCGTAGAGAGGGCGAGCCACTTTCAGCTCCTGTGCGTGAGGAGCCAGCGGTGCTCCTGCCCCGTCGGCGTTTCGGCGCCGGATGGCGCGGCACGCACGGCGACGGGAGGCGCCCGCCCGATTCTCTGGTGTGCGCTCCCCTTTACACGCGAGGCTGAACTCCGCACACCGCCGGTCGAGCCGGCCACGAAGAAAGCGCGCATCGGAGGCGGCACATCGCTTGCTCGAGTCCCGTCGCATGAAGGGGCTGGAAGAGGTGGGGTCGTTCACGAGGGAGCCGGCGAACGACGCCGCCGCCAGGACCGTCGATGCGATTCTGCTGGAGCGGCTGTACAGGAGCCACGGCCGGCGTATCCTCCGCCGCGCGTCCGCGATCATGGGCGACCGCGACGCAGGCAAGGACGTCATGCAGGAGGCTTTCCTGCGCGCGTTCGGCGCGCGCGCCGACTTCACGTCCTCGGCGTCGTCTCTCGGCTGGCTTCATCGCATCACGACCAACATCTGCCTGAACAGGCTGCGCGACGCTCGTCGGCGCGGGGAGATCCTGGGGCGCCTCTCGCCTCCGTCGGCGGCGGTCGGGGGGGATGTCAACGACACGGCCTTGACCGCGCGTGCCCTGCTGGGCAGCGTCCCCGCCAGTCTGCAGGAGATCGCGATCTGCTACTTCGTCGACCGGATGAGCCAGAACGAGATCGCCACGCTCCTCGAGATCCCGCGGCGCACGATCGGGTACCGCCTGGAGCAGTTCCGGGCGATGGCGCTGGCGGCGATTGACGAGCGGGCGGCTCCCTGAGCCGCGCTCCCCACCGCGGCCTCTACCCCGCCAAGCAGCGGCGGACGCAGGCGAGCAAGAGGCGTGGGGTGGCGGGCTTCTGCAGGAAGGCGTGACCGGGGCGCAGCGAGAGGTCCTGCCCGGCCATGTCGGCGCTGTACCCGCTGGTCAGGATGACCCGCAGCCCGGGTTTGCTGGCGTGCAGGCGCTCGGCCAGCTCGCGTCCATTGACACCTTCGGGCATCACGATGTCGGTCATCAAGAGGTCGATGGCGCGCTGCTGCTGCTCCCAGATGCGAAGCGCCTCGACGGCGTCGGACGCCTCCAGAACGCGATAGCCGGCCCGCTCCAGAGTGCGGCGGGTCAGCTGACGAACGGTGGCGTCGTCCTCGACGACCAGGATCGTCTCGCCGCCGCCGCGCGCGACGGGTCTGGTGGGGACCTCGGGCGGCGCGCTCTCGGCGTCCTCGGTCGGGCGCAAGAGCACCTGGAAGGTCGAGCCTCTTCCCATCACGCTGTCGACGGTCAGCGAGCCCCCGTGTTGCTTGACGATGCCGAACGCCGTCGCCAGGCCCAGACCGGTCCCCTTGCTCGGATCCTTGGTCGTGTAGAAGGGCTCGAAGATCCGGGGGAGATGCAGCGGCTCTATGCCTGTCCCCGTGTCGGTGACGCTGACGCAGATGTACCGGCCGCGCGGCACCTCGGGCGGCGCGCCCGGCTCGGCCGTCAGCAGGCGCTCCGACGTCTCGATGGTCAGCCGTCCCCCGGTCGGCATGGCATCCCGCGCGTTCACCACCAGGTTCATCAGCACCTGGTCCAGCATGCCGGCGTCGGCGCGGGTGAGCAGCGGGTGAGGGTGCAATTTCAACTGCAGATCGACGTCCTCGCCGAGGATGCGTTCCAGCATCTTGGTCAGGCTGGTGACCACGTCGTTCAGGTCGATGACCCGCGTCTGCAGGACCTGACGACGGCTGAACGCCAGGAGCTGTCGCGTCAGGTTGGAGGCCCGCTCGGTGGCGGTCTTGATGTCCGTCAACAGGTCGCGCACCTCGCCCGACCGATCGACCATCTCGAACGCCAGGTCGGCCTGCATCATGATGGCGGCCAGGATGTTGTTGAAGTCGTGCGCGACGCCGCCCGCAAGCTGGCCGACGGCCTCCATGCGCTGCGACTGCCGGAGCTGCGCTTCCAGTTGCCGGGCCTCGGTGATGTCCTCGGCGGTCCCCACCAGCCGCTGCACCTGCCCGGCGCCGTCGCGCACCGGATACGACCGCTCGTGGATCCAGCGAACGGTGCCGTCGGGGCGCACGATCCGAAAGGTCTCGTCGCACGGCGCGCGCGCCCCCGTGGTCGCGATGGCCTCCGCGACGCGCGCGCGATCGTCGGGATGAACGGCGGCCAGCCAGTCCTCGGGCGACTGAAGGAGGCGGGCGCAGGAATGCCCCCACAGCTTCTCGTAGGCCGGGCTGATGTACAGGAACTGGCGCCGCGCCGGATCGGTCATCCAGAAGACCTCCTGGATGTTCTCTGCCAGCTGGCGGAAGCGGTCCTCGCTCTCGCGCAGCCGAAGCTCGACCAGCTTGCGCTCGGTGACGTCCATGCGGACGCCGATCATGCGCGTCGCCTGGCCGCGGTCGTCGTAGGCCAGAATGCGTCCCACCACGTGAATCCAGCGGTACGAGCCGTCCGCGTGCCGCATGCGCGCCTCGTACTCGTACGAGGCGCCGCGAGTGGTGATCGCGGTCTGGATCTTGGCGGCGACGGCCGGACGATCATCGGGATGGAGGCGCTCGAGCCAGACGGCGCGGTCCGAGGCCCCCCGGTCGGGCGGGTAGCCGAGCATCGAGCAATAGACGGGAGAGGCGTACCATTGGTCCGCGAGCAGATCCCAGTCCCAGACTCCGATGGAGGCGGCGTCGGTGGCCAGCGTGAGGCGATCCTCGCTCTCGGCCCGCTGCCGGGTCTGCCGGCGCAGCTCGAGCTGCGCCATCACCTGCTTGCTCAGCACGCACATCGCCGCCAGCTGCGCGGCGCTCAGCTCGCGAGGCCGGCGATCGAAGACGCAAAGCGTTCCAAGCGCGTGGCCATCGGGCGTCATCAGCGGGGCGCCGGCATAGAACCGGAGGTGGGGCGGCGCGGCCACCAGCGACGTGCTCGCGAACCGCGCGTCGGCCGCGGCGTCGGGCACGACGAAGAGCTCTCGTTGCGCGAGCGCGTGCTGGCAGAACGAGACGTCTCGCGACGGGGCATCACAGGGGAGTCCGATCCCGCTCGGCGACTCGAACCGGGTGCGCTCCTCATCGACGAACGTGACCGCAGCCAGCGGCGCCAGGCAGATCTGCGCCGCGAGGTCGGTGAGCTCACGCAGCGCGCGCTGGGCGGAGCCGTCCAGCCGATCATAGGTCCGCACCGCTTGAAGGCGTCGCGGATCTTCTGGTGAAGGCGGAGGGGGCGGGCTCATCGCCGTCTCAGGGGACACTGCGCCACGTGGGGCAACGGACGCGCACGCTCCGCGACCCGCTCGGTTGAGAGTAAGGGCGAGCGCCGGGAGCCGTCCAGAGTTTGGCGCGGCGAGGCGGGCGGTTACGCGTCGGCTCGTCATTCTTTCCGGAGCCCGAGAATCTCGCGGCGCGCGCTTCCCGGACCTGGCGGGGGCCACGCCCTCACGAAGGAACGGGCGATGCGAGCCGGTCGAGGCGGGCGAACAGGTCGTCGAGGTCGACGGGCTTGACCATGTGGTCGTCGAAGCCCGCGGCCAGCGCGCTGGCGCGGTCCTTGTCCTGGCCGTACCCGGTCACGGCGACGAGCGTTGGACGCCGCTCCCCGGTGCGCTGCCGCAGCTGCCGCGCGACCTCGTAGCCGTCCATGACCGGCAAGCCAATGTCGAGGAGCACGACGTCCGGCGCGAACTCGGCGGCGGCCGCGAGCGCGCGCGGGCCGTCCTCTGCCACGCGGACGTCGTGGCCCACGTCGCGCAGGGCGTAGGCGAGGGTCTCGGCCGCGTCCTCGTTGTCGTCGACCACGAGGATGCGCCGGCCCGCCTGGTTGGCGCCGGCCGGGCGGGCGGGCGCGCCCGCCGGGGCCTCCACCGGCGCTCGGCCTTCGCTCGACGGCAAGGTGACGACGAGCTCGCTGCCCATGCCGGGGCCGGCGCTGTGCGCCTCGACGCGACCGCCGTGCAGCTCGACCAGACGGCGCACGATCGCCAGGCCGAGACCCAGGCCCCCGTGCGAGCGCGCCAGGGTCTGGGGCGCCTGCGTGAACAGATCGAACACGTGCGGCAGCAGCTCGGGCGCGATGCCCACGCCTGTGTCCCGCACGCGGACCACCACGTCCGCGCCCTCGCGTGAGGCTGACACCCGGATCTCGCCGCCGGGCTCGGTGTACTTCGCGGCGTTCGTGAGCAGGTTGCTGATCACCTGCGCCAGGCGGACCGCGTCGCCGTCCACGATCAGATGATCGCGCGGCACGGAGATGGTCAGCCTGTGGCTCCGCTGCTCGAGCAACGGTTCGACCTGCTCGATGGCCCTCGTCACGATGCTCGCGACGTCGAGGGGCGTCCGCTGGAGCTCGATGCGGCCGCGCGTGATCCGCGAAACGTCCAGGAGGTCGTCCACCAGCCGCTCGAGGTGGCGGACCTGCCGCTCGATGATCATGCGCTCGCGGAGCGCGACGTCGTCATGCCGCAGACGCATGAGCTGGAGCGCGGTCGAGATGGGCGCGAGCGGGTTCCGAAGCTCGTGCCCCAGCATGGCGAGGAACTCGTCCTTGCGCCGATCGGCCTGCTCCGCGCGTGCTCGCGCCGCCTTCTCGGCTTCGAACAGGCGGCAGCGCTCCACCGCCTGCGAGGCCTGCGCGGCCATCCCTTCC
>Ga0068853_100000285_pt1 | contig 35791 bp, 29 predicted proteins | sample KBSCornC32_FD_65655 | JGI IMG/M metagenome (GOLD analysis project Ga0068853, IMG submission 65655) | Corn rhizosphere microbial communities from Kellogg Biological Station, Michigan, USA - KBS Corn C3-2 | ecosystem: Host-associated > Plants > Roots > Rhizosphere > Soil ... | reverse complement strand
TACACGAGCCGCGTGCGGTCGGGCGACAGGCGCGCGTCGACGTGCGCGCCTTCGGCGACGTCCGGCGTCGTGAGCACGCGGCGCGTGCCGCGGCGACGATCGAGCAGCACCAGGCCCGGCGCATGCGCGGCATCGACGGCGACGCCGGTGAGGACGAGCGCGTCGCCGCCGTCGACCCATTCGGGCCCGCCCTGCGGCGACGCCGCGCAGTCGCCGAGGCGCGTGCGCTGCAGGTCGACCAGCGCGACGCTCCAGAGTTCGCAGCCTTCGCGGGTGTAGCGCGTGAGGGCGATCTCGCGACCATCCGGCGACGGCGCCGGATGGCGCAATGCATTCGCGTCCTGCCACAGAACGCGCTCGGCGCGGCTCTTGGGGTCGACCAGCACGAGCTCGCTCGCGTCGCTGTCGTTCGCGCTGCGCACGTAGGCGACGCGTCCGGCCGGATCGAAGCGCGCGTCGTACTCGAGGCGCGGGTCGCTCGCGAGCGGATGCGCGCCGAGCAGGTTGACCGCGAGCGCCGCGGGGCTCCCGGCGCGGTCGTGCGCATGGCGCCAGCCGGCGAACGCAGCGAGCAGCGCGACGACGGCGAGTGCCGCAGCGACGAGGCCAAGGCGCCGCGGCGTCGCTTGCGCGCCGGGTTCGCTCGCATTCGTAGCGGACGCCGTGGCGCCGATGTGCTCGACCGGCGCGATCCAGCGGTAGCCGCCCTTCGACAGCGTTTCGACGTAGCGCGGCGCGCGCGCGTCGTCGCCGAGCAGGCCGCGCAGTTCGGCGATCGCCCGCGACAGCACTTCGTCGTTGACTTCGCGACGCGTCCAGACCTCCTCGATCAAGCGCTCGCGCGCGAGCACCGCATCCGGCTCGTCGAGCAGGCGCCGCAGCAGGCGATCGAGCAGCGGCTTCAGGCGGATCTCGCCGGTGGCGCCGACGAGGCGGCGACGCGCGGGCTCGTAACGCCAGTCGAGGAAGCGGTACGCGGTCGCGGGCGGGGCCGGGTCGTCCATGCGCGGCATGCTAGCAAGCATGGAGCGACGGCTCGCAACGCAGGCCGCTGGAAAGGAGAAAAAAAGGAGGAATGGCCGGGCGCGCGCGAAGGACCTTCGATGCGGCGACGACCACCGTGCTGGCCCCTGCCGGAGGAAACCGCCATGTCGATCCGCATCGCCGCCGCCCTGCTGTTGCCGTTCGTGACGCCGAGCGCGCAGGCGACCTGTGCCTGGCACCTGCTCGTGAGCGGCTACTTCTCGGACAACGTCGCGATCTACGACGCCTGCAGCGGCGCGTTCCTGCGTCAGCTCGAGCAGGAGGGGCACGTCCACGGCGCGCAGGCGGTACGCGTGAATCCGGCCGACGGGCTGCTCTACGTCGTCAGCGAACGGGACGACCAGGTCCAGCGCTACCGCCCGCATGCCGGCTACGCGTTCGTCGACGTGTTCGCCCAGCTCGACGCCGACGTCGACCCGACCGGCCTCGCGTTCGGCAGCGACGGTCGCGTCTACGTCGCGAGCTACGGCACCAGCCGCGTGCTCGAACTCGATCCGCTCGACGGCTCGGTGATCGGCACGCTGCTGCCGACCGACAGTGGCCTGCTCGGCGCCGACAACGGCCTGATGATGAGCGACGCGGGCCTGCTCTACGTGCCCGGCTACGATTCGAGCAGCGTCGCGCGCATCGACCCTGCGACCGCGCAGGTGCAGGCCGCGTTCGTGGCGAGCGGCAGCGGCGGCTTGTTCGAGACGCGCGGCATCGTCGACGAAGGCGCGACGATCCTCGTCGGCGGCGAGGGCAGCGGCGCGATCTACCGCTTCGATGCCGCGACCGGCGCCTTCGTCGGCACGCTCGTGAGCGGGTTGAACCGGCCGACCGGCCTCGCCGTCGCGCCCGACGGCAGCCTGCTCGTGCTCGCCGGCAATCGCGTGCGCCGCTACGACCGCGCCACCGGCGCGCTGCTCGGCATCCTCGCCGACGGGGCCGACGGCGGCATCTCGGGCGGTACGTTCCTCGCGTTCGTGCCGAACCCGGAAGCGATCTTCGACGACGGCTTCGAGCCGGGCGAAGCCGCGCCGCAACGCGCGGAGCCGCGTCGGCACGGCGCGCCATGACATGCTGCCGGGACGCATTGCCGGCACGGCGCGGGTTCGCACGCGCACCTCGAGTGGCCCGCGTCGTCGCCTTCGTGCGTGCGGATAGAAGAGGTCCCCGCCGGGGATCGCGACCGGACTCCCCCATGCGCATCGTCTCCGCCGTCCTGCCCGTGCTCCTGCTCTCGCTCGCATCGCCCGCCCGTGCCGATTCGGTGAAGGGGTGGTGCGAACGCGACGGCAAGCGCCTCGCCTTCACCGACGGCATCGCGTTCCAGGACGCGCGCGACGCGCAAGGCGTCGTCACGACGACGATCTACCTGACCGCGGAGCCGCTCGATCGCGGTGCGCTCGCGAAATGCAGCGCATGCGCCGCGGCACCCGGCGAAAGCACGTTCACGAGCCCGCGCGGCGACGCCGTCGAAGCGCAGCGCGGCGCGACCGCGGCCGGCTGGATGGAGATCGCGCACACCGGCGGCGAGCTCGACATGGCGACGATCGTCAACCTCATGTACGTCGCCACCGACGGCACGCTGACCGGGCTCGACGGCGGCAACGGCCACGTCGCGTTCACGACGAAGGGTGCCGCACGCATGAGTGGCACGGTGACGACCGAAGCACGCGAGGCGCCGATGAACGACACCGACATGAGCTGCGACGTCACCTTCGACCTCGCGGTCGGCTGGCCGAAGGGATGATGCGTGCTCAGCGCGCGCGCGACGCGGCGCGCGTGCCCGGCGCCCTGCTCGCGAGCACGCCGTCGAGCGCGAGCTCGGTGGCGAAGCCCGCCTTGGCGAGCCGCCGCGCGACTTCGAGCGGCACGTCGCGCCCGCTCGTCTTGCGGTTCGGCGCGCCGGTGTAGTGGAACAGGCGCCCGCGCGGACGCAGCACGCGGGCGAGTTCGTCGTAGAACGCCTGCGAATAGAGCTCGCCGGCGATGCCGAACCGCGGCGGGTCGTGCAGGATCGCGTCGTAGGCGGCGTCGGGCAGCGTGCCGATCCGCGTCGACACGTCCGCATGCTCGAGCAGCAGGCGGCCGCGCGCGTCGTCGTCGGCGACATCGGGCGACCACGGGTTGAGGCTGCGCAGCCAGAGCACGTCCGCGTTCTTCTCGAACGAGTGCACGCTGCCGACGCCGTCCTCGAGGCAGGCGCGCGCGAAGTAGCCGAGGCCGCCGCACGTGTCGAGCACGTGCTTGCCACGCGGCGCGACCAGCGCCACTTTGCGCTGCGCGTCGGCATACGGCGACAGCTGCGACGTCGGCAGCATCTTGATGCCGTCGATCTCGAACGTCGGCGCGCCCCATTCGGTCGGCACGAGCTTGATGAGCGCGCCGTCGTAGCGGTGCGCGGCGACGAAGGCCGCGCCGTCCCACACGTAGATCGTGCGTTCCTTGAGCGCGTCGGGCCACGGATAGTCGCGATCGCGCCAGCGCCATGCCGTCGTCGACAGCGTCGCTTCGCCGCGGCTGCGGCCGAGATCGAACGAACCCGACCAGGCCGCATGCCCTGCGGCGAGCGCGGCGCGCATAGCGTCGGCGACCTCGCGCGTGAGCACGGGGCCGTCGTAGCGGGCGTGGCGGGGCAGGGTCATGCGGATCCTCTGCGGCGTCGAGGCGGCGATGCCGGCCGCAACGGCCGCACGCGCGTCACAATCCGCTCTCGAGCACCGAGCCGTCGGCGAACACGACCCGTTTCGGGTTCCAGACGAGCGTGAAGCGGCCCGAGTCGTCGTCGATGAACGCGCGTTGCTGTTCGCTGACGTGCCGGTTCGGGTTCGCGCAACGGACCAGCGCGCGGCTCGCCGGTTCGATCGGCTCGCGATCGGCGAGGTCGATCCAGCACAGGTCGAGCGGCAGGTAGGCTTCGCGGTCGCGCGCCTCGAGCGAACCCTGCACGGCGGTGATCGTCTTGCTGCCGAGGTTGTGCAGCGAGACGGTCACTGCGAACACGGTCGCGTCCTCGCTCGGCAGCGCCTGCTTGACCGGCGCCGACGGGTCCGGTGGCGCGACGAGGTCGCTCGGCGCGAGCACTTCCGCCCGTGCGACGCCGGCCTCGACCGCGTCGCGCAGCGGTGCCATCGCGGCATCGCGGTCGGCCTGGCGCTGCGCGGCGTCGGCGTCCATCTTGTCGCGCTTGACGCTCCACGCCTTCTCGAGCGCGATCGCGTCGCCGAACGTGCGCGCGGTGAACGGCTGGTCGGGGTCGGCGAACTTCGCCGGCAACACGTCGCCGTTGCTGCGCTTGACGTAGGCTTCGACGAGCGCGCGGTCGGCGGGGCTCAAGCGCTTCAACTGCGCCTGCACCGACGAGAGGTCGGTCGTTCCGAACGGCAAGGCGGTGCGCAGCGGATCGCGCAGCCAGTGCACCGTGAACAACAGCAGGACGGCGGCGAGCAGCCCGCCGACGACGTGTTTCGTTTCCATCGACTCTCCCGGGATCGGACCTGCCGCGGTGGCAAGCCCGCCGGCGAAGCATATACGCGACACGGCTGCGATCGTTGACAGGCCGGTTTCCGTCCGGCGGCAACGAAAAATCCACGCGAACACGAATATTCCGGGAAGGACGGGCGGCGCGGCGCGGACGATCCTCGGCACATCGGCCGCTCGGTCGTCCCGCGAGGATTCCGCCATGGATGTCCGTTTCCGGTTCCGCCCTGTGGCGTGCGGGCGGTTCGCCTGCGCGCTCGGCCTTGCGCTCGCCTTCGCAGGCGGCGCCGTCGCCCAGGACGGTCGATTCGACGCCGGCTTCGGCGCCAACGGCCGTTCCTACCTGCTCTGGGGCTCGGCGCCGGCCGGCGCTCCGGTCACCGACTACGCCTACGCATCCGCGGTTCAGCCCGACGGCAGGGTCGTCCTCGTCGGCAGCATCAGCGAAAACGACATCTACGGCGGGCATCGCTCGATCGGCGTATCGCGCCTGCTGCCCGACGGCAGCTTCGATGCCACGTTCGGCGATCCGGTCACGCCGGGGCAGATGGTGATCCACTCCAGCGCGTTCTCGAGTTTCGCCGCCTACGCGGTCGGCCTGCAGAGCGACGGCAGGATCCTCGTCGTCGGCGAGGACTTCGAGTTCCTCAGCGGCAGCTACATGACCGCCTGGAGGCTGACCGCGGACGGCGCGCTCGATGCCGGCTACGGCAACGGCGGCGCGGCATCGCTCGCGCGCGCGGCGAACGTCGGGCCGGACGACCGCGCGTGGGCGGTCACGATCGGCAACGTGCGCAACGGCCTGCCGCGCGACGCGGCGCTCGTCGCCGGCAGCGTGCGCGACGGCAGCGGCGACGGCTTGCGCCATGGCGCGGTGTTCATGCTCGACGACGCAGGCGCGTACGTGCCCGCCGGCAGCCACCTCGACGTCGACGGCACGCGCTACTACCGCGTCGATCTGACGTCCGGCAGCGTCGCGGTCGCGAGCGAGTTGTACGCGTTCGGCGCATGCGCGGAAGGCGTGATCACGCGCTGCTACGGTGCCGGTTATGCCGTGGCCGGCTCGCCTCCGCGCGCGATCGGCGTGCTCGTCACCTTGAGCACGCCCGATCTTCCGCAGGAGTTCCTGACCTCGTTCGCGTTCGATCCGGCGACCGTCAATGCGACGCCGAGCGTGCCGACGAGCGTCGCACGCGACCGGCGCACGGGGCGCGTATGGGTCGGCGGCACGGTGCACCCACTCGGCGGTACGGTCGACAAGATGGGCGTCGCCGCGTTCCTGCCGAGTGGACCGCTCGACACGTCCGTGCTCGGCGGCCATGGCCGCGCGATGATCGATTTCTCGATCGCGCCGACGTTCGAAGGGCACGCGCAGGCGAACGGCATCGTCGTGCAGCGCGACGGCCGCGTCGTGCTCGGCGGCTGGTTCTACTGGAACACAGCGAGCGACGATGCCCGCCTCGCGGCGGTGCGCATCGACGCGCAGGCGACGGTCGATCCGACGTTCGGCGACTTCAGCGCGTCGCTGCCGGGTGTGCAGGCGGCGCAGGTGCCGATCGGCGGCCTCAGCGCGGAGACGCGCGGCATGTCGCTGCACTTCGCCGGCGGCGAAGGCCTGCTGCTCGGCGGCTACACGCACGACTACTCGGTGCCCGGCGCGTACTACTACACCGCGTTCAAGCTGACCGGCGATCTCATCTTCGCCGACGACTTCGACTGACCGCGTGGACGGCTCAGCGGCGTGCCGCGAGCAGCGCATCGACGCGCCGCGCGGCGCCCGCGAGCTCGCGCGCCTCGAGCTCGCCGCGCAGGGTGGCTGCGAGCGCGCGTGCGCGAGTGCCGTCGCCGGCGGCTGCCGCGAGTTGCACCGCGGCGTAGCGCGCGGCGAGCGCGTCGACGTAGTCGGCGCCGGCCGCGCCGCGCTCGCTCGCGGCGAGCTGTTCGCGTGCGGCGGCGTGTTCGCCGAGCGCCGCGCTCGCGCGCGCCTGCAGCGCGCGTGCCTGGGCGAGCGCGCCCCGCGCGCCGCTGCGTTCGAGCTCGGCGATCGCCGGCGCGAGTCCGTCGCGGGCGGCCTGCGCGTCGCCGGTTTCGAGCGACGCGTCGGCGAGCGCGAGCGTCGCGAGCGCGGCGTACAGGGGTTCGTCGCTGCGCCGGGCGAGCGCGAGCGCCTGCTCGAGGTCGCGACGCGCGGCATCGGCGTGGCCGCCGTGCAGCTCTGCCGTGCCGCGCGTGCGCAGCGCGATCGACTGCGCGGTCGCGTCGTCGATCGCCTGCGCCTGCCGCAGCGCTTCGTCCGCGCTCGCGACGGCGTCCTCGGTGCGGCCGGCGAGGTCGAGGTACTGCGCGCGGTCGGCGAGCGTCCAGGCGAGGTTGCGCGTGTCGCCGGCGGCGCGGCACCCGGCGATCGCCTCGTCCGCCGCGGCGAGCGCGGCGCGCGTCTGCCCGGCCGCGAACGCGAAACCGGCGAGCTGGGCGAGGGCCCAGTTCTCGCCGGCGTGGTCGCCCATCGTGCGGCTCAGCGCGAGCGAGCGTTCGGTCAGTTCGCGCGCTTCGCGGTTGTCGCCGCGCTGCAGGTCGACGTTGACGAGGTTGCCGATCGCGATGTTCTCGTCCCATTGCGCGCCGAGCCGCTCGAACACGGGCAGCGCAGCGCGCAGGCGCTGTCCGGCCGCGTCGAGGTCGTTGCGGCTCTGCGCGAGCAGGGCGAGACGGACGTCGCTGCGCGCGACGAAGAGCGCGTCGTCGGCCGCGACGAATGCGGCGCGCGCGGCGGCGAGATCGACCTGCGCGGCGTCGTGGTCCTTGAGCTGGTTCGCCGCGGTGCCGCGGATCAGCAGCGCGCGGGCGCGCAGGTGCGGCGCGCCGAGTTCGTCGGCGCGCCCGAGCAGCCGCGTCGCGGTCGCGCGCACGCGCGCGAAGTCGCCGCGCTGCTTGGCGATCTCGGCGTCCTGCAGCAGCACGCGTGCATCGTCGGCAAGGCCGGGTTGCCGGCGCAACGAGGCGAGCAGCGCATCCGCGTCGTCCGGCTTGCCGCCCCACAGCTGCGCACCGGCGAGGCGCAACGCGTAGTCGACGCGATCCGGATAGAAGCGGTACAGCGCGTCGTAGCTCGCGATCGCCTGCGGCCACGCACCGCTCGCCTCGTACTGCACCGCTTCGAGCGCGAGGCGGAGCTCGCGCGGCGCCGCGGCCGCGTGCACGAGGCCGTCGCGCGCGGCCGCCGTCGCCTGCGCGGCGAAGCCGCCGTCGTAGAGGCTGCGCGCGTACTCGATCCAGCCCGGCACGAAATCGGGGTTGCGCGCGACGACGAATGCGAGCCGCTCGCGCGCACCGTTCGCCATGCGTTCGGATTCGAGCTCGAGTGCTTCGCCGTACGCGCGCGCGGCGTCGGCGTCGGCCGGTGAGGTCGCGCGGCGCACCCGCGCGAGCGCCGCGCTGAGCGGGTTCAGTCCGAGCGCGTTGCGCAGGCGATCGCCGGCCTGTGCGACGAGCGCGTCGAGGTGGTCGCCCGATCCGGCCACGCCGATGCGCTCGACGAGTTCTGCGCGCGCGATGTCGTACACGCGCACGTCGACGCGCAGGCCGTCGGCGCCGAGCGCCGGTTCGGACGCGACCGTCGTCGACGCGACGAGGTCGGCCCCGAGCGCCCGCCAGCGGGCGTAGTCGCGCTCGCCGGTCGCACGATCGTCCGCGCGTGCAGGCCGCAGCAGGTCGGGGAACTGCAGGCCGACGTCGGCGCGCGGCAGGACGCGCAGGTCCTCCGACAGCGCCATCTCCTCCGCGAGCAGCGCGGGCAGCGACGATGCGAGTGCGTGCGACGTACCGCCGGCGGGTACGGTGGCGGCGAATGCGAGCGTGCGTCGCGCCACCGGCAGCGGCGATGTGCCGGTCTCCGCGATGGAGGCGGTCGTCGCTGGCTGCGTGTGGCGCAGCCACGCCGCCGCGACGAGCGCGATAGCGAACGCGATCGCCATCGTTCCGACGAGCACGCGCCGTGCCGATGCGCGCGCATGCGCGTCGACGGCAGGCATCGGCGCGACGGGTGGCCCCGGGAGTTCCCGCGTCGCGTCTTCGACGGTGACGGCCGCGACGAAGCGGTAGCCGAGTTTCGGCACCGTCTCGATCCAGTCGCCGTCGCCGAGGGTGCGGCGAAGTTGCCACACGTACTTGTTGAGGTTCGCCTCGCTGACGACCGTGCGCGGCCACAAGGTCGCGTGGAAATCGTCCTTGGAAACGAGGCGGCCCGCGCGTTCGACCAGCAACGCCAGCGCGTCGAATGCCTTCGGCGGGAGGTCGAGCGGCACGCCGTCGCGGCGCAGCCGGCGGTCGGCCGGATCGAGCCGGAAGGCGCCGAACGTGAACACGGGGCGGGCAGGCGTCGACACGCGTGCATCTTACGGCGCCGCGTACGGCGCGTCGAAGCGAACCGCTATGATGCCGCGCCCCGCGCCGAGGAATGCTCCGCCATGCCGATCGCTCCGCACCGCCACGACCGCGCAGCGCGCCTGGGTGCGATCGCCTTCGGTGGCGTGCTCGCGTTCGCGCTCGTCTGCTTCGTAGTGCAGTTCGCGCGCGGTGACCTCGACTGGACCACGGCACCGCTGAGCTTCTACCTGGTCGGTGCGTACGGACCGGTCGTCAAGGCGGCCTATGTCGTGCTCGGCGCGGCGCTCGTCGCGCTCGGCTTCGGTTTCCGCTCCGCGCGCGTGCCCGAGCGCGCGCGGATCGCGCCGGCGTTGTTCGCGCTCGGTGGCTTCGCGCTCGTGGTAACCGCGTTCGCCGAATCGGCGACGCGGTCCGGGACGGCTTCGCTCGAGGCGCGCATCCACGGTTTCGCCGCGATGACCGCGTTCCTCTCGGTCACGCTCGCGATGCTCTGGCAATCGCTGCGCCTGCGCCGGGACGTAGACTGGCGCGCGCGCTTCCCGACCGCGCTGCCGCTCGCCGTGCTCGCATTCCTCGCACTGCTCGCGCATGCGGTGCTGCGCGTCGGCCCGCGCGGCGTCAGCCAGAAGGCGGTGATCGTGCTGATCCTCGCCTGGCTCGCGATCGGCGCGTGGCGCTTGCGCACGGCGCCCACGCGCTCCGCGCCCATCAGCACGGCGTGAGCACGGGACGACGTCGCTTCGTGCTATCGTCGGAACCGGCGTCGCAAGCCGCCTCCGGGTCCGCGGGAAGGGTTGAACCCACTTGTGTTTGCTGGCCATCCACGACCTTTGTGCAGCCGGGATTGCGGACCTTCGGCATCCATGCATGGAGGTTGTCATGAAAAGCCTGCCGCAACGGCCGGATCTCGATCAGCTCAAGAAGCAAGCGAAGGAACTTCTCGTCGCGTACCGCACGGGTGAGCGCGATGCGCTCGAACGGCTGCGTGCGTCGTTGCCCGCGGCGCACGGACGCGACGACGCGGCGATCGCCGCGCTCGGCCTGCGCCTGCACGACGCGCAATCCTGCCTCGCACGCGAATACGGTTTCGCGTCGTGGGCACAACTCAAGCAGTTCGTCGAAACGCAGGCGGTCGATCTCGACGCGGCCGAGCGGCTGCGCCGCTGGAAGGCCTGGGCGTTCGGCGGCGGTTTCCAGTCCGCGCGCCCGCAGCTCGCCGCGCGCCTGCTGCGCGAGCATCCGCGCATGCTCGATGCCGAGCCCGTGCTCGCCTGCGCGATCGGCGACGTCGCGACCGTGCGCGCGCGCCTAGCGGCGGACCCGGGCTGGGTCGATGCGCGCGGCGAGGGCTGGACGCGCACGCCGCTCGTCGCGGCCTGCTTCTCCGCGTTCGTGCGACTGCCGGAATTCGCCGCAGGCGTGCGCGAGGTCGTCGCGCTGCTGCTCGCCGCGGGCGCGAATCCGGACGACGCGACCGAGGACGCGGAATTTCCGGGCGACCCGCTCAGCGTGCTGTATGCCGCCGCGGGACGCAATCACGACGTCGCGCTGACGCGCATGCTGCTCGACGCGGGCGCGAGCCCCGACGACAACGAGTCGCTCTACCACGCGGTCGAAGGCGCCGACATCGAGTGCGTGCGCCTGCTGCTCGCCGCCGGCGCGCGCGTGAGCGGCACCAACGCAATGGGACACGTGCTCGATTACGAGCGGCCCGACTACCTGCGCCTGCTGCTCGCGCACGGCGGCGACCCGAACGAGCGCGGCGGCGACGGACCGCTGCCGCACGCGTTGCGGCGGCGACGTTCGGCCGCGATCGTGAAGATCCTGCTCGACGCCGGCGCCGATCCGAACGCGCGCAACGCGCACGGCGCGACCGCGCTGAAGATCGCCGCGCACATGGGCATGACCGACGTCGTCGCCCTGCTGCGCGCCGCGGGTGCCGTGGACGACGGCGGCGCCGACGAGCGCGAACGCTTCGTCGTCGCCTGCGCGAGTGCAGACCGCGAAACCGCGGCATCGATCCGCGCGCGCCACCCCGATATCGTCGCCAAGCTCGACGAGATGCAGTTGCGCCTGCTGCCCGAACTCGCCGCGAGCGGTGCCGACGACGGCGTGCGTGTCATGGTCGAATTCGGCTGGCCGGTCGCGGTGCGCGGCGGCGACATCGGCGGCAGCGCGCTCAACTGGGCCGTGTTCCGCGGCGACAGCGCGCTCGCCGCATTCCTGCTCGCCCACGGCGCGCGCTACGACGAACGCCACAACTACAACGACAACGTCTACGGCACGCTCAGCTTCGCCTCGCTCAACCTGGCGGACGAGAAGCCGGGCGACTGGCTCGGCTGTGCCCGGGCGCTCATCGCGGGCGGTTCGCCGATCCCCGATCCGCGCTATCCGTTCGCCGAAGACGTCGCGGCGTACTTCGACGAACTGCGATCTCGATGAGACGCGACGCCGCACCCGCCGTATCGACCGGCGGGTGCGATGCTTCGCTCAGGACGCGCGACCCTCGCGACGCGCACGCTTGACGCGGTACATCGCCGCGTCGGCGGTCATGAGCAGAACGTCGGGATCGGTGACCGCGGGATCGGCGGTGATGACGCCGATGCTCGGGCCGGCGTAGTCGATCGCGCCGGCGTCGCCGAGGTCGAAGCGGCGTGTCGTCGCCGCCTGCAGGCGGTGGTGCAACGCGTCGACCGCGGCTTGCGGCGGATCGCTCTCGTGCGGTCCGCCGGCGAGCACGACGAACTCGTCGCCGCCGAGGCGCGCGCACAGGTCGCCGGCGCGCAAGGTTGCCACCAGCGCGTTGCCGATGTCGTGCAGGAAACGGTCGCCGGCATCGTGGCCGTAGCGGTCGTTGATCGCCTTGAAGCCGTCGAGGTCGACGAAAGCGATCAGCAGCGAATGATGCTCGCGATCGGCCTGCGCGACGCGGCGCCGCAGGTCGGCCATGAGGGCGCGGCGATTGGGCAGGCCGGTCAGCGGATCGAGCAGCGCGCTCGTCGCGAGCACGTCGTTGGCGACGCGCAGCGACTGCACGAGGCGTTCGCGCTCGACCTGCTGGCCGATCAGGCGCGAGAACATCTGCAGCACGCGCTCGGCGCCGTCGGCGAGCGGCTTGCGCTCGTCGCTCGCCGCGCAGAGCGTGCCGTACAGCGCGCCGTCGTCGGTGCGGATCGGCGTGCTCGTGTAGGTCGCGATGCCGAGCGCCCGCGCGGCGTCGGAGTCGCCCCAGCACGCGGCGACGTCGTCGGTGTAGGTGCGGCCTTCCTCGAGCGCGCGCTTGCACAGCGTGTCCTCCCACGGCACCGACAGGCCCTCGGGGATCTGCAGCCGGCGCGAGTTGCGCGCGAACAGCACGTGTTGCAGGCCGGCAGGCTCGTCGATCGCGGTCACGTAGGCGGATTCGAGCCCGGTGACGGCCTGCAGCATTTCGAGCAGCGGCCGCACGAGTTCCTCGAGCGAACGTGCGGCGACGATCGAGTCGCTGAGGCGGCCGACGAAATCGGCGGAAGGAGAGAGTACGGTCGTCATGCGCCAATGATCGCGGATGCGTCGATCGCAGACCATGCCAGAATGGTGCCATGAGGGATTTTCCCTCGCCGACGCCTCGCCCGACGCCGGCGGTCGAACGGTACGCCGGATGCGTCCGCCGATCCACGATGTGGCCGCATGATGCGCCGTCGCGCGCGCTCCGGAGGCATGCATGGACGAGAAGATCGTAGTCGTCGGAGCCGGAGCCGCGGGCTTGGCCGCCGCGGCCGTGCTGCGCGGACGCGGCCTCGACCCGCTCGTGCTCGAGCAGGACACGGCGATCGGCGGCACCTGGGCGCGCCGCTACGATCGACTGCACCTGCACACCGTGCGCGACCATTCCGGCCTGCCCGGTTATCCGATACCGCGCGAACACGGGCGCTACCTGTCGCGCGACGCCTATGCGGGTTACCTGCAGGACTACGCGCGCCATCATGGCGTGCGCGTGCGCACGCTGACGCCGGTGTCGGCGTTGCGCCGGTCAGGCACGCGCTGGGACGTCGACGGTGCGGACGCGCGCTGGCGCGCGCGCGTGGTCGTCGTCGCGACCGGGCAATACCGCGTGCCGGTGGTGCCGGCACTGCCCGGGCGCGAGCTGTTCACGGGCGACCTCGTGCATTCGGTCGACTACCGTAATGCGACCGGCTACGCCGGCCGGCGCGTGCTCGTCGTCGGCGCCGGCAACAGCGGCGCCGAGATCGCGACCGATCTCGCCGAGCACGGCGCCGCGTTCGTCGCGCTCGCGATCCGCACGCCGCCGCCGGTCGTGCCGCGCGATCCGTTCGGCCAGCCGGTGCAGAAGACCGGCATGTTGCTGAGCCGGCTGCCGCCGGCGATCGCCGACCGGCTCGCGCGCCTGACCGCGCGACTCGTGCTCGGCGACCTCGCGCGCCACGGCTATCCGCGACCCGCGTGGTGGCCGTATTCGAGCCGGCGCGTGCCGGTCATCGACGTCGGCTTCGTCGCGGCGCTGAAGCGCGGCACGGTGCAGGTGCGCCCCGCGCTCGAACGGCTCACGCCGACGGCAGCCGTGTATGCCGACGGTCGCAGCGAACCGTTCGACGCGATCGTGATGGCGACCGGCTTCACGAGTGGCCTCGACGCGCTGATCGAGGCCGATGGCGTACTGGATGCCGCGCACGACCCGCTCGCACGGTCGGGCGAACCGACCGTGCTGCCCGGGCTCTACTTCAATGGCTACGTGCACAGCCTGCGCGGCCATCTGTTCGAAGCGGGGCGTTCGGCGCGCGTGCTCGCCGACAACGTCGCCGATTACCTCGCGCGCACGGCCTGATCGGGTCGCGCCGGATCAATCGCGATCGGGCGCACCGAGCGGGAAGTACGGCCGGAACGGGCGCGCTTCGTCGACCGCGCGCGCGAACGATGGCCGCGCGAGCAGGCGACGCCGGTACGCGCTCACGTTCGGGAAGCGGTCGCCGAGCGGGTGGGTCCAGTCGGCGTAGAACAGGAACGGCGCCGCGCCGCAGTCGGCGAGGCTGAACGCGTCGCCGGCGGCCCAGGTGCGTGTTTCCATGTGGCGTTCGAGCCAGGCGTAGGCGGTGTCGAGCATCGCGCGCGCCTCGGCGACGCCGTAGGGATCGCGATCGGCTTCCGGTCGCAGGCGGTCGAACACGACCTTCTGCTGCGGTGTCGACACGTAGTTGTCGAAGAAGCGGTCGAGCGCGCGCACGTCGAGCGCGACATCGCGATCCAGCGGCACGAGCCGCACCGCGCCCGGGTGGTGGAGCGCGAGGTGCTCGATGATCGTCGTCGCCTCGACGATCGTGCGGCCGTCGTCGACGAGCACGGGGAAGCGCCGCATCGGCCACAGGCGCGCGAGTTCGGCGCGGTGCTCCTCGCTTTCGAGGCTGCGGTATTCGAACGGGATGTCGTTTTCGTAGAAGGCGACGAGCGCCTTCTGCGAGTACGAGGAGAACGGGTGGGCGTAGAGCGCGAGGCGGGACGACATGGCGGGTTCCGGTGGGAGTTCGCTCGTTCGACGAACGGGAATACCGGAGATCGACACGGCGGCGGCTCGCCGCTACGCAGGCGCGCGGATAGGCCGGACGCGTACCGCGCGGCCGGCGAACGCGGCGCGCGGCGAAAAGCGCCCGCCGACCTGCGGTCGTCCGGCCTACGAACGGCGAATGCCGGCCATGCTGCTCAGTTCTGGATGTGCACCTGGATCGGGTAGTACGCGCCCGACAGCTGCGCCGCGTCCCACAGATAGGTCTCGTCGCCGTAGCTCGGATGGCTCTTGAGGCCGGACGGGGAGGTCGCCTGCACGAACAGTTCGTAGTCGCCGTTCGGAAAGGCGCGGCTGTCGAAGCTGCGCAGGTAGCGGCCTTGCGGCGCGGGTACGTCGCGGCCGGTGTCGAGCGCGAGCACGCGCGTGCTCGTCGTCGCGCCGCCGCCGCTCGGGCGCAGGAACACCTCGATGGTCGCGATGCCGGTGGTGCCGCCCGTGCTCCACACCTCGGTGCTCTGCACCGGGAACACCATGAGCTCGGGCGCCCAGTTCGCGTAGCTGTGGTTGCCGACGACGAGGTTGAGCGGCACCACGCCGGATACGGCGATGCGCGCGGGTGGCTCGGCGGTGAGGCGATGCGAATCACCGACCTGGGTGTCGCCGATCTGCTCGAAGCGAGCGGGCAGGCCGAGGCGCGGCAGTTCGCTGTGCAGCGGGAAGTGGTGGATCGCCGCCGGTGGCGTGTAGGCCGGAGCGCTGCCGGGCGGGTAGGCGACCTCGACGTGCACGTCGAGGATGCCGGTGTTCTCGGCGAAGAACTGGAACGTGTTGTCGCCGACGACGAGCGGCGATGCACCGCCATGGACGAGCGTGCCGAGCGGGACCTGCACCGTGTAGGGAATCCCCCAAGTGAGCAGGCCCGGATCGCTCGGCACACTGTTGTTGTTGCGTTGCGGCAGCGCGTAGGTCGCGCTGCCGTTGAGCGTGACGTGGTCGCCCGGCACGAGCGTGAAGTTGGAGAAATCGCCCATCTGGTAGGTGAGGACGAGCGTCGCCTGCGCGGTAGCGCCGGCGACGGTCGGGCGCAGGTCGTCGGGGATCTTCACGGTGAAGCTCGGGAAGTCGCCGTTGCCGCGGTTCGCCTTGCGATAGTCGGTGCCCTCGATGCGCGTGACGTAGTTGTGCACCTCGCGCGGGTCGACGTCGGGGCCGTCGAAGCCGAAATTGTCCCAGTGCACGAGGTAGTACGGCACCGCGTCCTTCGGCGTGTTGTAGCCGAACGCGATCCACAGCGGCTCGTAGTCGCCCGGCGCGAGCGCGTACGGCGCGTAGCTCGCGTCGATGACGCTGCGGCCGTCGATGAGCACTTGGATGCCGTCGGTGCCGACGCGCGCCTCGAACGAGCGGCGCACGTTCGACACCGCCTGGCGACCCGCGTCCTCCATGTCCACCGAGGCGACCTGGTGCGATGCGCCGTCCATGCCGATGATGTTCACGCTGAAGGTCTGGAACTGCGAGCGCAGGCGCAGGGTGCCCGCGGGCAGGCCGGTGGTGCCGTCCATGTCGAAGAAGTCGATGTGCGCGGTGAGGTCGGTGCGCACCGGGTTGAGGTCGAGGTACCAGACCGACCGTGGGCTGAGCGGGCCGTCCATGTCGAACACGATGCGGCGGCGCACGCCGTTCTCGATGCGCACGGGCTTGCGGAAACGCTGCGAGGTCTGCGAGCGGTCGCCGGTGTTGTCGACGCGCGTGCCGTGCAGCGTGTGCGCGTGGTACTGGTCGTTGACGAAGAACAGGTTGAAGCGCGCGTCGGTCGAGGTGACCGTGGCGTTGTTCCAGAGCGTCTCGTCGGCCGGGCCGAGCGGCAGGTTGAAGTCGTCGAAGTGGGTCATCGACGCGCGCAGCGCATCGACGCGCGTCGCGTCGCCGCCGTCGAAGTCGAGGTCGCGCGGCTGGCTGATGATCTCGCCGAGGGCGTCGATGCGTTGCACGCGCACGTGGTACGGCGAGCCGTTCAGCAGCGGCTGCAGCTGCACGCGGCGGTTGCCGGTGACGAGCCAGCGCACGGTTGCGGCGCTCGCCTTCGCGTGCGCGCCGTCGAGGCAGCCGAGGCTGCCGTCGTGCTTCGCGTCCGGTCGCGGCAGCAGCGGCGCGGCGGTCCCGGCCGGCCACCAGCTGACGAGGAAGCCGGCGGCGTCGCGGCCGCTGCCGTCCATCGTCCACCACTGGCCCCAGGCGTTCTCGCCGTCGTAGTCCATCTCGAGCGTCGCCACGCGATCGTCGCGCAGGATCGTCACGGCCGGCGGCGGTTCGAGCGGCTCGAAGCCGTCGCGGAACACGGACTCCGCGGTCGCGGGCGTGGTCCATGCCGCCGCGGCGGCGAGCAGGGCATGCAGCCCACGACGCACCGTCCGCGAGGCGGACGGAAGAACGCGATGCAGGGTCATCGACGTACTCCGGCGAGCGGTGCGCGCATTGTGCGCGCTGCGGCGCGTATTTCCGGGCGCTGCGTCACAGCGATGGAGCGCCGAGCGCGGACGTGGCAGGCTGCAAGCATGAAGCGCGCCACGCGACCGCGACCCTTCCTGCGAGCCGCCGCGCGACGGACGTGGAGCCTGCTGTTCGCCGGCGTCGCCGCCGTTGCCGCGGACAGCGCCAGTGCGCACGACGGCCGCGAGGTGTCCGTCGTCACCCTCAACCTCTGGCACGACGCCGGCGACTGGCCGCGCCGTGCCGCGCTCATCGTGCGCACGCTGCGCACGTTGCGGCCCGACGTGATCGCGTTGCAGGAAGTCCTGCAGGACCGCGGGTTACCGAACCAGGCGAAGACGATCGCCGACGCCCTCGGCTTTCGTTACGTGTTCGCCTCGGTCGACGCCGCCGACAAGCCGCGTCGTTACGGCAACGCCATCCTCACGCGCCACCGCATCCTCGCGCAAGGATGGAAAGCGCTCGCGCCGCTCGACGACTACCGCGTCGCCCTACACCTGCGCATCGCGGTCGACGGCGAGCCGGTCGAGGTGTACGCGACGCACCTGCACTGGACGCCGGAGGGCGGTGCGATCCGTCGTGCGCAGGTCGAGGACCTCGAAGCCTACATCGCGGTCGCTTCCGCGCCTGACGCGCCGACCGTCGTCGCGGGGGACTTCAATGCGCCGGCGAATGCGCCGGAATTCGCGCCGTTGCTCGCCCGCCTGCGTGACGCCTACGACGTGCTGCACGCTTGCGCGGCACAGGACGATGCGGGGCACAGCACGCTCAACCTCGCGTTCTACGCCCCGTTGCGGATCGACCACGTGCTGTACGATCCGCGGGCCTGGACGCCACTGTCGGCGACGCGACTGTTCGACCGGCCCGCCGCCGACGGCACCTGGGCCTCGGACCACTACGGCGTACGGGCGGTGCTCCGGCGGCGGCCATGAGGCCCGCACCGGGGTTGCATTCAGTGAAGTCGTCCCGGCAAAGTGTAGGATGACCACAATGGACGATTAAGGGGATCGTCCATTGCTACAGGGGTGATACAAAATGAATCTGGGTCGACTCGACGCCGCGGCCGATGCCGCGGCCTGGTATGCGAGCCGTCCATGGACGGCTCGGTATCCCGACAACCTGCCCCGCGACATCCGCGTGGGGCCCGACGAAACGATGCTCGCACTGCTGCAGGATGCGTGCGCGCGCCATGCCGATCTCGTCGCGTTCGAAATCGATGGGAAAACGCTGTCGTACGCCGACTGGGCGCGGCAGGCGGACGCGCTCGCGCGCTTCTTCGTGCACGAATGGAAGCTCGAGCCCGGCGACCGCGTGCTGTTCCTGTTGCCCAACGTGCCCGCGTTCCCGATCGCGCTGCTCGCCGCGTGGACCGCCGGCGTCGCGGTCATGCCGGTCTACATCGCGGCGACGTCGCAGGAAATGGAGGGGCCGATCCGCGCGATCGCGCCGAAGGCGGTGGTCGGCCTCGACGTGCTGATGCCGACGTTGCGCGCCGCGCGCGGCAGCGAGGCGATGAAGCAGCTCGTCGTGACCGTCGCGCCGGACCTGTTCGGGGTCGCCGCGCCGGCGCCGGCGGACGCGGTCGCATTCGACGCGGCGCTCGCGCGCGGCATGCGCCTGCCGCCGGTGCAGCGCGACGTGCACGCGAACGACCTCGCGCTGATGTCGTACACCGGCGGCACCACGGGCGTGTCGAAGGCCGTGCGCACGACGCACGCGAACATGCGCGCGGGCATCGAGATCCTGCGCCTGACCATGGAAGAGCACACCTGCCGCGCCGGCGGACTCGTCGCGAGCGTGCATCCGTTCTCGCACGCGGCCGGCATGTCGGTGAACCTGCTGCAGTACTCGAGCCGCGGCGTGACGCAGCTGCTGTTCCCGCGCATGATCGATGCCGAGCGCGTCGTCGCCGGCTGGCGCGGGCGGCCGATCAACTCGATCCTCGCCGGGCCCGCGTTCCACAACCGCCTGATGGCGACGCCCGGCTTCGCCGAGCTGGACTTCTCTGCGTTGCGTTCGGGCCTCGTCGGTGGCATGCCGCTGCGTGCGGACATCCGCGACCGTTTCGAGCAGATCACCGGCAAGCCGCTGCTGCAGGGCTACGGCCTCACCGAGACCTCGGTGCCGATCGCCGGCGAACTCGGCTTCGAGCGCCGCCTCGGCAGCGTCGGTTTCCCGTTCCCGTCGGTCGAGGTCACGATGCGCGATCCGGACGCGCCCGACCTGGGCGCGGTCGCGCCGGGGCGGATCGGCGAGGTCTGGCTGCGTGGCCCGTTCATGATGGCCGGCTACGACCAGCGGCCCGACGAGAATGCGCGCGCGATCACCGCGGACGGCTGGTTCCGCACCGGCGATCTCGGCCGCATGGAGCCGGACGGCGCGCTGTACCTGCTCGGGCGCATCAAGGACATGATCAACGTCGACGGCGCCAACGTGTATCCGGCCGCGATCGAGGACGTCGTCGGCGCACATCCGGGCATCGCCGACGTCTGCGCGGTGGGCATGCCGGACGAGGAGGACGGCGAGCGCGTGCGCTTGTTCATCGTCAGGCGCGACCCGTCGCTCGACGAAGACGCGGTGCGCGCGTGGTGCCTCGAGAAGCTGTCGCACTTCAAGCAGCCCAAGCGCGTCGAATTCCTCGATGCACTGCCGCGTTCGGCGGTCGACAAGCTGCTCCGGCGCGAGCTTGCCGAACGCCCGCTGTAGCGATCCGTACGGGCGAACCGGCGTCGCGGCCGGTTCGCCCCGTTCGGCTAGTGGAATGAGCCGAGTGCATTCCACTCGGCGAGGCGGTCGCGCGTGTCGCGCACGCGCGGTTCGGTCGCCTGCCATTCGGAGATGCGCTGCGGATCGAGCGGCAGGCCGAATGCGTCGACGAACTGGCCACGGCGATACGTCGCCGACTGCCATGCGCCGCTGCCGATCCTCACCTGCACGTCCTGGCCTTCTTCGGGAGTGTTCATTGCGTCCTCCGGTTCGTCCGGCGACGCGCCTCTCGCCGCGCGGTCGCCGCCGGCCGCGGGCGGGTGCCCGCGGCCTTACGATCATGTTCGTACATCAGTGCGCGATGGGTGTTGCAACAAATGCGATCCTGCTGCCGTCCGCGGCGGTCGCGCGCCCGGTGATCACGCCGGCATCGTTGATGTCGTCGGCGAGGTTGAGCGTGCCCTGGAAGCCGTTGCTGCGGTCGACGAGGCCGTCGAGGTTGGCGACTTGGCCGTTCTGCCAGATCCACGGATGGAAGACCGCGCCGTCGTTGGAATAGCCGACGACCTGGCCGCGCAGGTTGATGCCGGTCGCGATCGCCGCGATGTCGCCGGGCAGGAGGTCGATCCATTTCCAGCCGGCCGTGCGCGACCAGGTGAAGGCGCGGAAGAAGTTGCCATCGAAATCGTCGGGAACGCCGGCGAAGCCGGCGACGTCGCCGCGCTCGGTCAGCGCCATCGGCGTGTTCCAGTACGGCGCACCGTTCGGGTTGTCGATGCGGATGAGGCGGCCGTTCTCCCACATCACCGCGTGGCGGGCGCTCGAGCGGCCGACCGCCTGGTCGCAGATGCCCGAGATGCCGACGATCTGGCCACGGTCGTTGATCGCGGTGGCCGAACCGGACGTATCGCCGTCGACGAGCGGCAGCGCGCGCGGCCGATGGTCGGGACCCCACACGACCGGACGGAACTGCTGCACCTGCGGCGCGAGGCAATCGCCGTCGGCGACGCCGTTCTCGGCCCAGCCGACCGTCTGCCCCCAGCCGTTGGTTCCGGTCGCGAAGCTGTTGTTGCCGCCCGCCAGCGGCGGGAGATCGTGCATGCGGCCGAACGCCCAGACGAACCCGTGGCAGGCGTGTCCGCCCGGATTGGCGAGGAAGCCGCCGGCCGAACAACTCCAGCCCTGGCCGCCGTTCGGATCGAGGTCGTCGACGAGCGAGATGCCCGAGATCAGGCCGAGCAGGTTCTTGCTCGGCCACGGCACCGAGCTCGCGAGATCGGGCGCACCGCCGAGCGTGCCGAGGTCGAGCTTGCGGCCGAACGCCCACGCGGCCGCATGGCGCTGTCCGTTCGATGCGTTGGAATACCCGGCCACGAGGCCGAGGTCGTTGATGCTCTTGCCGCGGCTGTTCGCGGCGACGTTGCCGTCGAGCGCGGGCAGCACGGTGACGCGATAGTGCACCGTCGCGGCGGCGGCGAACGCCGCCGGCGCGGTGATGCCGAGTGCCGCGACGAGCGCGAATGTGATCTGGCGCATGGGTCTCTCCGAAGGACGTCACCGTTCGTGACGACGCCAGCGTCGCCGCTGCGCTGGCGCGCCGGGAGGCCCACTTTCGCGATGTGCGCTGGTCCGGTTCGCGGTGCGCGCGCTCAGTCGTGCGCGAGCCGCGCGTCCGCCGGCGCGCGGCGCAGGTACTGGCCGGTGTGGTAGCTGCGGTAGCGGCAGACGTCGAAACTACGCTGGACCAGCACGCGGCCGTCGCGGAAGGTGCTGCGCAGGTCGCGCACGCAGTCGCCGCGGATCGCGACGGTGGTCGAGTCGCCACCACCCCGCAACGGCACGTCGCCGAGTTCGACCGCGCGCCAGTCGTCGCTGCCGACCGCGGCGACCGCGAATGCGGTCAGGCTCGACGGCGCCGTGTTGACGAGGTCGAGGTAGTGCAGGTCGCCCGCGGTGGCCGTTCCACCGGCGAGCAGCAGGGTGATCAGGGGCGCTGTACGCATGGGTCCTCCGCATGCCGGCGTGCGATCGCCGTGATCGCTTCGTCGCCGGTGCGGCGGATTGGACGCTGCGCTCCGCATTCAGGCGGCGCGTGCGGGACGAATCGTCGTGCGTCGCGGACGAATCGTAGCCGTGACGATCGGAGCTTCCCGCCGCACGCCGGCCGCGCCTAGGATGATCGCGACGACGCTGCCGACGACGCGATGAAGATCCGCCTGCTCGATACCGAAATCGGCTTCTGGCGCTACCTCGGCCTGTGGACCGGCGTCGTGCTGCTGTTCGCCGTGCAGGGCTACCTGCACGATTCGCTGGACGGCCGCACCTGGTCGATGTTCGACTACCTGCGCTGGTCGATGATCCAGTGGTACAGCTGGGCCGCGCTCGCGCCGCTCGTGTTCCGCCTCGCCGAGCGCTATCCGGTTTCGCCGCCGACCTGGGCGAACCTGCGCATGCAGGCCGTGGCGGCGTGCGCAGTCACATCGATCGCGATCATCGCGGGCGCTTTGGTGTCGCACCTGTTCGAGCCGGGCACGTTCGGCCAGCAGGTCGACCAGTTCGTCGGCCAGCACGTCGCGATCGGCCTGCTCACCTACGCCGCGCTGCTCACCTTGCACGAGGCGATGCGCCACTACCGCGAGAAGACGCGCCGCGAGATCGAGGCGAGTCGCCTCGCCACCGAACTCGCCCACTCGCGCCTGCAGGTGCTCAGGACGCAGCTGCAGCCGCATTTCCTGTTCAACACGCTGCACGCGATCGTGACCCTGCTGCAGGAAGACACCGCGTCGGCCGAGGACATGCTGCTGCGCCTGAGCGAGCTGCTGCGCGCGTTCCTCGAGGAGCAGGAGGGCCAGGAGATCCCGCTGCAACGCGAACTCGAGCTGCTCGACCTCTACCTCGGCATCCAGCGCATGCGCTTCAAGGATCGCCTGAGCACGCGCGTGTACGTCGACCCGGGCACGCTCGACTGCGCGGTGCCGGCGCTGATCCTCCAGCCGATCGTCGAGAACGCGATCCGCCACGGCATCGGCAAGCACGTCGGCGTCGACTGCGTCGAGATCGAGAGCCGCCGCGAGGGCGATTTCGTCTGCCTCGAAGTGCGCAACAGCAACAGCCTGCTCGACGGCGCGGCGAAGGAGATCGGCCGGCGCGGCATCGGCCTGTCGAACACGCGCCTGCGCCTGCACGAGCTGTACGGCGACGCGGCGGAGATCCGCCTCGACAGCCTGTGGCCGAAGGGCGTCGCCTGTCGCATCCGCCTGCCGCTGCGTCGGCTCGACCTCCCCGACATGGACGATGCCGCATGAGCATCGCGGCCCTCGTCGTCGACGACGAGCCGATCGCGCGCCACGCGATCGTGCGCCTGCTGCGCGAGGACGCCGACGTCGAAGTGCTCGGTGAATGCGGCGACGGTGCGTCGGCGCTCGCGGCGATCCGCGAGCATTCGCCCGACCTCGTCTTCCTCGACATCCAGATGCCGGCGATGAACGGCATCGACGTGGTCGCCGCGATCGGCGCCGAGCGCATGCCCGCGACCGTGTTCGTGACCGCGTACGAGCAGTACGCGGTGCGCGCGTTCGAGGCGAACGCGGTCGACTACCTGGTCAAGCCGTTCAGCCGCGAGCGTTTCCTCGCGACCCTGCGCCGCGTGAAGGCGCGCCTGGCGGCGGCCACGCCGCGGCCCGAGCCGTCGCACGAACTGCTGCAGGCGCTCGACGCGTTGCGCCGGCGCGAGGACTGGCTCGAGCGCATTCCCGTGCGCGTCGACGAGCACGTCGTGCTCGTGCCGGTCGACGACATCGTCTGGATCAAGGCGAGCCGCAACACGGTGCAGTTGCACCTGGCCGATCGCAGCCACGAATTGCGCGAGACGATGGCGAATCTCGCCGCGCGCCTCGATCCGCGCCATTTCGCGCGCGTGCACCGCTCGGCGATCGTCAACGTGCGACGCGTGCAGGCGATCCACCCGTGGTTCAACGGCCACCACGTCGTCGTCATGGATACCGGGCAGCGGCTGCGCATGAGCCGCTACCAGCACGAGAGCTTCCTTCGGCTCGCGACCACGCGCACGACCGCGAGCGACGATCCGCCGGCGGCGGACTAGCGGCCGAGCGCGTCGCGGCGCGCGCGCAGGAAGCGTCGCACCGCCTCGTCGGTTTCCAGTGCGATCGCCATGTCGCAGGCTGCGCATGCTTGCTCGTTCTCGCCGCCGCGCGCGAGCAGGTCCGCGCGGGCAGCCCAGTACGGCTGGTAGCCGGCGATGCGCGCGTCGGCGGCCGGATCGGGCAAGGCGGCGAGGCCTGCGGTCGGGCCGTGCACGTCGGCGACCGCGAGCGCGCGGTTGATCGCGGCGACCGGCGAGGGCGCGAGTATCGCGAGCGCATCGTGCAACTGCAGGATCGCCGCCGCATTGTCGCAGGCTCGGCGACGCCGCTCGACGTGCGCGGACTGCAGCGCGGCCTCGAGCTGGAAGCGGCCGATCCGGCGCAGCGTGCTCGCGCGGCGCAGCAACGCTTCGGCTTCGGCGGTCATCGGCGCGTCCCAGCGCGCGACGTCCTGCGCGTGCAGCGGCACGTAGTCGCCGTCGGCGGAGCGGCGCGCTGCGCGGCGCGCATGCGCGTGCAGCATGCAGGCGAGCAGGCCGAGTGCTTCGGCGTCGCCGGGCAGCAGTTCGACGACGACGCGCGCGAGGAAGATCGCCTCGTCGGCGAGGTCGCGCCGCGTCGCGTCGCTGCCGGTCGGCTCGCACCAGCCGTCGGTGAACGCGGCGTAGATCGCCGCGAGCACCGCGTCGAGGCGTGCCGGCAATTCGGTCCGTTCGGGAATGCGCAGCGGGATGCCGGCCTCGCGGATCTTCTCCTTCGCGCGACCGAGGCGCTTGCCCATCGCCGCAGCCGAGGTGAGGAACGCGGCCGCGATGCGCTTCGCGTCGAGGCCGAGCACGGTCTGCAGCATCAGCGGCGCGCGCACGCCCGCGTCGATCGCCGGATGCGCGCAGGCGAACAGCAGCGCGAGCCGCTGGTCGGGGATCGGCGCCTCGTCGTGGGCATCGACGACGTGTTCGGCGAGCTGCTGCAGTTCGGCGAGTACGGCGTCGCCGACCTGGCGTCGCCGCGCGCCGTCGACGAGGCGGCGGCGCGCGACCGTGAGCAGCCACGCTTCGGGATTGGCCGGGCAGCCACGGTGCGGCCATTCGGCGAGCGCCGTGGCGAACGCGTCCGACAGCGCGTCCTCGGCGGCGGCGACGTCGCGCGTGCGCACCGCGAGGAACGCGACGAGCCGGCCGTAGCTGCGCGCGGCGACGGCCTCGGCCGTCGCACGCGCCGCCGTGCCGGCGACGGCGGTGTCGCCTACTTCTCCCACACCGGACGCACTTCGATCGTGCCGTGGCCCGCGCCCGGGCAGCGCGCCGCCCAGGCGAGCGCGGCGTCGAGATCGGGTGCCTCGATGAGGTAGTAGCCGCCGATCTGCTCGCGCGCTTCGGCGTACGGGCCGTCCTGCACGAGCGGCTTGCCGTCGACGAGGCGCACGGTCGTGGCGGTGTCCGAGTCCTGCAGGCGATTCGAGCCGACGAGCGCGCCGGCTTTCGACAGCGCCGCGGTGTAGGCCGTGTACGCGGCCATCCCGGCCTGTTGTTCGGCCGCGCTCATCCGGCCCCAGCCGCTTTCGTCCGCATAGAGCATGAGCAGGTACTGCATGGAGGGTCTCCTGGAATCGACGGCAATGGCGCCGCCGCTACGATGTCGATCGGGCGTGCCGCATTCGGACATCGGCCGCGGGTTCCGTGTGCGGGACGTCGGTGCCTGTGGCCACGTGGCGGTCGCACCAGCATAGCGCGCGCGGCCAAGCGCCCGCGCGGCGGCTTGAAGTACAGTGGCGCAACCCCACGTCGAAGGTGTCGGGAGTCGTCCATGTCGCCGCCGCTGGTCTCGTCGCTCGCCACCCTGCCGGATTTCCTCGCCTACTTCGCTACCGCGATCGCCTTCGCCGCGCTGTTCGTGGTCGTCTACGCCTGGATCACGCCGCAGCGCGAACTCGCGCTGATCCGCGCGAACACGCCCGCTGCGGCGATCTCGTTCGGCGGTGCGTTCATCGGTTTCGTGATCCCGCTCGCGTCGGCGATCGCGCATTCGGTCGGGTTGCTCGACTGCGCGGTCTGGAGCGCGATCGCACTGGTGGTGCAACTGCTCGTGTTCCTCGTCGCACGCGTGCTGCTGCCGGACCTGCCGGCGCGCATCGCGCGCGACGAACGCGCGGCCGCGACGCTCGTCGCGACGCTGTCGATCGGCGTCGGCATCCTCGACGCCGCCTGCATGACCTGGTGAGGTCCGGATGAAACGTTCCCGTCGACTCGCCCTGATCGCGATCGGCCAGATGCCGGTACTGCTCGCCGGCTGCGCCGAGGAGGAGAAGTTGCGCCAGGGCTTCTACACGAGCATCGAAGCCTGCCGCAGCGACGGCAACAGCGCCGAGGTCTGCGACAAGGCGCTCAAGGCAGCGGCCGACGCGCATGCGAACGCATCGCCGAAGTACGCGAGCCGCGAGCAGTGCGTGCAGGACTACGGCGACCTCTGCACCGAGCGCGCGCAGGGCGGTGGCGTCTGGATGCCGCTGATGGCGGGCTTCATGCTCTCGCAGATGCTCGGTGCGAATCGTTCGCCAGCCTACGTCGACGCCAACCCGGTCTATCGCGATCGCGCGGGGCGCTACAACGAGCGGTTCTGCGATCGCAGCGACGTCGGCTGCGGGAGCAGCAGCGGTGGCGCAGGCTACGGCGCGTGGCGCCAGCGCCCGGTCGACATCGCGCCGAACCGCGCGATCACGACGACGCGTGCGGGCTTCGGCAGGAGTTCGTCGGAGCGCAGCGGCTGGGGCCGCTCGTTCGGCGGCTAGGGATTCCATGCGCCGCATTCCGATCGCCGAGCGCAGCGACTGGCGCGCGAGCGCCGAACGGCTCGGCTTCCATTTCCACACGATCGACGGCGCGCCGTACTGGGACGAGCGTGCGTACTACGCGTTCACGCTCGAGCAGGTCGAGCGCGATCTCGAGGCGCCGACGCTCGAGCTGCACGAGATGGCGATGGGCCTCGTCGGCGAGATCGTCGCGAGCGAGTTCCTCATGCACCGGCTCGGCATCCCCGAACACTACCGCGACTGGATCGCTCGTGCGTGGCGCGAAGGTTCGCCGCACCTGTACGGGCGCATGGACCTCGCCTACGACGGCCGCGCGCCGGCGAAGCTCTACGAGCTCAACTACGACACGCCGACCTCGCTCTACGAGGCCGCGTTCTTCCAGTGGCTCTGGCTCGAGGAGCAGATCGAGCGCGGCGTGCTGCCGCGCGACGCGGACCAATACAACCTAATCCAGGAAAACCTCGTCGAGACGTTCGCGACGATCGCGCCGCGCCTGCCGCGTCCGTTGTATTTCTCCGCGGTGCGCGATTCGCCCGAGGACCAGGGCACGGTCGCCTACCTCGCCGACTGCGCGGAGCAGGCCGGCCTGGCGACGCGGCGCATCGCGATCGAGGACATCGGGCTCGCCGCCGACGGCCGCTACACCGACCTCGACGACGCGCCGATCGGCACGCTGTTCAAGCTCTATCCGCTCGAGTTCATGTTCGCCGACGCCTTCGGCGAGGCGCTGCCGACGGCGCGCGTCGTGCTGCTCGAGCCGCCGTGGAAGGCGGTGCTCAGCAACAAGGGCATCCTGCCGCTGCTGTGGGAGCGCCATCGCGGCCATCCGAACCTGCTGCCCGCGTTCTTCGACGATCGCCCGGGCCTCGCGTTGCCCGCGGGCTGGGTGCGCAAGCCGCTGCTCTCGCGCGAGGGGGCGAACATCGAGGTGCATGCGGGTGGGGGCGAGCGGTTGCATTCGGATGGGCCGTACGGCGATGCGCCGTGCATCCGCCAGGCGTTCCATCCGCTCGCGAGATTCGACGGCGGCTATCCGCTGGTCGGCAGCTGGGTCGTCGGCGATCGCGCGAGCGGTATCGGCTTGCGCGAGGACGACTCGCTGATCACGCGCGACAGCGCGCGCTTCGTGCCGCACGCGATCGTCTAGCGTCGTCCCGACACCGTCTTCGGGGATACGTGCGCCGGAAACGCGACGACCCCGTTCCTCGCGGAACGGGGTCGTCGCTGCGGTTCACGGGGCAGGGGCGGGCGGCGTACCACCCGTCCTCGGTGATCAGCCTTGCGCCAGCCACTCCAGCACGCCGCCGTGCTTGGCGCACGCGCCTTCGCGCTTCTTGGCGTAGCTGAAGGAAAGATCCTTGCACTGCGCGCTCGCTTCGAGGCCGCTGCCGTTGCCCGAATCCTTCTTGGCTTCGGCCTTGGCGACGCATTTGCCGTCGGCATCGAGCTTGCCGATCGTCGCGCCGGACTGGCCCTGCGGGCCGGCGACGCGCGCGGTGCAGCTGTCGCCTTCGGCGGCGAACACGGAAGAGGACGCCACGGCGAGGGCCAGGATTGCCGAGCAGGCCGCTGGACGAAGAATGTTCATGGTGTACATGCCTCCACGCCATCGTCAGGGTGACGAAGGTTTAAAAGCATTTAACGTGCCAATCGCTGCGGGAACGGCCCGATCCGCCCGCGGATCCCCGCCTGGCCAAGCCTGGCGCGGCCTTAGCGCCACTGCGAGCCCAGTGGAAGGCAACGTCCGCGGTCGCGCATGGCTGCGCAGACACGTCAGGCTTTGTCAATCCCGGACGAAACCGGCCGTTTAGCCATCCAGGCACGCGCTCAGTCGAAACCGTCGCCGAACAGGCGGTCGCCGGTCCAGATGTAGACGGCCCCCTGGTCGGTGAACTGCAGGTCGCGACCGAATGCACCGGCGAACAGCGTGCCGTCGTCGTGGAAATCCAGCGTGAAACCGAACACGTCGCCCGCGACCGGGTCGGGCAGTACGAGCTTCTGCCGCTGCGTCCACAGTCCGCCCACCTTCTCGAACAGGTAGACCGCGCCCTCGTTGCCCGGCGCGCTGCAGCCCATCGCGAGCGTGTCCGCGGCCATTGCAACGTGCCAGCACCAGGTGTCGGGCGTCGCGTCCTCGGGCAACAGGCTCGCCTCGGGCAGCCAGCCGTTCTGCGTGCGCCGGTACAGCTGCACGGGCATCGCCGGGTTGTTGCTCGCCGCGGCGAACCAGTCGCCGTGCAGGCTCGCGTCGACGCCGAGGCCCTGGCCCGGCAGCGAGCCGGCGAGCGTGTCCTGCAGCTGCCAGCTGCCGCCGATGCGGGCGTACACGCCGATCTCGCCGACGTCGCCGTTCGCGCCGAAGTAGGCGAGCATCGCCGTATCGCCCTCGAGGCGAACCGGCCATCCGACATGGTCGATCGTCTGCAATGGCGTCCACGCGCCGGCTTGCGAGCGCGCGTACACGAACGTGCTGTCGTGGCGATTGCTGATCATCGCGGTGCCGGCGTCGAACGCGACGCCTTCGCCGAATTCCTCCTCGTACTGCGGCGCGACCGGCAGGAACTGCCGTTCGAGCGACCAGGTCGTGCCCTCGCGGTGGAATGCGTAGACCGCGCCCGCGGCGTCGACGCTGCCTTGCGTGCGCCCGATCGCGCTGATCAGCGCGACATCGCCCTGCAGCGCGATGCGCGAGCCGAAGTAGTCGCCGGCCATGCCGTCGGGCGCGAGGATGCGCGCTTCGAACACGTACTGCCCGCCCACACGCCGGTAGGCGTACACCGCGCCACGCTCCTGCTGCAGGCCGACGTCTTCCTGCTGCGCACCGACGAGCAGTGTGTCGCCGTCGCTCGCGATCGTGCTCGCGCGCGCGCCGCTGAGGCCTTGGCCGAGGTCGAGTTCGCGCGCGAGGGTGAGTGCCTCGTTCGTCCATGTGCCGAACAGCACGACTCCTTGCGCGGGGTTGCCGTACATCGGTGCGACCGGGTTGCCGGCGACGAGGGTCGGCCCGTTGCGGTCGATGTCGATGCGATAGCCGACGTATTCGTTCGCACCGCCGAACGGGTCGGTGTCGACCGACACCGCGGCGACGCTCGTGAAGCCGCTCGAGAAGCGCACCATCTCGATCGCGCCGCCGCCGGCGGCCTGCGCGTTGCTGTTGCACTGGCCGATCGCGGCCCAGATGCCGTCGAGCGCGAGCGCGCAACCCCAGCCGTCGGTCGCCGACGGCGAGGGCGCCTGCAGCACCGTGCGCGCGGTCCACGTGCCGTTGGTGCGCGTGTAGCTGTGCACGCGTCCGCTGCGACCCGTGCCTGCGTTCGACGGCGCGCTCACGAGCAGGCGATCCGGCGTCGACAGGTCGGCGCCGCTGATCGCGACTGCGCTGCCGAAGCGGTTACCGGTGAGGTCGCCCGCGCCCTGCACGAGGTGCGCGACTTCGTCCCAGGTGTCGATCGTGAGCTCGTAGACGTATGCCGCGCCGGCGTCCGTGTAGGCGCCGACGGTTTCGCGCGGCGCGCCGACGACGATCGCTCCCGCGACGATCGCGACCGACGCACCGAACTGGGCGCCGGCATGCGGCGTGGTCGGCAGCAGGTTCACCGACGACCATGAATCGCCGTTGCGGCGGAGGATGCGCACGCGCCCCTGGTTCTGCCCGGCAGCGCCGTCGTAGCCTGGTTCGCCGACGACGACGATGTAGCCGGACGTGGCCACGCGGTCGAAGTAGGCGCTCTGCGTGGAAATGCTGTAGCTCATCTCCCATCCGCTCGGCGTGTGCTCGAAGATCTGTGCGTAGCTGCGGCTCGTGGTCGAGTCGAATGCGCTGATCGCGAGCGTGTCCTCGTGCAGCGCGAGCATCGCGCTCGAATCGCCGGGCAGGTCGATGTCGTGCCCGGCTTCGCGCACCCATTCGCCGTTCGAACGCACGTAGGTGCGTGCCTTGCCGGGCCGGGTCGGAATGCCCAAGTCGGTGGCGACGGCGATGTCACCGTCGATCGCGACCGAGTAGCCGAACACGCCGTTCGGCGAACCCTCGCCGGAGGCGATCGCGCCGACTTCCTGGCGGAGCTGGTAGTCGGCCGCCCGTGCGGGCGGCGCATCGACGAACGCGCAAAGCGTGATCGCGAACAGTGCGCCGGGCAGGCGCGCCGGCGAGGCGGAACGGGGGAAGGGCGGTGACATGGCGGATCTCGTTCGGGCGCGTCACGACCGTCCACGCAAGGTGGCGCGCGTTCGGGCCACGGGCGCGCGCCGCCGATCTCGGCCCCGCGCAGGAGCGCGGTAGCGGACGGAGGCTTCGGTGCGTCGGTGCATTCGCGCGCGCGAGCACGATTCCGTGGCGTGCGTCCAACCGTTTCAATCCGTCACAAAGTGACCACCGCGGAGCAGCCTCGAGTTGAGGCACGTCGAGCGATGCAGGCGAAACGCATGAATTCATTCGCATCGTGGTCGGAACGGTCCTTGGCCCCGTTGTTGCTTCGCGCTTCGGGCGACGCCGTCCGCGGTGGCGCTCGCGGCCGTCCGCGGGGCAAACGCAGGGACGGGGAGCAGGGGGCGCTCGGTGACGTTGAAGGCCAACCACACGCCGTGGGACGACGCGCTCGCGCGTGTCGATCCGGCACGCTTCGAGGCGCTGCTCGCCGACTACTATCGCGGCTGCGGCTGGCTCGTCGAGCAGGTCGGCGCCGATTTCACCGGCCAGCGCTACGACGGCGGGTTCGACCTCAAGCTGCGCCGTGACGACGCCTACGTGATCGTGCAGTGCAAGCGCTGGAAGGCATTCCAAGTGCCGCAGCACGAAGTGCACGAGTTGCACGCGATCATGGCCAACGAGGCGGCTACCGGTGCGATCTACGTCACCAGTGGCGAATTCACCGCCGCGGCGATCGCCGCGGCCGTGCGCATCGGGCACGTCGAACTCGTCGACGGCGGCATGCTGCGCACGATGCTCGATCCGGTCGCGCTCGAATCGGCCGCCCGCGATGGCGCGCCGCCGATGTACGCGCACCCGCAGCTGACCCTCAGCGTCGGCCCGCGCCAGGCGCCCGCCGCGCCGCGCCGCGGCCTGCTCGTGCCGGTGCTGACGATCGCCGCGTGTGTCGTCGTCTGCGCCGGCGTCGTGCACTCGCTCAATGCGATGGTGCGTCCCGCGCCAAGGGTGACGGCGACGCGCGGCGCGCAGATCCCGCCACGGCCCGACGAGCCGCACGCGCGGCCTGGCGCCCAGGCGGATCCGTACTCGCTCGCGGGCCAGGGCATCCCGACCCTTCCCGCGATCGCGGACATCCCTTCCGCAGGCCGACCCGCCGTCGCGGGTGCGCCCTCGCCACGCGCGAGGGCGCGCAGCATCGACCGCGAGGCCGCGCGTGCTGCCGTGCGTCCGTTGGCGGGCGTGCGCAACGTGTTCTGGCTCGACGACAACGATCTCGTCGTCGTCGTCGATCGCGGGCACGCGAGCCCGGACCCGATGATCGACACGGTCTGCGGCGTGCTCGCGCCGCTCGGTGACAGCGCGGCGGTCATCGTCGACCTGCAGCAGGCGACGTCGAGGAAGGCGAGCGAACCGATCCTGTCGCGCGCATGCGCAGCGTCGATGTCGACGGCGGTGCCGACGGCGGTCGCCGGCAGTACCGCGGGCTCCGACCACCGCGCACGCTGATCCGAACGCTGCGCGCGTCATCGATTCCGCTAGTAGCGCGACGCGCATTCGCCATCGCCGTACTTGCGGACCTCCAGGCCGGTACGCGACGCTCGCCCGCTCCGACCGACGAGGCGATACGCGATGAGAACCTCCCACCTCGGCTGGCTGGCATGGCTCGGCCTGCTCGCGGCCACGGCCCGCGTCTGTGCGGCGCCCGTTCTGCGCGAGGGTGACGTCGACGTCGGCGACGGCGTGCGCATCCACTACGTCGAGGGCGGGCGCAGCGACGCGGCGACGACCGTGCTGTTCGTGCCCGGCTGGGCCGCGACCGCTGCGGTCTGGCGCGACGCGATGGCCGCGCTCGCAGGCGAGGCGCGCGTCGTCGCGATCGATCCGCGTTCGCAGGGCGCGTCGACGATCAGCCTGCGCGGCAACACGCCCGAGCAACGCGCGCACGACCTGCACGCGGTGGTCCGCGCGCTCGCGCTCCCGCGCATCGTGCTGGTCGGTTGGTCGCAGGGGGTGCAGGACGTCGCCGCGTATGCGGCCGCGTTCGGTGGCGACGGCATCGTCGGCTACGTGCTCGTCGACGCGCCGGTCGCGGCCGGTGCGGGCGCATCGGTCGCGCAACCGGATTCGTTGCGCGAGACGCTCGAGCAGTTCGCGTTGTACCAGCAGCACCCGCGCGAATACCTCGACGGCATGATGAACGCGATCATCCGTTCAGCGCCGGGGCGTCGGCGCATCGCCGAATACGTCGAAGCCGCCCTGCGCACGCCGCCGGACCTCGGCGTCGCGATGCTGGTCGCGGATTTCGTCGCGTACGACCGCCGGCCTGCGCTCGCCAAGTTCGACCGGCCGACCCTCGTGATCGCCTCGACGCTCTCGCCCGAACTCGACGCGCAGCGCAGGATGGCCGAGGCGATCCGCGGCGCGCGCTTCGAGACCGTCGCCGACGCCGGGCATGCCCTGTTCCTCGACCAGCCCGAGCGGTTCAACACGCTGCTCGCGGGTTTCCTGCGGCGGCACGCCGCGGCCGGCGCAAGGCCGGAGTCCTGAAAATCTCCCCCCGCGGGGAGAGGGAGGGAAACCCCGCGGGAGGAGGCGCAAGCAGGCCCATGCTGGGGAGGCCGGCGAGGGAGAGAGGGGCCGGCAGGCCTGCCTGTTCGTCGGCGCTCAGTCGAACCCGTCGTTGAACAGCTCGTCGGGCATCGGCTGCAGTTCGAACGCGCCTATGTCGGTATTCGTTCCGGAAGTGCGCAGGAAGGTTGCGCCGCGCTGGTCGTGCTCGAGCGCCGCGGCGTTGCTGCCGGCGTCGATCGCCGGGCTGCCGGCCAGCAGCGCGTGCGTACGCGTCGGGCCGCCGTTGTAGGCGAGCGGCGCGAGCAGCGGGTCGCCGCCGAGCGAGTCGCCGGGCACGGCGACGTTCGCCGTGCCGAGCAGGTTCGTGTTGCCGGCGATCCCGTGCAAGGTGGTGATCTCGAACGACGCTGCAGCGGTGGTGTGGTTGCCGGCTACGATGCTGCTCACCAGCGACAGGTCGTAGGCGGATTCCTCGCCCTGGTCGGCGATGGCGCCGCCGGCGGGGGCGGTGTTGTCGGTCACCGTCGTGTTCGACAGCGCCAGTGTGCCGAAATGCCGGGTGTAGAGGCCGCCGCCCATCGTCGCCGCGTTGTTGCCGGAGATCGTCGAGTTGGTGATCGCGAGCGGCAGCGGTGACCAGCTGCCGATGCCGCCACCGCCGCCGACCGTGTAGGCGCCGACGTCGCCGTTGCAGGTCGCCGTGTTGCCGCTGATCGTCGAGCCCGCGATCGACGACACCGGCGGTACACCGCGCGGGATCGATGCGATGTACACGCCGCCGCCGCCGATCGCGCTGACGTAGGTGTATGCGCCGTTCACGCCGATGCCCGGCGTGCCGCGCACGTGGTTGTCCTCGATCGTGCTGCCCGACATGATCACCGTGCGCGGCGAGCCGATGCCGCCACCCTTGGCGTAGGCGATCTTCGCCGCGGAGACGTCGACCGACACGCCGCTCACGCGGCTGTCGGTGAGCACGATGCCGTAGAGCGAGAACACGCCGCCGCCGAAGGTGCCGCTGAACGCGGTCGAGGCGCTCGCCGTCACCGTCGCGTCGCTGATCGTCGCGCGCGTGATGTACGACGCCGCCGCGTACACGGCGCCGCCGTAGATCGTCGCCGAGATCTCGTCCGAGTGCGCGCTCGCGCTGACGCCGCTGACCGTGCTGTCGGTGAGGATGAGGCGGCCGGCTGCGTCGATCGCCGCGCCCGAGACGCTCGTACCGCTCGCGCTGCAGTGCTCGACGGTCGAGTTCGTCAGGGTGACGCTGCCCGAAGACAGCATGCACGCGCCCGCGGCGAGCCCCGCATACATGACCGGGCCGGTGTAGTCGTAGCGGCCGTTGCGCAGGGTGACGCCGTCGATGTCGAGCAGGCCGTAGCCGGTGTGCGCGACGAGGCGCGTCGCGTCGTTGCCGTCGATCGCGAGCTGCTTCGCGCCGGGGCCGCGCACGGCGAGGTCGTATGCGCTCGTCGTGAGCGCGCCGCCGGTCAGCGAGATCGTGCTGCAGGCGAGCGCGGTGAGGTCGATCGTGTCGCCGGAGACCGCGTTCGTGAATGCCTCGCGCAGCGAGCCCGCGCCGGCGTCGTCGCAGTTGGTGACGGTCACCGTCGTCGCGGGCCGCTGCGGCGCGGCCGCGGGCACGACGCCGCGATGCGCGAGCTGGCGGCGCAGCACCGCCTTCTGCGTGCCCATCGCCAGGCCCGTGTTGAACGGCTGCGGCGCGGCGACGACCGGGGTGTGGTCGAGCGTCGGAGCGGCCGTGGCGACGAGGCCGGGGGCGAGTGCGAGCGCCATCGCGAGCGCGAGCGGCGCCTGCGTGGGACGGAAGCGCGGACGGGGCGTTTCGGGACGGCGCATCGGTGATCTCGTCGGGAACGGGAGCCGCGATTGCAACAGGATGCACCCGCGCGAAGCATGACGGATTCCTGACGCGATCCGGATTTCTCGTGATCCGGTGCGGACTTGCGTGATGTAAGGCCGGTCGCCGCCGCACTCAAGCGCGGATCCGTCCGGACGAGCGCGGCGTGCGCCGACGCGTGGGATCGGTCGGGCCGAGGGCCGGTTGCGCGAAGCGTCGTGGCCGCTCTCAGGATTTGAGACAGCGCCCGTCCACGCTCCGTCTTGCCCGTCGCATCCCTTCCGCACGGGCACCGCTACCCGCAGCATCCGCTCGTCGTGAGACGCCGGGACTGCGGGGTTTTTTCGACCGCGCTACGCCGTCGTCGTATTGCGCGTGGCGCGCGAGCTCGCCGCGACGAGCAGCAGCAGGATTGCGGCGAGCACGAGCGAGGAGCCGCTCGTGCCGAAGCCGAGTCCACCGGCATCGACCGGCTTCGTGAGCAGGTCGCCGAACGTCGCGCCGAACGGGCGGGTGAGCACGAACGCGATCCAGAACAGGACGACGCGGTCGACCCGCGTGAACGCCGCCGCCGCGGCGACGAGCGCGATCGCAGTGCCGACGAGCGCCGCTCCGCCGAGGAACCCGAGGCCGGAGCTGTCGGCGAGATAGTCGCCGAGCGCGGTGCCGAGCGTGTTGGAGACGAGGATCGCGGTCCAGTACCACGCCT
>Ga0068853_100000283_pt1 | contig 35866 bp, 36 predicted proteins | sample KBSCornC32_FD_65655 | JGI IMG/M metagenome (GOLD analysis project Ga0068853, IMG submission 65655) | Corn rhizosphere microbial communities from Kellogg Biological Station, Michigan, USA - KBS Corn C3-2 | ecosystem: Host-associated > Plants > Roots > Rhizosphere > Soil ... | reverse complement strand
GTGGCGCATCGAGTCGGCGCGCATCGTCGCGACTCTCGCCCGGTACACCGGCGACTTCGCGCTGGCGGAGGATCTCGCGCAGGAGGCGCTGGCGGAGGCGCTGGTGACCTGGCCGCGCGACGGCGTGCCGCACCAGCCCGCCGGTTGGCTGCTCACCGTCGGGCGGCGCCGGGCCATCGACGCCTACCGGCGCCGCGCCACCCTCGACCAGAAGTACGCCACTCTCGCCCGTGACCTGGACGAGAGCGCTCCGGACCAGACGTGGGACCCCGAACGGATCGACGACGACGTCCTCGCGCTGATGTTCATCTCGTGCCACCCGGTGCTGTCGCGCGAGGCGAGCGTCGCGCTGACGCTGCGCGTGCTCGGCGGCCTGACCACCGACGAGATTGCGCGCGCATTCCTCGTGCCCGAGGCGACCGTCGCGCAACGCATCGTGCGTGCGAAGAAGACGCTCGCCGCAGCGAACGTGCCGTTCGAGGTCCCGCGCGGAGAGGAACTGGTCGAACGCCTCGCGGCCGTGCTCGAAGTCATCTACCTGATCTTCAACGAAGGCTATTCCGCGACCGCCGGCGACGACTGGATGCGCCCCGCCTTGTGCGAGGACGCGTTGCGCCTCGGGCGCGTGCTCGCCGGCCTCATGCCCGACCAGGCCGAAGTGCATGGGCTCGTCGCGCTGATGGAAATCCAGTCCTCGCGCTCGCGTGCGCGCACCGGTCCGAGCGGCGCACCGATCCTGCTGCTCGACCAGAACCGCGCGCAATGGGACCAGCTCGCGATCCGTCGCGGACTCGCCGAACTCGAGCGCGCCGAGAAGCTCGGCGGCTCGCTCGGCCCGTACACCCTGCAGGCCGCGATCGCGGCCTGTCATGCGCGCGCGCGCAGCGCCGACGAAACCGATTGGCCGCGCATTGCCGCGCTCTACGGCGTGCTCGCAGGCGTGGCACCGTCGCCGGTGGTCGAACTCAACCGTGCGGTCGCCGTCGCGATGGCGAGCGGACCCGCCGCCGGCCTCGCGATCGTCGACACGCTCGCCGACGAACCGTCGCTGCAGAACTATCACCTGCTGCCGAGCGTGCGCGGCGACTTCCTTGCCAAGCTCGGTCGCAACGACGAGGCACGCGCGGAATTCGAGCGCGCGGCCGCGCTGACCCGCAACGAGCGCGAACGCGCGCTGCTGCTGTCGCGCGCGGCCGCCAGCGGAGCGCAAGCCTGAGCCGTCACCCGGGGCCGTTCTCCGCGTTCAACCTGACGCCGTTGCGGTGCAGGCAACGGTACAGCGCCGGAAGCACCAGCAAGGTGAGCAGGGTCGACGACACGATGCCGCCGATCACCACCGTGGCCAACGGGCGCTGCACCTCGGAGCCTGCGCCGACATTGAGCGCCATCGGCAGGAAACCGAGCGAAGCGACCAGTGCAGTCATCAATACCGGGCGCAGCCGTCCGAGTGCGCCATCCACGATCGCATCGTCGAGCGGATCGCCCTGCTCGCGCAGCCGGCGGATGAACGCGATCATGACCAGGCCGTTGAGTACCGCAACGCCGGACAGTGCGATGAAACCCACGCCCGCGGATATCGACAACGGTATGCCGCGCACGGCGAGTGCGACGACACCGCCCGTCAGCGCGAGCGGCACGCCGCTGAACACGATCACGGCATCGCGCAACGAACCGAAAGCCATGAACAGCAAGCCGAAGATCAACACGAGGGTGACGGGGACGACCACGCCGAGGCGTCGACCGGCCGAGATCAACTGCTCGAACGTGCCGCCGTATTCGACCCAGTAGCCGGTCGGCAGCGCGACCTCGGTCGCGACCCGCTGGCGCAGTTCGGCGACGAACCCGCCGAGATCGCGTGCGCGCACGTTCGCGCTGACCACCACGCGGCGCTTGCCGTTTTCGCGGTTGACCTGGTTCGGACCGAGCTGCGGTTCGATGCGCGCGACCTCGCGCAGCGGCAACGAGCGCGGCGCGCCGCTGTTCCAGCTCGCCGCGCGACTCGATTCGTCGGCATCGGACGACGCCGGCAGCGGAATCGGCAAGTCCGCCAGCGCCGCCGGGTCCTGGCGCAGGTGCTCCGGCAGGCGCACCACGATGTCGAAGCGGCGATCGCCGTCGAACAACTGTCCTGCGACTTCACCGCCGACGGCGGTAGCGACGGTTGCCTGGAGATCGGAGGGATCGAGGCCGTAGCGCGCGAGCGCTTCGCGATCCGGCACGACGGTCAGCAACGGCAGGCCACCGACCTGCTCCGTCCTGACGTCGGCGGCGCCCGGAACCGTGCGCACGATCCGTTCGATGCGTGCAGCGCTGCGCGCGAGCTGGTCCAGATCGTCACCGTATACCTTGACCGCGACGTCGGAACGCACGCCGGAGATCAACTCGTTCGTGCGCATCTGGATCGGCTGCGTGAGCTCGTAGTTGTTGCCCGGCAGGCGCGTGATCGCTGCCTCGATCTCGGCCAGCAACGTGTTTTTCGGCTTGCCCGGATCCGGCCACTGCGGGCGTGGCTTGAGCATCACGAAGGTGTCGGCGACCGAGGGCGGCATCGGATCGCTCGCGACTTCGGCGGTGCCGACCTTCGAGAACACGCGGATGACCTCGGGGAAACGCGCCAACGTCGCTTCCAGCGTCTCCTGCATCGACACCGCCTGGCTCAGGCTCGTGCCGGGAATGCGCAGTGGTTGCACGACGATGTCTCCTTCGTCGAGGCTCGGCACGAACTCGCTGCCGAGGCGCGTCGCGAGCAGGCCGCAGGCGAGCACGCCGGCGGCCGCTGCGACCACGACCGGGACGCGCCATCGCAGCGACCACGCGAGCAGCGGTGCGTAGCCGCGCCGGCTCCAGGCGACGAAGCGGTTCTCGCGTTCCTCCACGCGGCCGCCGAGGAATGCCGCGATCGCGGCCGGCACGTAGGTCAGCGACAGCGCCATCGCCGCGCTCAATGCGAGCACGACCGTGATCGCCATCGGCCGGAACAGTTTTCCCTCGACGCCGCCGAGTGCGAAGACCGGCAGGTACACCGCGGCGATGATGCCGATGCCGAACAGGCTCGGCCGGATGACTTCGGCGGTAGCGCCTGCAGCGAGTTCGAAACGCTCGGCCGCGTCCATCGTGCGGCCGAGCCGATGCTGTTGTTCGCCGAACCGGCGCAGGCAGTTCTCGACGATGATGACGGCGCCGTCGACGATCAGGCCGAAGTCGAGTGCACCGAGGCTCATGAGGTTGCCGGATACTCCGCCGCGAAGCATGCCGATGACGGTGAGCAGCATCGCGAACGGAATCACCGCCGCGGTGATCAGCGCTGCACGCACGTTGCCGAGCAGCAGGAACAGCACGGCGATCACGAGCAGCGCGCCTTCCGCGAGGTTGCGCGCGACGGTGCGGATCGTGCGTTCGACCAGCGCGGTGCGGTCGTAGACCGCGGTCGCGCGCACGCCGGCGGGCAAGCTCGCATTGGCGTCCTCGAGTTTGGCGGCGGCCGCCTGCGCGACCTCGCGACTGTTTGCACCGACCAGCATGATCACGGTACCGATCACGACCTCGCGCCCGTTCTGGGTTGCCGCACCGCTGCGCAGCTCCGGGCCATCGCCGACGGCGGCGACATCGCTTACGCGGATCGGGACGCCGTCGCGCCGATCGAGCACGATGCGGCCGATCGCCTCCGCGTCGGCGGCCTGGCCGGGCACGCGCACGAGGTACTGCTGGCCGTTCCGCTCGATGTAGCCGGCACCGACGTTCTGCGTGTTCGCGCCGATCGCGGCGACGACGTCGTGCAGGGTGAGACCCAGCGCGATCAGTCGCGCCGGCTCCGGCGTGACATGCACCTGCCGCTCGTAGCCGCCGATCGTGTCCACTTCGGTGACCCCGCGCGTCATGCGCATCTGCGGTCGCACGACCCAGTCCTGCAGCGTGCGCAGGTCGGTCGCGCTCCACGGCGAACCATCGGGCTTGCGCGCCGCAGGATCCGCATCGACCGTGTACATGAAGATTTCGCCCAGGCCCGTCGCTACCGGCCCGAGCCGCGGCTCCAGGCCGCGCGGCAATTGCGCGCGCACCTGCTGCAGGCGCTCGGCCACCTGCTGGCGCGCGAAGTACAAGTCGGTGCCGTCGGCGAAGACGACGGTGACCTGCGACAAGCCGTAGCGCGACAGCGAGCGCGTGTAGTCCAGGCCAGGCACGCCCGCCATCGCCGCCTCGATCGGATACGTGACACGTTGCTCGCTTTCGAGCGGCGAGTAGCCGTGGGCCTCGGTATTGATCTGAACCTGCACGTTGGTGATGTCGGGCGTCGCATCGATCGGCAGCCGGGAAAAGCTCCAGGCGCCCACGACGGCCAGGGCGAGGGTGAGCAGCAGCAGCAACCAGCGCTGCCGGATCGAGAATCGGATGATGCGTTCGAGCATGCGCGCGGCCTCAGTCTTCGTGCTCGGCGGCGGACTTGCCGATGTCCGCCTTGACCAGGAAACTCTGCACGACCACGACCTGTTCGCCGGCTTGCAGGCCCGTGACGACCTCCACGCGTTGCGCATCGCGCCTTCCGAGCTTCACCGCGCGCATGGAATAGACGTCGCCTTCGCGCACGTAGACGACGTCGTTCGCGGCGACCGTCTGCAGCGCACCCAGCGGCAGCGCGATCGCGACCGGCGCGTGGTCGACGGTCACGCGCGCCTTCACCGCCGTACCCGGCCGCCAGCGGCCGTCGCCGTTGCGCAGGCTCGCGCGCGCGATCGTGCTCTGGCTCGCCGAAGCGGTCGTCGGCAGGATCCGTTCGAGCCTGGTCTCGGCGATCGCGCCGTCGTCCATGCGCGTGACGACGACGGGCGCGCCTGGACGGATATGCTGCGCATCGGCGCCGAACACATGCAGGTCGACCCACAGCTCGGACAGGTCGGCGATCTCGTAGAGCGGTGCGCCTTCGCCGACGACGCTGCCGACGGTCGCGTACCGTTCGAGCACGACGCCGCTGATCGGCGCGCCGGTCGTGTACGTCGTGAGGCTGAGATTGCTTTCGATCGTCGCGAGTGGTTCGCCCGCGCGCACGGCATCGCCGACGCCGGCATGCAAGCGGCGGATCGGACCCGGAAAGCGCGCGGTGACTTTCGCGACGCGACCCTCGACTGGCGTCAGCAATCCCTGGATCTCGTGCTCGTCGGCGATCACGCCCGGAGCTGCCGCCGCAACTTCGATGCCGGAAGCCGCCGCGACCGCGGGCTCGATCACCGTGCTCGCGGGTGCATCGTCGTGATGCGCGCCGCTGCTCCCGGTGTCCACCGGCGGTGGCGGCGCGTGACCGCAAGCCGTGAGCAGGGCGAGCAGAAGAAGAAGGATCGAGGCGTGCGATTTCATCGGCGATTCTCCGCGGCATCCGCCGACGTTCGTGCAGCGGGCAACATCGGTTGGCCGGTCAGGCGCTGGATCTCGATCAGCGCGCGTTGCGCATCGACCGCGACGTCGAGCTGCTGGCGCAACTCGGCGATGCGTGCCGACTGCACCTGCGCCCATTCGAGATAGCTCGACGCACCGCTGCGGTATGCGTGTTCCGCAGCCGTTTCGGCCCTCGCGAGCAATGGCAACACCTCGTCGCACAGGCGATCGACCTCGATCTGCGCCGCGCGATAGCGGCCATGTGCGTCGATCAGGGTCGAATGCAGCGCGAGGTCCCTGCCCTCGCGTTCGATGTCCAGCGATGCGAGTTCGGCCTCGGCCGCACGCCGCGCAGGTTGCGTGCGCTGGCGCGTACCGAGCGGGATCGACAAGCTCGCAAGCAATGCGGTGTCGTCGCCCGCTTCGAGCCGACGCACGCCGACCTGCCACTGCAGGTCGGCGGAGCCGTCGCTGCGCGCGAGCTGCAGGCGCGCCTCGCGAATGCGTCGCTCGTCGGCGAACTTCGCCAGTTCCGGCGCCTGCTCGAGCAATACGGCGAGCATGCCGGCATCGGCGATTGCGGGCAGCACGGTCGGGTCGATCGCGGCGACGTCGAACTGCGCATCGCCGTCGCCCCACAACGACGCGAGATGTCGGCGCGCGGCGTCGACGCGCAGCGCATCGCGGTCGCGGTCGAGCTGCGCACGGGCATGCGCCGCACGCGCCGTGAGCAGTACCGATTCGGGCGACGCGCCCGCGCGCAGGCGCGTCTCGGCCGCAGCGACCGCGCGTTCGCGCTGTGCGACGTCGAGCTCGGCGATGCGTTGTTGATCGCGTGCAGCCACGATCGCCAGGTAACGCCGCGCGACTTCGGCGAGCAGGTCCAGCCGGCGCGTCTCGCGCTCGATCGCGAGCGCATCGATCCGGCTCTGCGCAAGCGTACGGCGCGCATCGAGCTTGCCGCCGCGCTCGAACACCGAGGCCAGCGTCAGCGACAGCTCGGCCGCGCGCACGCCGTGCGTCGCACCGCTACCGAACGCGTTTTCCAGCGTCACACCGGCGGTCGACACGGGAGGCAGCAGCGCACCCGCAAGGTCCGCCGCGAGAACGTCGCGGCGCGTGTCGACCCAGCGCAGGTCGGGATGCTTGTCGGCGACGCGCGCGAACGCGTCATCGAGCGTGATGACGGAATGCACCTGCGCCAATGCGATATCGCATCGTGCAAGCGCGAAGGCAGCCGTCGCTGCCAGGCGCAACCACATGGGGAATCTCCGATGCCTCGAGGAATGAGCCGGTGGAACCGGCGCAGCGACTCGTCAGGCGGAGATCGGCGGCCGCAGCGCGACCGGATAGGGCGTCGGCTCGAACGCGCGCGGCGACATCGGCGAAGGAATCGCCACGACGGATTCGGCGGTGGCGATCCGCACCCACGGCACCACGACGCTCACGTGCACGCAGCACTGGCTGCAATGCTGCATCGGACAGCAATCCGTGCCACTCGCGTCGATCGCCGTCGCCGACATCGAAACGCCAGCCGGCGCCGCCGTGAGGCGGAGGTCGACGACATCGCAGGCGGCTGCCAGCATCGGCTTCGCGACGAGGCCGAACGCGACCAGCGCGAGCACGAGCAGGCGCAATGCGAGCGAAGGTGAGCGGCGCGACGACATGGCGAGGAGGTTAGCGGCTGGCCCGGCGGTTACACAATTGCATCGCGGATCGGCCCGGGCCGCGCGACGTCGCTTCAGCGTGCCGTCGCCTGGGCGTGGGCGGCCACCACGTTTTCGTTGAGCAGGCCGTTGATCTCGTTGACGAAATTGGGCAGCGATTTTTCCGAGTAGCCGACGTGGGTGAACGCCATCCTGCCCTGCTTGTCGACCAGCACCATGTGCGGCAGCCCCTTCACGCCATAGGCGTCGGCGAGGTGCTCGTTCGCATCGCGCGTGATGTCGAGCTCGAAGTCCTTGAGGCGTCGCCGCAACGCGATGAAGTCGCGATAGTGCTTGTCGACATTGATCGCGACGACCTCGATGTGCTCCTTGCCGACGCGACGCTGCAGGCTCTCGAGGATCGGCAGTTCCTGCAGGCAGTAGCCGCACCAGGACGCCCAGAACGTCATCACGACGACCTTGCCGTGCTGTGCAGCGAGCGAGAGCTCGTTGCCGTCACGATCCTTGCCGAGTGAATCGGGCAGCGCATCGCCGACGCCGAAGCCTGCCCCCGCAGGCATCGCCACGACGAGGGCAAGCACCGCCCCGGCGATCAGGTTGCGGAAAGTTCCGGATCCGTTGCGCATCGTCATCGTTCCTTCGATATCCGGTTCAGGCGATGCGCTCGGCGCCGCCCATGTAGCGACGCAGCGCTTCCGGCACCGTGATCGAGCCGTCCGCGTTCTGGCAGTTCTCCATCACCGCGATCAGCGCGCGGCCGACCGCGACGCCGGAACCATTGAGCGTGTGCACGAGTTCGGTCTTGCCGGTTTCCGGGTTGCGCCAGCGTGCCTGCATGCGGCGTGCCTGGAAATCCGTGCAGTTCGAGCACGACGAAATCTCGCGGTAGGTGCCCTGCGACGGCAGCCAGACCTCGAGATCGAACGTCTTGGTCGCGGTGAAGCCCATGTCGCCGGTGCACAGCAGCATGCGGCGATACGGCAGGCCGAGTTTTTCCAGCACGACTTCGGCACAGCGCGTCATGCGCTCGTGCTCGTCGAAGCTGTCGGCGGGCTTGCTGATGCTCACCAGCTCGACCTTCTCGAACTGATGCTGGCGGATCATGCCGCGCGTGTCGCGCCCGTGCGAACCGGCCTCGGCGCGGAAGCACGGCGAGTGCGCGGCCATGCGCAGCGGCAGCGCATCGGCTTCGACGATCTCGTCGCGCACGATATTCGTCAGCGAGACTTCGGCGGTCGGGATCAGGTAGCGTTTCGTCTCGCCGACTTCGGTCGCGAACAGGTCTTCCTCGAACTTCGGCAGCTGGCCGGTGCCGTGCATCGCATCGGCATTGACGATCAGCGGCACGTTGCATTCGCCGTAGGCGTGCTCGGTCGTGTGCAGGTCGAGCATGAACTGCGCGAGCGCGCGATGCATGCGCGCGAGCTCGCCACGCAGCACGGTGAAGCGCGCACCCGAAAGCTTCGCGCCCGTGTCGCCGTCGAGCCAGCCCTTGTGCGCGCCGAGTTCGACGTGATCCTTGACCGCGAAATCGAACGTACGCGGCGTGCCCCAGCGATGCTGCTCGACGTTGCCGGTTTCGTCGCTGCCGACCGGTACCGATTCATGCGGCAGGTTCGGCATGCCGAGCGCGAGCGCGGCGAGACGTTCCTGCACTGCGGCGAGGGCGTGCTCGTTCGCCTTCAGCTGGTCGCCGATGCCGGCGACTTCGGCCATCAGCGCGGCGGTGTCCTCGCCCTTCGCCTTCGCCTGGCCGATCGCCTTGGAACGCGTGTTGCGCAGGTTCTGCAGTTCCTGCGTCTCGGTCTGCACGCGCTTGCGCTCGGCCTCGATCCCCTCCAGCGCGGCGGTAGGCAGGTCGTAGCCACGCGTCGCGAGACGCCGGGCGGTTTCGGCGAGATGGGCGCGCAGGAGGGCCGGATCGAGCATGGGATTTCCGCGGAAACGTGGATGGGCCGGCGATTATCGCGGCTCGGCCGAGGCGCGCGCAAACGGGGCTACAAAGCATCGCGGCTGAAGCCGCTCCTACACGGTCGGCCCGGTGCCGCCGGCGATGCGTCCGATCGTCGCGTCCTTCTCGTCCCACAACGCGCTCATCCATTCCTGGAAACGCTCGCGGAATACCGCGTCGCCCTGGTAGTCGCCGCCGACGAACTCGCGCGGGATCGGCCGTTCGCGCACGCCCACATGCACCTCCGCGACCTTGTCGCCGAACAGGTCGAGCAGGGTCGGCCGCCCGCCCGGATAGACGATCGTGACGTCGAGGATCGCCTGCAGGCCATCACCCATCGCATCGATGACGAATGCGACGCCGCCGGACTTCGGCTTCAACAGGTGCCGGTAGGGTGATTGCTGCGCGGCGTGCTTGGCCGGCGTGAAGCGCGTTCCCTCGACGAAATTCATGACCGCCACCGGGATCGAACGGAACTTCTCGCAGGCACGCCGCGTCGAGGCGATGTCGCGCCCCGCCAGTTCCGGCCGCCGTTCGACCTGCTCGCGCGTGTAGCGCTTCATGAACGGGAAATCGAGCGCCCACCAGGCGAGACCCATCAGCGGAATCCAGAACAGCTGGCTCTTGAGGAAGAAACGCAGCAGCGGAATGCGCCGGTTGAACACCTTCTGCAGCACGGGGATGTCGACCCAGCTCTGGTGGTTCGCGAGCACGAGATAGTGGCCATCGACATGCAGCGCCGCGTCCCCGGTCACCACCAGACGCGTACGCGTGAACAGGTCGATCATGCGGCTGTTGAAGCCGATCCAGCTTTCGGCGATGCCGGTCAGGAGCGGGTTGCACGCGAGGCGTACCGGCGCGAACGGCAGCAGCGCCTTCAGCAGGGCGACGGCGAACAGCGGCAGCACGTGCAGCACGGTGCTCGAGCCGATCAGGATCGCGGCGAGGAAGATGCGCAGGCCGGCTGGCAGGTGGTGCATGCAATTCCATCGACGGGGTATCGACGCAGGGTAACGGCGATCACCTTCGCATGCGAGGGGCGCCTCGCGATCGAACCGGCGCGCAGATCGGGCCGGCCGGCCGCGCAACATCCGCAAGCGGCCACTGCAGGTATCCTCCCGATCCTCGGAAAAAAAGTCTTCGCAGGCATGTCGAGAACCCGCGCCCTGCTCCGACCAACCCCTGAACGCACCCATTCCGGGGCGTCGAAAGGAGATGGAACATGAAGTACATGCTGATGATGCACGCCCCGAAGGAAGGCTGGACCACGGCCGGCATCGGTACCTGGCCGCCGCAGGACATCCAGGCGCATATCGCGTTCATGCTCGATTTCAACCGCAAGCTGCAGGCCTCCGGCGAATTCGTCGATGCGCAAGGCCTGGCCGGCCCGGAGGAAGCGAAGAGCGTCCGCGCGCGTAAGGACGGCACGCCCGATACCGACGGCCCGTTCGCCGAGTCCAAGGAATTCCTCGCCGGTTTCTGGATCCTCGACGTCGAGGACAGCGCGCGTGCGTACCAGATCGCCGCGCAGATCTCCGCGGCACCCGGCAAGGGCGGCGTGCCGTTGAACATGCCGATCGAGATACGCCAGGTCATGAGCGCTCCCCCGGCCGAGCTGTAGGCGCTGGCGATGGCGACCGGCTTCGAGCACCTGCTGCGCGAACTCGCGCCGCAGGTGCTCGGCGCGATGATGCGCCGCTTCGGCGATTTCGCGGCCGCCGAGGATGCGGTACAGGAAGCGTTGCTCGCAGCCGCGCTGCAGTGGCCGAGCGACGGCGTGCCGGACAATCCGCGCGGATGGCTGATCCACGTCGCCGCGCGCCGCATGACCGACCAGTTGCGCAGCGACTTCGCGCGCAGGCAGCGCGAAGCGTTCCTGTTCCTCTACGACGTCGGAGGCGAAGCGGTCGAACCCGCGGCAGAGGAAGCCGAGCAGGACGACACCCTGATCCTGTTGTTCATGTGCTGCCACCCGGCGCTGACGACCTCTTCCGCGATCGCGCTCACCCTGCGCGCGATCGGCGGCCTCGGCACCGGCGAGATCGCCAGCGCGTTCCTCGTGCCCGAAGCGACGATGGCCCAGCGGATCAGCAGGGCGAAGCAGTCGATCAGGAACTCCGGCGTGCCGTTCGAATTGCCGGGCGAGGACGAGCGCTCGGCGCGTCTCACGGCGGTCCTGCACGTGCTGTACCTGATCTTCAACGAGGGCCATACCAGCAGCAACGGCGCCGAACTTCATCGCACGGAACTCTGCGACGAAGCGATCCGCCTCGTGCGCACGCTGCACGGACAGCTGCCGCGCGAAGCGGAGATCGCCGGCCTGCTCGCCCTGATGCTGCTCACGCACGCGCGGCGCGACGCGCGCACCGACGCCGGGGGCGGCCTGGTTCCGCTCGCGCAACAGGATCGCTCGCGCTGGGACCATGACGCGATCGCCGAGGGCATCGCGCTGATCAGCGCGACGCTGCCGCGCGGCGCGGTCGGGCCGTACCAGTTGCAGGCCGCGATCGCCGCCGTGCACGACGAGGCAACAAGCGCCGAGGATACCGACTGGCCGCAGATCCACGCGCTCTACGGCGTGCTGATGCGCCTGTCCGACAATCCGGTGATCGCGCTCAACCGCGCCGTCGCGACCGCGATGGTGCATGGCCCCCGGGCTGGTCTCGCCGAGCTCGATGCATTGGCGGCCGATGCCCGCCTTGCCGGGCACCATCGCCTCGATGCGGTGCGCGCGCATCTGCTCGAACGCGCCGGCGAGCGCGAAGCCGCCATCGCGTGCTACCTCGCCGCGGCCGGCAGGACCGCCAGCGAGCCGGAACGGAACTACCTCGCCACCCAGGCCGCAAGACTGGGCGAGTCCCAGGCACGCCCCGGCGCAACACCGATGTCGATTCCGACGCCGCCTGTTCGTCGCCATCGATGAGCCGGGCGAGAGGCCGCGGTATTCCACGGGCCCGCCAACGGCGGCCCACCAACGAATAGAGGAAGCAACACGATGCGATTCCTGTCGATGATAAGAATCAACGAACGCGCCGGAGTGGTACCGAGCGAGCAACTCATGACCGACATGGGTAAGTTGATGGAAGAACTGAGCAAGGCCGGCAAGCTGATCGACACGGCGGGCCTGCGCCCGACCGCGGAAGGCAAGCGTGTGCGCCTCGCGCACGGGAAGCTGAGCGTGACCGACGGCCCGTTCACCGAGAGCAAGGAGGTCATCGGCGGCTACGCGATGCTCGAAGCGGAATCGATGGAAGAAGCGCTCGAATTGACCCGGCGCTTCCTCAAGGTCCATGGCGACGAATGGAACGTCGAATGCGAAGTGCGCCAGCTCGACGGTCCGGATTTCGAAGGACGTCACTGCGGCGCGTGAACTGCATCGGCGATGCACCGCTGTGACGCGCCATTGCGTCGGCGCGTCACAGGGCATGGCTTCGCTTGCGAGGGGCGCGCACCGGCGCCCCGTGGCATGGTTCAACCCTTCTGCGCGATCCAGTCGTCGATCACGCGTTGCAGCAGCGCGAGCGGCAGCGAGCCGTGCACGAGCACCTGGTCGTGGAATTCGCTGAGCACGAACTTCGGTCCCAGGGCCTGCTTCGCCTTCTCGCGCAATTCGAGGATCTTCAGCATGCCGGCCTTGTACGCGAGCGCCTGGCCCGGATCGACGAAATAGCGCTCGATCTCGGCGGTGACGTCGGTCTCCGACATGCCGGTGTTGTCCATCATGTAGGTGATCGCCTGCTCGCGCGTCCAGTGCTTGTAGTGGATGCCCGAATCGACGACCAGGCGCACCGCGCGCATCATCTCGTCGCGCAGGCGGCCGAGGTTGTCGAGCGGGTCCTTCTCGAAACCGAGCTCCCACGCGAGGCGTTCCGCGTACAGCGCCCAACCTTCCGCATATGCGGTGAACGGCAGCACGCGACGGAAGAACGGCACGCCCTGCAGTTCCTGCGCGATCGAGATCTGGAAGTGATGGCCCGGGATGCCTTCATGGTAGGCCAGCGTGCGCATCGCGAACTTCGGGTTCTCCTCGGTGTTGCGCATGTTCGCGAAGAACGTGCCGGGGCGCGTGCCGTCGAACGAACCCGGCTGGTAGTACGCACCCGGCGCGGTCTTTTCGGCGAACTCCGGCACCGCCTTGACCTGCACCCCCAGCTTGGGCCGCACGTGGAACGCGTCGCCGAGGTGGGCGTTCACGTCGTCGAGGATGGCCTGGTACTGCTTGAGCATCGCGGCCTTGCCTTCCGGCGTGTTCGGATAGGTTGCATCCGGCATTTTCGCGAGCTGCTGCACGCGCGGGCCGATCGCCCCGTCGACGAGGCCCTTGTCCTTGAGGATCGCGTCCATCTCGGTCGTCACGCGCGCGACTTCGGCGAGGCCGAGCGCGTGCACCTGCTCCGGCGTCATGTCCGTGGTCGTGTGCATGCGCACGAGGTACGCGTAGTAGGCGTCGCCGTCCGGCAGGCTCCACGCACCGTCGTTGCGCGTGACCTTCGGCTGCAACGTCGCGAAATAGTCGATCAGCGTGTTGTAGGCCGGGTACACGTTCTTCTCGATCGACGCCTCGACGCGGGCGAGCAACGCGTCGCGATCGGCCTGGCCCATCTCGGCCGGCGCGATCTTGTCGAGCTTTTCCTTGAAATTCGTGTACAGCGTGTGCTGCTTCGCCGGCGTCGCGACGAAGGCCTTCATCTGCGCCAGCACTTCGTCCACGGTGAATTTCGGCGGCACCACCTTGTTCGCCTCGCGCAGGCGCAGGCCTTCGAGCACCTGGGCGAATTTCTGCGGGAACAGGTCGAGCCGCGCGATATAGGCGTCGGCGTCGTGGCGGTTGTTGACCTGGTGCGTCTGCGCCATGAAGTCCGGCAGGGTCGATTGCACGCCGAACAACTGGTTGACCGGGAAATCGTGGTCGCGGAACTTGTCGCCTTCGACCTGCATCGTCAGGAAATAGTCGAGCACGTCGTAGGAGAGCTGGCCCTCGCGATCGAGCGCGTCGCGGTCGTAGCGATGCAGGGTCTCGACGTCCTTGCGCACCATCTCGGCCATCTCGGCCTCGTGCGCGGGCGAGGCGTCGTCGAACTTGCTGCTGTAGAAGTCCGCCCACGACGGCAGCACGCGCAGGTTGCTGAGCAGTTCCGGGCTCTGCAGCGCGAACTGCGCGAACACGCGCCCGTAGAACCAGTCGATCGAGTACGGCTTGAAATACCAGACGTGGGCGAAGAACCCGCCGCCGAGCACGAGCACCAGCACGACGAGCCGCAACAGCCACTTCAGCAGGGTGCGCATCGATATTTTCCCCATTGTGCAAAGCGCGCAGGCTAGCGCACCCGGGGGTGGCCGGCCATGGGCCGGAAGGCAGGCCTCACCGGTCACCGCGACGAACGCGCCGGGTGCGGATGGTTCCTCGATCCGGCGACGGATGCCGCCCTGCTCTCACTTCCCTTGCAGGACCTGCGCGTCCTTCACGTCCGCGAGATACGGGCCGCAGCAATCGATGTCCCCTGCATGCCTGGCGTCAAAGACGTGACCACATCCGGTGCAACCCGACCGCATGCAGCAGGCCGAGTACGAGGCAGACCGCGGAGCTCACGAACCAGAACAGCGCGCTGTTGCCCGGAAAGACCGCTTGCAACGGCAGGAAGGCGATCGCACGCAGGAGATAGACGGCCGTGATCGCGCACAGGCCGGGACGAAGCAGCGGCAGGCGCTGGACCAGCCCGGCCGCGGACCACGCATACAAGGCCCATACGACGAGGATCGCCGCAATGGCGAGCGTGGCCATCGTCGGATACCAGCGTCCCTGCTCCGCCATGCGCGCCATCTTGCGGCCCGCGCCGAGCACCACGTACCAGCGGGGGCCGCCGACGATGCAGGCAAGGTGCAGTATCGCGGCGGCCAATGAGCCGATGCCGGCCGCGACGAGTGTCGGATTGGTGCTTTCGATCATTGCGAGCCGTGTCGCCAACGTTCTTGCGGCCACCGCCGCGGATGGGCGCGAGTCTAGCTTGTCATGCTTCGCAACGACCCGGTGAACGTGTTGCCCAGCCTGTAGTCCTTTCCAGTCAGCGCGTCTGGTTCCCGACCTTCGCGAGCGAAGTCGGATCACCGAGCGTCTGGTTGAGCGCGATCGCCGCCTTCACGAGCCGCCTGGCACGCGCTGCACTGATCGTGTCGCCCTCCCGCAGCACGATCGTCGCCATTTCGTACTTGCCGCCGGGTCTCAGGCGTTCTTCGAGATCGCGCAGTCGCTTGCCGCGCCAGAAACCGAACAGCACGCGTTCCTCCTCGGCGCGGATGAGAAGCGTGGGACCGTTGCTGAAATACACGAGATGTCCCCACTTGATGCGCTCGTCCAACGATCCGGCGGACAGCACCGCCTTGCGCAGGCTCTCGACCAGCGTCCTGCGCCAGCCCGCCAGCGCATGAACGTACGCGTCCGGTGATTCCGCCGCTACGGTTTTCTTCATGCGTAACCCCCTGCCCCACAACGCGAGCTTAAGCATCGCGTCGACCGGGTCTGCAGATCGAATCCGCGCTCAGCGCACACTCGCCTTCTCGCACGATGAATGCCGATTGGGACAACGGACAACTAGTTCGCTCGCGGTGTCTCAGTCCGTGTTCTGACCGATCCGCCACAGGACACCCGACGGATCGCTCACGACGAAATCGCGCATGCGCCACGGTTGCTGTTCGATCGCGCCGACCGTCACTCCATACGTTTGCGCGAGCTTCGCGTCGGTCACGCGCGCATGCCACGCGTCGACGTCCTCGACGAGCAGGTGCATCATCATGTTGTTCGCCATTTCCTCCACGCAGAAATCCTGCAGCAGGAAGCTCGCTTCGCCGCAGTGGAAATAGGCGACGCCGCCACCGTCGGAGGCCATCACGAATCCGAAGTCGGTGTAGAAGCGCTTGGACAGGGCGAAGTCCCTGGCGGGAACGAAGGCCTTGATTTCGACGACGCGGAGGTTCGGCATGTGGAGGGTCTCGAGCGTGAACGGGAGCGCGGCCGTCAGGGCGCCGCGGGCGGGACCTCGACGATCGACTCCAGCGTGATTTCGCCGTCAAACAATTCAGCGACGCATGCCGAGAGCGCGTCCGAGAACTCGTCCGTGAGTGCAGGGCCGGAGGAATCGTTTTCGCTGTCGGCTTGCAGGACGAGCCGCGTCCCATCCCACGTGCAGCGGGCATTGTTCCACCAGGGTCGGTGCTCGACGAATTCGTTCGTGATGTCGACGGCCGCTTCGGCTCCGGCACTCGGCGGCACGCCGTCACATGCAAGGACAATCCGGTACATGCTTCACCCTGGCTGCATGGCCATACGCGACCGAGTGTAGGGCCGGTCCTGCCGCGCGGACAATGCGAGGTGCCGACCAGCCCCTCCCTTCGGCAATCGGCCGCATCGTGCCGAGGCGCAATACCTGCGATCATTGCGCAATGCCCAACACATTCGCATCCATTCCCCTTCCCGCCGCTCTGCACGCGTCGCTGGAAGCCCTCGGTTATGTCGAGATGACACCGGTGCAGGCCGCGAGCCTGCCGGCGATCATCACGGGGCGTGACGTCATCGCGCAGGCACCGACCGGCAGCGGCAAGACGGTCGCGTTCGGCCTCGGCCTGCTGCATCGGCTCGACGTGTCGTTCGTGAAGCCGCAGGCACTCGTGCTGTGCCCGACGCGCGAGCTCGCCGACCAGGTCGCGAAGGAACTGCGCCGGCTCGCGGCGGCGATCCCGAACCTCAAGGTGCTGCTGCTGACCGGCGGTGTCGCGCTCGGCCCGCAGCTGGCGTCGCTGCGCAAGGATTCGCATGTCGTCGTCGGCACGCCCGGGCGCGTGCAGGAGATGCTCAAGAAGAAGGCGCTGTCGCTCGCAAAGGTGAAGACGCTCGTGCTCGACGAGGCGGACCGCATGCTCGACATGGGTTTCGAGGAAGCGATCCGCGACATCGTGCGCAGCCTGCCGCCGAAGCGCCAGGGCCTGCTGTTTTCGGCGACGTTCCCCGAGGACATCCGCCGCATCGGCCACGAGCTGCTGCTCGAACCGCTCGAAGTGACGATCGGGGGCACCGCGGAAAAGCCCGAGATCGACGAGCGTTTCTTCGAGGTCGAGCTGTCGCGCAAACCGGCGGCGCTCGCGGCCCTGCTCGCGCAGTACAAGCCGGAGTCGAGCGTGGTGTTCTGCAATACGCGCCGCGACGTCGACGACGTGGTCGACGCGCTCGGCAACGCGGGCATCGACGCGCTCGCGCTGCACGGCGACATCGAGCAGCGCGACCGCGACGAGGTGCTCGTGCGCTTCGCCAACCGCAGTTGCAGCGTACTCGTCGCGAGCGACGTCGCCGCGCGCGGCCTCGACATCAAGGACCTCGCCGCGGTCATCAACTACGAGCTGCCGCCGGACAAGGACATCTACCAGCACCGCATCGGCCGCACCGCGCGCGCCGGCGCGAAGGGGCTAGCGCTCAACCTCGTCACGCCGCGCGAGATGCCGCGCGCGAACACGCTCGAAGGACTGCAGGGTTCGCCGCTGCGCTGGGAATCGATCAAGGCCGCCGGCAAGGCGGAGAACCTGCACGCGGCGATGGTGACGCTGCGCATCGACGCCGGCCGCACCGACAAGATGCGCCCGGGCGACATCCTCGGCGCGCTGACCGGCGATGCGGGGCTCAAGGCCGACGCGGTCGGCAAGATCGACGTGTTCCCGACGCGCTCGTATGTCGCGATCCGACGCGCCGACGCCGGCAAGGCGCTCGAGCGCCTGCGCGCCGGCAAGATCAAGGGCCGCAACGTGCGCGTGGTACGCCTGTGAGCGACGGCGCGCGCGCGGAGATGGCGCAGGTACCGCATGACGACGACGCGGTCGCGGCGACGCGCCGCTGGATCGAACGCGCGGTGATCGGCCTCAACCTCTGCCCGTTCGCGCGAGCGCCGTATGTCCAGGAGCGCCTGCGCATCGCGGTCAGCCGCGCCACCGACGTCGAATCGCTCGCCGAAGACCTGCGCGCCGAGCTCGAATGGCTGCGCGACGCGGACGCCGTCGAGTACGAAACCAGCCTGCTCGTGCATCCGTTCGTGCTCGGCGAGTTCGCCGACTACAACGACTTCCTCGACGTCGCCGACGCGCTGCTCGAGGACATGGAGCTCGACGGCGAGATCCAGGTCGCGAGCTTCCATCCGGACTACCAGTTCGCCGACGCCCCGCCCGACGCAATCGAGAACGCGACGAACCGCTCGCCGTACCCGACGCTACATCTGCTGCGCGAATCGAGCATCGATCGCGCGGTGGAATCGGGCGTGGACACCGATGCGATCTACGAGCGCAACATCGAAACGCTGCGCCGGCTCGGCAGCGAAGGTTGGCGCACATTGTGGAGCGAATCAACCAACGCGCCATAGGATGCGTCTAGGCGCATCACGCTCTCGCGCGTCGACTCAATTCTGGTCTTCGCACACGAGATCGCACACCAGAATGGCATCAAGCGCATGTTAGCGGGAGGTCTGCAGCGTGCGGCAAAATGCAAGGCGGTCCACTTGGATGCGATACGCAATGATCGCGATTCCGTTCGCAGCGATTGCAGGCGCGGTCGCCTTTTATTTGAGTAAGCCCACAAGAGGCATGGTCGTCGAGGCAAACAGCTCGAACACCGACTCCGGAACTGCGCGGCGTGTAGTTCCGGAGTCAACTGTGCCATCAATGCCGTCACCTCAAGCTAATGCATTGCCCAGCTTGCGAACTCCTTCGAAAGCTTCGTCTCCGCTCGGCAATGCCCGCGAGACCGCCTACGACGCATTGATCGCACAAGCGCGTTCCGGCGATGCAACGGCCTCGGAACGCCTGTACGACGATACACGCCTCTGCCGCCGGGCAGCGCAGAGCGAGAATCAGGCAAACGCGGAACTCAATGCTCCCACCGAGGGGCTATCGGCCGAGCAAGCCGAACAGCGCGCCGAGATGCTGACTCGCATACAAAGGGATCTCGATCAATCGCATGATGTGTGCGCTGGTGCATATGGCGACGCCGTCAAGCGCAACGCCGAAGAGATTGCGTTGTTGGCTGCCAGGGCGGGAAACCAGGCGGCTTCTGCGTGTTACGTCCGCGGAGATTTTCGCGATGAACAACTATCGTCGGAGGATGCCCTGAGTCAGTTCAAGGCTAACTCGGCCGCCCTGATCGATGCGGCACTTAGGAACGGCAGTTGGCAAATGATTTCCACGCTCGCGATCGCTGCTTACGGGAACAGTCGCCACCATGGGCCCCAGCCACCGATTGCAATGCGCGACATGGCGAAAGGTTACGCCTATATCAAGCTGCAACAATTGGCTGCTACCGGAGACCTCGCAATCGAGAAGGGACGACAGTTGCAAAACATCATCGATTCCGCAGAAGTTCCGCCCGAAGCCATTAGCGAAGGCGATCGCTGGGCACGTGACATGCAGGCGCGATTCTTCCACACCCCATTTGAATCAGAGATGATCGTCGACTGCTACGGAGCGCCCCCTTGACGGCCGTGGTCAACCTGAACCACAAGGTATTTCCCGATGACTTCTGCTGCATAAGGCTTTGATCGACGCGCGTCGGCACACCGTACACGCGCGTCAATGGTGCCCTATTTCGGGGGCGCGTCGACGTTCCAGGTATCGCGCAGGTAGTGCCACTTGCCGCCCTGCTTGCGCGAGACGGACAGGAACTTGCCGGACTCGACCACGGTGCCCTTGATCGTCGCGGTATAGGTACCCGATTCCCAACCGGTGTTGCCGGCGACACCGACGTCGGTGTGCGGATCGAGGTTGAACACCACGCCCGCGGCGTGCGACGCGGCGATGTCCTTGGTGAAGTACGCCTGGATCGCGGCGCGACCGCGCACGCCAGGTGCGCCGGGCGGCATCAACAGTGCATCGTCCGCGTATTGCGCGGCGACGCCGACCGCATCGCCTCCGTTGTACGCCTTGGCCCAACTCACCGACTGCGCACGGATCGCGGCTTCGTCGGCCGCCATCGACGAAGCGGCGAACGTGTGTCCGGCGCATGCGAACAGCGTGGCGGCGAACCAGGGCAACGGCTTGAGTGCGTGCATGACGTTCTCCTGTGCTGGCGGATGGAGCTCGGCGAAGGGCGCTGAACTGGATCGTCCGGTGGAATCCGGCATCGACAGCGATGCGGCCTGCGAGCGCGACATGCTGCGCCGGCCCAGCCGTCGTTCGCGGTGAAGCGCGGTCATTCCGTCACCGCAGGAGCCAGCGACGTGGACGGAGTGTGGACCGCGAGCGCCGCCGGCGGCATGCCGCAGTCGCCGGGTGTCAGGGGTGCCGGCGCATTCGCCCGCAACACGACGCGTGGCGTGCGCGAAGCCAGCGCGCGCACGTAGGCGTCGGTGTAGACCGTCGCGCAAGCGCGCGACAGATGCGAATACTCCGGCGGCACCAGCGCACGCATCACCGGATCGTCGTCGCTGTGCACGCCGTGCACGCCGCCCGCGGCGAGCAATGCGTCCCAGGCCTGCGCGCGCGGCATCTGCGCCTCCTCGAAGACGCGGAAGTGAGGGTCCGATGGTGGCCGCAGGAACACGACCTCGCCGCCGCGCGCGCGGATCGTCGCGACCGCCTCGCGCAGTTCGCGTTGCGCGGTGGCGATCGCCGCATCCGTGATCGGCGGCGGCTTGCGACCGGCGCCGAGGCCCCAGGCGGCGCGCTGATGATCGCGCAGGCGCGCATCGGTCTCGATTCGCGGCCACAGCCAGGTCTGGCGATCGTCGCGACTCACGCCGAGCTTCCACAACCGCTCCGCCGTACCGATGCGCACGCCGGTACGCCAGTCGTCGTCGAGGAAATGCACGAGGTGCGAAAAGCGGAAGCGATCGTCCAGGAACGCGAATGCGCGCGACAACGCGCGATGCAGGCGGAACGAAGCGCGCACCGACGGCGATTCGAAGCGGTAGCGCTCGAGCGCGCCGCGACCGAGGCCCGCATCGGGGCCGAAGAACGTCGTGTGGGCGATCCCGACGACCACGAGACCCGCGAAGCGGGAGTGATCGGCGATTTCGACAAGGAAGGGTCGCGGATTGCTGCCGGCAATCGCGAGCTGGATCGGTCGCACGCCCGTCAGCGCCTCGTAGCGGTCGAGGTCGCTGTCGAACAGCATCCGCGAGTCACCGACGAATACGACGTTCGACGCGCCCGCGTCGACGCGCCGCCGTTGTTCGGCCCACGCCGATGGACCGTCGTCGAGATCGCCCGCTTCGAGGCCGACCGCGCGCATGCGCCACTCCCACGTGCCCACGGCGATCACCAGCAACACCATTGCCGTACCGAAGATGCGCGGCCAGGGCCGCGGCGGGATGTCGCGTTCGGGCACGGGCTGGGCGACGCCCGGGCGATCCGATGCGGTCGCGCGCACGAAACCCGGCCGCGCCGGCGTCCCGTCGGGGCTAGAACTGGAAGTAGATGAACGCATTGCCACTCCCCTGTTCGATCACGATCGCGAACGCGAGCAATGCCCAGGCGCCGGAAAGCACCGGTGTCGGCACGGTCGCGAGCACGGATTCGAGCGTGCGCGTTCGCATGAACGCGTGGGCCGCGACGATGCCGGCGACGATGACGACGGTGGTGACGATCTCGATCGCAGGCAGGATCGGCACCGCGTCGGCATTCGCCGCGACCATGCCGGAGAGCACGCGCCACGCACCGCCGAACGTGTGCGCGCGGAAGAACACCCACGCGACGTGCACGAACAGGAAGGTGAGCACGCCGAGCGCGAACAGTTGCGCGGACGACGGTCGAAGCGTCGCGAAACGCGCGCGCAGGAAGCGTTCGCCGGCGAGATAGCTGCCGTGCAGCCCGCCCCAGACCACGAACGTCCAGCTCGCGCCGTGCCAGAGGCCACCGAGCAGCATCGTCGCCATCAATGCCATGTAGGTGCGCGTCTCGCCGTGGCGGTTGCCGCCGAGCGGGATGTAGAGGTAGTCGCGCAGCCAGGCCGACAGCGTGATGTGCCAGCGCCGCCAGAAGTCCGAGAAGCCGATCGCCGCGTACGGGAAGCGGAAGTTGTCGGGCATCGCGAAGCCGAGGCACATCGCCGCGCCGATCGCCGTCGTCGAGTAGCCGGCGAAGTCGCAGAAGATCTGCCCGCCGAACGCCAGGGTCGCGATCCAGGCGTCGAGCATGCCCGGGATCTTCATGCCGTCGTAGACCTTCTCGACCGGCCCCGCGAGGAAGCCGTCGGCGAGGACCACCTTCTGGAACAGGCCGAGCGTCATGAGGGCGAGGCCGAAGCAGAGCATGTTCGCATCGGCGCGGCGCGGCGACTCGAACTGGGGCACGAGTTCCGTCGGGCGCAGGATCGGGCCGGCGACGAGGTGCGGGAAGAACGTCACGAACAGGGCGTAGTCGAGGAAGTTGCGCGCGGGCGCCGCGCGACGCAGGTAGACATCGAGCGTGTAGGACATCGTCGCGAAGGTGTAGAACGAGATGCCGACCGGCAGCACGATGTCGAGTTGCGGGGGTTGCCATGCGACACCGACCGAGGACATCAGCGTGGCGAAATTCTGCGCGAGGAATTCGCCGTACTTGAAGTAGCCGAGCATGCCGAGATTCGCGATCACCGACAGCAGCATCCAAGCGCGCCGGGCAGGTGCGCCCTGGACAGTGACCAGCTTCTTCGCCGCCCACCAGTCCACCACGGTCGAGATCCACAGCAGGATCACGAACGGCGGATTCCACGCCGCATAGAACAGGTAGCTGGCGACCAGCAGGTTGATCTTGCGCGTGGTCCACGGCAGCGGCAGCGAGTGCAGCGCCAGAACGCAGGCGAAGAACACCACGAAGGTGAGCGAGTTGAAGACCATTCGGCGCCCTCCCCGGCACACGCATGGCCCGCGGCGAAGCGGGGGAACCCTCGAACTTCATTCAACCAGCCCGGCGGCGTGCGCCGGGCGGGGCCGGCGCAGTCTGCGCCGCAATGCGAGAGCGCGCAATCGAATGCCTGCCGGCCGTTCGCCTTCGTCCTGCAGGGCCTTCGACTCTGCTCGGGACAGGCCTGCGTCCCCGGGCTGGATTGACTTCCCGCTGGAATTTCGCAGGATGGTGGCCCGTGCACGGCATGCCGCCGGCACTTCGATCAACCCGAGGAGACTCCCGTGAGCAAGGGCCTGGACCAGAAGAAGAGCGACAAGAAGAAACCCGAGAAGACAATGAAGGAAAAGCGCGCGGAAAAGAAGGAAAAGAAGGCCGCCAAGGGCCGTTGAGCGCAAATCCGTTGCGGCGTGCCGTTCCTTTGCAGGAGCGGCGCAGCCGCGAGCGGCCATGCCGGACCCGATCGGTGCGGTTTGCAGCGCTCCTGCAAGGCCTGTCAATGCCGGCGCGACAACTGGTGCATTGCAGGAGCGGCGCCGCCGCGATGGGTCTACGCGAAATGCGGTCGCGCTTGCAGCGCTCCTACCTTGATCTCTCAACGCCCGCGAGTCAGGGATGCGCGGAATCCGTTGCGAAGACCGCGAACATCCCCGCATAGGGCTTGACCATCATCGCCGCTGCGCCGGAATAGCCGTCGCCGCGCGTCCACAGGCGCGACAGGGTGCCGTCGAGGTAGAGCGCATCGCGGCATCCGAGCCTGTCGCGGAACAGGCGCGCGAACGTATGGAACGACACCGGCGCCTCGCTGACCGCGAACACGACGTGCGCGGGCGTCGTCGCGCACACCCCGCTGCGCCATTTCAGGCTGTCCGATTGCGCATCGAATGCCGGGTTGATCGCACCGTCGACGACCAGCATCGGGCCCGACTGGCTCGCGATGCGCGCACGCACGCCGCGCTCGCGCCAATGCTCGGTCGTCATCACGCCGGCGCGGCCGTCGCGATCGACGTAGAACACGCCGTTCGGCTGCATCGCGAAATTGCCGTGGCCGCTGCCGGCGCGGGTCGTGTTGAGCGGACGCAAGGCGATGTTTTCTTCGACGTGCAGGCCGAGCGGTCGGAATTCGCGGTCGTAGATGCCCGCATTCGCGCCGAACAGCAGGACGCGCCCGTTCCCAGCGCCCCACTCGCGCAGGCCGTCGATACCGGCGAGCGCCTGGCCCGCGTCGTCCTTCCAGTGCAGCTCGAGGCGATCGCTCGCCAGATCGATGTCGACGACGCCAAACGCGAACGCGTCGAGCTGCAGCGTGCGTGTGCGCGGTTCGGCGCACGCACCGGCGGATCCGAGCAGGGCGATGAGGACGAGGACAGGGAGGCGCATTGTTCCATTGTCGCCGATGCGGGCAGGGTTTCGATGCATGCAGACGTGGCGGGCGTTCGTCCCGTCGCAGGCACGACGCCGACCCGTCGGGAACGGACGCATGGGTCGGCCGCGACGACGCGCCTGTGGACGCACCCGTTGTAGACTCGCGCCGGGGAATCGGGCGCCGTTCGGCGCGCCCGCCACTGCCGCAGCCGCGGCCACAACCTGGGGAGTACGTACACATGCGGAGCATGCGCTGGAAGCGCCTTGCCTTGATCCTGGCCACGACCTGCCTGGTCGCGTTGCCGGCCTTCGCGCAGGATGGCGATGACGACGCGTCGCAGGCGGCGAATCCGTGGAAGGTCGCCAGCAAGGCGATGCAGATCGGGCCGAAGACGATCGCGCTGCGCGACCAGGCCACGCTGCAATTGCCCCAGGGCTACGGCTTCGTGCCGACGCGCGAGGCGACGCAACTGATGGAAGCGATGGGCAATGGCGCCGACGACAAGTTCATCGGCCTGATCATGCCGCCGCACGCGGGCGAGGACGGTGCCGAGGACTGGATGGTCTCGGTCGAATACGATCCGGCCGGCTACATCAAGGACGGAGACGCGAAGAACTGGAACGCGGACGAACTGCTGCAGAACCTCAAGGACGGCACCGAAGCGGCGAACGAGAACCGCGTGCGCCTCGGTATCGCCCCGCTCGAAGTCACGCGCTGGATCGAACCGCCCGCCTACGACAGCGCGACCCAGCGCCTCGTCTGGTCGGTCGAAGGACACGACAAGGGCGCACCGGCCGATGCGGACAACACGGTCAACTACAACACCTACCTGCTCGGTCGCGAAGGGTATGTGTCGCTCGACCTCATCACCTCGGCTTCGCAGATCGAGGCGCAGAAGGCCGTCGCGCGCAACCTGCTCGCCGCGGTGGCTTTCAACGACGGCAAACGTTACGCGCAGTACGATGCCTCATCCGACAAGCTGGCCGCCTACGGGCTCGCCGCGCTGGTCGGCGGCGTCGCGGCGAAGAAGCTCGGCCTGCTCGCGCTCGGCGCCGCGTTCTTCGCGAAGTTCTTCAAACTGATCGCGGTCGCCGTTATCGCGGGCGGCGCGGCGATCCGCAAGTTCTTCACGCGCAAGGCTTGATTGAGGCGCGCGTCACGACGCCGCGTACGCATCAGCGTGTGCGGCGCCGGGGCGTGGCTTGCGTTGCGGGGAGCTCGGCTGGAGTCGTCGTCTCGATGCCTTCGTTATCGCCGTGATCGAGCGGCGTCGACTCCTCGTCGCGCACCGTGTCGTCATCGGGCAATACCGAATCGGGATGCTCTTCGGGACGTCGGCGCTCGCTGGATATGGCTGCGTTTCTGGTCATGGCGGCTTCCTGTCGAATCAGGCGATTCGCGGACGCCCGCACGTTGGCGGGCGCCCGCTGACGCGTTACTTCGTGCTTGCCGCGAGGTCTTCGGCCATCTTGAGGTGCTCTCTCAACGTCGGCAGCGTCGCGCTCGCGAAGGCCTTGAGGTTCGCATCCTTGCCGGAGTTCGCCTCCTCTTCGAACAGCGCCACGGCGCCCTGGTGATCCTTCACGGCCTGCGACGCATAGGCCTTGTCGAACGCCGCGCCCTGCATCGCCTTCAGCTCCATCTCGAACGCCTTCTGTTCCGCGGAAGGCTCGCCGGGCACCTTGAAACCCCCGCTCGCCGCGGCGGCCTTGAGCTTCTCGTTGGCGCCCGAATGGTCGGTCGCCATGCGCTGGCCGAAGTGCTTGACGGCGTCGCTCTTGCCCATCGAGCTCGCGTCGTTGCCGAGCGCGACTTCGGCGAGACCCGCCTGCCCCGCCTTCATCACGAAGTCGTTGTCGGAGCCGGCCGCATGGACGAACGGCGCGGCGATCATGGCGGCCGCAATCGCAAGGGGAAGGATCTTCATCGGGCGCTCCTGTGGTGTCGAAGCATCCATTGGACGGTCGCGATGCTGAACATGGCCGCGCCGCGCCGATCGGCGGTCAGCTGGATGTCAGGATCGGGGCCCGTACCGGCAATCCCGTTCGAACCGGCTTGCCGGCATGCCGCTACAATCCACGCTTCCCCACGGACCGCGCGCGCCATGCCCTCCTTCGATATCGTCTCGGAAGTCGACAAGCACGAACTCATGAATGCGGTCGACCAGGCCAACCGCGAATTGTCGAACCGCTTCGACTTCAAGGGCAGCGACGCCACGTTCGCGCTCGACGGCTACGTCATCACCGCGTCCGCGCCGAGCGACTTCCAGCTGAAGCAGATGCAGGACATCCTGCGCGCGCGACTCACCGCACGCAGCATCGATGTGCGCTGCCTCGACGTCGCCGAGCCCGAGATCAACCTCGCGACCGCCAAGCAGAAGATCACGGTCAAGCAGGGGCTCGAACAGCCGATGGCCAAGAAGATCATCGCCGCAATCAAGGCGGCCAAGCTCAAGGTCGAAACGCAGATTAACGGCGAGAAGCTGCGCGTGACCGGCAAGAAGCGTGACGACCTGCAGACCGCGATCGCCTTGCTGCGCAAGAGCGAGTTCGAGGTGCCGTTGCAGTTCGACAACTTCCGCGACTGACCGATGCCCACGCGGCGCCGGCCCGCACGCGAAGGCGCATTCCGCCGCGGCGAGGGCTCCTGGTTCATCGACCACGCCACGATCGTCGATGCCGACATCGCGTGGCTGCGCGACGTCGAGGAGCTCGCACTGTGGAATGTCTGCGTTCCGCCCGGGTTCCTCGGCCAGCTGGACAAGCTGCGCGGCCTCGACCTGCGCGGCGGGTCGATGACGGACCTCGCCGTCACGCACGGTGTCGAGCGGCTCGACTACCTCGCGATCAGCCACGTGCGTGGCCTCGCCGATCTCGGCGCGATCGCCTCGTTGCGATCGCTGCGTTTCCTGATGCTGTATGCGCTGGCGAGCGTGCGCGCTTTGCCTGCGTTCGACGAGCTGGTCGCCTTGCAGCGCTTGCAGCTCGGGCAGATGCGTGCGCTCGAATCGCTCGACCCCGTGTGGCGCGCGCCGGCGCTGCGCGAGCTGTCGCTGAGCAAGCGCGTGCCGATCGCGCTCGCCGATGTCGAGCGCATCAACACGCATCCGACCCTGCGTGCGTTCGGCTGGGATTGGCTCGATGTGCCGCAACGCGAGGCGCTGCCGATCATCGAGCGCGTGACGCTGCCGCGCACCCACGACATCCGCCCCGAGAACTGGAGCGGGTGCGCGCCGTGAACGCGCCCCCGCAGCCTCAGCGGAGGCTCACCGTCTGCCCCTTCCATGCCGGATCCTGCCAGCGGTAGAACAGGCTGAGCGAACCGGGCTTGTCGGCGTGCTTCTCGACCGCGAGGGTTTCGAGGTCGAGCACTTCGAAGGTCTGGCTGAACTTGCCGGCGCTGCGCACTTCGCGCGCAGCGAGCATCTTCCGGCCGCCCGGTACCCAGCCGGCGAATTCGACGTAGCCGATCTCGGGCGCATCGCCGGCGGGTGGCACGACGTCGACGGTCCAGCCATCGGCGCTGCGGTGGAACACCCACATCTCGCGCCAGCCGTCGAGCGGCTGCACCGCGAGCGCGAGTGCGGTGCCGGGTGCGTTCGCACGCGCCGAGTTCGCCCACACCGTGCCGTAGGTGCAGCGTTGCAGCAGCGGGGATTTCTCGGCGTGCTTCGCATCGACGAGCTTGATGCAGGTCTCGCCCGGCTGGCCCGCTGCGGTCACGACCGCGAGACCGACCGGCGCATGGGCCGGCACCGGCTCGGCCGCCCAGCGGATCGCGCCGACGCGCACCGCGGCATCGCTGTAGGCATAGGCATCGTCTTCGGCGAGCTCCTGCCGGTTGACGCCGGTCAGTTCCTGCAACGCACGCGCCGCGGCTTCGGCTGCCGGTTCGCCGCGCCGCGCGCGCTCGAACGCGAGGCTCGACCACACCGCCGCGGTGCGCATGCGCAAGCGGTTCCTGAGGAATTCCGGCAGATCGGTGCGCGGCACGCGTTCGAGCACGTCGGCGCGCCAGGCATCGAGCGCGGAACGGTCGAACGGCGTGAGTTCCGGATCGATGCAGTCCTGGCGGGTCAGCGCCAGCGCCGCACGCGCCTTCTGCTCGGCACTCGCCGGCAGTGCGAGCACGCGGCGGAACGCGTCGCCGTCGTAGCAGACCTGCACGCGGCCGTCACGTTCGAGGCTGCGCACCGCCACGCCGTAGCCGGCGACGACTTCGAGATGCGCCGCGATGACGGCGTCATTCGCCTTGCTGCGGTTCGACGAGGCACGTCGCGCGAGGCGCTCGGCCATCGTGCCGAGCGCGTCGAACGCCTCGGCGCCGATATCCTTGCCGGGCGCCGCGCGCAGATAGGCCGCGGTGTAGCCGATACCGAGCGCTTCCGCGCCGGGCGTGTCGCGCAGGAAGCGCACCACGGCGAGCAGGTCGATCGCGTCCTGCGGCTGCAGCGAGAGCGGACGCACCTGGCTCGCGCGCACGTAACCAGCGCGCTCGCGCCGGTGGTCGTAGACCTGCAGGTAGTCCATCTTGCGCCCGCGCACTTCGAGGCTGTCGCCCTGCCACAGCACGACCTGTTGCTGCGCCGATTCGCGCGGCGCCGCGCGCAGCGCGGACTGGTCGATCACCACGATCACGGTCGGATTCGGTTGCACCGGTGCTACCGGTTCGGCGGCCTGTGCGCCGAAGGCAGCGCACAGGCAGGCGACTGCGAGGAGACGTTTCATGCGCGTCACTCCCCGCCTTGCGCGACGGTCTGCGCCTTGGCGCCGCCGATCAGGTTCGCGCCGATGAAGCCGCCATCGGCCGGAGGCGGCGCGATGATCACCGAGATCTTGTCCGACAGCTTGTCGGCGATCGTCTTCTGGATCAGCAGGGGGTGCTTCGTGATGAGTTCGCCATCGCGTTCGAGCTGGGTGCTCGCGACCTTGCCGAGCTGCTCGGTGCGATAGGCATCGGCGTCGGCGAGCTTGCGGCGCGAATCGGCTTCGCCGGCGGCCTCGATGCGCCGCGCTTCCGCGCTGCCTTCGGCGGTGCGGATGCGCGCGACCTTCTCCGCATCGGCTTCGAGCTGGCGCTGCTCGATCTGTTTCTGCTTGAACGGGATCACGTGCTTCATCGCTTCTTCCTGCGCTTTCGCCGCGATGATCTGCTCGTTCGCGCTCGCCTCGGCCGCCTTCTCGCGCTTCACCTTCTCCGCGTCGGCTTCGAGCTCGGATTGCTTGACCTGCTTTTCCTTGAGCTGCAGCGTGTACTGCATCTGCTCGGTCTCCAGTTCCACCGCGAGCAGCTTGTCCATGCCGGCGCGGTAGTCCGGCGGCAGGTCGACATTGCCCATGGTCACGTGGCGCAGGACGACGCCATCGGTCGCCAGCAGCGGCTTCAGTTCGGCCTCGATCACGTCCTGCAGTTCCTGCCGCTTGGTCGAGAAGATCTCGCGCACCGTGTAGCGCGTGAACACCTTGTAGATGACGCCCTGCACGAGCGGCTCGACCACTTCGCCGTTGATGTCGGCCGGCAACTTGCCGGCCACGCTCGCGAGGGTGTCCGGGTCGAGTGCGTAGCGGATCGACAGCTCGACGCCGAGCGACAGGCCCTCGGACGACTGGAACGGCGCTTCGCCGTCGGCCTTGCTGCTGCGCGTCGGCGCGTAGGTCTGGTCCTGCAGCGAGTAGCGGCGGATCTCGTGGATGCCCGGCAGCGCGAGCGCGATGCCTTCACCGAGACGGGTGGTGGTACCGCTCAACCGGTTCAGGCGAATGCCGACTTCCTGGCGCGCGATCGACTCGACCGGCGGGTGGCGATACACCGTCCACACGCAGGCGGCGACGACGCCGAGAACGATGATTCTGGTACTGAGCAGATTGCGCGACGCTTCCTTCAAGACACGCAGACGGTCCGACACATGGCCCCCGAGGCACTGATGGATCGATCAAGGGAGCCCACGCCCGTGGGCTCCACTGCACGATGACCCGGGGATTCCGATCGCGGCCCCCGGCGATCGATCGCGCAGGATCATTCGAACATGCGCTCATGGGGAGTCCGTGCCGCAATCGCGACGGGATGCTGGCCGCTTGTGTCCGATTGCGGGCAGCGCGTTGCCTACGCCGCGACGGCCCGCAAATGGCGCTCGAACGAGACATCGACGGCCGCGCGCGCACCGCCGAGGATATTGCGCCCCCAGGTGTAGCCGTACACGTCGTCGAATGCATACCCGGCCAGGCGCGCGCGCATCGCAGCGACATCGCTGGTCCGCATCGGCACGTGATTCGGGTAGCTGTACATGAAGGCCACGTGGCGGCGGTCGAGCACGACCTGCAGGGCGTCGCCGGGGAACAGCGCGCCCGCGCCGCGTGGGCCGCGTTTCCAGTGCAGTGCGGTGCTGCCGGGGAAGTGCCCGCCGCAACGGACCAGGGTGACGTCGTCCGACAGCGCGAGTTCGTCGCCGCTCCACCAGCCGACGCGCGGCGAGGACCGCTGTACCCACGCCTTGTCGGCCTCGTGGAGCAGGATCGGGACGCCGCCGAGCGCGTCGCTCCACTCCACCATCGAGGCATAGAAATGCGGATGCGAGATCACGATGCGGTCGACGCCGCCTTGCGCACGCAGCACTTCCAGGGCGGCATCGGTGACGAGGCTGACGCATTCCCACAGGATGTTGCCCGCATCGGTCGGCAGCAGCAGCGCGCGCTGCGGGATCGCGAAGTCCGGCGCGATGCCGATCCCGACCAGGCCGGCATCTTCTTCGATGCGCAGCACATGGTGCGCCGCGAGTTCCGCATGCGTCGTCCAGCGTTGGCCGTCGCTGCCGACGTACTGCCGTTCGTCCTCGCAGATCGGGCAGCTCGCGGGCGGCGCCTCCGACGGGGCGTACTGGGTACCGCAGGTGGCGCAGATGTGGCAGTTCATGGGTCGGCTCCGTTGATGCGGTACGTGCGGGCCTTGGTCGCCCGACAGCGATACCGTAGTCTTGGACTGGTTCCCGGAACGAACCACTCGCCATGAGTTTGCAGGAACCAGTCTTCCAGTTTCCGATCGCCTTCGCCGACCCCGGCAGCGGCCGGCGGCGCGGCCTGCACGAGCAGTTGCGCGCGGCGATCCTCGAACAGCGCCTGCCGGCCGGCGCGGAGCTGCCTTCGACGCGACGCGTCGCGGAGGGTTACGGGGTCGCGCGCAACACCGTCATCGCCGCCTACGACCTGCTGATCGCCGAAGGCTACGTGCTGCCGCGCAAGGGCGCCAAGGCGGTCGTCGCCGACATCGCGACGCGGCGGCCGCTGAAGGCGCGTCCACTGTCGGCCGGGCTCGAAGATCCGCGCATCAATCCGCTCTGGCGCACGCCGTTCCTCGCCGGTGCGACCGCGCGCGACCTCGCTGCGCGCTCGTTCCGCCTCGGCGTGCCGGAACATCGCCATTTCCCGCACGATGTGTGGCGCCGCCTGTCCGCGCAATCGCTGCGCGCCTGGTCGCGGACGGGCTTCAGCTACCCGCCGTCCGAAGGCATCGCGGAGTTGCGCGAGGCGATCGCCCAGCACGTCGCATTCGCGCGCGCGGTCGTGTGCAAGGCCGACGACATCGTCGTGACGTCCGGTGCACAGCAGGCGTTCGACCTGCTTGCACGCCTGCTCGTAACGCCCGGCCGCACGCGCATCGCGTTCGAGGAACCCGGCTATCCGCCAGTGCGCGCCGCATTCGCCGCTGCCGGCGCGCAACTGGTGTCGATCCCGGTCGACGACGAGGGCCTGTGCGTGGAATGCCTGCCGGACGACGTGCGCGTGATCAGCGTGACGCCCTCGCATCAATCGCCGACCGGCGTCGCGCTGTCGATGCGCCGACGCCTTGCGCTGATCGAGTTCGCGCGCGCGCGCGACGCCGTGATCCTCGAGGACGACTACGACGGCGAGTTCCGCTTCGGCACGCGCCCGCTCGACGCGCTGCAGACGCTCGACCGCGACGGCCTCGTGTTCTACATCGGCACGTTCTCCAAGAGCCTGTTCCCGGCGCTGCGCAAGGGCTTCGTCGTCGCCCCGGCATGGGCGCGCAAGGCGCTGGTCACGGTCAAGCACTGCACCGACTCGCATTCCGATGCGATCGCCCAGTCGGTGCTCGCCGCGTTCATCCGCGACGGCCACCTCGCACGCCACGTGCGGCGCATGCGCCCGGTCTATGCGGAGCGGCGCGAGGCATTGCTCGACGGCTTGCGTCGTCATCTCGACGCCTGGCTCGAACCAATCCCCTCGGAAGCGGGGCTGCACCTCGCCGCACGCGTGCGCGATCCTGCACTTGCGCCGACGCTGTTCGCGAAGGCCCGCGAGTGCACCCCGGGTGCACAGTCGATCGCCGAATACGCCAGTGCGCCACCGACGCATCCGGCATTGAGTTTCGGTTACGGCATCATCGACGCGAAGGACATCGCGCCGGCATTGCGTCGCCTTGCACTCGCGCTGACCGTGTAGGAGCGCACCCTGTGCGCGATCGACGGACGACGTCCGCGTGCGGCGGCCGATCGCGCACAGGGTGCGCTCCTACGGCGATGCAGCGAAGATGCGCGCGATTTCGGGCTCGGCCAACGCACGCCACTCGCCCACGGGCAAGTCGCCCAGACCGAGGCCGCCGACCGTGTCGCGATGCAAGGTATCCACGTGGTTGCCGGCCGCAACGAACATGCGCCGCACCTGGTGGTAGCGGCCTTCGCCGATCGACAGGCGCGCGCGGCGCGGACCGAGTACGTCGAGCCGCGCCGGTGCGAGCGGCGTGGACTCGCCTTCGAGCATCAAGGTGCCGCTCGCGAACAGCGCGCCTTCGTCGCCACGCAGGTCGTGCGCGAGCGTCGCTTCGTACACCTTCACGATATTCGAGCGCGGCGAAATGATCCGGTGCAGCAGTGCGCCGTCGTCGGTCCACAGCAACAGGCCGGAGGTGTCGCGATCGAGGCGGCCGACCGTCGACACGGTCGGGCTGCGCGCGCGCCAGCGTGGCGGCAACAGGTCGTAGACGATGCGCCCGGCGTCCTTGGTCGAGCAGGTATGACCGACCGGCTTGTGCATCATCAGCACGAGCCCCTGCGGCGGATCGAGCGGCTCGCCGTCGATGCGGACGGCCTCGTGCGCGACCTTGTCGTCGGCGTACAGTACTTCGCCCGACGCATCGGTGATGCGACCCTCGCGGAACATCAGCGTGACCTCCTTGCGGCTGCCGTAGCCGAGGTTGGCGATCAGCTTGACCAGTTTCATGCGCGCGGCTCCCTCGCTTCGATGACCTTGAACCCGTCGCGGACGTCGACGACGCGCACTGCGGCGAAGCGCGCCGCGAGCGTCGCCTCGTAGGCGAGATGGCGGTTCGCGACGAGCCACAACGCACCGTGCGGTTGCAGCGCGTCCGCGGCCACCTCGATGAATGCGCGGCCGAGCTCGGGCTGGTCCGCACGCCCCTGGTGGAACGGCGGATTGCTGACGATCGCATCGTAGCGACCCGCGAGGCCGCGCGTCACGTCGTGCCAGCGGAACGCGAACGCGACGTCGCGCCCGGCGTCCCGGCACGCCTCGGCGAGGTTCGAGTGCGCGCATTCCTCGGCACGCTGCTCCGCCTCGTACAGATCGATCGCGTCGACGGCGGCACAACGGCGCACGACTTCGGCCGCGAGATAGCCGTAACCGGCACCGAGATCGGCGACGCGGCCGCGAAGATCCGCCGGCAGATGCTCGACCAGCAAGGCCGAAGCTGCATCGACGCGATCCCAGGCGAACAATCCCGGGCGACTCTGCCAGCGGCCGCCGGCGATCGGCCGCGGCGCGTCGAGCGCGATCCATTCCTCGAGCGGCGCACGATCCACCCTGGACTCGTCGATGCGGCTCCAGTACACGCGGCATTTGTGCTTCGACAGACTCTGCACGGCACCGGCGAGGCGGGCGAGATCCGTTTCACCCGAGCGCGCGCCCGCATTGTTCGGCTGGCAGGCGACGACGATGCCCCCATGCCCTGCCTGCCGCACCGCCTGCGCGAGCAGCGCGCGCGCCTCGTCGCGCTGGCGCGGCGGCAGGACCAGCACGAGCCCGCCCGCTTGCGCGGCGATCGGCGCGTCGAGCGACGCTCCCGCGCGGATCAGCGCGTCCGCGAACGGCTTGAACGTCTGCACGCAGGCCATGTCCGACCAGCGCTGCAGCCAGATTCCCGCACGCGCACGCAGGAACACGCAGGCACCCGTCGCGGGCATGTCGATCGCACCGTTCGTCAGCGGCAGGAACAGCGCATCGAGCACCGCTTCGAGATCGGACTCGCTCACGCGCGTCGCGCCATCGCCAGGCCCCGCGCAGCCGTCACGGCTCGCGCTTGCGCGCCAGCATCGACTTGAGGTCGGCGAACGGATTGCCGGTCGCCGGCGCGGTCGGCACATCGTCGTAGCCGGCCCCGCGCACGTGGTCGATGTGGCGCGAATGCTCGTTGTCGTGGCAGTACACGCAGAGCAGCTCCCAGTTGCTGCCGTCGGGCGGATTGAAGTCGTGGTCGTGGTTGCGGTGGTGGACGGTCAGTTCCTGCAGGTTCGCGCGGGTGAACTCGCGACCGCAGCGCCCGCATATCCATGGATACATTTTCAGGGCGCGTTCGCGATAACCGAGCTCGCGCTGTTCGGTCGCGCGGCGCGCTTCGGCGACGATGCGGTCGAGCTTGGCGTGGTCGAGCGGCGGATTGCGTGCGGCCATCCCTGCGGGTCCCGGTTCGTGGCAGTCTTGGCTACTCTACCGCTTCCTCCGCCCGCCGTGACCCGTCATATCGCACCTGCCCTGCTCGTCGGCCTGATCGCTGCGACCCATGCACAGGCCGGCGACCCGCCGACGAACGCACAGATCGAGCAGCAGTTGCGCACCCTGCTGGTCGGTTCGCCATACCGCATCACGGACGCGGCGCGCGCCGGCACGATCCGCTATCGCGTGCAGTTGCGCGATGGCACGGACTGGAGCTGGCCGGAGACTGCCGAACAGCACGTCGAACGACGCGCCGATGCCATCGAGCTGACGATCTGCAGCGCTTGCGGGCGCGAGACGGCGCCGAGTGCGGATGAACTCGATCACTATCTCGAACCGAACTCATGGGTGCAGAGCCGCGACCGCCGCGTCGTCGCTTTCGCGCGGAACGCCAAGGGACTTTCGGTCGACGCGCGAATGAGCGCGCTCGTGCTCGAGGTGCAGAAGCACATGACGGGAGTGATCGATTTCGCGAGCTACCAGAGCGCGACGCAGGCGCTCGACTCGCGTGGCGGCGACTGCACGGAATTCGCGGTGCTGCTCGCTGCGGCAGCGCGGGCACGCGGCATTCCGACACGCGTCGTCGCAGGCATCTCGTACGCGAGCCGCTTCCTCGACCGCAAGCATGCCTTCGTGCCGCACATGTGGGTGCAGGCATGGGACGGCGCGCGCTGGACCAGTTACGACGCGGCGCTCGGCCATTTCGACGCCGCGCACATCGCGATCGCGATCGGCGACGGCTCGCCGGACAGCCTGCGCGGCACGATGGCGACGATAGCCAGGCTACGCATCGTCGATGCTGCGAGCGTGGTCGCCGCGATGTAGGAGCCGCGCGGTCGCGACAGCGAGCCGCACACCGGAACGCAGCGGTCGCGCTTGCAGCGCTCCTACATGCGGGCAGGCGCCGCCTCGTGCACGACCGGCA
>Ga0068853_100000276_pt1 | contig 36211 bp, 28 predicted proteins | sample KBSCornC32_FD_65655 | JGI IMG/M metagenome (GOLD analysis project Ga0068853, IMG submission 65655) | Corn rhizosphere microbial communities from Kellogg Biological Station, Michigan, USA - KBS Corn C3-2 | ecosystem: Host-associated > Plants > Roots > Rhizosphere > Soil ... | reverse complement strand
GGACCCAGAATTTCCGGCAGTTCAACAACGACCTCATCGCCGAAGCACACAAAAATATCACGGAAGACCTCTACGGCAGTCTCACCGTCGGGATGAATATATTTTCCCAGTACTCCCGATTTTATACGCAGACCGGCCTCGGACAGACGATCGAAAATTTCTACAACGTCGCCACCATGAGCGTGCAGAACGCTACGGATAACCTTTCCCGCTACCGCAAGGTCGGCTACTACGCCCAGGCCAACCTGGAATACAAAAAAATGCTGATCCTCGGCCTCACGGGCCGCTACGACGGCAGCTCGGTGCTGGCCGCGTCGAAACACTACTATCCTTACGGCTCCGCATCCTTCGGCTTTATCTTCACCGAGCTGATGTCTCCCAATACTCCGCTCAGCTTCGGCAAGATCAAACTTTCCTATTCGGCCGTCGGCAACGACAACCTCCTTCCCTATTCGCTGACCACGCCCTTCGTCCCCGCCACCGGGACCGCCAACAATGTCAACTATCCCTTTAACGGACAGACAGCCTTCGTGCTCACCAATATACTGGGTAACCCGACCCTGCAGAACGAAAAACTCCGCGAATACGAGATCGGACTCGAACTGAAATTCCTGAAGAACCGCCTTTCCTTCGACGGCGCATATTTTGACCGAAAGACCTCCGACCTCCTGACACCCACGCCGATCAATCCGTCCTCCGGCTTTTATAAATACAACCTCAATGCCGGCAGCATGCGCGACCGCGGCTTCGAGCTCCTGGTCAGCGGCGCCGCCATCCGCACAAATGATTTCTCCTGGGAGGTCGACGTCAATTTCACCCGCATCCGCAACAAGGTACTCCAGCTGGCGACCGGCGTTGACAAGCTCCAGTTCGGCGGCTTTGGCGGCGGTGGCGGCGTATATGCCTTTCCGGGACTGCCCTACGGCGTACTCTATGGCTCCCGCTACCAGCGGGATTCCGCAGGCAACGTCCAGGTCGACGACAACGGCCTGCCCATCGTTGGAACCAACGGTATCATCGGCAATAACAGTCCCGATTTTCAGGTCGGACTGGTCAACAACTTTACCTGGAAGGCCTTTTCCCTCGGCTTCGTATTCGACTGGCGGCAGGGCGGCGACCTCTATAACCTCGACAACCACTACAACTGGTTCTACGGCACTCCGAAGGCCACGGAGGACCGCGACAAGCCCCTCGTCGTAAAAGGCGTTTATCAGAGCACCGGCAAGCCCAATACGACCGCCATCACTTCACAGGCCTGGTTCCAGCAGGTCAGCAGCATCGACGAACAGGTCATCGAAAGAGCCACCTATATCAAGCTCCGGTCGGTTACCATCGGATATACGCTCAACAGGTCGGCGTTGAAGAACGCCCCGTTCAGGTCGATCAGCCTCAACCTGTCCGGCAACAACCTCTGGATCTATAAACCGCACTTCAACGGGTCCGACCCCGAAGTAAGTCTACAGGGCAGCGGCAACGGCCAGGGCGTGATCAACTTCCTGACACCAACCTCCCGCAGTTATATTTTGGGACTCCGGGCCTCATTTTAATTACCCAAAACAAACTCCATGAAAAAGATCATCATATATATGCTGGCATTCGCGGTTTGCTCAGCCGGCTGCAAAAAATATCTCGACGTCAACACCGACCCCAACAATCCGGCGGACGTCCAGGAACCACTCCTCCTCGTCCCCACTCAAACAGCCATCTCCACGGACCTCGCCGGGGGAGCCCTGACCATCGGCAACTACGTCGCCGTCGCCGTGGTCACCAACTACTGGACCCAGCAACTGGCCCTCAACCAACTCTTCCCCCAGAACGACACCTACCGCGTACGCCCTGACGACATGGACCAGCAGTTCCTGGCCATCTATAGCACCATCCTCCAAAACCTGCGCATCATCGACAGCAAGGCCGAAACCCTGAAGCACCACTCCTACGGCGTCGTCGCCAAAATACTCACAGCCTACACGCTGGGCTATGTCACGGATATGTGGGGCGATATCCCCTGGTCCCAGGCACTCAATGGTGCGCTCCATCCCGTTTATGACCGGCAGGAGGACGTCTATAAAACGCTTCAGACCATGCTGGACAGCGCCATCGCCGAGAGCGCTCTCGACCCCGGAACCATCACGCCCGGCGCCGACGACCTGCTCTACGGCGGAGACATGGATAAATGGGTAAAATTCGCCTATACGCTGAAAGCACGGTTCTATATGCACCTCACCAAAGCGCCCGGCCACGACGCCGCGACCCAGTCCGGCCTGGCCCTCACCGCCCTGCAGAACGGATTTGCCGATGCCTCGGACCAGGCCCTCTTTGCCGCCTATTCCGACAACTCCGGCAGCGAGAACCCCTGGTTCGAGAACGTCGACCCAACCGCCGGCCCGACGGTACTTGCCTCCACCTTCGTCAATTTCCTGACCGGTACCGGCGACCCCCGTCTGCCCATCATCGCCAAAAAAGGCTCCGGCGGCAACTATCTCGGCCGGGTCATCGGCACGATCCCCGCCCCGAACTATAAGGTATATTCCGGCATCAACAGCTACTACGCAGACGCCGCTTCCCCGCAGGCTCTGCTGAATTATCCCGAAGCCCTTTTCCTGAAAGCAGAAGCCGTCTTCCGCACAGCGGGAGCAGCCGCAGCCACACCGGTCTATATTAGCGCTATAAACAGCCATATGTCCGCACTGGGACTCGATACCACCTCAGCCCCTGTACTGGCCTATCTCGCGGCCCGAGGTCCGCTGACGGCCGCAAATGGCATCCAGCGCATCATGGAAGAAAAGGATATCGCCAACTTCCTGTCGATCGAAAATTTCACCGACTGGCGCCGCACCGGCTTCCCGGCACTCGCCATCGTCCAGAACCCCTATGTCTCCGCCATACCACGCCGCTTCCCCTACCCGCTGGCCGAGCTGACCTCCAACCCGCAGCCCCAGCAGACCGCTAACATCACCGACCGCGTCTGGTGGGACGCGCAGTAGCCAGACAACCCACAATAAAAAAAGCCGCCCCGATCGGGGCGGCTTTCCGCTATATTTAATTTCCTGGAGATTTAGTGCACTAAACTACCCACTTGCCCTAGTCGAACTTTTTACCCACTCGCCCTGATCAATTACTAACCTGCAAAAAATTTGTACAAAAAAAAAGCAGGTGGTAGAAACCACCTGCGGGTCACATGAGAAAACTTCTAAGGACAACTTTAGATTGAAGTCCGAGGAAGTTGTCCATTAGAAAAATATTTTTACCCCCGAACAAGTTTGCTAAGCGGAAAGGTAAAAATAAAACACCGCTGCATTAAGATAAACTGACTCAAACGGGAAAATTCGAGGCCCAATGGCGTAATTAGATGTATGAATGAATTTACTTTGCTCTGCGGTTCACACATCATCCCGCAAGCCTCTCATCCGAAAACCGCTGATCAAAACGCTGCATCTCTAATCCATCGATTCCTTCCTTTTACAATAAATTAACTTTTCTATCACAGCACAATTGAATTACTTGCCGTTATTCCAGTCTACTACACACCAACGAACGCTACTTTTCCCAAACGCTAAAAATCGAATGCGCACAGGTCTCACCCGGCCTGGCCCTACAACTGCTATGAACAGTCAACAAGTTTTGGATGACAGAATGGTCAAGCTAATAGGCATTCCCGCCCTGGGTCTGCTTATACCAAATCTCACAGGTCTCATCAGTAACAGCCTCTACACCGCCACAGAACTCGTCGCCTGCTACCTCTTCTTTATTACAGTCGCTTTCCTCGTATGGGAAGGAAACGTCCGCCTCATGTATTTTATACGCGCCCGGTACCCATGGTCAAAAAAAACCTACTACAAGATCATCGTCTCCCTGTTCTTCGCCAACATCGTCTACTCCGGACTGGTATCCGCCGTCCTTCTCAACCTCTGGCACTACTGCTCGCACGAGATACGACCCGGCAACGAATCCGTCCTCAAAAGCGTTCTCGTCATCATCATCGCCGCCTGCTTCATCACCAATATCTATGAGATACTTTTTCTCAACCGGGAAAAAGAAGACACCGAAACCCGCGTCGAACAGCTAAACGTCGCCAAAGCACAGGCCGAACTGGAAGCGCTCAAGAACCAGATCGACCCCCATTTCATCTTCAATTCCCTCAACACACTTTCCTTCCTCATCACCCGTGACCCGAAAAGCGCACGGCTCTACAACGATACGCTCGCCCGCGTCTACCGGTATATACTCAGCAACAAGGAAAGGGACCTCGTCCTCCTCCGCGAAGAGACAGAGTTCATCAGCAACTATTTCTATCTGCTCAAGATCCGCTTTGCCGACGCCATCAGCATGACCATCGAGATCAACGACCTCTCCGCCGAGAACTACCTGATCCCGCCCATCTCCCTCCAGGCCCTCGTGGAGAACGCCATCAAGCATAACGAATTCAGCGAGAAAAAACCACTAGCCATCAACGTCTCCATTCACTCCGACTACGTCATCGTGAAGAACGACCTCAACCGCAGGAATGGCGCCCAGCCAGGCTCCAAAATAGGCCTGAGCAATCTGGATAACCGCTACAAATTGCTGACGAGAAGAAACATCATCGTAGAGAATAATTTTGAATCTTTCACAGTAAAACTGCCGATAATAAGATTCTAAACACCGATGGTTGAAAAATCCTGCCCTGTCGTTGAAAAATATGCAACATTTGCCGCTCGTCAACGTCATATATAAAACTATACGAACGGTAACTGATAACTCGACAATGGTTTCTATTTTTGAATCATAAATTTCGCCACATGAAAGTCCTAATTGTAGAAGATGAACGCCCTGCTTCCGAGAACCTCGTGGAAGAGTTGCAGGCCATCGACGACAGCATCAGTGTAGTGGCAGGCTGCAGTAGCGTAGACGAGACGGTCCGCTGGCTCAACAAAAATCCCCAGCCTGATCTCATACTAATGGATATCCAGTTATCAGACGGACTTTCCTTCAACATATTCAAGGCCTGCAAGGTCACCTGCCCCGTAATATTTACGACCGCCTACGACAAATACCTGTCCCAGGCATTCGAATACAGTAGCATCGACTATCTGTTGAAACCGATCAGCCAGGACAAGCTGAGGAACGCCATCCGCAAATACAAGAATCTCCAGAACCATTTCACGGGCGCCAATCACTCCTATGCCCTGCCCGACTACCTGGGCAACCACGACCGCAAACGGTCCCGCATCCTCGTCCGCAAAGGCGTGGAATTCCAGACCGTCCGCATCGAGGACGCCTGCTACTTCTTCACCGAACACAAGCTGATCTTTTTGGTAGACAAAGAGAATAAGAAGTATATGGCGGAAACTACCAACCTCAGCGACCTGGAAGACCAGCTGGACAGGAATCTCTTCTATCGCGCCAACCGCAAGTATATCATAAACGCCAACTACGTAAAACGCTTCAAACCCCTCGAACGCTCCAAGATAAGCGTCGAGCTCACCCTCCCCGTCAACGAAGAGATCATCATCAGCCAGGAGAACTCCGCCTCCTTCAAAAAATGGATCGGTGAATCCTAAGATTGGCCTTCGGCCGCCGGCCCCGTGGGCCGTCTTGCTTAAAAATGCAGCAAAAATGAGCTTCCCACCCCTTCGATGGACTGTACCTGGATATTCCCCTTATGCAGCAGCATGATCTGCTTGCAAAGGCTTAGGCCTATTCCACTGCCCGTCTTCTTCGTACTGAAAAAAGGTATAAATATATTATCCATCACCTCCGGTGACATCCCCATCCCGTTATCCCCTACCTTGATGATAGCCCGGCTGTTGCCTCCCGTATAGGCAGACAGCGTGATCATCGGCTCAGCGCTACCCTTCACCGCATCGATGGCATTTACCACCAGATTGATCAGCACCTGTTCGATAAGATTCGTATCCACGTCGAGCATCAGGTCGGTATCCGTCAGCAGGATGTCCATCTCGATCTTCTTTTGCTCCAGCGTCGGCTCCATCAGGATATGCAGGGTCTCGAACAGATCGCGGGCATACACCCGCTTAAGGTTCAGCGTAGTGATCTTATTCAGACTCCGGTAGGTCTCCGCAAACTTCAGCAACCCTTCGCTACGGCGGCGGATAGTCCCGATACCCAGCTCGAGATCCTCCAGCGCCCCCGGCTGCCCCTCCAGCAAACGCGCCGATTCCTGCAGCCGGTGCAGCATGGTCTCCGCAAGAGAGGATATCGGCGCTACAGAGTTCATGATCTCGTGGGTCATCACGCTCAACAGCTTCTGCCAGGCCCTCGCCTCGGTCTCATCCAACGCCTCATTCACGTCCTGAAAGGCGATCAGCTTGTATACCCGCCCGTCCGTCTGAAAGGCCGTGGCCGCCATCAGGGTCTTGAAGACGGTCTTGTCCTTTGTCAGAGACACGATCTTGTTCTCCCCCGGCCGAAGGTTCAGTATCTCCTGGTACAGCGCAGCATCCCTCCGCTCCAGCGAGGCGATGGTCTTCAGATAAGGTACCCCCAGCATATTCTTGAACGACTCGTTCATCCACCCGATGTCCCCGCTCTTATGCTCATAGCTGAGTATTCCGGTATTGACCAGCTCGAGTATCTTCTGCAGATACTGGAACTGCGTTTCCCTTTCGCGGCTGATCAGCTTGAACGTACTGTTGATCTCATTGAACCCCTGCCGCAGTGACTGCAGCTCTATCGGCGCCTCCTTGACGTCGAAATAACGCGAGAAGTCCCGGTAGTGTATCGACTCCACGAACTGCTCCACCTCCTGCTGCGCCTTGCGGTGGAAATTGTAAAAATCCACCAGCTGAAAGATGATCAGCAGGATCAGCACGATCAGCTCGATCCCATACCTGCCCTTCACCAGCAGAAAAGAGGCGCAGGACAGCGTAAGGAACATGAATAACACCCGTATCAGGATCCGCTCCTGGTAACGTTTGAAGACCATAATCACAGATTAAAGTGTGCCGGTAAATGGGCCCGGGCCCAATTTCCACCTCAAATATCGTATTTACTTAGCCTCCGGTAAAGGGCCGTCCGGGTTAAACCCAGTTCCTTGGCCGCCTTGGAGATATTTCCATTGTGTTTCTCGATGACCTTGAGGATGGCATTCTTCTCGATCGTGCTCAGCTTGAGCTCCTGCGGCTCGTCCATCTGGGGCAGAACGGTCTCTATAGGGGAGAAGATAAGGTCCTTCGCCTGCAATACATCCCCCTCCGCCATAATGACCGCGCGCTCGATCGTATATTGTAGCTCCCGGACATTCCCGGGATAGTGGTAGGATTTCAGCTTCTCGATAGCCTTCGCGTCGAAATCATGCTGCGGCTTCATGTACTTGTTGGTATAGATACGGTCAAAATGCCTCGCCAGCAGGACAATATCGTCCTCCCGCTTGCGCAGCGGCGGGACCATGATCTCCACGGTGTTGATCCGGTAGATAAGGTCCTTCCTGAACTTACTCTCATTAGCCAGTTCGGTCAGCGGCACATTCGTGGCGCAGATCAGCCGGATATCGATCGGCACCGGCTGATTCGAACCCAGCCGGGTCACCTGCCGGTTCTGCAGCACAGACAGCAGCTTCGCCTGCTGGTGAAGGGAGATATTCCCGATCTCATCCAGGAACAGCGTCCCTCCGCTGCCCGACTCGAAACGACCTATTCTGTCCTCCCGCGCGTCCGTAAACGCCCCCTTCTTATGCCCGAAGAGCTCGCTCTCGAAAAGGGTCTCCGTCAGCGCGCCCACATCCACTTTTATATAGGGCTTTTCGGCCCTCAGCGAATGCTGGTGGATCGCCTTTGCGATAAGGTCCTTCCCCGTACCGTTCTCTCCAAGGATCAGGATATTGGCGTCTGTCGGCGCGATCTTCTCCACCTTGAAGAAGATATCCCGCATCACCTCCGATTCTCCCAGCAGTTCCGACCCGATCACCGAGTCGGAAGGCTCGTCCTTCCCACTCCCGCTGCGCTTGGGATCGTTCTTCTTCAGCGCTTCCTTGATGGTCGTGATGAGCCGCTCGTTGTGCCAGGGCTTCACTACAAAATCGGCCGCCCCCTCCTTGAGAGACCTCACCGCCAGATCGATATCGCCGTATGCCGTGATCATGATGACCGCCGCAGTCGAGCCGAATTCCTTGATCTTCCGCAGCCAGAATAACCCCTCATTTCCCGTGTTTATACTGCTGTTGAAATTCATGTCCAGCAGGATAAGGTCAAAACTCCGCCTGGAAAGGATAGAACGCAGGTTCTCCGGGTTCTTCTCGGTTACCACGTCCGCCGCCTCGGTCTTCAGAAGCAGCCTCACCGCAGTCAGCACATCCGGATCGTCATCGACAGCTAGTATGGAAGCATTTTTCAGATTCATAATTTTTCTCGCGTTTTATTGACGGTATATTTTTTCACCATCCGTGCAACCCGAAACGCCAACGGCGTTTCCGATAATTAACTAAATGTTGTAGGACGGTATCTTTTTACCCCGTCCGTGCAACATTGCTTATCTACAAGTATACCTTAAATGTAAATGTATGGCAATTAATTTTTTATATAAAACTGCCCAAAAGCCTTACTGTATCAAAACCGGACAGTTTTTGTATCAAAAATGAACTATAATCAGGCCGGACCGCTTCTAACCAACTGTAAATCACCGGTATTGCTTTCTGGCATGTGTTTGATAGACTACCGTTTGGAATTTTCTCATGTGTATACCTCCTGGTATCTTTATACTGGGTGGTTTTTTTAAAAAAAACCGGACACGGTCCGGCATCGGTAAGTAAATCAAATTTTTTGAATCTGTTATGGTAGACATCATAAGAAAAAAGAAAACCTGGACCACCAAACGTCTCATGACCATCGGCGGGATCGCGGCACTGATCGTCCTCATCGCCGGAAGCGTCTATTTCACCTCTGGAAAGTCTAAACTGAACGTCCCTCTGGAACGTATCACGATAAGCGAGATCATCAAGGCCCCATTTCAGGAATCCATCCCCGAGAACGGCACCGTACTTCCCCTGACGACCTACTATCTCGTTACACCCGACGGCGGAAGAGTGGAAGAAAAATATGTGGAAGACGGCGCCATCCTTAAAACCGGAGACCCCATTCTAAGACTCAGCAATACCGAACTGGAAATGACCCTGGCCAATAACACGACAACCGTATCGACCATGCTGGCCCAGATGCAGCTGTCCAAAGTCACCGCCCAGCAAAATACGGTCAGTAAGCTGAACAATATGGCCGACGTCCAAAGCCAGTACAACGAGGCGGAAAGGATCTATAACCTGGACAAAAAGCTCTACGCCCAAAAGGTCATCGGCTCCCAGGAATGGCAGACCGCCCAGAATAACTACAACTACCTCCTGAAGAAAAAACAGCTGACCGAAGAGATCCTTAAACAAGACTCGATCTCCCGCCAGCAACAGGAAGAGCAGGACAAACAATCCTTCGCCGGCGCCCAGAATACGCTTTCCCTGCTAAAGAAACGGGTTAACGACCTGGTGCTTCGTGCTCCCCACGACGGTCAGCTGACGGCGCTCGACGCCGAAGTAGGCCAGCAGAAGACCCAGGGTTTTAACCTGGGCCAGCTGGACGTCCTCGACGGCTTCAAGGTGCGCCTCTCCGACGTCGACGAACACTATATAAACCGCGTCTTCACAGGCCAGACCGGCACTTTTGCCTTCAACGACACGACCTACAAGCTCAAGATCGTCAAGGTCTACACCCAGGTCACCAACGGCCGCTTTATGGTGGACATGAATTTTGTCGGGAAGGTTCCCAGGGGCATCCGCAAAGGTCAGACGCTGCAGATCACCCTGGCCCTCAGCGACGAGACGACCGCCATCCTCGTACCAAAGGGAGGATTTTACCAGCAGACCGGCGGCAACTGGATCTTCAAGGTCAGCGAAGACGGAAAATCAGCCTATCGCGTTGATATCCAGCTGAACCGCATGAATCCGGACTACTATGAAGTGACTTCCGGACTAAAACCCGGTGACAAGGTCATAACTTCCAGCTATGAAACGTATGGCAATATTCAGGAATTGGTTTTGAAAAAGTAACCCGGCATCTGTAACATCCGGCCCCAGGCCGTCGTCCATAAAAAAAACTAACAATCATGCAACTGAAACAATTCTACACCCTGCTCTTCCTCCTTTGCCTGAGCACCGCCGCCTCGTCCAACGAGCGCGCCCGGTTCTGCTGCCCCAGGGCGGCCGGCGACTCCGTCAGGAAAGTAAAAGTGAAGGTTTCAGTCCCGCCGGTTGCAACATCTTTACCAATCCTTAGACTTTTATCTATATAACAACCAGCGTTAATCACCTAAACAGATTTTAATATGATCAAGATCAGTGAACTCCAAAAGGTCTACCGTACCGAAGAAGTGGAAACTATCGCACTCAACAGACTCAGCTTTGAGGTAAAAGAAGGCGAGTTCGTTTCCGTTATGGGTCCCTCCGGCTGCGGCAAATCCACTCTGCTGAATATCCTCGGCCTGCTGGACGATCCCGATGGCGGCAGCTTCCTGTTCAACGGCACGGAAGTGGCTCACTTCAACGAGCGCAAACGGGCCGACCTCCGCAAACGGAATATCGGCTTCGTATTCCAGAGCTTCAACCTGATCGACGAGCTGACGGTATTCGAAAACGTGGAACTTCCCCTTATTTACCTCGGCGTTAAAGGCCCGGAAAGAAAACAGCGGGTAGAGACCGTTCTGGATAAAATGCAGATCATGCACCGCCGCAACCACTACCCGCAGCAGCTGTCCGGTGGTCAGCAACAACGCGTCGCCGTCGCCCGCGCCGTGGTCAATAACCCCAAGCTTATCCTTGCGGATGAACCGACAGGTAACCTCGACTCCAGCAACGGCAATGAGGTGATGCAGCTATTGACCGATCTCAACGAACAAGGTACCACCATCATCATGGTAACCCACTCCGAACACGACTCCCGCTACAGCCACCGCATCATCCGGATGCTGGACGGTCAGACCGTGACGGAAAATATCCTTATCTAACCAGGCAGGTTACGGAAAGAGACATATCGATTTAATTCTTAATTGGTCAGAAATGACCCAAATGCATCGCCATGTTTAAAAACTACCTTAAGATCACTTTCCGCAACCTCGCCAAATACAAGTTCATCTCGTTCATCAACATATTCGGGCTCACCGTGGGGCTCACCTGCTGTCTGCTGATCCTTACCTATATCCTGCACGAGACCAGCTACGATAAATACAACACACAGGCCAGCCGGATCTGGCGCGTTACCCGTAGCTGGAACAACAAGGAGGGTATCGTCTCCCTCCACCTCGGAGCCATCGCGCCGGCCTTCGGCCCACTCCTGCTCAACGACTTTCCCGATATTCAGAAGATGACCCGGCTGCTGGCCTCCGGCCCCAGCCCCATGCGCTACGAGGACAAAGTATTCAACGAAAAGGATCTCTACTTTGCGGACAACAACCTCTTCAGCGTCTTCGACGTCAGCATGCTCAAAGGCGACCGCCACAATGCGCTCACCGACCCCTTCTCTATCGTCATGACCGCAGCCGTCGCCCGGAAATACTTCGGCGACGCCGACCCCATTAACAAGATCGTTCGCCTCGACAACCAGGTCAACTTTAAGGTCACCGGCATTATCGCCCCCCTTCCCTCCAACTCCCATTTCCATCCGGAAGTGCTGCTCTCCTTCCCCACACTCAACGACTCGACCATCTACGGTGCGAAGAATCTGGCGTCGAACTTCAGCAACAACGCATTCTTTACCTATCTGCTCCTCCCGGAGAACTACCCGGCCCGCAATATCGAAGCCCAGTTTCCCGCCTTCCTCGACCGCCATATGCCATCGAACAAGCGCGACCCGCTGGCCAAAGCTTCATCGGGTACCCGCCTGTACCTGCAGCGGCTGACCGACGTCCACCTCCGTTCGCACCTCGACGAAGAAATGGAAGAGAACGGCGACATCAACAGGGTCTATATCTTCGGCGCCATCGCGCTATTTATCCTGCTGATCGCCTGTATCAACTATATGAACCTCTCCACGGCGAGGTCTACCCTTCGCGCGAAGGAGATCGGCATCCGCAAAGTATCCGGTGCGCAGCGGAAGGAGATCATTCTGCAATTCCTCTGCGAGTCGATACTGGTCTCGTATATCTCCGTCCTGCTGGCAGCCGCCCTTACCTGGCTCTGTCTTCCCTGGATCAACGATATTACCGGCCTGCAGCTCTCCGTACACAGCCTTCTGCAACCCGCCGTACTGATCACCGTGATCCTTACGCCGCTCGTTGTCGGTCTGCTCTCCGGATTGTATCCCGCCCTATTCCTGTCTTCCTTTAAGCCCCAGCAGGTGCTGAAAGGCCTGTTCAAGGCCGGCGGCAGCAGCATTAGCTTCCGGAAAGCGCTGGTAGTTGTACAGTTCGCCGTCTCGATCATACTATTAATAAGTACGGCCATTGTCTTCCAGCAGCTGCACTATATGCAGACCGCATCCCTCGGATTTAGCAAAGACCACGTCCTGGTCATGAACTATAACGCCGGCCTCGACAAGACCTACGAGTCTTTCCGCACCCGCCTGACCCGCGACCCCAGAATACTGGAGGTCTCCAGGTCATCCCGGATCCCCAGCGGCCGGCTGCTGGACGAAAGCGGCGCATCCACCGAGAGCGGTGACTCCCTCCAACCCGTCAAGGCCGACATCAAATTTGTGTCCGTTGACCATGATTTCGTCGGGGCCTACCACATCCCCATCGTGGCAGGCAGGGACTACTCGCGCGACTATGCGACAGACAGCACCAACTTCCTGCTCAACGTCGCAGCGACAAAAGCACTCGGGATAAAAGATCCCGGCCAGCTGATAGGAAGGAATTTCGGATATGGCGATTCAAAAGGAAAGGTCATCGGCATCATGGGCGACTTCAACTTCGAATCCATGCACCAGCAGATAGTCCCCCTGATCCTGATCATGCCTAATTCAAAGTATAGCGGCAACTCATTCAACAACATCTCTGTCCGGCTCTCCGGCAACGACGTCCCCGGCGCCCTCGCGGCACTGGAAAAGACCTGGAAGACCTATCTGCCGGAAGTGCCCTTCGAATACAGCTTCCTCGACGACAAGTTCGACCAGCTATACCGCTCCGAACAAAAACAGGGAAGCCTCTTCACCTGCTTTGCCGGCATCGCGATCTTTATCGCCTGCCTCGGCCTGCTCGGCCTTTCTGCCTTCTCCATCTCTCAACGAGTGAAAGAGATCGGAGTAAGAAAAGTACTCGGCGCCAGCACCGGCAGCATAGTCACCCTGGTCTCCCGGGACTTCCTCAAACTCGTGGCCATCGCCGCCCTTCTCGCCTTTCCGGTTGCATGGTATACGATGCACAACTGGCTCCGGGATTTCGCCTACCGAATTTCCATCGAATGGTGGGTGTTCCTGACGGCCGGCGTCCTCGCAGCCGTGGTGGCACTGATAACCATCAGCTTCCAGGCCATCCGCGCCGCACTGGCCAACCCGGTGAAAAGCCTGCGCTCAGAATAACCTCATCATATGATCGTCAACTATCTCACTGTCGCCCTGAGAAACCTTTTCAAACACAAGGTCTTCTCTTTTATAAATATCTTCGGCCTTGCCCTCGGCATCGCCGCCAGCCTCCTGATCGTCCAGTACGCGCGCTACCAGCTCAGCTATGACCGCTTCGAACCCAACTCCGGCCGTATCTATCGCCTGCAGCTCGACCGCTATGACAACGGCAAGCTCAGCACACAATGGGCCGCCGGATGCACCGGCATCGGACCGATCGTCAAAGACGGTCTTCCCGAAGTAGAATCGTTTGCCCGGCTGGCCGGCTTCAACTCCATCATGTCTTATAAGGACCGCGAGTTCAGAGAACAAAAAATGTATTTCTGCAACGACGCCTTTCTTCCCATGTTCGGCTATAGATCCCTGGCCGGCACAACCACCGGCGCACTCAAAGACGTCTTCACAGCGGTCATAACGGAATCCACAGCCCGCAGATACTTCGGCAGCGAAGACGCAATAGGCAAAATGATCAGCATGAACAAGCGGGACAATTTTAAAGTCACCGCCGTCATACAGGACCCTCCCCAAAACACCCACCTCAAATTCGACATCCTTATCTCCTGGGCCACACTTGTCAAATGGCGGGGCCCGGACGTTGAAACGCAAAAGAACTGGGACGCTTTCCTCACCTACATAATCGCCCGGCCCGGCACAGATCCGGCCTCACTCGAAAAAAAGATCAACGGGGTGGTACAGTCTAAATGGGGGGAAGATATGCGAAAGGACCACGCCAACATGATCTTTCACCTCCAGCCGCTGCCCAGCATCCACCTCTATTCGCACTACATGTTCGAGACCGAGGTCAACGGAGACGGTAAGACGGTCTACTTCCTCCTGATCATCGCGGTATTCATCATCGTTATCGCCTGGATCAACTACGTCAACCTCGCGACCGCCCGCTCTATCGACCGGGCAAGGGAAGTAGGCGTCCGCAAAGTCCTCGGCTCGCTGCGCCGCCAGCTGATCGGCCAGTTCCTCTTCGAATCCTTTTTGATCAACTTCCTCGCTATCCTGCTGGCCTTTGCGCTGATCCTCGCGTTCCTGCCCCTGTTCAATACGCTCACGGGACAGGACCTGCACCTATCCTTATTCAAAGACCCCGGCTTCTGGCTGGCGCTCTCCGGCCTGTTCATAACGGGTACCTTCCTGTCCGGACTCTACCCGGCCTTTGTGTTATCGTCCTTCTCCCCCATAAAAGTCCTGAAAGGCCGCCTCGCCAAAACCGGTCACGGCGCCCTGCTTCGCCAGTCGCTGGTGATCATCCAGTTCATGGCTTCCGTGATCCTGATGGTAGGCACCTTCGCCGTATACAGACAACTGCATTTCATGCAGCACCAGGACCTCGGCGTCCGTATCAGCCAAACGCTGGTCCTTTCCGGGCCTCGTGTCACAGACTCTACCTACGACAACAAATTCACCAGCTTCAAGACGGAAGCGCTGCGCCTCCCGGGCGTTCAGCAAATGACCGCTTCCACGGAAGTACCGGGCAATAAGGTCGGCTGGAACGCCGGCGGTATCAAGCTGGTCGGCAGCGATAAGACCGAACAATACCGGATCATCGGCATCGACCAGGACTTCCTCGGCGCTTATGGCCTCCGCCTGCTGAAAGGCCGCAACTTCTACCCCGGCCTCGTAGACTCGCAGTCCGTCCTCTTCAACGAGGCGGCACTGAAAAAAATAGGTTTCGCAACCGCTGAACAGGCGCTCAATAAAAGGATCGAATTCTGGGGCGGGACGTATACGATCGTCGGCGTCGTCAGCAACCACCACCAGGAGTCCCTGCACCAGGACTACGACGCCCACATCTACCGCTTCTTCCCCGACGCAGGCGGCTACTATTCGCTCACGCTGTCGGGCGACCGCAACAACTGGCCCGCCCTCGTCGCTTCCGTACAACGCAAATGGAAGACCTACTTCCCCGGCAACCCCTTCGACTATTTTTTCCTCGACGATCACTTCGCACAACAATACAAAGCCGACCAGCAGTTCGGTCAGACCTTTGGCCTTTTTGCAGGCATGGCGATCTTCGTCAGCTGCCTCGGCCTCCTCGGCCTCGCCGCCTTTGTCGTCAACCAGCGCACAAAAGAGATTGGCATCCGGAAGATCGTCGGCGCCAGCCTCCCCAGCCTCCTCGTACTCCTGACAAAGGACTTTATCCGCCCCGTGCTGATCTCCTTCCTCGTCGCCATACCGCTGACCTGGTTCCTCCTGCAGAAATGGCTGGAGAATTACGCTTTCAGGGTACCCATCACCGCCTGGATGTTCATCCTCCCCATCGTACTCATCCTCGCAACAGCCATACTGACGATCAGTACTCAAACTCTGCGCGCCGCTTCCGCCAATCCGGCCCGCAGCCTCCATACCGAATAATAACTTATCTTCAAGTATGAAAGAGTTGTCACATACGCTCCGTAACTTCCGCAAGTACCCTGCCTTCTCCGTGATCAACCTCGGCGGCCTTTCCATCGGCATCGCCGCATCCTTTATACTGCTCATCTATTCCCGGCGCGAACTCAACTGCGACCGTCATTTCAGGGACGCCGACCGGATCGCCCGCATCGGCACGGACTTCTTCGGCATGGGACCTTTCGCCGTGAGCCAGCGCCAGCTGCCCGCCCTCCTCCAGGCTTCCTGTAAGGACGTCGAATATACTACCTCGATCACCGGCAACGACGAAACTCCCGTCCGCACGGGCGCACAGGAACGGGCCTTCACCGGCATCTTCCCCTACTATATCGACGCGTCTTTCTTCAAAGTCTTCTCTTATAAAGCATCCGCCGGAATTCTCCCCTCAGCCGGGCTCGCTCCGGGAGAAACGGCCCTCTCCGCATCCAACGCCCGCAAGCTCTTCGGAAAAGAAAACCCCATCGGCAGGACACTGCTCGTCGGAAAAGAAATGACGCCCTATAAGGTCGTCGCCGTCCTGGAAGAAGAGTTCAACAGGTCACACCTCGAGCCCCAGCTGCTGCTGCCCCAACCACCTGCAGCCAACGCGGGCCTGACCAACTGGATGTCCGCCGCCCAATACAATTACGTAAAGCTAAGACCACAGGGATCCCCCGAAGGACTCCGCACCTGGCTGGAGACCCTCCGGGAGCGACTGATATACCCCACCAGCGGCGCTACTACATCCTACGCCGCCTGGGCCGCGAGCAACAGGGCCGTCAGCTTTATCGTCCAACCCCTGACGGAGATCCACTTTGAAGCCGACATGAAGTTCGATATCTCCCCGAGGGGCAATATCACTCAGGTCAAACTGCTCAGCGCCATCAGCATCCTGCTCATCGCCCTCGCCATCATCAACTATATCAACCTGGTGACGGCCCGCGCCTCCACCCGCGCCAAAGAGATGGGCCTGAAGAAGACATTCGGCGCCTCGCGCACCCGCCTGGTACGCCAGATACTGAAGGAGTCCATCCTCTTCAGCACGCTCGCCATGGTCATTTCCTGCGGCCTGATCCAGGCCATCCTCTACCTCTACCAGTACTCCACCGGTGTCACGCTCACCGGCCCCATACCATTTCTCTCCTCCAACTATCTCGGACTGATCCTTTTCTCCCTCGTCGTGGGGATACTGGCCGGTCTCTACCCGGCATTCTATCTCACCGCGCTACAGCCGCTGACCGCCATCCGCACGACCGCCGCCACCGGCTCCGGAAAAGGTAATGCAGGTATCCGCAACGGTCTGGTCACCCTCCAGTTCGTGATCGCGACCGGTCTCGTGTTCCTTTCCTTTGTCGTCTACAGCCAGCTGCGATACATGAAGAACAAGGACAAGGGCTTCCAGACCGAAGGCATCGTGCTCGTCGAGAACATCGGCGACATGAAGAGCCGGGCAGCCGCCTTCCGCCAGATGGTCGAACAGCAATCCCAGGTCGCCAGCACCAGTTTCTGCCAGCGGACCCCGGCCGGCAGCAACCTCTTCATGCACAGCTACCGGTCGCTGTCGATGACAAAAGACATGAACATCCAGACCTTCCCGGTAGACGACCGCTATATCGGTACCATGGAGATGCGTCTCTCCGACGGAAGGAACTTTAATAAACAAATGCTGTCCGATACCAACTCCCTTATACTGAACGAGTCCGCCGTCGCAGCCCTCGGCCTGTTCAAACCCGTCGGCAGCATCATCAACGGCAGCGAAAGGGTCATCGGTGTCGTAAAGGACTTCAACTACGCCTCCCTGCACGAAAAGATCGCCCCGGCCATACTGCGATTTAGCCCGGAGGGCGGCACCCTCGCCATCCGCCTGCGCGGCGGCAATACCGCAGCCTTCCTCGACTGGCTCAATAAGACGGGTAAGGAATTCCAGCCCGAAACGCCACTGGCCATCCGATTCCTCGACGACAATTTCGCCCGGCTCGCCGAAAAAGAACGACTCCTCGGCCAGGCCATTACCTTCTTTACCATACTCGCCATCGTGCTCGCTACCCTCGGACTCATCGGCCTCACCCTCTTCACCATCGAACGCCGGCTAAAGGAAATAGGCATCCGAAAAGTGCTCGGTGCCCAAAATATCAACATCCTTCGGATACTATCCACCCGGATCATCCGGCTCGCCACGATCGCCGCCGCCATATCCCTGCCCGTCAGCTGGTGGCTGGCCAACCGCTGGCTCGACAACTTCGCCTACCGGATCACGATCACACCCCTTACCTTTCTTCTAACCGTCCTGCCCATCCTGGTATTGATCCTCTCCACCATCACCCTCCTCACCCTGCGGGCACTCGCCGGCAACCCGATCAAAAACCTCCGGACCGAATAAATTTCCATCTGTATCAAAAACGTACACTTCTTGTATCAAAACCGGACTAAAAAACCGTCCACACCCCCATAACAAACTAATAATCACAAAATTACATTCCGGCATGTCTTTAACAATAAGACCGTGACCCCAAAGGTTCGAATCAAAACAATTCGTAATCTTGGAACTCAAAACAAAAAATAACAACAATGATCGAACTAAAGCGCATCTCCAAATGGGTCAACGTCGGCGGCAAACCGAACTTTATACTGAAGGACATCAACCTTGAAATAAAAGAAGGAGAATTTGTATCCATCATGGGCCCTTCCGGCTCCGGAAAGTCCAGCCTGCTCAATATCATCGGTATGCTCGACGATTCCTCCGAAGGAGAATACTTTTTCCTTGGCCAGGGCGTCCACACCATGAAGGAAAAACAACGCTCGCAGCTGTACAAACAATATATCGGCTTCGTATTCCAGGCCTACCACCTCATCGACGAGCTGACGGTCTACGAGAACATCGAAACCCCGCTGATCTACCAGAACATCAAATCTTCCGAACGCCAGGCGATGGTAGCGGATATCCTCGACCGTTTTCAGATCGTAGGGAAAAAAGACCTCTTCCCTACCCAGCTATCCGGCGGTCAGCAACAACTGGTAGGCATCGCCCGCGCGCTGATCGGCAAGCCCAAACTGCTGCTCGCCGACGAACCGACCGGCAACCTCAACTCCCGTCAGGGCGAAGAGATCATGGATCTTTTTAAACAACTAAACAACGAGGGGGTGACGATCATCCAGGTGACCCACTCCGAGAAGAACGCCGCCTACGGAACACATATCATCAACCTCCTCGACGGCCGGATCGATAAATCTTAATAAAGTCACTATGCGATATTTGAATTGCTTTCTTTTTCTCACGGTCCTATTTCTATCTGCACCAACAGCCGACGCCCAGTACGCAAAGGGAATGACCCCAGGTATGGACACGATCGGCGGCCCCATCCTGACTCTCAAACAGGCTGTCGACATCTCCCTGAAGAATAACCTGGTCGTCAACCAGGCCGACCTGCAGTCCCAGACCAATAAGGTCCAGTACGATCAGGCATGGGGTAATATGCTGCCCAATATCAGCGGTTCCGCATCGCAGCAGATCGGCTTCGGTCGTACCCTCAACTCCTATGACTATACTTATGTTAATCAGGTGAACACCGGCAACTACGGCGTCAGCGGCAGCATCGTCCTGTTCAACGGCCTCCAGCTGCTGCACAACCTGCAGGCTAACAATTATGCATACGGGGCCAGCAAATTCGACCTTCAGCAACAGAAAGACAATATCACGCTCAACGTTATCCTTGCTTATCTGCTCGTTCTAAGCAGCCAGGACCAGCTGACCATACTCAGGGAACAGGCTGAGATCGACAAACGGCAGGTCGACCGGCTCGATACGCTGAATAATTCCGGCGCCCTGCTCCTCCTGTCGAATCTCTCCGACCTCCAGGGCCAGTACGCCGGCGATCAGGTCAATATCGCAGCAGCCGTAAACTCGCTCGAAGCCGCCAAGGTGAGCCTTTTCCAGCTGATGAACGTCTCTTACCGGCGGGACCTGCAATACGAGAACAGCGTCGCCACCACCCTCTCCATCTCCGAATACCAGCAGTCGGCCGACAGCGTATACAGGACGGCGCTGGATATTTACCCATCCATAAAATCCGTTGACCTCCGGCTGAAAGCCTACCAGAAATTCCTGCAGGCGGTAAAAGGCCAGTACTATCCCAGCCTTTCATTTGGCGGCGGCATCTCCACCAACTTTTCGAGTCTGGCATTCAAAACCATCCCCCTCGGGATCGACCCCGCGCACAACACCGGGTCCTATGTCCTCAACGGAGGCGTGAAGAGTCCCGTGCTGGATACCACCCAGCTGTCGCGCAACGAGAAGATCAGCTGGGGCGACCAGTTCACCCAGAACAAGAACTCCTATATCGGCTTTCAGCTGAACATACCCATTCTCAATAACCTTCGCGCAAGAAATAACGTCCGTATCGCAAAGATCAACCTGAAAAATGCCCAGCTCAACGCCACCAACGCCAGACTCGCCCTGCAGCAGAATGTAGAGCTGGCCTTTCAGAGCATGCAGGCGGCCTATAAACAATATAAGTTCTTCATGGACCAGGTAGCGGCCTTTACCGAATCGTTCCGTACTACCGAGATCCGTTTTAATGAGGGAGTGGTCAACTCAGACGTATACGTGATCGCAAAGAATAATGTAGACAGGGCCAATACAAATCTTGCAGCGGCAAAATACACCTATATATTCCGGACAAAAGTGATGGACTACTATCAGGGCAAACTGACTCCTTAAAATATTCTACAGCCACTCACGCAGGTGAGTGGCTATCGTCGCCCCCTCCACCATAAAGCCGTCGTGTCCGTAGACCGAATCTATTTCCACCAGCCGCACATTGGGCAGGTGATCGGCCATATGCCGCTGCTCTTCCATCGGGCAGAGTATATCGCTGGTAACGCCTATCAGCAGCGTTCTTTGTTCGATGCCTTTCAATACTTCTTCCACGGTCTTCCCCCTGCCTCTCGCCAGCTGATGGCTGTCCATAGCCTTGGTCAGCAGCCAGTAACACCAGGCGTTGAACCGGCTCACCAGCTTGTCCCCCTGATAGTCGATATAGGAAGAGGCTTTGAAACCATCCAGCTTCTCGACATCCGTGTCCGTCTGTTTCTGAACCATGATACCATAGTTGCGATAGGTCAGGATACCGATGGCACGCGCGGCCTTCAGTCCGCGGGCGCCCGCATCCGGTCTCGCGTCCCGCCAGCTGCTGTCTGCCTCGATAGCCAGCCGTTGTGCCGTATGCACGGCGATTCCCCAGGCGCTTTCCGCCGGCGAGGTCGCAATAAGAAATAGTTGCCGGATAACGTCTTTCTCCATCACCGCCCATTCCAGCGCCTGGTATCCCCCCATGCTCCCGCCCATCAGCAGATGGATCTTCTCTATCCCCAAATGCTGGCGCAACAGGATATGCGCCCGCACCATGTCCCGGATCGTCACCGCCGGGAAATGACTGTAATAAGGCTTCCCCGTCCGGCTATCAACGCTCAGCGGACCCGTGCTGCCATAACAGGAACCCAAAATATTGGCACATACAATAAAATAGTCGTCCGGACTGACCGCACCATTCTCCCCAACCACTCCCGGCCACCAGTGGCCCGCGTCGGAATTGGCAGTCAGCGCATGACAAACCCATACCACATTGCTCCGGTCCTCGTTCAACCTGCCATATGTATGATAGGCTATCGTAATACCGGGTAAGGATGGGCCCCCTTCCAGGGCAAAAGGGGCGTCATATGTAAAATAATTCATGGAGCCGTTCCTAATTTCGATGCAAAATAAGGGCTTGCTTGCCGTAAATTTGTAAAAAAATAGCATTTTATTATATGGTAAGGATTCAACTAAGCAGGGTCAACGGAGACTTTGGATTTGAAGCAAAAGACGCTTTTGGACATATTGTACGCATGGACAGCACCCCCGAATCGGGTGGTGAAGACTTTGGCGTCCGCCCTATGCAGATGCTCCTGATGGGGCTGGGCGGCTGCAGCGGCATCGATATAGTATCAATTTTGAAGAAACAACGACAGACCGTCACCGGATTCGACATGTCCATCGAAGGACACCGCGAACAAGGTAAGGAACCCTCCCTCTGGACCAACCTCCACATCGTCTTCGATCTGAAAGGAGACATCGACCCCGACAAGGCAAAAAAAGCCTGCGAGCTCTCAATGGACAAATACTGCTCAGTAGCAGCCACCCTCCGCGAAGCACACGCCACCATCACCTGGGGCGTCACCGTCAACGGAACCCACGCCTACTCGACCAAAGCAGCAGTATAATCATCAATAAAAGAATCTCATGTCACGCCATCGCATTACAGACGCCATACGCATCCGTTCGGACCGTACCCAGGACCGCGAACACTCCTCGCCGCTCTACCTGACCAGCAGTTTCGCATTCGACGACGCCGAGCAAATGCGAGCCACTTTCGCCGACGAGAACGACGACTATATCTACAGCCGCTTTAGCAATCCGAGCGTCCAGGAATTTACCGACCGCCTCTGCGCCCTCGAAGGCGCCGAAGACGGCTTCGCCACCGCCTCAGGGATGAGCTCCATCGTAGCGTCCTTCCTCACCTTCCTTAAGAAAGGCGACCACCTGCTGTGCTGCAACGCCATCTTTGGCAGTACCCACACGATCATCACCAAATATCTGCCCAAATACGGCATCGAATACACCTATGTGGACGGGGCCAATCCTTCTTCGTGGGAAGCCGCAGTACAGCCCAACACCAGGATGTTCTTCCTGGAGACACCCACCAATCCCGGTCTGGATATCATCGACCTGGAAGCCGCCAACCAACTGGCCAAAAAACACAACCTCATTTTCAACGTCGACAACTGTTTCGCCACGCCAATTGGACAAACACCGATAGATTTCGGCGCCGACCTGGTAGTCCATTCCGCCACCAAGTGGATCGACGGCCAGGGCCGCGTTCTCGGCGGCGCCGTCGTCGGAAAGAAACAGCTGATAAAGGATATCTACCTCTTCTGTCGCAGCACAGGCCCCGCCCTGTCCCCCTTCAACGCCTGGGTACTCAGCAGAAGCCTCGAAACCCTCGACGTCCGCATGGAAAGGCACTCCGCCAATGCACTCCATATCGCAAAAGCGCTCGAAGGCCATCCAGCTATCTCCTCGCTGAAATATCCCTTCCTGCCCAGCCACCCGCAGCACGCCATCGCCATCCGCCAGATGAAGAATGGCGGCGGCATCCTCTGTTTTGACCTGAAAGGCGGCCTGGCCAGCGGCAAAAGCTTCCTCAACAACCTCAAAATGCTGTCGCTGACCGCCAACCTGGGCGATACCAAGAGCATCGCCTCACACCCGGCCAGCACGACGCACGCCAAACTGACCGACGCGGAACGGGCCGCCGTCAATATCACACCGGGACTCATCCGCATCTCCGTCGGACTCGAGCACCGCGACGATATCCTCCAGGACATCCTCCAGGCTCTAAAATGATCCGGCGCTCCGGCGGCTTCTAAATAAAAAAAGGTCCGGCGCGAACCGGACCTCTTCATTTATCATCAGGAAATTTAATCTCCCCATATCTCCCCTTCTCCCTTCAGCCAGTCCTTCACCAGCTCAGTCGTTACCGACTTCGGCCTTTCCAGCGGGAATCCAAGAGCACGGTCCCAGCACAGGCTGGCCAATACTCCCAGCGCACGGCTTACGCCAAACAGCACCGTATAGAATTCATATTCCACCAGCCCGTAGTGCACCAGCAGCGCTCCGCTGTGCGCATCCACATTGGGCCATGGGTTCTTGATCTTACCCAATGACTGCAGTATCGGCGGCACGGTCTCATAGATATTCCAGACCGTCTGCACCAGCGGATCGTCAGGCATATGCTTCTTGCCGAACTCCATCTGCGCTGCAAACCGGGGATCTGTCTTCCTCAGCACCGCATGCCCATATCCCGGCACTACCTTTCCTTCGTTGAGCGTCTTCTTTACATAGGCCTCTATCTGCTCCTTACTCGGCAGCTCTACCCCCAACTCTTCCCGCATCTCCAGTATCCATTTGATCACTTCCTGATTGGCCAGCCCATGCAGGGGGCCCGCCAGGCCATTCATCCCTGCAGCCAGACTCAGATAAGGATCGCTCAGCGCCGAACCCACCAGATGGGTCGTATGCGCACTCACATTCCCGCCTTCATGGTCGGCATGTATCGTCATATACAACCGCATCAGCTCGCGGAAGGTCTCATCCTCGTAGCCCAGCATATGCGCGAAATTCCCTGCCCAGTCCAGCAGACCGTCAGGGTGAATATGATCTTCGTTCTTATACTTCCTCCGGTAAATATAGGCGGCAACGCGCGGCAGACGGGCGATGAGGTCCATCGAATCGTCAAATACCGCCTCCCAGTAGTCCTTCTTGGCCATCCCCTTCGCATACCGCTCTGCAAACTTGCTCTCCGTCTGAAGGGCCATGATAGCCACTACGAACTGCGTCATCGGATGGGAATCCAGCGGCAACGCTTCTATCGCCGCGAAGACATGATTGGGGACATGACTCCTGCGCTGCCAGTTGGCCGTGATATCGTGAACGTCATCTTCCGTCGGCAGCTCACCCAGCAACATCAGGTGAAATAATCCTTCAGGCAGGGGCTCCGTGCCGCCATTGGCCTTCGGTAATTTCTGCTGCAGTTCGGGTATCGAATAACCGCGGAAACGAATGCCTTCCTGCGCATCCAGCAACGAGGTCTCAGTGACCAACCCCGTTATCCCCCTCATCCCCTGGTATATTTGTGAAAGCGTAACCTCCCCTATTTTCTTACTCCCATGCTCCTTCAATAATTCCTTGATCTCTGCCGCCACTACATCGGACGTTGACTTAAACCTTTCTTTTATAGTTGCCATAACGCTCTTTTGGTGGCTAAAGGTAGTGTAGGAATCGATGAGGAGCAAATGAATTAGACCACTTTTAGATTAATTTAATCTATTTCGGCGCCCGGAGGTATAAAATTCCGGCTACCCCGCTGAATATGATATTGGGCAGCCAGGCGGCCAGCATCGGCGGCAGACTCCCCTTCGTCGAGAACGTCACCGCGAATTTGTCCATCACGACAAAAATAGCTGCCGTAACGATCCCCACGGCAAGGTGCAGTCCGCTCCCTCCCCTGATCTTCCGGGTGGCGAGAATAGCGCCTATCACCGCCATGATGATCACGGAAAAAGGAGTGGCATCCCGGTGATACAATTCCACTTTATAGGTGTTCAATCCCTCTGTGCCCCTCACTTCTTCCATATGGATGAACTGGTGCAGCTCGGGTGTCGTCAGCTTGTCCTTCAGGTAGTCGTCCCTTCGCAGTTCTCTCGGCTGAACGTTCAGATTGATATGCATGCTGTCGGCTTTGGACAGGCTCTCCTTCACGCCGTCGATGTGCCGTTCGATCACGCCCGACAATCGCCAGTCTTTCTTTTGGGGATCCCACCGCACGGTCTCCGCACGCACATTGTACACGACCTTGTTATTCTTCACCCGCTGCAGAAAAAAATTACTGGCCGTCTTGTTTACGGTATCATAGTAGCGGAAGCCGACAAAAGTCGTCGGGTCTACCCGGAGATAAAAGTTATTGTTACGGTATGGGTCACCGTTATAGCTGCTGTTCCGGTCCACATACACGGCCTGGAAATCCGTCCGTATCTCATTGGCCCTCGGTACCCAGTACTGGCTGGCCAGCCAGAAGATGACCGCCAGGAACAACGATCCGATGATAAAAGGTCTGAGCATCCTGTTGTACCGGACCCCGCCCGCGAGAATGGCAATGAACTCCGACCTGCCCGCCATCTTGCTGCTGAAATAAATGACGGCGATAAAGACCATCAGCGGATAGATCATCGACATGATGAAGGGAATGAACCCGATCCAGTAGAGCATCACCAGCTGCCAGCCGGTCAGCCCCGACCGGACAAAATCGTCGGCCTTTTCGCTCCAGTCGATAACCACCGCGATAACGGTGATGACCAGCATCGTGAATACAAATGTCCCAAGGAATTTCTTGAGTATGTATCTGTCAATTAGCTTCAACATTGGTCAAATATATATAAATGTTTTAATCTCAATTCACTACAAAAGGTTAAAGCCTTTGGTGCAATAGTAAGGTCAAAGCCGCCGCCGCAACAGCCCGGTCTGCTCGTTCTTCCAACCCACAAAGTCCCCGCTCAGTATATGCTTCCTCGCCTCCTTCACCAAATGCAGATAGAACGCCAGATTGTGCACGCTGGCGATCGTCAGCCCCAGTATCTCTTTCGACTTTATCAGGTGCCTCAAATAGGCCTTGCTGTAATAATTGCTGATACCGCTGTCGATCCCATCGTCGATGGGCGAGAGATCCTTTTCCCATTTCTTATTGTCGATATTGATCACGCCCTTCGACGTGAACAGCATCGCATTGCGCCCGTTGCGGGTCGGCATCACGCAGTCGAACATGTCGATCCCCAGAGAGATACACTCCAGAATATTCCAGGGCGTACCCACCCCCATCAGATAGCGCGGCCGGTCTGCCGGCAGGTCCTCGCAGCACGCCTGGCAGATATCGTACATCTCCTGCTCCGGCTCGCCGACACTGAGCCCGCCGATAGCATTGCCCACCGCCCCCTTCCCGGCCACATAGGCGCAGGAGGCCTTGCGCAGGTCGCCGAAGACGCTGCCCTGCACAATGGGAAAAAGATTTTGCGTATACCCATACCTGTCCGGAGTCTGATGAAAATGTTCCCAGCAGCGGTCCAGCCAGCGGTGCGTAAGATGCATCGACTTCTCCGCATAGACATAGTCGCACGGATAGGGCGGACACTCGTCAAATGCCATGATGATATCCCCCCCGATGGTCCGCTGAATATCCATTACCTTCTCCGGGCTGAACAGATGCCGCGACCCGTCGATATGCGACTGGAATACCACCCCCTCTTCCTGTATCTTCCGCGTACCCGCAAGGGAGAAGACCTGATATCCGCCGCTGTCCGTCAGGATCGGTCTGTCCCAGCCGTTGAACCGGTGAAGCCCGCCGGCCGCCTCCAGTACTTCCAGACCGGGCCGCAGATACAGGTGATAGGTATTCCCGAGTATGATCTGCGCCTGAACATCCTCCTTCAGCTGCTGCTGGGTAACCGCCTTTACGCTCCCTACCGTGCCCACGGGCATAAAAATGGGCGTCTGAATGACGCCATGACCGGTCGTGATCGTACCCGCCCGGGCCGCCGAATGCGGGTCTTTTCCTTGCAATTCGAATTGTAGTGCTGCCATTTCTTTAATGATCGGAAGCCGGCAAGGCCGGCTTTTGGGGCGCAATTTACAGTATCTACCCAATCCCCGGGTTTCAAAATATATAAAACGCTGATTTGCAATGAATAATTTTGTCAGAAAAATCCCTTTTTCCATACTATTTTTGGGCACCCTAAATGATGCGAATGGCAATACTTTTAACTATACTTTGGGTCCTTTATCTCCTCCTGCAGGCATTCTTTGTCTCCTTCCTCATCCAACCCTTTATTCTTATCCTTCTCTATGGAATAACAAAAATCTTTCGCAGAAAAAAACCTGCGGCAGCGCCTCTCAAAAACTATCAGTTTGGCATCATCGTCACGAGCCACCAGGATACCACCTTTTTGCGACCGATCGTCGACTCCCTGCAGAAACAGGCCTACGGCAACTTCAACGCCTACCTCGTAGCGGACGACTGCGATATCAGCGACCTGCATTTCGACGACCCCCGCATCCACCTGCTGAGGCCGGAAGAAGCGCTGCACTCGAAGACGAGATCGATCCACTACGCACTCGCCCGTTTTCAGCCCGCAGACGAAGTGCTGATCATCTTCGACCCGGACAACCTGGTCCATCCCAGGTTTCTCGAAGAACTGAACGCATGGTACAACAAGGGATACAGGGCCGTTCAGGGCAACCTGTCCTCGAAGAACGTCGGGGGCACATATGAAAAGATGGACAGCGCCGGAGCGATCTTCAATACCTTCATTGACAGGGACAGCCGAACCGCCCTCGGCCTCTCGACAAATATCTGGGGCACCGGCGTATCGGTAGAAAGAGCGCTCTACGAACAGATCCTCTATGACAACAGAAGCCAGGTAGGCGGCTTTGACAAAAAGATGCAGGCCGAGATCGCCAAACGGGTCCACCGGATCGGCTATGCCTCCGAAGCCATCATCTACGACGAAAAGGTCGAGGACGCACAGAATCTGGAAAAGCAGCGCAACCGCTGGATCAGGGCCTACTTTAAGTTCCTCTCCGAAGCCTTTGACCTGTTCTTATACGGGGTCAAAAGGTTTGACTTTAACCTCGCCTACTTCGGCTACAACCTGACCCGGCCGCCCTATTTCCTCCAGATGCTCATCGCCTTTTTCTTTATCGTTGTCAACTTCTTTATAAACAAATGGCTTTCCGTCGCGTGGCTCGCGGCGGTGGCGCTCTTCGTCCTGTCCTTTGTCGTGATCTGCACGACCATGGCACGGGACAAGGATTCGTCAAAAGGCGTATGGTATATGCCGCTGTTCTTTTTTCATCAGGTGCGTTCGTTCTTCCGCCTGGGACAAAGTAAGAACTCCTTTCTCAAGACAGACCACAGTAAAGTTCTGTATATAGACGACCTTCTCAAGCCATGACATCCGCTATAAAACGCATCGCTTTCGCCGGCGTCTCTTCCCTGAATATTCAATGGCTGAAGAAAAGGTCCGGCCTGGACGTCATTAGCCCCTTCCACCACCTGGTCTCCGACGAGCCCGTCCCCTGGATCGACAAGCTCTATGGCTATAAGAACTCGCGGCAGTTCGAGACGGACCTGGACTGGCTCCTCCGGAACCTTCGCCCCCTGACTCTCGAACAGGTAGCCGAACAGGCGCAGAGCGGCCGGCCTTTCGCGGAAAAAGGATTTCTGATCTGCTTTGACGACGGCCTCCGGCAGGTATACGAGACGGCGGCGCCTATTCTTCTACGAAAAGGAGTGCCCGCAGCATTCTTCCTCAACCCCGCCTTCGTCGATAACAAGTCGGTCTTCCACAATTTCAAAAAAAGCCTGATCCTCGACAGGTTCGACCGGACGACCATTACGCCGGGTCTCCTGAAGGCAGCCGGCGATATACTTGGGATACAGGCCACAGCCGCCGACCAGTTGAGAAAGGGCATCGTCGGCGTGAACTACCTCAATAAGCAGCTGTTCGACGGGCTCGCGCCCCTTTTTGACCTCGATTTTGAGAACTTTCGCCGGGAACAGAAACCCTTCATGGATTCGGACCAGATACGCCGGCTGATCGCGCAGGGCTTCTCCGTCGGCGCCCATAGCATCGACCACCCCCTCTACTCTCTCGTGCCCCTGGCAGAGCAGCTGAGACAGACCAGGGAATCCACGGCCTGGGTACAGGAGCAATTTGCGCCGCGGTATAAGACTTTCGCCTTCCCCCACGTGGACACCGGCGTGAGTAAGGCTTTCTTCGACGAACTGGTCAGCCCGGGGCCCCTGGACCTTATCCTGGGGAACACCACCGCCATGCTCGAACCGAATCCCCGGGTTGTGCACCGGTTCATAGGTGAAAACCCTGACATTCCCATCGACCGGATGGTCAAGACGGTCCTCTCTTACAATATCGCCCGCACGGCCCTCGGCAAACAATATATCCGGCGATAATTCGTACTTTCGTGCCTGTCGCGGGACCGCAGGCAGGCACCCGCCCCCAGAACACTTATGACTAAACTGTATTGGAGTTTCCCCTGGCTCGAACTGTTTTTTATTCTTTTTTGTCTGATCACCGTAGTACAACTGTTCTACTATGGCTGGTTCTTCAGAAGACTGGCGTTTTATACACCCAGGGAAAAGGAGCAATCTCAGCAGCACCCTGTCAGCGTCATCATCTGCGCCCGCGATGAAGCCGTCCGCCTGGTAAGCAACCTTATCGGCCCGCTGGGACAGACCTACCCAAGCACACACGAAGTCATCGTCGTCAACCACAACAGCCAGGACGACACCCGATTCCTGCTCGACGAATTCAAAAAGACCTTCAAAGGCCTTCATATCGTCAACCTCGAACACGAAGCCATCGGTATCCCCGGCAAGAAATACCCGCTCAGCATGGGCATCAAGGAAGCCCGCTACGAGATAGTCCTTCTGACAGACGCGGACTGCATTCCGGCGACCGAATATTGGTTGCACAAGATGCAGGACGGCTATCACAACGGCATCGAAGTAGTCCTCGGCTACAGCCCTTATAAAAAGGCTCCCGGCGTGCTCAACAAGCTCATTCGCTTCGATACTTTTCATACCGCCCTCCAATACCTTTCCTACGCCCTCGCCGGCATTCCCTACATGGGCGTGGGCAGGAACCTTTCCTACAAGAAGGACGTGTTCTTCCGCAACAAAGGCTTCTCCGCGATCAACCACGTACCCGGCGGCGACGACGACCTGTTCATCAACAAAGTGGCCACCAAAGAAAATACGGCGATCGTTATCGACCCGGATACCTTTACGGTTTCGGAACCCAAAAAGAACTTCGGCGACTGGTTCCGCCAGAAGTCCCGCCACTACACGACCGCCAGGTATTATAAACCCCTTCACAAATTCCTGCTGGGTCTCTATTCCCTCAGTCATGTCCTTTTCTATCCCCTGCTGATCGTCAGCCTGTTCTTTGACTGGCGGCTGACGCTGATACTGTTCGGCATACGCCTCGTCGTACAGGGATATATTTTCCAGAAAACGATGTACCGGCTGGGAGAAGAGGACCTCTTCCCCTGGTGGTGGCTGCTCGATATCTGGATGTTCATGTATTACCTCATCTTCTCCACCACACTATGGAAAAAGCCCCGGAAAGCCTGGAAATAGTCCTGCAATACTTTGCTGACTTTACGCCCGCGCAGATGGGACAGATGGCCGCGCTGGAACAACTCTATAAGGAGTGGAATGCACAGATCAACGTGATCTCCCGCAAAGACATCGACAGTCTCTACGAAAAGCACGTCCTGCACTCGCTCGCCATCGCGGCAGCCTTTGAGTTCACGCCCGGCCAGGAGGTCATCGATATCGGCACCGGTGGCGGCTTCCCCGGCATCCCCCTGGCCATCCTGTTCCCCGGGACCCGGTTTCACCTCGTCGACAGCATCGGCAAAAAGATAAAGGTCGTCGAGGCCGTAGCAAAGGGAGCCGGCATCACCAACGTCACCACCCAGCACAGCCGGGCCGAAGACATAAAGAACAAAAAATTCGACGTCGCCGTCTCCCGCGCCGTAGCCCCCCTCGGAGAGCTATGGTCCTGGGCCCGCCCCCTGCTTCGTAAGCCCGCCCCCGGGCGTCCCGGCGGACTGATCTGCCTGAAAGGCGGCGACCTCGCCACGGAGATAGCAGAAAGCCATACCCGCCCCAGGATCATGGAGATATACGAACTTTTCCCCCGTGAATATTTTAAAGAGAAATACGTCCTGCAGGTCCCGTTCTCATAACCATCCCTAACTGGACAGAACGGACCACACCAAAAATTACCACTTCATGGTATTTTTTTTAGCAAAATCCATCGGACCTTTGTCCTATGACTATATCTGTTTGCATTGTAGATGACAACAAAGACATCCGCTCTGCTCTCGAACAGATCATCCTGATGGCAGATGGGTATACCCTGGCCGGGTCATTTGTAGACGCCGAAGAAGCACTGCAAAAGATCCCCCTTGTGAAACCAAACGTCGTATTGATGGATATCAACCTCGGAGACGGAGAGAACGGAATCGATTGTGTACGACAGCTGAAACCGCTGTACCCTGAAATACTTTTCATGATGTGTACCATCTATGAAGAAGACGAGAAGATCTTTGAAGCCCTGAAAGCCGGCGCCAATGGGTATATCCTGAAAAAGACGGCGCCCGGCAAACTGCTCGATTCCCTTCGCGAACTATACGAAGGAGGCGCCCCCATGAGCAGCCAGATCGCCCGGAAGGTCGTCAATGCCTTTCAGGTAGGCGCGGCTACCGCCGACACCGGCGCCACCACCGCCCCCTCCAAAGCCATCAGCATCCTCTCCAACCGGGAGAACGAGATCCTCGAACTCCTTGCCCTGGGCATGCTCTATAAGGAGATAGCTGCCAAACTCTTTATCAGCCAGGAGACGGTTCGCAAACACGTATATCACATATACGAAAAACTACATGTGAACAATAGGGTCGAAGCCATCAATAAATTCTATGGTAGATGACGCGCCCGCCCTACAGCGTTAACTAAAACTACCACAAAGTGGTATTGTTATACCCTCTGGGGTCATATACCTTTGTTTTAAGGGCTGTTTGTATCAAGTACGATTAGTCATTTCACCTTATCCAGCACGCGTAACAGAATGATTTGCAAAAAAAGAGGGAGCTTCCGCTCCCCTTTTTTATTTGTTCGCTTTCTCAGTTCGTCTGAGTTCGTCTCTACCACTTCAACTCAAGTCTGTTATTTTTTCTATCGACGTCGGCCATACGCTCACTGGGGTCGATATCCAGCGCCACCATATCCGTGAGCCGGTGGTTTATCTCAAAAGTATAGGTCGGATGCGTCCACTTCCACGGCTCAAAGCTCGTCCTGGGAATGCCTGCATCTTCCACCGGCTTCGCACCGAACTGTAGGTACTGGGGAATGTATGCCATTTCCTTACTTCCGTCCCTGAATTGTATAAGGACATCCAGCGGCATCGGCATCTTCCCCACCATCTTCAGCCGGACCTTCGTCTTTCCATTCTCTTCCCAAAGGCTGTCCACTCCGTAATCGATGGTCTTCGTCGTACTTACCCAGTATTCCTTGTACCAGTCCAGCTGCTGACCACTGACCTTCTCCGCCACCCGGACAAAATCGCTCGCATTGGGGTGTTTGAATCTCCACGACCGGTAGTATTCCAGCAATATCCTGTCGAGAACGCTGTCACTCACGATATAGCCCAGTTGCTCGAGGAACATCTCCCCCTTCGCGTAGGAAGCGATACTATAGGCAAAATTGGTATTGAAATGGTCGGCGTGCGTAGTCATCGGCTCTTCCAGGCCACTTCTTACCAGCGCAAAATAAGCGTTGTATGCCGAGGCGTGATACAGCGGCAGGTCTTCCTTCTCCCGCTCGATCACCTGCTGTAACCCGGCGTCATTTGGATGCAGCCGGAGCCGCTCGTGGTAATAATAGCTGTTCACCCTTGCGGCGGCATAGCTCGTAAAACCTTCGTCCATCCAGGGATACATCGATTCATTGGTCCCCATCATCCCCTGATACCAGCTGTGCATCCACTCGTGGAAGGCCGTCCCCAGACCGGGACCATTGATGAGCGTGCTCATCGGATATTCCATCCCGCCGTCGCCGCCGTGTACAAACGAATACTGTTTGTAGGGATATTTTCCAAAGGTCTTCTCGATAAAAGGCAACACCATGACCGCGGCATCCGCCAGCTCGTTCCAGGCCGTGTCCGCCTTCGGATCGCCGGAAGCATTTTTGTAGAGTACATTGATGACCGCTCCGTTGGGGACCCTGCGTACAAGATGCTTGTATTCCGGGTCAGCCGCCCACATGAAGTCGTGGACATTGGGAGCGATAAAATGCCAGCTCAGCCGGTCGCCCGCGGGCTGTACGGCCTTTGTCCCGGGCGCTTCGTACCCAAACCCGATCTGCTGTGGATTCTGCAGATAGCCCGTGCCACCCAGCATATAGTGCCTGTCGATATTGATGGTGACGTCATAGTCGCCCCAGACCCCGTAGAACTCACGGGCCACATAGGGAGTAGGATGCCAGCCCTCATAGTCGTACTCACACATTTTGGGATACCACTGGCTCATGGAGTAGCGAACCCCCGTCTGCGGGTTGTCCCTGCCGCTACGGCGTATCTGCAGCGGCACCTGCGCCTCGAATTTCATCTGAAAGACGACCGTCGCATGGGGCAGTATCGGCTTGCTCAGACTGACCTCGAGAATGGTCTCGTCGACCTTCCAGGTCTGCGGCGCGCCGTTCATGGTCAGCGAGATCACCTTCTGATAGCCGATCTCTTCGGGGGTCAGGTGCTGGATGCGATCCTTTACCCGGCTGTCCCAGTCCGGCTGCTCGCCACGGCGCCCGCCGATCATCACCTTCCCCAGCTCGCGGCTGCGGCTATCCATCATGCTGTTCGGCTGGAACGCATTCCAGTAGAGATGATAGAACACTTTGGAAAGCGTGTCCGGGGAATTGTTGGTATACGCAAGCGTCTGGTCGCCCGTGAATCGATTCGTCTGTACGTCCATTTTGACGTCCATCGTGTATCTCACCCGCTGCTGCCAGCGGTCTGGCTGGGCCTGCAAATAATTAAGCGACAGGACAAGTCCTGTCGCCAGAGCGATTTTATTTCTCATGGATTACAATGTATTTCCGTCCTTCAGTAACTGACCGTCCGCGCTGAACAGCAGACTCCTTTTCTGAATATCGTTCTTTGCCGCCAGCAGGATATACTGCGTAACATTGCCGGGCATATAACGCACGGTCACCGTCCGGATCTCCCACTCGGTCTTATCCGCATACTTGCTCTTCTGCAGCCCATCTTTTACCGCAGAAGGCAACGCGTCCTGGGTAATGTCCTTCGTAGTATTCTGCCATTCGCCTTTCTTGTTGAATCTCGCCACCTCTTTTCCGCTATCCAAAGTAAAAGTTGCCTGATAGGTACCGCCGATCTTGCTCGACCAGCTGACAGACTTTGCGTTCGGATATTTGGTCTTGAAAGAGTCGGTCACAACGCCGGGTACGGAGCCGAACTGCGCGCTGGCACCGACAGACGTCAGTAAAGAACCAAAGATAAGTGTCAGATAAAGTAGCTTCTTCATAAAAACATATATTTAGGTTATAGTTCACTTATTCGTCATCGTCCTCTTGCGCCCGCTGTTTTTTTCCTCCGGATATCCCCTCTATAACGATCACGATCTCTCCCTTTACTCCCTTTTCCTTATAATGATCGGATACTTCCCGCAGGGTACCCCGCCGGTTCTCCTCATAGATCTTCGACAGTTCGCGGCTGACACAGCACTGCCGCTCCGCACCGAAATATACCGCCAGCTCTTCAAGGGTTTTGACAAGCCGCATCGGCGACTCATACAATACGATCGTCCTCTCCTCGGCCGCCAGCTGCCTTAGCACGGTTTGCCGTCCTTTCTTCGGCGGCAAAAAGCCTTCAAAGCAAAAACGGTTCATCGGCAATCCGCTGTTGACCAGTGCCGGCACAAAAGCAGTAGCACCCGGCAGACACTCCACCTTCACCCCCACTTTGATACATTCCCTTACCAGCAAAAATGCCGGATCGGAAACACCCGGCGTCCCCGCATCCGTTAACAAAGCCATTTTTTTGCCCTGCAACAGCTGATCCACCAGGTGGTGCAATACTTTATGTTCATTGTGTTGGTGATAAGGCGACAGCGGCTTTATTATCTGGTAATGGTTCAACAACCTCGAAGAGTTACGCGTGTCCTCGGCCAGAACGAGATCTGCCCCTTTCAGTACGTCGAGCGCCCGGAGCGTAATATCCTGCAGATTACCAATGGGAGAAGGGACTATATACAGCAAAACAACGACTAATTTACGGCTATCTCGAAGTACTCCATGACAGGGTTAGCCAGCAGCTTACGACCCGCCTCCTCTGCAATAGACTTCGCCTCTTCGGCAGTAGCAGCCTCTATCTGCAGCGAAATGCTCTTACCGATGCGGACATCGCTGACACTCCTGATCCCGAGATTCTGCAATCCACCCATCACCGCCTTACCCTGCGGATCCAACAGCTCTTTCAACGGCATAACTTTTACCTGAACAGAAAAGGTCATGATATTTAATTTTAAATTATCCCTGGCTTGTACCGGCCGGGCGCCAAAACTACGCATTTTTTTTGGCTGTCAGTAAAGATACGATTATGTATAGAATGAATACCAGCGGAACAGCCAGCCAGCGAAGGAACACGGCCGACAGGACGGCCAGCGCCAGTAAGACCAGCTTAGGCATATTGCCTTTGACCGAATAGTCCCTGAACTTCAGGGCCATCAGCGGCAGCCTGCTGACCATCAGCCAGGCGACCAGCAGGATCAGTGCATACAACACCCATTTGTTAGCCAGCGCCGCCTCTACCATGGGGTTGGCAGTGTACCAGGAGATCAGCGGCAGCGAAGCGATCAGCAGTCCCGCGGCCGGAGTGGGCACCCCTTTAAAACCATACTGCTGCGTGGTATCCAGATTGAACCGCGCCAGCCGGTAAGCCGCCGCACAGGGGAACAACAGGGCGGGGAGAAGATATACGATCGACACGTCAAGCCCGTTCTCCTGCCCCGCAAAGCTCATCCGCAGCAGCTGATACAGGATCATACC
>Ga0068853_100000275_pt1 | contig 36242 bp, 31 predicted proteins | sample KBSCornC32_FD_65655 | JGI IMG/M metagenome (GOLD analysis project Ga0068853, IMG submission 65655) | Corn rhizosphere microbial communities from Kellogg Biological Station, Michigan, USA - KBS Corn C3-2 | ecosystem: Host-associated > Plants > Roots > Rhizosphere > Soil ... | reverse complement strand
TCCCCGCGAGCGCGGCGATGCGTTTCCACGATGGCCCCCGATAGAGCGTGTTCAGCACCGCGCCCGCCGCCCATGCCACCGCCGGGATGGCGAGCAGTTGCGCCGCCGGCCCCGCCCGAATCTGCCAGAACAGCAGCGCGCCCGCGAACAGGATCATCAGCGCCACCGTTACCGCCGCCCACAGCCGCTCCCGGTCGCGGCGATAGGTCCAGCAGGCAATGAGCGCGCACAGCGTACCCGTCGCGGGCAGGCCGACCAGCGGCACCCAGACGTTGCGCGCCTGCTGCGTGATCGGCTTGGCCTCGCGAATATAGATCAGCCAGCTCTTTTGCAGCTCCGGCGAGAGTTGATAGGCGCCGCTCAGACATTGCGGCCAGACACTGTAGGCGAACGCCAGCAGCGCCGCGCCCGCCACCATCCCCGCCGCCAGCCGCAGCGGCCAGCGCGGCAGTCTGGCGAGGCCGAGCAGCAGCATCAGCGCGCCCGCCATCACCAGCAGCGTGGTCCACACCGGCGACAGGGCATCGCACATGGGCAGGCGATTGGCCTCGCTGGCGAACAGCACGAAACTCGCCGCCGTGGTTCCGGCCAGCGCCAGCGCATAGGGGATCATCCGCCGCGACGCGCCATCCTTGAACACCCAGCGCAGCGCGACCAGCGCGCCCGCGCCGGCCAGATAGACCATCATCTCCATGCCTATCGCCACCGACAGCGCGCTCGACACGCCCGCGACGATGCCGCCGCGCACCCTGCGCCGGTCGACCAGCCCGCCCAGCGTGATCGCGGTCAGCGCCAACTGCCAGCCATGATGGTCGACGCGCATCGGCATGTACATGGACAGGCCCATCTCCGCCGATAGCGGGAGCAGCGCCGCGACCGCCCAGCCGATCCCGCCGCGCGACAGGCATCGGGTGGTAAAGGCCAGCGCCCACATCAGCGGCAGCAGCGGGATGAGTGGCGCGATGCCCAGCGCCAGTTGCTCCGCCCGCGCCGTGCCGACGAACGGGGTCAGTCCGATCATCAGGCCGGCAATGGGCAGGTCGACCAGCCGGCTCCAGTGGATGTTGCCACCCACCGGCGGGTTCATGCGATGCTGGCGCAGATCCCACCAGCTTTGCCCCTGCAACCAGTCGCGCACCTGAAGGTAACGCATATTGTCGTCGGTATCGCCCAGCGACATAAAGTGCATCTGCGGGCCGTTGCGGGAGAGGTAGACCGCGGCGATGATCGCCCAGGCGATGAACACCAGCCAGATCCACTCTCGCTCGGCGATGGCGTAAAGGATTTCAATCCTTTGCCGACGTGCGGAAATAGGAGGGTGGGGGCTGGTGGTTGCGGACATGCTCACGAGGGGTCGGGATCCTGCGGGGTTACGAAAGCTATCGGCTGCCGTTCCGGCGAACGGTCGAAGACTGGCATGTGCACGATCCCATGTTACGGCCCACCTTGACGGCGCCGTCCCGATCGTATCGGACGGGCGGGACGACGCATGCTCTAGCTTCGCCAAGCGAAACCGCAATGGGCAAAGCGGTGCGCGGGCCAAGGACAGGCAGGACGATGAAGGGTAATCAGTGAATCGAATAATGCTGGGGCAGATATTGCGGTACGGGCTGGTCGGTGGCGGGGTCACGGCGTTGCAGGCGGCTGTCTACTGGCTGCTGGCCGACAAGGGCGGTCTGCATCCGCAACTGGCCAATGTCGCGGGCTATCTGTGCGCGGTGGTGGCGGGCTATTTCGCCCATGGGGCGATCACCTTTCGCGGCCATGGGCAGGAGCCGGCCTCGGTCGCGCGCATGGTCCGCTTTGTCACCGCGTCGCTGTTCAGCCTCGCGCTCAACGCCTTCTGGGTCTGGCTGACCGTGACATGGGCAGGGCTGCCGGTGTGGGCGCCGATCCCGCTGATGGGCCTGGTGACGCCAGGCTTCGTCTTCCTGCTCAACCGCCAGTGGGTTTTTCGCTGAGCAGCAACGAGCGCATAAACCAAATGGGCCGCCGTGCCCGACGCACGGCGGCCCTTGAAGGCGTCCCGGCAGGGCCGGAGACTTACTTCGCGTTGGCGGCGTTCGTCGTGGCGTTGGCAGCGTTCGACATGGCGTTGGCGCTGCTGTTCATCATGTTGCCTGCGGCATTCATCGCGTTGTCCGCAGCCATTTCGGCATTGCCGGCGGCATTGTTCATCGCGTTCGCGGCATTGCCGGTGTCCGACTTGGAGCAAGCGGTCAGGCCGAGCGAGGCGGCCAGGACCAGAGACAGAGCGATAGTCTTCGACATGTGCTAACCCCTCTACAGGTTTATTAAGAGCAGGCGGTTTGGAGAACCGCTCTCCCACCCGTTAAGCCTGCGGAAAGAATTGGTATCCTGTTCATTGCGATTACGCAATCCCCACTGTGCAGGTGCAGCGTAAGCACATTCTCGGGGAGTCCGACGCTCGTCGCGAGCCCATTGACGCATATAAAGAATTCTTTATATAGGCTGGAAATGGCCGACACCCTCGACATTTTCCGGGCGCTTGCCGACCCGACGCGCTTGCGTATCGTCCATCTCCTCCGCACGATGGAATTGGCGGTGGGCGAGATCGCGCAGGTGATGGGGCAAAGCCAGCCGCGTGTATCGCGCCATATCCGCATCCTCGTCGAGGCCGGGCTGGTCGATCGCCGCAAGGAAGGAAGCTGGGTTTTCCTCACGCCGGGCGAAGGCGCGGCCGCGTGCGCGATGTTCCGCTGGTTCGATCATGTGCGGCCCTCGGTGGAGGAGCAGCTCTGGATTGATGCGGACATCGCCCGCCTGACCGCGGTGCGCGCCGACCGGGCCGCCGCCGCCGCGCAGTATTTCGCGGAGCATGCGGGAGAATGGGACGCGATCCGCTCGCTCCACGTGCCGGAGGCGGAGGTGGAGGCGGCGATGATGCGCCTGCTGGGCGACCGGCCGCTCGGGCGGCTGCTCGATGTCGGCACGGGTACGGGGCGCATGGTCGAACTGTTCGGCGCGTCGGCCGATGGCGTCATCGCGATCGACCGCAGCCCGGACATGCTGCGCCTCGCCCGTGCGAAGCTGCCGGCGGAGGATGCCGCCAAATATCGGCTGATGATGGGCGACTTCAACGCCCTGCCGCTGGACGATGGCTGCGCCGACACGATCATCCTGCATCAGGTGCTGCATTATGCGCAGACGCCTCGGGCGACGATCGGCGAACTCGCGCGCCTGCTGGCGGACGACGGCCTGTTGATGATCGCCGATTTCGCCGCGCATGACCGTGAGGATCTGCGCACGCTCGCCGCCCATGCCCGCCTCGGTTTCTCCGACGAGCAGATGACGGGCTGGTTCCGGCAACACGGCCTCGATATGACGGCGGTGGAAACCTTGTCCGGCGGCGCGCTGACCGTAAAAATCTGGGTGGGACATCGGCGGGAGAGCCATGTGCACGTCCTTCGTACCGTGGGAACATCATAATGACCGAGAGGCTGGCTGACGTGCCGTTCATCAACACCCTGCCCGGTGATGCCGATATTTCGTTCGAATTTTCCCCGCCCAAGTCGGAGAAGATGGAGCTGTCGCTGTGGTCCGCGATCGAGACGCTGGCGCCGCTAGCGCCGCGCTTCTTCTCCGTCACCTATGGCGCGGGTGGTTCGACGCGCGATCGCACCCATGCCACGGTGGCGCGCATCGCAAAGGAAACGCGTGTGCCCGCCGCCGCGCATCTGACCTGCGTCGAGGCGTCGCGGGAAGAGATCGACGCGGTCGCCCGCGCCTATTGGGATGCGGGGGTCAAGCATATCGTGGCGCTGCGCGGCGACGTGCCGACCGGCGGACCCTTCGTGCCCCATGCCGATGGCTATGACTGCGCCGAGGCTCTGGTGAAGGGCCTGCGCGCGGTCGCCCCCTTCGAGATCAGCGTCGCCGCCTATCCCGAATCCCACCCGGAATCGGTTAGCAAATCCGCCGACCTCGACAATCTGAAACGCAAGATCGACGCGGGCGCCGACCGGGCGATCACGCAATTCTTCTTCGAGCCTGACACCTTCCTGCGCTTTCGCGACGATGCGGCGGCGGCGGGGATCAAGGCGGAGATCGTGCCGGGCATCATGCCGGTGATGAGCCTGAGCGGCGTCACCCGCATGGCCAAGCTGGGCGGCACGGCGGTGCCCGGATGGATTCCCGACCTGTTCGACGGGCTGGACGATCATCCGGAGGCGCGCCACCTGATCGCGGCGACGGTCGCGTCCGAACTGTGCCGCCGCCTCTATGCGGGCGGCGTGCGGCAATTTCATTTCTACACGCTCAATCGGGCGGAACTCGCCTATGCCATTTGCCATATCCTCGGCAAAAGGCCGGTGGCGCAGGTGCAGGAGACACAGGTGCAGGAGACGTCGGCATGAGCTTTCCCCAGTCAGAGGCCGAACGGGCGCTGCGCGCGGCGGCGGCGGAGCGCATCCTGATTTTCGACGGCGGCTATGGCACTTCGATCCAGACCTATGGGTTGCAGGAGGCCGATTATCGCGGCGACCTCGATCTCGCGCATGACCAGAAGGGCAACAACGACTTGCTGTGCATCACGCGGCCGGATGTCGTGAAGGCGATCCACAGCGCCTATCTCGACAATGGCGCGGACATGATCGAGACCAACACCTTCTCCTCCACGCGGATCGCGCTCAGCGATTATGGCTGCGAGCATCTGGTCCGCGACCTCAACCTCGCCGCCGCGAAGCTGGCGCGTGAATGTGCCGAGGAAGCGGAGGCGAAGGACGGCAAGCGCCGCTTCGTCGCCGGGTCCATCGGCCCGACGAACAAGACGCTCTCGCTCAGCCCGCAGGTCAACGACCCCGGCTTTCGCGAAATCGACTTCGACACGCTCAAGGGCCAGTATCGCGAACAGTGCGACGCGCTGATCGAGGGTGGGGTGGATTTCATCCTCGTGGAAACCTGCTTCGACACGCTCAACGCCAAGGCCGCCGGCATGGCCGCGCGCGAGGCGGAGGAGGCGGCGGGCCGGTCGGTGCCGCTGATGCTCAGCTTCACGATCACCGACATGTCGGGCCGCAACCTGTCGGGCCACACGATCATCGCCTTCTGGTATGTGCTGCGGCATTTGAAGCCGCTGACCATCGGGGTGAACTGCGCGTTCGGAGCCGACCTGCTGCGCCCCTATCTGACCGAATTGTCGAAGGTCGCCGACGCGCTGATCCTGGCTTATCCCAACGCCGGCCTGCCCAACGAACTGGGACAATATGACGAACTGCCGGAGACGACCGCCAGCCTGATCGCGGAATGGCAGCGCGAAGGGCTGGTCAACATGGTCGGCGGCTGCTGCGGCACCACGCCCGCGCATATCGGGGCGACGGCAAAGGCGCTGGCGGGGCTGGCGCCGAGGGTCGTGCCGAAGGTTCCGGTTATGACGCGGCTGGCGGGTCTGGAACCGATGCACATCGCGGCGTAGATGCTTGCCGTTCGCCCTGAGCGAAGTCGAAGGGCCATACCGAACGCAGTGAGGTGTCTTCGCCTCCGCTCAGACAAGGGCTTCGATTATGCTCAGCCCGAACGGATTTGAAAAAAATGACCGACCAACCATCGCCCAGCCTCTCCGGCGCCAACTTCATCAACATCGGTGAACGCACCAACGTCACCGGATCGGCCAAGTTCAAGAAGCTCATCATGGCCGGCGACTATGCCGCCGCCGTCGATATTGCCCGCCAGCAGGTGGAGAATGGCGCGCAGATCGTCGATGTGAACATGGACGAGGGCCTGCTGGATTCGCAGGCGGCAATGGAACAGTTTCTGAAGCTCATCACCGCCGAACCAGACATCAGCCGCGTCCCCGTGATGATCGACAGCAGCAAGTGGAGCGTGATCGAGGCCGGCCTGAAATGCGTTTCAGGCAAGCCCATCGTGAACTCGATCAGCATGAAGGAGGGCGAGGAGCAGTTCCTCTTTCACGCCCGCAAATGCATGGCCTATGGCGCGGCCGCCGTCGTCATGGCGTTCGACGAAGTGGGGCAGGCGGACACGGCCGCGCGCAAGGTCGAAATCTGCGAACGCGCCTACAAGCTGCTGATGAGCATCGGCTTTCCGCCCGAGGACATCATTTTCGACCCCAATGTCTTCGCGGTCGCCACCGGGATCGAGGAGCATAATAATTATGGCGTGGACTTCATCGAGGCGGTGAAGGAGATCAAGAAACGCTGCCCGCATGTGCATTTCTCGGGCGGCCTTTCCAACCTCTCGTTCAGCTTTCGCGGTAACGAGCCGGTGCGCCGCGCGATGCACTCGGTCTTTCTCTATCATGCGATCCCGGCAGGGCTCGACATGGCTATCGTCAACGCGGGCCAGCTCGATGTCTACGACACCATCGACCCCGCGCTGCGCACCGCGTGCGAGGACGTCATCCTCAACCGCGATCCCGATGCGGGCGAACGGCTGGTGGCGCTGGCCGAAAGCTATCGCGGATCGGATGCCGTCGCAGAAAAGGCGGCGGAGGAATGGCGCGGCTGGCCGGTCACCCGGCGGATCGAACATGCGCTGGTCAAGGGCATCGACACCTATGTGGTCGAGGATACCGAGGAAGCGCGGGTCGCCGTCCGCGATGCCGGCGGTCGCCCGATCGAGGTCATCGAAGGGCCGCTGATGGACGGCATGAACGTCGTCGGCGACCTGTTCGGCTCCGGCAAGATGTTCCTGCCGCAGGTGGTGAAATCCGCCCGTGTCATGAAAAAGGCGGTTGCCCACCTTTTCCCCTATATCGAGGCGGAAAAAGACCCGAACGCAAAGGGCAAGGGCCGCATCATCATGGCGACGGTGAAGGGCGACGTGCACGACATCGGCAAGAATATCGTCGGCGTGGTCATGCAGTGCAACGGGTTCGAGGTGATCGACCTGGGCGTCATGGTGCCGTGGACCACGATCCTTCAGGCGGCGAACGAGAATGACGCCGACATGATCGGCCTGTCCGGCCTCATCACCCCCTCGCTCGACGAGATGGTGACGGTCGCCAACGAGATGCAGCGGGCCGGCATGACCATGCCGCTGCTGATCGGCGGCGCGACCACCTCCAAGGTCCACACCGCGCTGCGCATCGAGCCGGAATATAAGGGGCCGGTCGTGCATGTCCTCGACGCCAGCCGCGCGGTCGGCGTGGCGACGGCGCTTCTTTCCGAAACGCAGCGCGACCCGTTCGTGGCGGGGGTGGCCGACGAATATGACAAGATCCGCGTGGCCCGCGCCAACAAGGGCCAGAGCGCGCTGGTGCCCATTGCGGACGCCCGCATCAATGCGTTCGAGATCGACGAGAGCCTGAAGCCCGGCAAGCCGCTCCAGCCCGGCGTGCATGTCTTTCCCGACTGGGATCTCGCGGACCTGCGCGACTATATCGACTGGACGCCTTTTTTCCGCGCATGGGAACTGGCGGGCAATTATCCCGCGATCCTGACCGACACGGTCGTGGGGGAGAGCGCAACCAGTCTCTTCGCCGACGCGCAGAAGATGCTGGACCAGATCATCGCCGAAAAATGGCTGGTGGCCAAGGGCGTCGCGGGCCTGTGGCCATGCCGCCGCGAAGGCGACGACATCATCGTCCATGTCGAGGATGAAAAGCATGTCCGCCTGCCGATGCTGCGCCAGCAGGTAGCGAAGCGGGAAGGGCGGGCGAATATGTGCCTGGCCGACTTCATCAGCCACGACGGCGACTGGATCGGCGGTTTCGCGGTGACGGCGGGCCATGGCATCGAAAGCCATCTCGCGAAGTTCAAGGCGAGCCACGACGATTATTCCGACATCCTGCTGAAAGCGCTGGCGGACCGTCTGGCCGAAGCCTTTGCCGAGCGGCTGCACCAGCACGTCCGCACCACGCTGTGGGGTTATGCGCCGGACGAGCAACTGACCAATGAGGCGCTCATCAAGGAACAATATCGCGGCATCCGCCCCGCGCCCGGCTATCCCGCCTGCCCGGAGCACAGCCTCAAGACATTCCTGTTCGAGATGCTGGACGTGCACCGCACCGCCCACATCACCCTGACCGAGCATTTCGCGATGCTGCCCACAGCGGCGGTCAGCGGCTTCTACTTCGGCCACCCGCAATCGGAATATTTCGGCGTGGCGCGGGTCGGGCGGGACCAGCTTGAGGACTATGCCAAACGACGCGGTGTCGATCTGGCGACCGCCGAACGCTGGCTACGCCCCAACCTCGACTGAAATCCTCCCCTGAAAGGGGAGGGGGACCACGAAGTGGTGGAGGGGTGACACCCTATCGGCAGGGCGATACCCCTCCATCAGACCTTCGGCCTGCCACCTCCCCTTGCAGGGGAGGATTTAGGCGCTCGGCGCTTCCTTCCGCGTCACCCACAACGACGCCAGCACACCGCCCAGGATCAGCGCCAGCGTGATCCCCAAACTCCACAACGGCGGAAACTTGTCGCCGCCCATCACGAAGTCCGTCACGAAAATCTTCGCCCCGATGAAGATCAGCACTGCCGCGAGCGCATAGCTGAGCAGATGGAAACGATGGATCATCGCCGACAGCGCGAAATAGAGCGCGCGCAGGCCGAGGATCGCCATGATGTTCGACGTGTAGACGATGAACGTATCGGTCGTGATCGCGAAGATCGCCGGCACACTGTCCACCGCGAACACCAGATCGGCCAAGTTGATGACGATCAGCGCCAGCAGCAGCGGCGTCATTGCCAGCACCATCCGGCCCGTCTTCGCATCGGGCACGCGCACGACGAAATGATGGCCGCTAAGGTCCTTCGTCACGCGCAGGTGACCGGACAGCCAGCGCACTACCGGATTGGCGCCGATGTCGGCCTGATCGTCCGCACCGCCGAACAGCATCTTGATGCCGGTGAAGATCAGGAAGGCGCCGAAGAGATAGAGAACCCAGTGGAACTCCTCGACCACCGCCGCGCCGACGCCGATCATCAGGCCGCGCAGCACGATCACCGCGATGATGCCCCAGACGAGCGCGCGATACTGGTACAGGCGCGGGATCGCGAAATAGCTGAAGATCAGCGATATGACGAAGACATTGTCGATCGACAACGCCTTCTCGATCACGAAGCCGGTATAATATTTGAGGCCGAGGTCTGCGCCCTTCTCCGCCCACACCCACGCGCCGAACAGCAGCGCGATCGAGATGTAGAAGGCGGACAGCAGCAGGCTCTCCTTGATCCCGATCTCATGGTCGCGGCGGTTGAGCACGCCAAGGTCGAAGGCGGTGAGCACGGCGACGATGCCGAGAAACGCCAGCCAGAACCAGGCGGGCGTGCCCAGCCAGTCCATCATGAGCCATGTCATGATCGATCATCCCTTTTCTTGTCGTTCATCCCAGGGTCTTTGGCCAGGGCGTTTGGCCAGGGTGGCCGGCGGAAGGCGAGGGGGGAGTGCCATCCGCCGGCCGGTGCGCTCCATGCCTGGGGGACATGGCGACGCACTAGCGGGATGGACTTAGGTCAGGCGGGGCCTCAGCGATCCGGCGAACAACTGGTTGAGCCGGTTCTTCACCGCCCGCTTGAGCAGGGCGAGGCGCAGAAGGCGGAAGCTGTCCGGGGCCTTGCGGGCGATTTCCGCCCTGATCCGGGCATCGACGCGCTGATGACGGTCGAGCAGACGGAAAATACGATCGTTCATATGCCACTCCATTAGGCGAAGGATACCTAATCGGGCTGTCGGTCGAGGGATTGCGAGATACGGAAAGACGCCAGACCCATGCACCGGAAACCCGATGCGGTCCGACATCACGAGGGGTCCATAGAGGACAATCTCGCCAGAGGGGCCCGGCCCGCACATCCGAAATTATGTCCCGGCAACCCTGTTTCAAGAGGGGACGCGGAAAAATTCCGCGAAAGCCGCGCATTAAGGATGAACGTTGATCTCCGCGCCGGGACATTCTGCTAGGATGGTCGCCATGCGTTTCCTGGTCTTTTCCCTAGCAACTCTCTTTGTTTCCGCTTCCGCATCCGCGCAGGCGGGGCCGCCGCCCTATGTCGTCGCGGAGACAGGCAGGGGCTTCGCGCGCCTGCAGCAGGCGGTGGACGCCATCGGCGCCGGCAGCGGCACGGTGGTCGTTGCTTCGGCCACGCATCGCGACTGCGCAGTGCAGGCGGCGGGCGTCATCACCTACCGCGCGGCGGTGCCCGGCGGCGCGGTCTTCGACGGCGGCATCTGCGAGGGCAAGGCGGCGCTGGTGCTGCGTGGCCGTTCGGCGCGGGTCGAGGGCATCATCTTCGCCCATATGGCGGTGTCGGAGGGCAATGGCGCTGGCATCCGGCTCGAATCAGGCGACCTGCTGATCGACAACAGCATTTTCCGCGACAGCCAGCAGGGCCTGCTGACCGCCAGCTTTCCGGCAGGGTCGATCAGCATCCGCCGTTCGACCTTCAGCGGCCTTGGCACCTGCGACTTTGGCGGGGGCTGCGCCCATAGCCTCTACATCGGCGATTATGGCAGTCTCTCGGTCACCCAGAGCCGGTTCGAAGCGGGCACCGGTGGCCACTACATCAAAAGTCGCGCCGCGCGGGTCAGCATCGTCGACAACAGCTTCGACGACAGCCAGGGGCACGAGACCAATTATATGATCGACCTGCCCAACGGCGCGACGGGCGAGATCAGCGCCAACGAGATGGTGCAGGGCAAAAGCAAGGATAATTACAGCGCCTTCATCGCGCTGGGCGCGGAGGGCAAGGAGCGCCCGTCCTTCGGCCTTTCCATCCACGACAATGCCGCGCGCTTCGTCCCCGGTGTCGATCGGCAAAGCGCCTTCCTCGCCGACTGGACGGGTGATCGCGTGCTGCTGAGCGCCAACCGGCTCGCTGTCGGCATCACGCCGCTCGCGCATCGCTGACGCGCGGCTCAGCCCGCGTCGGGCAGGGCGGTTGCCGTCACCACCATGCGCTTGAGCAGGATCGGCTGGCCGTCGTGGGTAGCGGCCACGACGCGGGGAGCCTGCGCCATCGGCTGCGCGCCGGCATGCACCGCCATCAGCGATCCCGTGGTCATAACGCCGGCGGTCAGTGCGATGAAGAAGCGTGCCATGTCCCTGTTCCCCTTGATCCATTCCTGATGAGCGCCGGGATAGACACCGTCTGTCGCGCGCTTATGCCCGCCTGCACTCAAGCTGTCGGAAACTGTCGCAAAATGTGCCGGGGGCTCACGGGGCGAGCCTGACGCTCATATGCCCCTTTCTCATTGTAATCCGCCATCCTCCCACCCTTGACTTTCGCAAGTGCAGCATACTAAATGTCCTTAGTATAAGTCGGTCGGCAGCGATTCGGCCCAGGGTCATGCGATTAAGGGAGTTGTGTATGAAGATGTTTTCCGGCCTCGTTATTCTTGGTGCTCTCCTGCTCGCGCCCGTGGCCGCCAACGCGCAGGCTGCTGCCGAAAAGGGCAAGATGCTCTATGCCAGCGGTGGCGTGCGTCTGGGTTCGATCTACAAGGTGACCGCCGATGGCTCCGCGCAGGTCATTCTCAATGGCCATCTCGTGACCATCCCCGGCGCGACCATCTCCGCCGCCGAGGGCAAGCTCCAGACCAGCCTGACCAAGACCGAACTGACCTCTACGCACTGATCGCCGCGAGGCGCTTTGCTCCGCATCTGAAAAAAAAGGCCGCCCTGCCGGGGCGGCCTTTTTGTTTTGATGGCTTGGGCGGACAAACGATATAGTCGGCGATCAGCCCGGCGGCTCGCCGGTCAGCCCGTCGCTGCGCGCCGCGACGTTGCGATAGACGAGCGACAACAGCTCCTCGAGCATCTCAAGCTGGTCCTCGCGCAGGCCGCAATAGGCTTCATCCTCCAGCCGCCGCGCGATGGTGCTCAGCGTTGCCAGATAGGGCGCGGCCGCCTCGGTCAGATAGACGCTATAGGCCCGCCGGTCGTCGCAGCGGGGCTTGCGCTCCAGAAGGCCCTCGGCACACAGCCGGTCGACCAGACGACCGGCCGCCGCTTCCGATACTTCAAGGACTTCCGCAATGGTGCGCTGCGTCAGGCCGGGCCGGGAGGACACCACCGCGATCAGCGTCCATTGCGAGCGCGTGACCCCCAGATTGGACACGCTCTGGTCGAAGCGGTTGCGCAGATGCCGCGCAATCACGGTCAGCTTCCGCGACAGGTCGCGCCGGCGTTCCGGCGCTTCTTCCTTTTCCAACGTGACCGGCTTCATCCGAACCCCTCCCGCAAACCGTGACTCTAGCGCAAATTGGTGGAAAGGAAAGGGTTTGGCGATCATGCCGCGCGGCGATCATGCGATGGAATAAACCGGCCCATTCGTCTTCGATGCCCGTTGCGGAGCGTCCCGACGACCGGCATCGCTGCCCTGATTTCGTTCTCTCGGGTCGGGAGAGGGTTGCGTATCGGCGCGGGCCGCTCCACTGCAAATGGTCAATAGCCGGGAGCGGTTGAGCGCGGACGCGCGATAAAAGGGGGAGGCGGGCCAGTGACGGCGAGCAGGACGGCGGAAAACAAGGGCGGCAGTGGCGCCTTCGCGCCGCTTCGCAGCACGATCTTCCGCAATATCTGGATCGCCAGCCTCTTTTCCAATCTCGCCCAGTTGATCCTGGGGGTCGGCGCGGCGTGGGAGATGACACATCTCACCACCTCCGCCAGCATGGTCGCGGCGGTCCAGACGGCGCTGATGGTGCCGTTGATGCTGTTCGCCGTCCCCGCCGGAGCCATGGCCGACATGTTCGATCGGCGAAAGATCGCCCTGTCCGGGCTGGCCTTTTCCATTGCCGGCGCCACCTTGCTGACGGGACTGGCCTATCTCGGCTACACCTCGCCCTGGATGCTGCTGCTGTTCTGCGTCCTCATCGGCGCGGGCGTGGCGATTTTCTCGCCGTCCTGGCAATCCTCCATCCGCGAACAGGTGGAACCGGATCAATTGCCGGCGGCCATCGCCCTCGGGTCGATCAGCTACAATATCGCGCGCAGTTTCGGGCCGGCGCTGGGCGGCGTCATCGTGCTGGCCTGGGGTGCGAAAGCCGCCTTCAACCTGACGGCGGTCAGCTATATCCCTTTGTTCCTGACCTTCTGGTTCTGGAAGCGCGTCCATGTGCCCTCCCGCCTGCCTCCCGAACGGATCGACCGGGCGATCCTGTCCGGCATGCGCTATGCGTTTCATTCGCAGCCGATCCGCCGCGTGCTCGCCCGATCCTTGTTGATGGGATTGGCGACCGCATCCTATCTCGCCCTGGGTCCGCTGATCGCCAGGGATTTGCTGCGTGGCAATGCAGGAACCTATGGCCTGCTGCTGGGAGCAGGCGGCATCGGCGCGGTGGTGGGCGCGCTGTGCATCCAGCCGCTGCGCGACGGCATCGGCACTGAAAATTCACTGCGGTGGAATGCGGTGGTTTCGGCGGTCGCCTTTGCCGGAATGGGCGTCAGCACCAACGTCTGGGTGACGGCGGTTGCCTTCTTTTTCGCCGGTGGAAGCAACATCATGACGGTGTCGCTGTTGAACGTGGCGGTGCAGCTTGCGGCACCGCGCTGGGTGACGGCACGGGCGCTTTCCCTGTTCACCTCCGCGCTGACCGGTGGCATCGCGGTCGGTGCGATCATGTGGGGCGAGGTCGCGTCCGCTTGGACCGTGGAAAGTGCGATGCTGGCGTCGGCCGGGGCGCTGCTGCTCACCGGAATGATCGGTCTGGCCATTCGGATAGAAGATCAACGGAACCAGAATTCCGACCTGGAACTGGTCGAATTCGGATATGAGCCGGATGTCGCGCTCGACATCACCCTGCGATCCGGGCCGATCGTCATCGAGATCGAATATAGCGTCGATCCGGCGCAGGCGCGTGACTTTTACGGCGTCATGCTCAAAGTTCAGCGCACCAGGCAGCGGAATGGCGGGTTCAGTTGGTCATTGTCGCGCGCCATCGGTGACCCCGCAGCCTGGACAGAGCGGTTCGAATGCCCGACCTGGGGGGATTATCTGCGCATGCGCGACCGCAGCACCAATGCCGATCGCGAAGTCCAGACACAGGCGGGCAATTTCAATCAGGCCGGCGAAAAGCCCCGCGTTCGCCGGCAGCTTGCCCGACCATTTGGTTCGGTGCGCTGGCGAGCCGAGACGCCCGACCCGCGTCAGGACACCGTCGGGATCTTCACGCCCTGACGCGCAGGTGGGCGCCAGGTTCCCTCTCGTCATCAAGGAGCGGGTTCAGGCCCTGGCGGCAATCTGATCCGCCACCGCGATGAGGCGCCTTGCCTGATCGAGGTGGAGCAGTTCCGCCATCTTCCCGTCGACCTTGATCGCGCCCTTGTCCGCGTTTTCCGGGAGGGCAAAGGCGCTGATGACGGCCTGCGCCCAGGCCAGTTCTGCCTCGCCCGGCGAAAAAATCTCGTTGCAGGGCGCGATCTGGTCCGGGTGGATCAGGCTCTTGCCATCGAACCCGAACAGGAGGCCCTGTTCCGTCTCGGCACGAAAGACGGCGGAATCGCGAAATTCATTGCACACCCCGTCGAGGACCGCGACCCCATTCGCGCGGGCGGCGGCGACCGTCATGCTGAGGAAGGGAAGGAAGGGCGTGCGTTCCGGGGTCAGGCGGGCGCGCATTTCCTTCGCGAGATCATTGGTCCCCATCACGAACAGCGAAAGGCGGGTGGAGCGGGCGCTGGCCGCAATGGCGCCGAGGTTGCCGACCGCCGCGCAGGTCTCGATCATCGCCCAGAGTTGCATGGCTTCGGGTGCGGGACCAAGCGCGGCATGATAGTCCGCTATGTCCTGCGGCCCATCGACCTTCGGCACCAGCACGGAGTCCGCGCCGGAGGCCGACGCCGCCGCGAGATCCTCCGTTCCCCATGGTGTATCGCGCCCGTTGACGCGGATCGCCACCTCCCGATCACCGAAGCCGCCTTCTCGCACCGCCGCAACGGCCGCCGCGCGCGCCTCCGCCTTCATGTCCGGCGCTACGGCATCCTCCAGGTCGAGGATGACGATGTCGGCGGGCAGCGTGCGCGCCTTCGCGATCGCCTTGGCATTGGAGGCGGGGAGGTACAGCGCGCTGCGGCGCGGGCGGTCGGATGCGATCATCGGGAAGTCTCCTGAGCGTGCCGGTGCCTTAAGGCCAAGCACCGGTTGGAGCAACGGCGGCGGGGTGTGGCGACCCTATGCAGGCCGTTTTCGCGCGAGAAAGAAGCGCAGCATCTCGCGCGAAGCGTCCGGCCCCGCGGGATCGGTGTAGGAGCCCGCTGCCTTGCCGCCGGACCAGCCATGTCCGCTGCCATGCACCGTCCATTCTTCCAGCAGAACTTCCCCGCCCGAACTGCTGTACACGCGCCGGGTGAAGTCGCGTCCCCCCTCCGCACGCCCCTTATAAGCCCGCGAGACAAGCGGTCCCGATCGGGATCGTTCGAGATTGTTCAGAAAGCCGCCGGAATTGGACGGATGAACGACGCGATCACTGTCCCCATGAAAGACAATGGTGGGCAACTGCCGGGGCAATTTGCCTGTCTGACCCGGTGCTGCCTTGCCGCGCATCGCCGCCATCGCGGAATGGAGCGACCGGATATTCCCCTGGGCCAAGCCGGAATGAACGCCCACGGCGACATAGAGATCGGGATAGGCGGCGGCGATGATCGCGGCGGCGGCGCCGCCTGCGGAAATGCCCGCGATATAGACGCGCGCCGGGTTGGCCCTGGACAGGGATGTCGCGTGACGGGTAAGTGCGGCGATGACCGCCGGCTCGCCACGACCCCGCTTCTGATTGTCGTCGCTGTGCCAGTTCCAGCATCGCGCGAGATTGGCGGTCGGAGACTGCTGCGGATAGAGTATCACCACGCCCAGTTCATCCGCCAGGCGGTTCATGCCGGTTCCCGTGGCGAAGTCGGTGGCGGACTGCGAACAGCCGTGCAGCATGACCACGAGCGGCATTCGGCGGCGTGTCGAGCCGGTCGGTGTGTAGAGCTTATAGTGCAGGGCGCCCTGCGGACAACGAAACTCGTCGCTCAGGAACGTGCCCGGAGCGGGGCGAGGCGGACGCGCGACCGAAGTCTTGGAACGAGTAAAGGGCGCGCGGGGGGAGGGCTTGGGCGCGAGGGACGTTTTCGGACGCTTGCGCTTCGGCTTTGACGGGCCGGTCGTCAGCGCGGACTGGAGAGCGAGCGCGGCGGACAATGGTCGTCGTCGCCGGGCCAGTCGCGAGGCCTTGAGCAGCGCCTTGAACAGATCAGCCATGGAAATCCCCGCTGCGCAGACGACGCCACCGTCCTGAACGAGCAACGGTACGCATATATCCTGGGAAGGCGCTTGGTTTCAGCGTCTTGTCGTCAAAGTCCCTTTTTTTCCTTGTGCGCGCGCAGAAGCTCGTCGAGCACGGCGATACGCTGCCGCTCCGGCGTATCCTTCGCGAGCCCCTTGAGCCGACAGGTCGCCCACAGGCTTTTGCGCTCCGATTCCAGAGCCTTGAGATAGAGATCGGCCATAGTGCCTCCTAGCGTTGTGCCGGGCCTATACGGGAGGAGGGGCAACCGCGACAATGCGTTTGCCACCAGCGTCGCTCTCTCTGTCCACGGCTGGCTTATGCCGACCGGGCATCCTTTAACTGCACCGGTCCGCGCCTGGCTTCGTTGCCGGGCCATTTCCTGATGAGATCGGGGATTTGTGCGGCGGGCGTGGGCACCCCGAAATAATATCCCTGCGCGAATTCGCAGCCGAAGGATCGCAGGACTTCCGCCTGCGCGAGTGTCTCGATCCCTTCCGCGATGACCTTGATGCCGAGATTGCGGCCGAGGTTGACGATCGCGGAGACGATCGCGGCATCGCCATTGGCCTCGTTGATGTGCGAGACGAAGGATCGGTCGATCTTCAGCATATCGACCGGCAACGCGCGCAGGTGGGAGAGGGAGGCAAATCCGGTCCCGAAATCGTCGAGCACGATCGACGTGCCATTTTCCGACAGACGATTGATGGCGTCCTTGGCGTGATCCGCGCCGCGACCCAGGAACACGCCCTCGGTGATTTCGACCTCGATATCGCTGGGGTGCAGCCCGGCTTCGCGCATGCTCTTGATCAGCCGGGGCGCGAAATTATTCTGCCGGAATTCGGCGGGCGCGGCATTGATCGCGACATTGCCATAGGGGAGGCCCATCCGCTTCCACGCGGCGATGTCGTTGACGACATGGGCGAGCATCGTCTCCCCTAACAGGTCGGCGACTTCGGCTTCCTCGAACGCCGCCACGATCGACGCGGGCGCATGGATATTGCCCATGCTGTCCCGCCACCGCAACAAGGCCTCGAAGCCGGTCAGTTCGCCGGTCACCAGCGATACCTTCGGCTGATAGAAGGCCAATATGTCGCCGCTTTTGGCCGCCGTGCGCGCGCGCGCCACCATCGCGGCGCGTTCCCGCACCTCATCCTGCATCTTCGATTCGAAGATGAGCATGGTGCCCCGTCCACCGTCCTTGGCCGCGTAGAGGGCAATGTCGGCGTGACGCAGCAGTTCGGAAGGCTGATGGCCATGTTCGGGAAAGATCGCCGCGCCGATGCTTGCGCGGCAATCCATGGAACTACCGTCCAGTGCGAAATCCTGGCGCAGATTCAAGATCGCCTCGCCCCATTCGACGAGTTCTTCCCGGTTGGTCAGATGGGTGAACAATATCGCGAACTCGTCGCCACCCAGGCGCGCGACCATGACCTCCGGCGGAAGAACCTCACGCAGCTGGCTCGCATAATGTTGCAGCAGCGAGTCGCCCGCGTGGTGTCCCAGCAGGTCGTTCACTTCCTTGAAATGATCCAGATCGATCAACAGAACCCCGACGCGATGGAGGCATTGCACCGCCGCCGCCAGGGATTTTTCAAGGCTCGTATTGAACAGGAGGCGATTTGCCAGACCGGTGAGGGGATCATGCTCGGCGTTCCAGCGGATCTGGTTTTCGACCAGAACCTGCTCGTGAATATCCTCGGTATAGCCATACCAGCGGATGATGTTGCCCTTGTCGTCGCGGCGCGGATAGCCTTGCGCCCGCATCCATCGATAGTGTCCGCTCACGCAGAGCCGCATCCGCACGTCAAAGGGATTGCCGCTGGTCAGCGCCAGCATGATCTGTTCGTTGACGCGCTCGATGTCGCCCGGATGGGTTACGGCGCCCCAGCCCTCGCCGAGCGCCGTCTCGCGAGACATGCCGGTGGCCGCCAGCCAGCGGTCGGTAACATCGATGATCCGGCCGTGCGGATCCGCAATCCACGGCAGCTGCGGGTTATATTCCACCGTGTAGCGAAGATGCTCTTCGCTTTGCCTAAGGATTTCGATGGCCTCGCGATCGGACGTGACGTCGATCAGGGTGACGACCGCGCAATCGCTTATGCAATGTTCCGTGGTGCGCCGGGCAATGGCCCGGAGCCAATAGCGTTGTCCGTCGCTCGCGGTGAAAAGAAATTCTGTCGAGCGTTGCTCCGGCAGGCCGACGACGCAGCGGATCATATTGAGGACGTCGCGCCTGTGATCCCGCTCTATCCGGACGATGATCTCCCCAAAGCGGGCCGTGCGCGCTATGCCCAATTTCTCGGACGTCGCATCGTCGAACGAAAAGATGCCCGACGAATCGACATGGCAAAGGCCAACGCCCGCCGCGGAGAGAGCGGTGTCCACCAGCCGATGGTTATGACCGATACCGCTGTGAGCGATCATCGGCCCACGTCCTGGCTTGCGGCATATTTTCGATCCAGCGGAATCATTTTTGCGGCCTCGACGCTTCCCGAACGGATTTTATGAAAGCGAGATACCGTGCTTTTATAGCGGATTAGCGAACCATTCCTTAATGCGGATGGCTTTGGCGAAAAGAGTCCGCGTTTCAACCCAACGTTAACCGCGAAGGTCCAATGCTATCCCTCTGCCGAGCCATGAGGGACCAATGTCGCAGCTACTGCATAGCGGGTTCGACGAGATTACGCAGGAAGCCGCCCGCGCATTCCTGCGGATGGCGCCCGACATGCTCCACATCGACGAACTGGTCGAAGCCTTCGGGGTCGCGCTTGCGCAGGAAAATGCCATCGGACATTGCTGCATGGCGATCGATGCCGATGGCGGGCAGGTCGTGCTGACCGAAAGCCATCATGCAGGCCGGGCAGCCACGGACCGTGATTCCTCCGTCACGTTCAGCATGGACGTGGCTGACGACCAGCCCCTGATCCTGACGATAATCTCTCCGGAAGCGCCCGACCGCCATCGCCTCGCGCGACTGCATTTGCTGGCCGTCGTCTATGCGAACCATCTGGTGACGCTGATCGAGGCGGAAGACGACATGCTGCCGGTCGACTGCGTCACGCCTGTCGAACGACACTGTCTCCAACTGGCGCTTGGCGGGCTTTCCTATCTGGACATCGGCGAGCAGATCGACCGTTCGGCGCCCGCGGTCGGAGTCTACCTGCGGCGAGCGGCGGCACGGCTCCATGCGAACACGGTGCGGGAGGCCTGTGCGATCGCGATGGATCGGGGTCTTTTGGACCGGGCCGCCTGACAGACTATGGTGCCGGCTGCAGGGTTCGGACCTGAGGCTCCCCAATCGCCGCGACTGAGGGAAGTCCTTAGCTTTCCCCATTTCACGTCGCCCTCTTGCGCTATCGTGCCCTGCGGCCGAATGATCGGGCGGGGCAGCCGCTAGGGTCGCTTCTCGATCCGGTGATGGTGCAGGATGCAGTCTATCAATTCGATCTCCGCTCTGCTCAGCCTATGACGCGGCCGGTATTGCAGGACGACGTCGGAGGCGGACTTGCCGCGCGTCGTGATGACATGGTCCGTCATCACCCTGACCAGCGTCCCCGATCGAAGCTCCTCCTCGACGTCTTCGGGCGCGACAAGCGTGAGGCCGGCATTATGCCTCGCGAAATGTATCGCCATGCTCATTTCGTCCATGAGGCCGACCTGACCCTTGGGGATAAGCTCGGCATGGTCGCCCCCCTCGCACGCCACGAAATGCCAATGGATGCGGCTGCCGTTGGGACCGATGCCGCCGATGCAATCATGATCGTTCAACGCGGCGACGCTGCCGGGGGTGCCTCTGCGCGCAAGATAGCCGGGGCCGCCAACCATGATGAGCCGTTGCGGCGCGAGGTTCTGGGCGACCTTGTCTTCATCGAGCGGCTCGTTCCAGGTTATCCGGATGTCCGAGCGATCCCGGCCGGTGCTTCGCCAGTTGTCATGAACGCTGACGATGACTTCGACCTGGGGGTGCGCCTCCAGGAACATAGGAAGATAGCGGGCAAGATGGACGCGGCCGTAGATGGAGAATGTCGAGAGGTGAACCGTGCCGGATATGTTTCCGCCATCCCGCCGGGTCCACGCCGCGTCGAGGGCGAGATAGGCGTCGTCGACCCGCGCGAACAGTTTCTCACCGTCCGTGGTGAGCCGCAGGGTGCGGTTCGACCGAACGAACAGGGCTTTGTGCATATGATCCTCAAGCCGGGATACCGCTTTGCTGACCGCCCCGGAACTCACCGAGAGCCGTATCGCCGCCGAGGTGAAGGATCGGCATCGCGCCACTTCCACGAAATAGCGCAGGTCGCGCAGTTCATCGATCAACATCCGCGTCCCCTCCCCGATGTTACCCGCCGACACGAAAGCGTTCGGGCCGGTCTGTCAAGGATGCAGCGCCCGCCAGCCATCTCGTCCTCATCCAGAACCCAGGATCATCGCCTATGAAATATGCTCCCCTGGGCGCCACCGGCTTGCTCGTGTCGCGCCTGTCGTTCGGCGCCATGACCTTTGGCGTACACACGGAAGTCGCGCCCGGTGCGAAGAACAGCATCGACCAGGGGGAAGCCGACCGGATCGTGGGTCGCTGCCTCGATGCCGGCATCAACCTGTTCGACAGCGCGGACACCTATGGCGCGGGGCAGTCCGAGATCATGCTCGGCAAGGCGTTGGGCGCTCGCCGACGCGACGTCGTGATCGCGACCAAGGCGGGGTTCAAATTCAGCGCCAACCGCCTCGATAACGGCCTTTCCGCGCGTCATATCATCATGGCTGCGGAGGAGGCGCTGGTGCGGCTGGGGACCGACTGGATCGACGTCTTCCAGCTCCATCGCTTCGATGCCCTGACCCCTTATGAAGAGGTGGCGCGCGCCCTCGAACAGCTCGTGCAGCAGGGCAAGGTGCGCTATGTCGGGCTGTGCAATCATCAGGCGTGGCAGATGGAACGCTATCTCGGCATCCAGCGCAGGCTGGGTTATCGGCCCATGACCGTGGCGCAGATGTATTATTCGCTGGTCGGGCGCGATCTCGAACAGGATTGCCTCGAATTCCTCGCGGACACCGGACTCGGCACCCTGATCTGGAGCCCGCTCGCAGGCGGCTTTCTGACCGGAAAATACCGCCGCGACCAGCCCGTGCCGGACGGGTCGCGCCGCACCGCTTTCCGGATGCCGCCCGTCGATCTGGACCTTGGCTATGCCGTCGTGGAGGTGCTGGACCGTATGGCGGCGGCGCGCGGCGTGTCGGTCGCGCAGATTGCGCTCGCCTGGATCCTCACGCGCAAGTGGGTCACGTCCATCCTGATCGGCGCCTCCAGGATCGCTCAACTCGAGGACAATCTGGGCGCTATCGACGTGTCGCTGACTCCGGAGGAGATTGCCGAACTGGACGCCCTCACCAGGCAGAAGGCGCGCTATCCGAACCTGCGGTGGCTGCCCGACAACAGCGATGCGGAAACGATGCAGGGCGCCGTCGGAAAGGCGAAGCCCGCGTCATGACGCTGCCCGCCGAGTTTCGGGAAAAGCTGGTGCTCCCGGCCATGGTGGCGCCAATGTTCCTGGTGAGCGGCGTCGACCTTGCCATCGCGGCCTGCAAGGCGGGCCTCGTCGGGAGCCTGACGCGCAATCATTGCCGGGACGACGCGGAGTTCGAGGCGCAGCTGGCGGCGGTCAACGCCGCGCTGGCGCAGGCCCGCGCGGAAGGGGCGGCGAGGGTCGGGCCGCTGGCGGCGAACATATCCATCGGCATGGCTGCGGATCGCCGCGCTGCCGCCCTCGATGCATGCCGGCGGCATGGCATAGATGTCGTGGTCACGGCCAGCGGAAATCCGGCGGAGGTCGCGGCGATGGTGCATGACTGGGGCGGCCGCATCTTCCATGACGTAACCTCGCTCCGTTTTGCCGAGAAGGCCATCGCGGCGGATGTCGATGGCATCATCGCGATCGGTGCGGGCGGCGGCGGGCATTCGGGAACGGTCAGCCATCTGGCGCTGGTCCCGCAGATCCGGGCGATGTTCGACGGCACCATCGTGATGGCGGGGGCGATCGCGAGCGGAGCGGCCATTCGCGCGGCGGAGATATTGGGCGCCGATCTCGCCTATCTCGGAACCCGTTTCATTGCGACGCGGGAGTCGATGGCTCCGGAGGCCTATAAGGCGATGCTGGTTGCGGGCTCGCCCGCCGATCTGGTCTATACGGCCGCGGTGAACGGCCTCCCCGCGATGTGGATGGTCGAATCGCTGCGCCAGAACGGCCTCGACGCCGCCCATCTTCCGACGCCGAGCGGGCACAATAGCGATCACCTGCCGGCCGGGGCGAAACCCTGGAAAACCGTGTGGAGCGCGGGGCAGGGGATCGGATTGATTGATGACATTCCGTCGGTCGCCGAACTGGTCGCGCGCCTGCGCGAGCAATATCGGGCGGCGGCGGCAATAGCGCCTTTCGACGATGGAGCAGAGGCATGAGCGAGGGACTGTTGCGGGAGGATCATGACGGGCTGTGCGTCCTGACGCTCAACCGCCCGGACAAGCTCAACGCGCTCGACACGCCGTTGTTCGAACGGCTGGACGGCGAACTGGCCGCTCTGGAAAGCCAGACCGACAGGATCGGGTGCGTGCTTCTGAAAGGCGCCGGAAAGTCCTTTTGCGCGGGCGCCGATCTGGGTCAGATCACGACCGCCGCTCCCCCGCCGCCGACCTTCAAGCCGCATGTGATCGAGCGGCTGGCCCGATTACCGCAGCCGGTGATCGCCTCTATCCACGGCCATTGCGTGACCGGCGGGCTCGAACTGGCGCTGGCGGCGGACATCATCGTCGCGGCCCGCACCGCGCGCTTCGCCGACACGCACGGCCGCTGGGGACTGGTCGGCGGCTGGGGCATGTCGCAGCGCCTGCCGCGCCGTATCGGCCAGGGACAGGCGAAACGCATGATGTTCACCGGCTGCTTCATCGACGGCGAGGAGGGGCTGCGGATCGGGCTGGTCGACCTCTGTTTCGCCGACGAGATGCTGGAGGCGGGCGTGCAGGAACTCGCCGCCGCCGTTCTGGCCAATAGCTGGCACACCAATCGCGCGACCAAAAGCCTTCTTGTCGAAACGGAGGGTATGTCGCTCCGGGAGGGGCTGGCGCATGAACATTATCGCTTCCCCGGCCTCGCGCCGGACTATCGCGAGCGGATAGGGCGGTTCTCCGGGCGTTCGTGACCGAGCGGATGCCGGCGGTCACCAGATCACGAGGCAGCGTATCTCTATGCTGGCGCGCGGGGGTGCATTGGCAGGCGTTGTCGGGTCCGCAAAGGCGGTGTGGGGACTGAAACGCGCGACGCCTTCGACCTGCGAGTCGTAATTTTTGAGCAGCAGGGCCTCGTCCGGCATCATGTCGGGGACATAATACCAGCGATGGCGGGGACTATGGGCCACCGAATAGATGGCGGTTTCGAAAATCGCTCCGTCGGCGGTGGGCAGGCCGCGCTCGTCCGCCCTGCTGACGGTATGGCACGACATCAGGTCGTCCGCCGACAGGGACTGGACATCGCACAGCGCGAGCGGCCGATCCTGAAGCGGGCCGACGATGGGACGCCAGAGATTGACGATGGCGAAACGGTGGCCGCGATAGCGCGCGGCATCGTCGCCGAGCACCATTTCGAACGTATCCGCCCCCGTTTCGTGCGTCTCGTCGACATGGACGGTGCCCGCCGGAGCGGTGATGGAGCCCGGCATCCGCCTCTGGGCCTCCTCTCCGCGCAGGAAGGGATAGAAGACCCTGACCTCGCGAGCGCCGGTATGCCGCTTGACGAATTCCGCGACCTCCGGATTGAAAACCGCTTCGCGTTCCGCCGTGTCGTAGATATCGCCCACCGAGGTGCTGAACGGCACCAGTTCGAATCCTTGCACGTCCAGTTGCGGTGCCTCCCGCAGGCTTCGCATGCTGGTGATCGTCACGTCATGCGCTTCCAGCACCTCGTTCGAGGCGGGCATTCCTTCGGGCGGATCGACGAGATAATAATTGTGAAGGGGAGCAGACCGGCGCGCTATATAATTGACGCTGGCCGTCACCTGTTGCGTCAGGACCGTGTCGGTCGCCTCCATTGCTCTCTCCGTCGCCAGGTCGGCAGAATGCGCGGTCCCGCCCAAATGTATAGGAAAACAATATCATCGGAGCGCGGGCGATGCACCGCCCCGGAGTGATACTTCAGGAATGTTAGGCCTTTCCTGCGTTGCCGCTATCTCCCGGTTTGGACGAAGGATAGCATGCGGGCGTCACGCAGGCAGGGCCGGGCGATCAACACAGCCTCGTGAACGTCGGGAGAGGTGCCGTGGAAGAGTCAGATTTGCTTTCCGCTGTAGGCGAGAGGGAAATCGCATCGTTTCGGGATAAAGGCGCGGTAGTGATCCGCGACCTGATCTCGCCCGGCTGGATCGAGCGGCTGCGCGCTGTTTTCGACGAAGCCAAGGCCGGGGCGATGGACCTGTCCAACTATTACACCGATACGCCCGGCAAGGCGCCCGCGGGCTCCTCGCTGACGCGCGACGATGTATGGATGCACAATGCGGTCGTGCGGCGGTTCCTGTTCGAGTCACCGATCGCGCGGGCTGCCGCCCTCGTCATGAACTCGCGGAGCGCGCGCATCTACGAAGACCTTCTGATCTACAAGTCGGCGGGCTCCGAAGTATCGACCCCCTGGCATCAGGACGAGCCGCAATGGCCCTTGTCAGGGCAGCAGATGTCCAGCGTCTGGTTCGCGCTGGAGCCCGTGCGGCATGATGAGGGCGCGCTGCGTTTCGTCGAAGGGTCGCACAAGGGGCCGATGTACGTGCCCTATGTCCCGCAATCCCAACGGCATCGGCTCGAAGCGGATATGCCCTTCTTCACGGGTGGGAAATTGCCCGCCATAGACGCCGAGCCGGATCGTTTCAAAACGATGTGCTTCGACCTCGAACCCGGCGACGCCATCATCTTTCATCCCCGGACGATCCACGCGGCGCTGGGAACTGCGACGGATCGTCCGCGCAGAACCTTCAGTATCCGGTTCCTCGGCGATGACGTGCGCTGGGAGCCGAAGTCTTCGGTTTTTCTGAACTGGCTTTCGGAGATCGACCTGAAGAAAGGCGATCCCATCACCGGCGAGCGTTTTCCGGAAATCTGGTCGGCGGGGGACTGACGCGCGCTTCGGGACAGAAACTTCATCCTCGAAGCCCGACGCATCAGTTTTCACAAAGAGAGCGCAGGAACGCGCCGGCACTGTTCGATCGCGGCTTCCAAAGTCCGCGTTGCAGCGCCTCTGCCATGCGTAACGCCGTTTCTCGCAAAGCGGCCGGGTTTGTATCGGCCATGAAGGTCCGCACGGCCTCATCTTCGATGAAGGCCGCATAGACGGCATCAAAATGATGGTCCTTTACGGCGTGCGTCGATGCCGCGAAGGCGAAGAGATAATCGACCGACGCGGCAATCTCGAACGCGCCCTTGTAGCCATGGCGCATGATGCCGGCGATCCACTTGGGATTGGTGACGCGCGCCCTCACCACCCGGCCGATCTCGTCTTCGAGGCTGCGGATCACCGGCTTCTCGGGTCGGCTATGGTCGTTGTGATAGCTTTGCGGCTTGCGGCCTTTCAAATACTCGACTGCCGCCGCGATGCCGCCCTCGAACTGATAATAGTCGTCACTGTCGAGCAGGTCATGCTCGCGATTGTCCTGATTCTGGATGACCGCATCGACATCGGTCAGGCGCGCGGCGAACAGGTCGCGCTCCGCATCGCCCTCGACGCCCGCGCCATAGGCATAGCCGCCCCAGTCGAGATAGACGTCGGCGAGGTCGGCGCGGCTGTGCCAGAGCTTCTCGTCGATCATCGCCTGCAGGCCGGCGCCATAAGCGCCGGGTTTCGATCCGAACACGCGCGCGCCCGCCCGCCGTGCGGCGATGTCCGGCGCGGTGCCCAGCGCCATGATTGCCGCCGTCTCCGTGCGGTGGCGGGCGGCGGCGGGATTGTCCTCCTCCGCTTCGTCGAGCGCCATGACCGCCCGCGCCGCGCTGTCGATCAGGTCGATCTGGTCCGGGAAGGCGTCGCGGAAGAAGCCGGAGACGCGGAAGGTCACGTCGATCCGGGGGCGGCCAAGCTCCGCGATCTTCATCACCTCGAACCCGATGACGCGGCCCGATGTCCAGTCCCAGCGCGGGCGGACGCCCATCAAGGCGAGCGCCTGCGCGATGTCGTCGCCCCCCGTGCGCATGTTCGCCGTGCCCCAGGCGGAAAGCGCCACCGCTTTGGGATATTCACCCTCGCGCTGCAGATAATCCTCGGCGAGAAGCGCGGCGGACTTCCGGCCCAATTCCCAGGCGGTGGCGGTGGGAATGGCGCGCGTATCGACGGAGAAGAAATTGCGGCCGGTCGGCAGCACGTCGGGCCGCCCGCGCGTCGGCGCGCCGGAGGGGCCGGGCATCAGGAAGCGGCCGTCGAGTCCTGCGATCAGGGCGGCCCCCTCCGCCGGTCCGCAGGCATCGACACGCGCGGCGAGATCGCCCAGCACCGATGCCATCACCGCAGCGCTGGCCGGGCCGGGCGCCGGACCACCCTCGACCAGTTCGCAGGCCAGCAATTCCAGTCGCTCGACCGTGTCGCCATGGCTGCGCCACGGATCGTCCGACAATGCGGCCAGCCGCCGGGGCCGCGGCCCATCCCAGGCCGTGCCCATGTGGCAGTCCAGCGGATCGAACCCCAGATCGAGATCATCCGCAAGCGACCGCAGGAGGGAGGCCTGTCCTTTCTCACCGTAGCCGCGCGGCGTTCGTGCCAGCGCGACCAGCAGGTCGCGCCGCAACCGCCCCTCCGGCGAGCGGGTGAAGACATGCAGGCCATCGCGGATCTGCATCTCCTTCAGTTCGCACAGATAATTGTCGATGGCGGCCAGCGCGTCATCTCCGTCGCCTTCCGCTCCCGCGTCCTTGTCCAGCCCCTGCGACGCCGCGAGGTTCAGGATATCGCGCCGCAAATGGTCGAGACGGCGTGGATCCATCCCCGCGGCGAGATAATATTCGTCGACCAATGCTTCCAGTTGCTTGAGCGGGCCATAGCTCTCCGCCCGGGTGAGCGGCGGCGTGAGATGGTCGATTATGGCGGCTGAGATGCGGCGCTTGGCTTGCGTGCCTTCCCCCGGATCGTTGACGATGAAAGGGTAGAGCGTCGGCACCGGCCCGTTGCAGATTTCCGGAAAGCAGGCTTCGGATAGCGAGATGGCCTTGCCGGGCAGCCATTCGAGGTTGCCATGTTTGCCGACATGGATGACGGCCTGCACGCCGAATGCGCCCCTCAGCCAGATGTGGAAGGCGAGATAGGCATGGGGCGGCGGCAGCGCCGGATCATGATAGCTGGACCTGGGATCAATATGATAGCCGCGCGCCGGCTGCACCGCGATGGCGACATGGCCGAAGTTATGGACGGCAAGGCGGAAGGCGCCATCGCGAACGAAGGGATCGGCGTCCGGTCCACCCCAGCGGTCCAGCATTGCCGCACGCGCGGTTTCGGGGACCGCAGCGAAGGCGGCGTGATAGTCCGCCAGCGGGAGCGCGATTTCGCCCGGACGATCCAGCGATGCCGGATCGTTGGTAACGCCGCCGGTCATGATCCCCATGAGCGCGGCCCCGTCCTCCGGTGCGCCGTCCGTGGTGTAGCCTGCTTCCCGCAATATCCGCAGGATCGCCGCCGCGCTGGCCGGCGTGTCGAGGCCGACGCCATTGCCGATCCGGCCGTCGCGATTGGGATAGTTGGCGAGCACCAGCGCCACGCGCCGATCCCGCACCGGGGTTCGCCGCAATCGCGCCCAGTTGGCGGCGAGATCGGCGACGAAGGCGACACGGTCGGCCGCGACCTGCGGCACCACGATACCGCATTGGGTGCGCTCGTCGAAGCGTTCGGCGGCCTTGAAGGCGATTGCGCGGGTGAAGATGCGCCCGTCCACTTCGGGCAGCGCGACGTTCATGGCGAGATCGCGGGGGCCGAGGCCGCGCGCCGAACTTCGCCAGTCGGCTTCTTCCACGCCCGCAAATGCCGTCTGGAGAATGACGCAATCGGCCAGTTCCAACACACCGGCCACGCGCGGTTCATTCGACGAGGATGCGGCAAAGCTGGTCGCGTTGATGATGATGTCGGGCGAAATTTCGCGCATCACCCCCGCCAGCCAGTCGATGGCGAAGGGCTCGCGCAAGGCCCGGACATGGACCGCCGCCACATTGAACCCGCGCGCCTCCAATGCCGCCGTCACCGCATCGACCGCACCCAGCGTGCCCGCGACCATCAGCGCCCGGTAAAAGACGAACAGGGCAACGGGACGGCCCTGCACCCAGCGCGCGCGCAACTCGGCGATTCCCGGCCGGTCGATGCCGGGCAGGTAGAGACCCGCGTCGGCGATCGGCACCGGGTCGTCGGGCCTCCCCGCATCTTCGCCGATCAACCGCGTGGCGGTGCGCAGGAAAGACAGCGCATTGGCCCCGCCGCCCTGCCGCAAGAAGGCGCGGAGCCGTTCCAGCATCTCGGTCGGTAGCGTGGATGCCTGCTCCAGCGCGGGATCTGGCTCGCGCCCTTCGGCGATCGCGGCGAAGGCGATACCGCGCGCGCGGGCCTGCTGCGCGATCTCGTCGATGCCATAGGGCCAGTAGCTTTTGCCGCCCAGCAGGATGACGCACACGAAGCGCGCGTGGGCGATCACCTGCTCGACATAGAGATCGACCGAATAGGGATGGCGCAGTTGCAGCAGGTTGGCGAGGCGCACGGTCGGCGCGCCTTCCGGAAAAAGCGCCGCCGCCCCTGCGAAGCAGGCCAGTTCGCTGTCCGCCACGGTAAGGATCACGATGTCGCCCGGCGATTGGTCGAGGTCGATCGCCTCGTCCCCGCTGGCAACCGTCCCCGGCGTGGCGGAAAGGAGATGCATCAGCCGATCACATCACGGAGGACCGCCTCGATCGCTGGCCGGTCGAGGCCCTTCTGCCCGATCACGACGAGTTGGGTGCGAAGCGGCTCCTGCGCCTTCCACGGGCGGTCGTAGAAATGCTGGATACGCGGGCCGACCGCCTGGATGACGAGGCGGCTGGACTTGCCCGCGACCGCGACCATGCCCTTGATGCGCAGCACGTCATGAGCGGCGATGACCTCGCCCAACCCGGACACCAGCGCCGCGACATCCGCCACGGCATCGCCCTGCACCACGAAGCTGTCGAAATCGTCATGGTCGTGGTCGTCGTCCTCCGCGTCATGGTGCGAGGGACGCGCATCGAGATCATCCTCTGCCGCTGCGGTCAGGCCCAGCAGCGCGCCGATGTCGACCGCGCCATGATCCGCGCGTATGATCTTCACGCCGCCGCGCGTCTCGGCATCGACCTGCGCCTCCACCTTGGCGAGCGTCGCGGCGTCCACGAGATCGGTCTTGTTGAGCACCACCATGTCGGCGCAGGCGAGTTGGTCCTCGAACAATTCCTCCAGCGGACTGTCATGGTCCAGATTGGGGTCGGCGGCGCGCGCCGTCGCCAGTGCCGCCTCGTCATGCGCGAAGCGGCCCGCCGCGACGGCATCCGCGTCGATCAGCGCGATCACCCCGTCCACGGTCGCGCGAGTGCGGATGTCGGGCCACTGGAACGCCTTGACCAGCGGCTTGGGCAGCGCCAGTCCCGATGTTTCGATGATGATATGTTCGGGCGGACTGGGCCGGTCGAGCAGCTTTTGCATGGTCGGCAGGAAATCGTCCGCCACGGTGCAGCAGATACAGCCATTGGCCAGTTCGACGATATCATCCTCCGGGCAGGCTTCGTCGTTGCAGCCCTTCACCAGTTCTGCATCCACGCCGACATCGCCGAACTCGTTGATGATGAGCGCCAGGCGGCGGCCCTTCGCATTTTGGAGAAGGTGGCGGATGAGCGTGGTTTTGCCCGCGCCCAGAAAGCCGGTGATGACGGTGGTGGGGACTTTGCTCATGCGGTTTGTCCTTGGGGAGCGGAGAATGCGGGTGCCCTGGCGGCGCGGCGACGGCGGATGGCGATCGCCCGCGCTCGCCGGTGGACGAGGTGCCGCCAGCCGATGACGATGCCGGAGAGCGACATGACGATGCCGAACCCCGACAGGAGCCACATCAGCGGATCGCGCAACGCGCGATGGGCGAGCAGGAACGGCAGGTCGAAATCATGGAGCGCATCGAACAGCCAGCGATAGGTTCGCCCGCTGCTGTTCTGCTGGCCGAGGAGCGCGCCGGTCTTCGGATCGATCGTCGCCCATGTCTGCGCCGGATCGGCGAAGATCACGCGGAGTGCGGGCAGAGGGCGATCATGCCACTGCGAATACCAATAGAGATCGGGTTCGGTGAGCCAGATGGTCTGACGGATCGGCGTACCGGGCAGCAGCCGCCGCGCATTCTCCAGCAGTTGCTGGCGTGCGAAGGTCAGTGGCTCGCCGGTCGGGCTGACGATGCGGGTCGCTTTTTCGGTGGTGCCCGACAGCGTCACCACGGGCTTTCCGCCGATCCAGGACAGGCGGGCTTCACGCGCGCCCCTGGCTCGCCGCGCCAGTGCCGGGAGGTCGAGCGCGGGGAAGTCCGCACCCTCATGCGCTGCATACAGCGCCGGACCTCCCGAGGGGCCGCCTCGTGCGAACCAGTCGAACGGATTCACCGACAGCCAGCCGCTGAACATCCAGGTGATGGCGAACAGCCCACCGATCAGGCCGGCGACATGATGCCATTTCATCCAGCCATGATAGGGGCTGACCGATCCGCTCTTGTAGCGCCGCCTGAGACGAAGGCGCAGGATGCCGATCCACAGACCCGTGATGCCGCCGATGATCGCCGGGCCGGACGTCCATAGCACCACCTGCCGCCAGAACGGCCCGTCGCGGCGAATGACGGTGAGGTAGAGCCAGTGCGGCACCGCCCCGGCCCAGTTCCACGCGCGCTCGCGAAAGGTTGTGTTCTGCACGACCTCGCCCGTGGTGGAAGCGACATAAAGCTCCGTCCCCGCCGCGTCGGCGAGCGATATCTTCCAGAGGGGACGCGCCCATTTGAAGCCCTGAGGGACCGTCCATTGATCGTCGTTTATCCGCACGACGCGGGCGACGGCCGTTCCGCCCGCAAAGCGGCGGGCGGCCGCAACCGCCGAAGCCGCGTCGGGCCCCGAGAGCAAGTGGCCGTCGATGGCCGATACGGCGGCCCGCTCCGTGCCCGCCCTGATCCGCCAGGCCGGCTCACCCGCCGCCATGTCGAGGCGGATTTCGTCGGGGAAGGATTGTTGCTTCGTGATTTTCAGTGCCTGCGCAGGCCCCACCGCGACCCGCCCCCAGTCGATCGGCGCAGCGACCGCCAATCGCTCCGCCGCCGTCAGCGCCGGATAGGGCACATACATCATGACGATGCCCGACACGAACCAGAGCAGGAAGAACAGGCAGGCGAGGATGCCGAGCCAGCGGTGACACCAGTAGAGCCACCGCTTGCCGATCTTGACGAGAGCGGGCCGGGCCATCGCCTTACATGCTCACGTCGAGGCGCAGGTCGAAACGCCTTGGCGCGCCGAGCAGCCACTGCGCGCTATTGCTGCCGATCGGATAGATTTTATCGAACAGGTTGCTGACCCGGCCGTCCAGAGACAGGCGATCGCTGATCATCCAGCGCAGGCCGATATCGACCACTTCATAACCGGGCACCCGGATCGTGTTGGCGTTGTCGGACCATCGGCTATCCACGAACCGGGCCGAGACGCGCGCCTGGAGCGGCTCGACGAAGCGCCAGTTGGCGGAGATGTTGGCCGTCTTCTGCGGCACGCCCGGCGGGGTGTTGCCCGCGCGGCTGACGACGGTGGTGCCCACGATTTCCCCAAACTCCCTGAAGCGCGCCTTGAGGATGGTGCCGTTCGCCTCGATGCCGAAGGCGTCGCTCAGCTGAACCGCCACCGTCGCCTCGATCCCCTGCGACGTGCGCTTGCCGACCTGCTGGGTGATGAGCCTGTTATTGGGGTCGGTGGTGAGCAGGCGGCGCTTCTCTATGTCGAACAGCGCGATCGACGCGGAGCCGCGCCCGCCGAGGAAGCGCTGCTTGACGCCGATCTCGAACTGGCGGGCGGGGGACAGGCCGAAATCCTTCTGCGCGGTCGATGTGGTGATGAGCGCGCTGATCGGATCGGTGCCGACGGTGACCGATCCATAAAGCGCGGTGTCGGGCAACGGGTTCACCACCATGCCGACGCGGCCGGAAGTGCTGTGATAATGATTGGTGAAGCCATTGGCCGGGATGCGCTGATCGATGCGCTTCAGCTCGTACCAGTCCTGCCGGAAGCCGCCGACCAATGACAGCCAATCGCTGAACTTGATCTGGTCCTCGGCGAAGACCGAATATTGGGTGGTGAGGGTGCGGAAACCGGGCGTCGTTGCCTGCGGCGTCAGTAAGCTACCCGGATTGAAGTTGAACGGATCGATCAGAGACGATCCGCCATAGGGCGAGTTGTTGATGTGGCGGAACTTGATGCGGTTGACGTCGAAACCGACGAGCAAGCTGTTCTGCAACGCGCCACCCAACGGCGTCTTCAAGGTGATATCCCCCCGGTCGCCATATTGCTCCTGCCGGTGGATGATGTTGAGATAATCGCTGCGCGTCACCCGCCCGGTCGCGGGGGCGAAGCGATAATTCTCGCTATTGAGATAGTCGCGGTCGGACAGCAGATAATAGGCGACGTTGCGCAGCGTCACGGCATCCGACACGCGCCATTCGCTGTTGAGCCGTGTCCAGCTGTCCCGGAAATGATCCTGGCTGTCGGCGATGTTGAAGTTGATGAAGCGAAAGCGTTCGTCGAGCTGGCCATTGTTCAGCGGCGCGCCGAAATAGGGCAGGATATGCACGTCGCCATAGTCCGACGCCAATGTGAAACTGAGGCTGGGCGTGGCGTCGAAGCGCAGCGCCCCCGAGATGGCGAGATTGCGGTTGCCGCTGTTGCGGTCGAGCCAGCCGTCCGAACGGGTGCTGCTCGCCGCGATGCGGTAGGACAAGCCGCCGCCGATCGGGCCGCCGGCATCCGCCGCCAGTTGCACGCTGTTGTCGGACCCATAGCCGAGACGGGCCTGATAGACGGCCTTGTCCGGCGTCGGCTTCTTCATGATGACATTGATCGCGCCGCCGATCGCGCCCTCGCCGGAAATGACCGAACTGGGGCCGCGCAGCACGTCGATGCGCTCCACCGTCCACGGATCGACCGGAAAGGTGAGCGTGCCCGACGCAACGAACAGGCGGGCGCCATCCACCAGCAACTGGACCGAGCCTTGACCCGAGAAGCCGCGCGAGGCGAGCGCGGTGTTGCCGTTGCCCGGCGAACCCTGGAAGGTGATGCCGGTCGCGCGGCTCACCGCCTCCTGGATCGAGATGTCGCCGCGCGCGCGGATCGAGTCGCCGTCCAGCACCTCGATGCTCGCGGGCGTGTCGAAGATGGAAAGGCCGAGACGGCTGCCGCTGCTCTGGATGTCCAGATTGGTGTCGGCGCGCAGGCCCTTGACCAGTATCGCCTCGCCCGCCGCGTCGGCGGCGTCCGCCGCAAGTGCGGAATGGCTTGCGATGAGGCACAATGATGCAGCCAGCGCCGCAGGCGAAAGCATATGAAAACGCATGAATATTCCCCCGTCCAGGCGCCATACGACTGAAGGCGGGGCGTACCGTTCGCGAACGGTCGGCGCACGGGGGCGACCGGGCGCCATGATGGGCGACCGACCCCGCGTCAGCCGTGCGGCCCCAGCCGCTCGTTCGTCGCTCAGACGGAAAAACACCGTGCCACAGCCATCCCCTGGACCAAGGCAAGAGCGACCAGACGCCGGCAGGTCTCCTGGCTCGCGGGTCATCGCTCGATGTACGGCCTTCCCAGGTCTCGCACGTCTCCGCGTTCGTCCCAGTGGCTGGCGGTAGGAGCCTGGCTCCGCCGCCCGTGTACACCTCGCTCACCGCTTACAGTTGCAGGGACAGCCGCGGAATGAGGTGGCTTTCACCACCCGCACCGCGTTCCCATTTTAAGCCCCTTTCGGAGCACCGGCGCGATCATTGTTCTGGGCGGTTCTGCCGCCCTCGAACGCATCGCCAATACAGCGCTCGATACGGAGCCGCAAGTGTTCAGTCGAACGGCCCGATGGCCTGCAAGCGCCAGAAACGGTTAAAGGACAAGAGAACGCGCGAAAGAGGAGCGATGTCGATGCGCAATGTCGCGGGCAGAGTGAGATCGAGTGTATGCGCGAGCGCGGCGCGGATCATGGTCGCGTGCGTGATCGCGCACACCGGCTTGCCGGCGGTTGCAATCCCGTCCAGCCAGACGCCGACACGGTGCCGCGCGGCCGCCAGCGACTCACCTCCGGGCGCGCCAGAAGACGGATCGGCCAACCATATCGCGAGCGCCTCTGGCGCGATCTCGGAGAAGGCGCGACCGGACCATAGTCCGTGATCGACATCCATCAGCGCTTTCTCCTCGTGGACCGAAAGGCCCATCGCGGAGGCCGTTTCCAACGCCGCCCGCGATGGGCTGGCCATGACGGTGACGCGAAAACGTTCGGGCAAAGGACAGCCCGCTGCCGCTCGTCGGCCGGCCTCGTCCAGCGGTTCGTCTGGCGCTGGAAAGCCGCCCGTCCGGGCGCTGCTTGTACTGGCCGCACATAGCAGAATCAGCGAAGTGCTCAGGCGATCCTCCATGCGGGGCATTGACGGCGCCTCTCGGTGGGTCCTAAGTCGCGAGAGCGTCCGGGGTGAAGAAGCCGGTGAGAACCCGGCACGGTCGCGCCACTGTTATCGACGGGCTTCGTCCACGTCGAGAGTCAGACCTTCCCCCGACATTGTTTCAATCCGCCGGGGACGCGCTATCCCCTAAAGGAGTCTGTCATGGCAATCGCTGCCGCGCTTTTCGACGATGCGTTCGTTCCTGTTCGTGGGGACTCATCCATCCCGCTTGACGAAATTTTGCCCTGGGCCGTGCTGGGTACGCTTATGGCGATGATTTTCCTGTATTTCGTCAGCACGGAACAGGGCGCATACGCGCTGTTCGACGGTATGTATGTTCATGAGTTCGTCCATGACGGACGGCATCTCCTCGGCTTTCCCTGCCACTGATCTTAAATCATGGCAAAGAACCTGTTGTGGCGCGGGATGCTGGCCGGCGTTCTGGCCGCTCTGCTTGCTACGCTGTTCGCGCGCGTCGTCGCCGAGCCGCAGATCGATCTCGCCATCGCCGTCGAGGCAGCGCATGGCGCCCACCCGATGATGCCGGGCATGGCGGAGCAGGGAGAACTTGTCAGTCGCGCCACGCAAAAGGGGGTGGGTCTGCTCACCGCGATGACGCTCTATGGCGCGGCAGTGGGCGGCATCTTCTCTCTGGTGTTTGCTTATGGCTATGGTCGCATGGCGCGGATCGGGCCGCGCAGCTTCGCGCTCCTGCTCGCGATGCTTGCCTTTGTGCTGATAGTTCTCATCCCCAGCATCAAATATCCGCAAAACCCGCCCGCGGTGGGAAAGCATGAGACGGTAGGGCTGCGCACAGCCGCCTATTTTGCGATGATCGCGCTGTCGCTGGGCGCGGCAGTGATCGCGAACAAATGGCGGTGCGCGCTTGCTGCTCGCCTCCCGGGTTTAGACGCAAGCTTGATCGGCATTGCGGCCTTCCTGCTGCTCGTATTTCTGGGTCAGTTCTTTTTGCCGCGCGTGGACGAGGTGCCCGCGGACTTCCCGGCACCATTGCTGTGGAACTTCCGCGTGGCATCACTGGGCACGCAGCTTGTGCTGTGGACGACGTTGGGCCTGCTGTTCGGTCGTTCGAGCGAGGCTCTTTTTCTACGCGGACACTTCGGCAGTGGTTGAGCTATTTGGTGCCGGCTACAGGAGACGTTTTTGGGCGCTCCTGATTAACTAGAATGTCGCAGAATACCGTGCTATTTGAGTCACGCCCTTTCTTTCTGTGTACCCCCTTCTTGTACCCTCTGCAAGCTCGTGAGACTATGTGGGTCGCGGTGATGTCGGGTCGCCGCAAGGTTACTCAAGGGACACAGTGAATGCAGAAGACTGAAGAGTGGGTGGGAATTTCGGACGGGGAT
>Ga0068853_100000271_pt1 | contig 36616 bp, 35 predicted proteins | sample KBSCornC32_FD_65655 | JGI IMG/M metagenome (GOLD analysis project Ga0068853, IMG submission 65655) | Corn rhizosphere microbial communities from Kellogg Biological Station, Michigan, USA - KBS Corn C3-2 | ecosystem: Host-associated > Plants > Roots > Rhizosphere > Soil ... | reverse complement strand
TCCAAGAGACCAGAAATGACCCACCAGGACTACCTGGCGCGCGCCGAGCTCTATCTCGGCAGCGACCGCCAGAGCGCCACAGCCCACGGTCCCGCGCATGTTTACCACTGCCGCCAAGGCGCTGCGCTTCGCCATCGAGGAAGCAGCACCGGTGAGCCTGCGCGGTGCGCGGCTCGACATCGGCCGTCGCAGCTTTACTCACCACGCCATGCTGTCGCTCTATCGCAGCGCCGACTATCCGCTCCCCCGAAAGAACGCCGTTTCAACCCACAGGTAAGATCATGAGCATCAATTACAGGAGCCCGGCCGAGCTCTTCCCGTCGCGCCGCTACGCCAAATCGCTGGCGCGCTACCGCCGCTTCGACACTGCGGCGGAAGCCGTGCGCTACGTGGTCGAGGACATGCCCGAAAGCTGGCTCGTCGGCACCACCCTCGACGTCGACGGCACGCGCTTCGAGGGCAAGGCGATCCGCGCGCTGTATGAGGGCGAGGCATTTCCGCTGCAGCGGGCGAAGGTCGACGCTTAACCTTTCCCCAGGCCGCGAATACGCGCCTCGCGGAAACTGATCAATCGCTGCTGCGCCTCGTCCCACAATACGAGGCGCACGCCGCGCAGGCTATCGAGGATCGAGATCCGCCCGATAGCCGCGAGCTCGGGGAAATCCTTGAGCACTTGCGGCAGTCGGTAGTAGGGCACACGGCTTGAGAGGTGATGGACGTGGTGGATCCCGATATTGGCGGTCAACCAATGGAGGGGCCTTGGCAAATTGTAAAACGATGAGCCCCGGAGCGCCGCATTCTCGAACTCCCACTCGGATTTGACCGACCAGTGCGTGTGCTCGAACTGGTGCTGCACGTAAAATAGCCACACCCCCGCGGTGCTCGCCATCAGCACGATCGGCGCCTGCACGAGGAGGAAGGGCACGAGCCCAAGCAGCCAGACCAGCGCTACGACGATGGCGCCGATGGCGACGTTCGTGCCCATGGTCGAGACCCACGGCACCGTGCCGCCGCGCATGGCGCCGACCGGCAGGCGCTGCTGCAGCACGAAGAGATAAAGCGGTCCGAGCCCGAACATCACGATGGGATGGCGATAGAGCCGATAGCCGAGCCGGCCCCAGCGTCCGAGCGCACGATATTCGGCAAGCGTGAGGGTGCGTACATCGCCGATGCCGCGCGCATTGAGATTGCCGCTTGTCGCGTGATGGATGGCGTGAGTGCGCCGCCAGCAGTCATAAGGCGTGAGGGTGAGCACCCCGAGCACTCGGCCGACCCAGTCATCGAGAGCCCGGCGCCCGAAAAAAGCGCCATGGCCGCAATCGTGCTGGACCATGAACAGCCGCAGGAGGAACGCCGCCGCTGGGACGGTGAGCAGCACGCCCCAATAGATCCCGTTGGCCACCAGCAGCCAGCACGCAACCCACGAGGCGGCAAAAGGTACGGCGGTGACCAGGAGCTCGAACACCCCGCGCCAGTTGCTAGGCCGGCGATAAGGCATGAGCCGCTTGAGCCAGACGGCCTCGCTCCGGCGGTGAGTTTCGGCAGACATATCGGAGGGCATATGGCTATGTGGAGGAGAAAACGGGCGGCGGCAAGGCGAGCGAGGTCGATTCATGCCGCGCTGCGTGCGGTCCGAAAATCGTCGAAAAGAATATGTTAGGGTTTGGGCGACTGTGCGCCTATATACGAGTGTGGCTCGCGCATCTGCGCTCCCCACCGTTCTTCTCCGTCTCAGACTGCCCCGGAGGGATCAACTTGCTCCATCTGCGGAGCAATGGGCGGCCTCCGAAAGACCAAAATGAAAAGCGACGGCCATAAGGCTATGCGCAATAGCTTCGCGCATCACCGCGCCATTCTTCTCTTCGCTCGACCCGACGTCGAAACGGTTGAACCCCGCAAGGCCGCCAGACCCTATCTGTTCGGGCAGCGCCCGACGCTCGCCCGGAACTGGAAGGTTGCGGACGGCATCCACGGCTTTACGTCGTCAACGTCAACTGCGGCCTTCGCGTAATGTCGCTGTGGCATGCCGATATCGATCGGTCGTCACTGGTCGCTGGTACTAGTCTGACGGTGTTCAGTCCGCATCAGGCGGTTAGGGTTATCGCCGCCGACCAAGTCTCGATCGAGACACCGACAGGTGGTCGGATCGGCGCGCAAGTGGTTGATCGATCGGCTGGCAATTTAACGCTGGTTCTGTCCGATGGTCAGGTCGCCCGACTTTCGATGCTGACCGACGACAGCATCCTGGACCTTTGGCAGCCGGGCGAGATGTTTTCGCAGCAGCGATGGATAGTGAATTAGCCGGCCCCGCCGACGAGAGGACCAGAGGAACTTTGATGGCACACTCCCACTATGTGATGGATTTGTATTTCTTGGCGGCAGGAAATTCCGACAAGCTTCGTCGAGAGGTTCTCAGACTGGACGCCAAGGGCGACGATGACGCCATGTCCGAGGGGCAGCGCATCAACGGGTGGCGGAACGCCCATCATTTCGACCTTCGCGCCATTCAAACATCGGGCAAGGCCGCCAGCAGGCTCGTCTATAGCTCCGCTTTGCCGGCGCCGATACTCGAGAATGTTGCAATCCCCTTGCCTGGTCCCACTTCCGACATTGCGCCCCAAGTTGAAAACGCAGGAGAGACTTGAGATGGTCGCAACTGGGAAGATCTATCGGTTCAACAAGCCCGAGCCGACTCCAGCACGACTGGAATCACGAGGACACCTCGCGAACTTTCCGCGCTTTCTGAGGGAGTGGAACCGCCCCGGCGGACGCCCTCCCTACGTGCCGCAATCGACGACCGGTCACGTCCCGAAGTGAACGCTCGCCTACGGCGCGCCAGAGTCAACCTCATCGTACAGGTCACGGTAATGCTCATTCTGTTGTCGGGCGCGTGCGCTCTCTTGTGGCCGCGTTAGCTCCCTCTTGATGCATCTGCGAGGACGGCGGCCTCAAGGTCCTTCGGGTCGACGGGCCAGGCCTCAGTAGTCGCGCCTGAGACCAGCACGATTGTGGTCGCTATCCGCCGGAAGGCGGCGAAGCTCAACTCAAGTGACTCTTCGTCAGTTCTTACGACATGAGTGCCCGCCGGATAAGTCCGATCGAGCCCGGGGCAAGGTCAACGGGGCCATGAAGGTTACGGAGGAGTGTCGCGTACGAACCATGTGGTTCTCAATCTAGAGTGCTGCTTCACACAGTCGCTCTGAAATTGGGCCCGAGCGAGACCAAAACATTGTTTTCCACTGCCCCCTCCGATTTCTGCACCAGTGGCCGGATCTTACAGCGTGTACAACAACGTGGCGACGGGTTGAACCTCTTTCGCCGACAATCTAGGTGGGCCCGTAGCCCACATCAATAAAACGTCGAGCGCGATGCGCAGGTCAGGGTCACCAATACCCGCCGGTTAGATCGTCGTTCTGACGAGGGAGTGAGAAATGGCTACTCGCGCGAAGCTGTTCCTCACTCCCCACTCGAACCAAAACATGGGAGATATCCCGTGACGCCTGCACGCCTTGGAGACTGCCTTGCGATTGTGCGCTGGACGCCGGGTGTTCTCGCCGAGGCAATCGACGTGCCTTCAGTGGCGGTCGCCGCTTGGCTGGCCGGTACGGAGGTCGTGCCGGCCAAGGTTGGAGCCTGGATCGAAGCCCTCTGCTTCGTTCACGAAGCCGCGGAAGCCACTAAACCGGCGACAGCGGGCGAGGGATTCGACAGGAGACGCCAAGAGTTCATCCCCGTCTACGCTTATAACCTGCTCCGCAACCTTCACCAGTCGCCGGTGCTGCTCAAATCCCTCTTCGGCAGCGATGACGAAGGCGCCGTCTTCTTCCTGGTGTCACGAGGGTTAGCCATCCGAGAGAGCGAGCAATTGACGATCACCGAGGAGGGTCGATCGGTCGGCGCAATGTATATCTAGGCCTGCGTCGTCCCTGAGCCGACGGCGTGCAGGAAGCAGGAGTGGGTTAGCCCGTTTGTCTCGAACCGATTAGCTTAGAGACTACCTCTACGGCCCCGCTCCGTTCATTGAGCTTCCGGGTCGCCGTCGATGTACCGCGCGTCGATCGTGGTCCGTGGTACCAGCCGCCTGTGGTATTCACTTAAAGACAGTGTGACCTTTCAGCGCCGGCCGGCGTGGTTGAGGGCTGGATTGCCGCCGTGGATCTCAACCCCTCAAACTAGCTGACGGCTGCCCGCAAGCTCGGCGTAGCCGGGATTTTTACGCAGTGATTCCGCGACCTGGCTGCGCCCCTCTGGGTGCAGCTCCGCCGTCTTTTTCGAGCAGGTTCAGTTGGAAGTCTCCGATGTTAGGATCGCCGGAAGCCGCCGGCGCGGATCAGTGGATGACGGGCAGCCCGCGTGCTAAGGGTCGGGCATGGATCCTTCGACGGTCTCGTCCGACCTCTCATCGGCTGCACACGCAGCTCACGCAGGACATGTCGACCCGTATTATGCGGTCATCGTCATTGCGTTCCTCGGCACGATATTTGTCTCGCGGTACGCACTGGCGCGACGAGAAGCGAGAAAATGGGTTGCCAAGAACTGGCACACGCCTGGCCAGAGCGTTTCCCCCGAGGATGTCGCGGACGAATAGACAAGCGCGCCGAGTGGTGGTCGGCCCCCTCACGCCTCGCTCGTGCTGAGTTCTCCGGGTCCGCCCTTCGGGTCGTCGTCCTCATTGCTCGCTTGCTCTGTCTTCCGTTACGGCACCATAGTCGCGGGCGTGATGAATGCGGTACTCGGAGGTGATCAAACATCGGGCGCACCGCGGCAAATCTTCGCGTCTATTGCAGCTCCTGCCTACCGCATCAGACTAGGAGAGGGCGCTTAAATGTCTGCTTTGGGCCAGAAGCGGACTAAGGTGTTACCCCGGTGTTACCCCGATAACGACGACTCCCGTTCGAACAGGCGCTGGGCGGAAATATGATCACAATTTCAATTAGTTGGCTGGCGCACCCGACACGATTCGAACGTGCGACCTCTGCCTTCGGAGGGCAGCGCTCTATCCAGCTGAGCTACGGGTGCCTAGGGTCACGAATACGCGACCCCAGGGGTCTCTGGCAAGACAGCCGTCAGGCGGCCTCTTCGGGCAGCGGCTCAGCCCAGATACGGTTGAGCTCTTCGAGGAACAGGTCGGCCATCTCTCCTGCGTCGGCCCCATCGCCTTCGACCGACTCAGCAGTCGCCATCACCGCGGCGATTCCCTCGGCCAGACTATCCTCAAGTTCCTGAGCCTGCTTGGCTTTCCGTTTCATCACGCATTACTCCTGCTGCGGCCCCGGTGAAACGCTAGGCGGCAGGTGCGGCTCCGGATTGGTGATATCTGGGAGAGATTGTGGCTCGCTCAGACGCTGTCCAACTCAGAAAGGGGCCGGGGAGACCAGGTACATTGTGCGCCCATCGTCAGGATGCGCGAACCGCAGCATTTCGGCGTGGAGCTGCAGCCGGTCGGCGGCCATCAGCGCTTCCCCCTCGGCATAGAAGCTGTCGCCCAGGATGGGATGGCCGATGGCGAGCATGTGCACGCGCAATTGATGCGTGCGTCCCGTCAGCGGCATGAGCTTCAGGCGAGTCGCTTGCGGCTCGCGCGCCAGTACCTCCCACCGCGTCTGCGCGGCGCGGCCGCTCTCGTAGTCCACGCGCTGCCGCGGCTTGTTCTCCCAGTCCGTTGCGAGCGGCAGATCGACGAGGCCGCTTTCCCCCTCGATCGCTCCCCAGACGCGGGCAACATAATATTTCTCGACCTGCCGGTGTTCGAACTGCGAGCCCAGACGCGCCAGTGCCGGCTTGTCGAAGGCCAGAAGGATGAGACCTGACGTGTCCTTGTCCAGCCGATGCACAACCTTGGTCGCCGCGCGATCGGGATATCGCGCTTGGACCCGCGCCTCGAGGCAGTCGCTCAGCGAGGGATCTTTGCCCGGAACCGTCAGCAATCCATTCGGCTTGTTGCAGACGATGAGCCTGTCGTCTTCGTAGACGATGTCGAGCCCCGGCGGCGGGCGATAGTCGAAGGTGGCGGGCAACGCGGGCATTGGCGGCCTATAGCAGATTTTGCACCGGAGGCAGCCCTCAGGCTCTTCTCACCGCTGGGACGCGGGCTTTAGATGATGCAAGGGGGCGCCTCCATCCGGATGACGCTCGCAGCAAGCATTTGGAGGACACGATGGCCGCAAGGCAGCGCCTGGGCGTAGGTGTGATCGGGGCCGGCAACATCTCGAGCCAGTACCTTAAGGCAATGCGCGATTTTCCCGTGCTGGACATAAGGGGCCTCGCCGACATGAAGCCCGAAGTCGCCGCAAAGCGTGGCGAAGAGTTCGGGGTCAAGGCGCGTTCGGTCGACGACCTGCTGGCCGACCCGGCGATCGATATCATCGTCAATCTGACCATACCGCGCGCGCATGTCGACGTCGGGCTCAAGACCATCGCGGCCGGCAAGCACGTCTATGGTGAAAAGCCGCTGGGGGTGACCTATGCCGAGGGCAAGAAGCTGGTCGCCGCAGCAAAGCGTGCCGGACTGCGCGTCGGCTCGGCGCCGGACACCTTTCTCGGCGGCAGTCACCAGCAGGCGCGCGCCGTGATCGACAGCGGGCGCTTGGGCAGCGTCGTCGGTGGAACGGTGTTCTTTGCTTGTCCCGGACACGAGTATTGGCACCCGGACCCGGCATTCTACTACGATGTCGGCGGCGGACCCGTCCTCGACATGGGGCCCTACTACATCACCCAGCTCGTCAATCTGCTCGGCCCAGTCAAGGCCGTGCAGGCCATGAGCCTCACGCCCCACAGGAAGCGCCCGATCCGCTCCGAGCCCAAGAAGGGCCAGATGATGCCGGTGCGGGTTTCGACCCATGTCACGGGGACGCTGCAGTTTGCCTCCGGCGCGCTGATCCAGGTGACGCTCAGCTTCGACGTTCCCAAGCACAGCCATTTGCCATACGAGATCTATGGCACCGAGGCCTCGATGCTGGTTCCCGATCCCAATATGTTCGGCGGCCTCGTCAAGGTTGCCCCGCCGCGCGCCGAGCAATGGGAGGATGTTCCGGTGACTATCCCCTATGCCGACGCCAACTATCGATCTCTGGGGGTGGCCGACATGGCCTACGGCATTCTCAACGACAGGCCCCACCGCTGCTCGGGTGACCTTGCTTTGCACGTGCTCGAGGTGATGGGAGCCTTTGAGACGGCGAGCGCCTCGGGAGAAATCGTCAAGATCAAGTCGAAAGCGGAGCGTCCCGAGCCGATCTCAGTGTCGCTCCGGCGCGGCAAGATCGCCTGATTTCCGGAACTTTGCCGCGGTGGCAGCCGTTGGATCGTCGTTCGGATACAATGAGGAGGCCGAAAATGGCCGATCATGAAACGATTATCGATACTGGCGGCGACGGCTCGGGGCCGGCGCTGGGGATCATCTTGGCTGTTATCATCGTCCTGCTGCTGATTGGCGGCGGATTTCTCGCCTTCAGCCACAATGGCTCGTCGAGCTCGGTGACGCTGAACGTGCCCAAAGTCACGGTCACGACGCCGAAATCCTGACCCACAAAAGCCCGTCAGGGACGCGGTCGCTTCGCGGCGCGCCTCGGACCACCGGTGCTGCCGCGCGTGCGGATGAAAAAGCCCAGGTCGACGGATCTTTCGACCGGACGCTTTCCGCTGCCTCGAATAATCTCGACGATCGCCCCTGCCGCCCAGGCCGCAATCTTTGGTCGCTCGGTGGAGACCGTGGTCAGCGGTGGCACCGTGCTGCCGGAAAAGTCGAGATCGTTGAAGCCCACAATCGCCAACTCGTCAGGAACATTGATCCCGCGCCGCTGCGATTCGAACAGGGCGCCCAGCGCGAGATCATCATTGCACGCAAATATCGCCGTGACGCCGGCATCATGTGCAAGGATTTCCGAGAACAGTTCCGCCCCGCGCTGCACGGACGTGGTGTTTGGGGACTTGGCTATGAGCCCGGCAGTCGTGAGGCCCAGCTCCGTCATCGCCTCGATGTAGCCCTCTAGGCGACGCTCTGATCGCGGGTCTGTCGACACCGTCAAATGGCCGATGCGGCGATGGCCCAACTCGTGCAGGAACCGCACGGCGGCAGCGGCTGCGCTGCGATGATCAAACCCGACATTGAGGTCGATCGGGTCATCGGTCATGTCCATGGCCTGGACCACCGGAATGCCTGCCCCGGCGAGCATTTGGCGGACGCGCGGCGACTGGTCGACGCCGATTACGATCATCGCCTCGGGGTGATAGCCCAGCATGATCTCGATCGCCTTTTCCTCCTCGGCGCCGGAGTAGCGGGTATTGGACACCAGCACCTGGATGCCGCTCTGCTCGAACACGTCCTGCACACGCGCGAGGAAATCGTCGAACACGCCATTAGTGAGCGAGGGCACGATCACGCCGACGATATTGGTGCGGGTCGAGGCCAGGGCGCTCGCCAGGTGATTAGGGATATAGTGGAGGGACGAGACGGCCTCACCGACCCGCTTGCGCAGGGCAGGAGAGACCATGTCTGGATGCCGAATGGCGCGTGATACGGTCACCGGGCTCACGCCCGCCTGCTGCGCGACATCCCAAAGGGTCGCCCGCACCTTGTTGTTCACACCATTGCCCCGCTGATCACCCGGTTTCTTCATAGCCGAACATCCGTTATCCGCAATGCGACAGACCCCCGCGCGTCCGCCGAAGGTATTAGATAGCGCTTTCATTTTCGTTTGACAGCGTTTTCAATTCTAGCCTAGCGTCGCTGTGGGAGAGGGGAGCCCAATCGTCCAGCCGGACCACCCAGCGATTTTCATCGCGGGTGGTCCTGTGTGCACAGGCGATGGCCCGAGTTCTCCACACCAAGGGAGGTTTAACGTGAAGACCAGCCTACTAAATCTCGCGACGGGAGCCGCGGTCGGCGTGCTTATGGCGTTCGCTGTCGCCCCGGCTTTTGCCGCCGGCCCGCAGGTCGTGGCCGGCCCGTCGGCAGATCCGGACTGCTTCAAGCCCGCGGCGGCCGACACCAAGTTCTTTCAGTGGCCAGCCAAGCCGGGCCCATATCGCATCGCACTTGCCAACGGCTTCATCGCCAACGATTGGCGAGTGCAGATGATCAAGACCGCGAAGGCCTACGTCTCCCAGTCCTCGGTTGCCCCCGATGTCAAGGAATTCAAGGCTGTCTCGGTCGGCCTGGACGTCGCAGCCCAAATCGCTTCGGTGAACAATTTCATCGACCAAGGCTACGATGCCGTCATCGTGGACGCCGTCAACCCCGCAGCGTTTGGCGCCGTAGTCAAGAAGGCCAACGACGCGGGCGTCGTGTTGATCTCGTTCGACAACGTCATCGAAGATCCTAATCAGATTATCGTCAATGTCGACCAACCCTCGCTGGGCGTTGCGGCCGGTAAGTTCCTGGCCAGCCAAGTCGCGGCAACGAGCGGCAAGATGCTCGAGGTCCGTGGCCCCGCCGGCAACTCGGTGGACCGCGATCGCGACGCCGGCTTCAAGCAGGCCCTCGAAGCTTCTGGCAAGAAGTTCGACGTCGTCGAAGTCGTCGGAAACTGGGCGGCCCCGGACGCGCAGAAGGCCACGGCCGACGCGATTGCGGTCAACGGCAAGTTCGATGGCATCTATGTACAGGGCGGCTCGCAGGGTGCGGCCCAGGCGATGATCGACTCGGGCAAGGGCATCGTCCCGATCTCAGGCGAGACCGAGAACGCATTCGGCAAGATGTGCGCGAAGTACGCCGATCAGGGCATGCATTGCTCTTCTGGCGGCACTGGTCCTGGACAGGTCGCCGTCGCAATCAAGGTGGCGATTGCGGCTCTCAAGGGAGGCCAGATTCCGCAGAACGTCGCGCTGCCAACGTCGATCGCATATTATCCTAACATCAAGGCGGGTAGCGACTACTTCCCCGATCTGCCGGATACCTTCTTCGTGGGCAACAACTTCGATGCCTGCAAGATCGGCTTCACCGCGCAGGAAATTATGGCCCAGACTGGCGACAACAACTAATCTATACGCGTAATCGGACGCCACGGGTGTATGATCCGTGGCGTCTTTCTGTCCGGGGGGAGTGATGGACAGCATCGGCACGCCTCTGCTTCGAATGCAGGGAATCAACAAGCACTACGGTGGTGTCCGGGCGCTTGAAGATGTCCGCTTCGAATGCCGCGAGTCGACGGTGCATGCCGTGCTCGGCGAGAACGGGGCCGGCAAGTCGACGCTGATCAAGGTGCTCTCGGGCGTCGTGCAGCCCGATGCTGGCACGATCGAACTCGGCGGCGAGCGCGTGACGTTTCCGAGCCCGGCGGCGGCGAACCGTGCAGGGATCGCATGCATCTTCCAGGAGCTGTCTCTGGCTCCTGACCTCACTGTAGCCGACAATATCTCGATCACCAATCCACCCAAGAAACTCGGACTCATCGATCACCGGGCGCAACGGCGCATCGCCGAAGAAGTCCTCGCGCGCGTAGGCGGCGAGGACATTCACCCGCTGACGCTAGTGGCCGACCTGCCACTGTCACGCCGGCAGATGGTCGAGATAGCCAAAGCGCTTGCGCGCAACCCCAGGATTCTCATTCTCGACGAGGCAACCTCGGCGCTCACCGCCGCTGATGTTGGCAAGGTCTTCGCCATGCTCAAGCAGCTGCGGACCGAGGGCATGTCGATCGTCTACATTTCGCACCGGATGGGCGAGATCAAGGAGCTGGCCGACGAGTGCTCGGTGTATCGCAATGGGCGGTACGTCGCATCCTTCGCCGCGGGCACCAAGAGCGATGATGCTATCGTCGAGATGATGATCGGGCGCGAATATTCGAACGTCTTTCCACCCCGCAGCGCCAAGGTTGTAGAAGGCCCGCCCGCACTGAGCGTACGCAACCTTTCCTGGGAAGGGCAGCTCAACTCGATCAGCCTGGATGTGCGGCCAGGGGAGATCGTCGGGCTCGGTGGACTGGACGGGCAGGGCCAGCGCCAGCTTCTCCTTGGTCTGTTCGGAACCTTGATCGGCGCGACGGGTGCGATCGAAATTAATGGCGTGCCGGTCAAGGTCAGCAGCCCCGAGCGCGCCAAGTCGCCGAATATTGCGATGGCGCTCATCCCCGAGGACCGCAAAAATGAAGGCCTGATGCTACCGATGTCGGTTCGAGACAACCTGTCGTTTGCAGCGCTCGGTCGGTTCACCCGGTTCGGCGTAGTCGATCGGAAAGCCGAAGCCAAGGCGATCGACGAAATGATATCGCTCCTACAGATTCGCTCGGACGGGGTCGACGGTCCGGTAGCGTCGCTCTCCGGCGGCAACCAGCAAAAGGTCGTCATCGGTAAATGGCTGATGAACCGTCCGCGGATTATCCTCCTTAACGATCCGACGCGAGGCATCGACGTTGGCACCAAGCAGGAACTGTACCAACTGCTACGTCGGCTCGCCGCAGATGGCGCAGCCATCCTCTTCTATTCAACCGACTACGATGAACTGATCGGCTGCTGTGATCGGGTGCTCGTTATGTACAACGGCGCTGTGATCCGTACCCTCGCCGGCGCCGAGCTCACTGAGCACAACCTTATCGCGAGCGCACTCAACCTTCCCGCCTCGCCGACACCCGGGCCGGGTCTGGCGATGGCACACGCAGGAGCTGCCTCATGAGCGCCACGGATTTCCCCAGGGCCGAGGGTCGGCGCTTCTGGGAAGGCTGGCGGCATACGATTGGCGGCCACCGCGGCCTGTTGATCGCGATTGCTATCTTTGCCGTGATGTTCGCGGTTTATGGCTGGAAGCAGCCTGTCGGATTGACTTCTAACATCATCAACACCGCGGCGAACAAGGGCGTCCTGCTGGCGTTGGTGGCGATGGCACAGACCGTGCCCGTGCTGACCGGAGGGCTCGACCTGTCAGTTGGAATGGTGTTCGTGTTTACCAATTGCCTCGCGGCTAGCGTGGTGGTCGGTGGCGGCGTTCAAACGGCAGCCGGAATTGTTGCAGTGCTCGCGGCAGGATCAACGTGTGGGCTCATCAACGGGCTTATTGTGGTCTACGGCCGGCTGCAACCTATCATCGCGACGCTAGCGACCGGAGCGATCTATTTCGGCATCGCGCTCATCCTCAGGCCGGACCCGGGCGGCTCGGTCGATCCCGATTTCGCCGACTTCATGACGCGATCGACCTGGGGCATACCGTCTTCGATTATTCTCGTGATCGCAGTGGTGGTCCTGATCTGGATCCCCTATCGCCGCTCGGTGCTGGGCCGCGCTGCCTATGCCATCGGGTCGTCGGAACAAGCGGCGTACATGTCCGGCGTACCAATTGCGCGGGCCAAGGTGCTGGCGTACGTACTCTCCGGTGTGCTGGCCGCGATCGGCGGGATCTTACTCACCTGCATCACATACTCGGGCGAGGCACGGGCGGCCCTAGGGGGCGACTACACGCTTAATTCGATCGCGGCGGTGGTGATCGGCGGCACGTCACTGTTCGGTGGAGCGGGCAGCGCGATCGGCTCGATCTTCGGTGCCTTCGTCATGCGGACGGTCGGCGACTTACTATTCGTGTTCGACATGGACCCGCTTTGGCAGCCGCTGTTCGTAGGCGTCGTGCTGCTGCTCGCGGTGAGTACGGGCTCTCTGCGCTTGCTGCGCATCCGCAACAAGCTCGATCTCTACCGTTAGGCGCACCCGATGAAGAACATCACGCAGATGCTGAAGATCGACCGGCCAACGCTGATTGCCTTTCTCTGCGTAATCGTACTGCTGCTGCTGGGCGCACTCTATTCGCCCAACTTTCTGTCCGCAGACTATCTGCTTAAGCAGTTGCAGGTTGCGTCGTTTCTCGGCGTTATCGCCAGTGGCCTGATGCTGGTCATCCTGTTGGGACACATCGATCTTTCCATCCCGTGGACGATTTCCATCGGCGGTATGATGGCGACAGCGTCGGCGGGATTTTTTGGCCCGCAGATCGGCGTGCCGCTGGCCATCCCATTTGGAATTGTCTGCGGCCTCGCTGTCGGCTTGGTGAACGGGTTCGGTGTTGCTTACCTCCGGGCGCCGTCGATGATCTTCACCCTAGGCGTAAATGCGGTCGCCCAGGGACTGATGGTTATTCACACGGGGGGCTTCGCTCCACAGGACCACGCTACCGATGCGACGATCGAGCTTGCGGCTGGCCACCTGATTCCAGGCGTCGCCAACAGCGTGATCGCCTGGTTCGTTGTGGGGCTCGCGACCGTGTTTGTCCTGTCGCGCACAGGTCTTGGGCGCCGTATCTACGCCATTGGCAACCGGGAGCGCGCCGTGTTCCTTTCCGGCGTGAACACGCGCCGCGTGGTTCTGACGTGCTTTGCTATCTCGGGGGCGTGCGCTGGCGCCGGAGGCGTGCTTCTCGCAGGATATGCCAACCGGTCCTACCAGGCGATGGGAGATGCGTACCTGCTGCCCGCGATCGCGGCCGTGGTGTTGGGCGGCACGAGCGTGATGGGTGGCAAGGGCCGATACCTCGGGACCGTTGTCGGGGTGATTCTGATCACGATCCTTCAATCCATCCTGTCGGTACTGCAGCCGCAGGCGCTTCTCGCCGAACTGGGAATGAAACTACCGGCTGAATCTGTGCGCCAGATCATCTTCGGCATCGTCATTGTGGGCATGCTACTGCTCTACGGACGCGAGAAAGCAATCCGCTAACCCCGCGTCAGGCGCCAGCTGCGAACCTCGAACGGCATCAACTCAGCCGTGGCCCCTTCGCGGGTTTGCGGCTCTTCCATGATGGTCACCGGTTCGCTCGTCCAGCCATCAGCCTGGATGGAGAAGTCGTCCCGCGCGCCCGCCGGTTCATAGATGCGGAAGATCAGTCCCCGGCCGTCCTCGGCGGCTTTTAGTCCGGAGAGCGCGGCGCGAATGCCATCGACAGAGATCGGAGCCCACGCTCCCAATGCCAGGTCTGACACCTCGCGCGTCAGAAGTGGCTGGTTGAGATCCTCGGCCTCTTCTCGCACACCGCCGTCGTGCCAGTCGCCGGCATGCGGATAGAGCGAGTACGTGAAGCTTTGCGGGCCCTCGTCGGCGAGCGGATCGGGATAGATCGGCGAGCGCAGCAGGCTCATGCCGAGTACATTTCCGCGTACATTGTGCCCGTATTTGGCGTTGTTGAGCAGCGCGACACCGAAGCCGGGCTCGCTCAGATCGACGAAGCGATGGGCCACGGCTTCGAACATCGCCTGGTCCCAGCTGGTATTTGCGTGGGTCGGCCGCTGCACCACGCCATTGGCGCATTCGAAGGTCGCGGTTCGGCTCCGTGCGTTGACAGGCGTCAGCGTGCGCAGAAACACCCGCCGGTCGTGCCAGTCGATCTCGGTCTCGATATCGAGCCGTGGAGCATTCGCGCCGAGCACATAGGTCTGCGTGATGCGCGAATGGCGCCAGCTCCGCACAACGCGAATGGCGGCGCGCGCTGGAGTGTTCTCGACGAGCTCGATGCTCTTGAGGGCGATCAGCTGCTCGCCGCGATCGGTATAGTCCGCCTCGACATCCCAGGCGTCCCAGCTGCGCGGCTTGTCCAGCGGGTAGACCCAAAGCTGATTGCCCGGGCCGGCCAGCGCCTCGCGCCCGGTGGGCTTGTGCATCAACGATGCGAGCGTGCCGTCCTTGCCGATCACCGCTTTCAGAACGGCGTTCTCGAGGACCGATCCGTTCGCCTTCAAACCCGTCTGCGGCGGAAGCCCGCGAGCGACAACGGTGATGCCGAGCGGTGAAATGGTCGTCTCGCTCGCCCCCACGCGTCTGACCGACAGTGATGGATTGACCACCAGGACTCCGTCCGCACCGCCCCTGGGAAGCTGGGCCGCGATGGCGTTCAGCGCCACATCCTGGGCCGCCTTGCCGGCAGCGATTGCGCCATCCAGCTCACGCTCGGCATCCTCATAGACCTCGCGGATCGAGGAGCCGGGCAGAATGTCGTGGAACTCGTTCTTGAGCACCGCCCGCCACTGGTCTTCCATCGATCTAGGCGGCAGCGCACCCAGCATGTGCGCCAATGATGCCGCTGTCTCCGCCGTGATCAATGCGCGTTCGGCCTGGCGATGCTTGCGCTTAACACCCGATTGCGTGGTCAGCGTCGCGCGGTGCAGTTCGAGATAGATTTCACCGGACCACACCGGCAGGTTGATTTCCCGCGCCTGTTCATGCGCCCGCTCGAAGAACGCGGCAACGCTGCCCCACCGCGCGCGCGGGATGGCCGGGAAATGCCTGAGCTGGGCTTCACGCTCCACCATTTCGGACGTCACCCCGCCGCCGCCGTCGCCATATCCCACGGCAAGCAGCGACGTATCGTGATGCACCTTGCCGCGGAAATTACGCCAGGTCGGAACGAAGCAATCGGGCTGAACGAAGCCGTTGTATCCGGCCATCGGATTGTCGAAGGTGTGCGCCAGCACGCGGCTTCCATCGAGCCCCTCCCACCAGAACAAATCCGCGGGCATCTTGTTGGTTTCGGACCAGTTCACCTTGATCGTAAAGAAGCTGTCGATGCCGCCCTGCCGCAGCAGTTGTGGCAGTGCGCCCGAAAAGCCAAAGCAGTCCGGCAGCCAGCACACCGTGTGGCGCCGGCCGAATTCACTCTCGAAATAGCGCTGACCATAAAGGATCTGCCGCGCCAGCGACTCCCCGGTCGGCATGTTGGTGTCCGGCTCGACCCACATGCCGCCGATCGCTTCCCATTGCCCGGATGCGATGCGCGATTTGATCGCCTTGAACAGCGGCGGATCGTCCTCGGCGATCTGCGCGTAATAGTGGGCGGTGGACTGGTTGAAGCGGAAATCCTCCGAACTCTCCATCAGCGCGAGCGCTGTGTGGAAGGTACGACGCATCTTTCGCCGCGTCTCGTCATACGGCCACAGCCACGCCAGATCGATGTGCGCGTGCCCAGTGAGCAGCAGCTCACCCTCCTGCGGGAAGCGCTGCTGCAATTCGGTCAGATCTCCGAGCAGCGCGTCATAGGTGGCAACGACGCTGGCCTGCTGATCTTCGTCGAGCGGCGCCGCGGCTCCGATCGCCGGCAGCTCCCAGATCGACTGCTGCTGCGGCGAAGGGCTCACGCGCGCCAGATAGTTGGCCGTATCCGAGGGCCAGTCGAGGGACGCCTGTGCCCGCTCGGCCGCCTCGAGCATAAACGGCACGGCGGGGTGCCCACCCAGCGTCGCACAGGCCTCGGCGATCTGGCGGAACAGCAAATGCAGGCGATGCACCGGCCAGTCGATCCATTGCAGCACCGCGCGATTGAGTCGCGGCGCGTGCACCGGCACCCCGAACGGATCGCGAGCGGTGCAATCCGCCGCGATTGCGACCTGCCGGTGCTGCAGCGGAAACTCGCGATGGTAGGGGTCGAGGCCGAACGAGACACTCTTGCGGTTGGGGTAACTGAGCGTAACCAGACCTTCGCCGCCGAGGTCGAGATGGAGCACGGCCTCATCGAGCGGCCAGTGGCTCGGTACCTCTGCCGTCGCGGCAAAGCTGTGTACGCCCGTGCGGTTCGGCCACGCCGAACCCAGTGGCGCCGCGGCCCCATCGAGGCTCCAGCCTTCGACGTTGATCCCCTCGCGGACGCGCCAATAGCGCAGCTCCTCGAGACGGACGCGCAACCGCGCCAAACGCTGGTCGAGCGAAAGCGCCATAGACTCCGCCTCCGGCTACACCCACTCACCCTTACGCATCACCGGCGTCACCGAGCTGTCATGCTTGATGCCGTCGATATCGATCTGGCCCGAGCCGATCATCCAGTCGATGTGGATATTGCTGCTGTTGCCGCCCGCCGCCGTGATCTGCTCAGGCGTCATGTTGCCGAATTCACGGAAGCATTTCGAGTAGCACTGGCCGAGCGCGATATGGCAGGCCGCATTCTCATCGAACAGCGTATTGTAAAAGAGGATACCGCTCCTGCTGATCGGCGACGAGTGCGGCACCAGCGCCACCTCGCCGAGCCGGCGTCCGCCCTCGTCGGTGTCCATCGCCTTGATCAGCACATCCTCGCCGCGACTCGCGTGAGCCTCGACGATCCGTCCGCCCTCGAACCGCACTTCGATGTTCTCGATCAGCGTACCATTATGGCTGAGCGGTTTGGTAGACCGCACGCGGCCCTCGACGCGCAGCCGATGCGGGGTCGTAAACACCTCTTCGGTCGGAATATTAGGGTTGCAGACGATCCCACTGCGCGAGGCGCTCGCTCCACCCTTCCAGGCATGACCCTCGGCGAGCCCGATGGTTAGGTCTGTCCCCGGTCCCGAATATTTGAGCGAGGCGAAATTCATTTGCGTCAGCCAGTCCTGCCGGCGCTTGAGCTCGCCATTATGCTCGGCCCAGGCCGCCACCGGGTCGGGCCGGTCGACCCGTGTTGCCGCAAAGATCGCATCGGCGAGCTTGCGTGTGGCGGTGTCCTCGTCGTCCCCCTTGAACACCTCTTTCGCCCATGATGTACCGGGATATGGAACGATGGTCCAGTTCGTATCAAAATTGGTGATCTTTTCCGACGCCGGCTTGTAGGCCTTCGACATCGCACGATTGGCGCGTCCGACTTTGTCGGGGTCCTCGCCCGAGAGCATCATCGGGTTGTCGCCGGCAATCGCGAGCCGCGCGGTGCCCTCCGAGAATGCCTTGGCCACTCCGTCATAGAGCCAGCCTGCGGCACGGTCGAAGCTTGCGTCGGAGCCGTAGCGATACCGCGCGAGCGTCATTACCTCGTCTGAAAACACCGTCGTTACCAGCCCCGCGCCGGCCTTGTAGGCCGCGGCAGTGATGCGGCGGGCCAGCGGCAACGCCCCGATGGGGGAGGTCATGTAGAGGTCCTGGCCCGCGCGAAGGCCGAGCCCGACCTTGATGGCGATGTCGGCAAGCTTGTCGAGTTTTACAGGATCGATCGGGGCGGGCATAGGCGTTCCGGGGTTCGATGAAATCCCGGAAGGCCTAGCCCCTTGGGTCCGCCATGAAAAGCCCCTCGCGGACGCTCGCGCTAGACCGCGTCGTAGCAGGCGGTGAAATAGACCGATGACGTATTGGTCAAATTACTATTGGTCAGTGCGCCACTGGCGCCACTGGCGGACTGGTAGCAATTGAGGCGTGCGGCATTGGGCTGAACGAGAAGAATCACCGCCCCGGAAACGCCCGAAAATCCTGTCGCCGAACCGACCGCTGCCGCCGCGTAAATCCCGTCATTGAGCGAGTTGAAGGGTAAGCCCGCAATCTGCACCGCACCCGTGAGCGACCCCTTGCTTGAGAGCTGGAGATTGCCCGTTGCAACCACCATCCGGCCGATCTTTGTGTACCGTCCCTGCTGCACCGCGTAGCTGATGCCCGTGGACGCCCCGCCGATCAGAATCGTGGGCGTCCAGCTGCCCTCCTCGTAGTCGTCGAGCACGTTGGCGCCGGCGGAAGGATTCTGCGTCGCGGGGAACGCCAGCTGCCCAATCGGCAGGGTCACGAGGCCGGAGCTTTGCGCGATATTGAGCGCCTCGTACCAACTCGAGCCATTGGGTGAGATCTTCACATGAAACGCATCGTCCCCGGTCAGTCCCAGTTCCGCGCGACCCGACAGATTGTCCTGGAACAGCAGGCTTGCGGTATCGGCGGCGCTGGCCTTGTTGATCTTCATCCGGTGCGCGGTGCCGGCATGGCTAAAGAGGCTCGCATCTGACCCGATCGCGAGCCGGTTGGTCAGGTCTGCCGTCTCATTGATCCCGAGTTTGGCGAGCGAGGTGCCGCCATTGCTGACGAAGCTGGTCCATGCGCCGGCCTGCAGGATGGCAAGTTCGGCCGTGTCGATGACATAGGCGATCCAGCCGTCCGCGGGCGTGATGAAGCTCCAGGCGCCGCTCAGCCAGGCGGCGAACTTTCCGTCCTTGCCCGCCCACGCGCCGGTCGAGGCCGAAGCCACGATATATGTATCGCCCTCGGCTGGACTGCCCGGCGGGGCGGCAGTCGTGCGGCTCTTGACCGCCGGCTGCACCAATTGGTCGAGCAGCGCCATCGCGCTATTGTAGGTGACTTGCTTTTGCGCCTGCTGCGGGGCGATGTAGGGGAGAAGAAGGCGGGCCGTACTGGACATTGTTGAGCGATCCTCGATTTGATCGGCACATGCTAAGCCCGCCCCGCCGAGCAGGGATAAGTTTGCGGCGCGGGGAGCTGAGCGATGCCGAAAATCGCTGATCTTGAAACGCCTTGCGTGCTGATTGACGCCGCGCGCGTGGAGGCCAATCTGGCCCGGGCCCAGGCCCATGCGAACGCCAATGGCTATAAGCTGCGTCCCCATATCAAGACCCACAAATCTATCCGTTTTGCCCGCCGCCAGATCGAGCTCGGTGCGGTCGGCATCACCGCCCAGAAGCTGGGCGAGGCCGAGGTCATGGCGGACGCCGGGATCGCCGACATCTTCGTGCCCTACAATATCGTCGGTGCGGGAAAACTCGCGCGGCTGGCGGCGCTCAATGCGCGCGTCACGCTCAGCGTCACGGCCGACAGTGCGGACGTGGTCGCCGGCTACGCTCGCACAGCGTCTACCTCAAAGCCTTTGACGGTACTGGTCGAATGCGACACCGGCGGCCGCCGCTGCGGCGTCCAGAGCCCGGCCGATGCGGTAGCGCTCGCCCGGATGATTGCGGGTGGACCCTCTCTGCGCTTCGGCGGTCTGATGAGCTATCCGCCCCGTGGCAAAATGGAGGAAGCGGACCGCTGGCTTGGCCAGGTAAAGGCCGAGATCGAGCGCGATGGCATCGCCGTCCCGGTCGTCACGTCCGGCAACACACCGGACATGTGGCATACCGGCGATCACAACGTGACCGAGCGGCGCCCCGGCACCTACATCTATTTCGACCGCGGGCAGGTGAGCTTCGGCGTCGCGAGTTGGGCCGACTGCGCGCTGACGGTACTGGCGACGGTCGTCTCGCGGCCGACGCCCACGCGCATCGTCCTCGACGCCGGATCCAAGGCCCTGAGCTCCGATCTTTTCGGACAAACCGGCTATGGCGCCTTTCAGGACCGGCCAAGCTTTGTGCTGACCTCACTGAGCGAGGAGCATGGGGTCATCGAGCTAGATGCGGCGTCGCAGTGGCCAGCCGTGGGCGAGCGGGTCCATATCGTTCCCAATCACGCCTGCGTCGTCTCGAACCTGTTCGATCGCGTTTATCTCGCCGGGACCGGCGGCGAGGTGGAAATTATGCCCGTCGATGCTCGTGGACGCAGCGACTAACTCCGCCATCGATCGGTAAACGAGGGGTAAAGCTAACCCTATTTTTACGGCGGCAGGCATAGGCTCGGCCCAAATTGGCCGGGCTATCGGCCGCCGGAGGGCCCATGCCGGCCTCGCATCATGACCTCATGGATGGAGTCCGGACGTCACCGGGCCGCCGCCATGCATAAGCTCCTCGAGTCCCAGCTCGACCAGTCTCGCGGCGCCGACGGCACGCTCGACCTCGAGGCACTCACCGCGCGCGTAACCGAGGCTTACGAGGCTGCCGAGGCCGAGCGCGAGGCCGCCGCCCGCGAGCTCGCCCGCCTTGCTGATGAGCGCGAGACCGCGCAGCGGGCCGTCGCGGAGCTTGAAACGCGCCGCAACGCCGATCTGCGCCAGACGCGCCGGCAGTTGCGGCTGCTCAACCGCCGCATGACGGCGGCCCTCGACTCAACCGGTTATGCGGTCTCGATTTTCGATGCCGATAAGCGGCTCGTGCACTGCAACAAGCAGTTCCTCGATCTCTATCATCTACCGGCCCGCTATGGCCGGCACGGGACGAGCTTTGCCGCTATCCTGCGGGCTCGCATCGCTGCCAACAGCATCGTCGGCGATGACCCCGAGCTCTACTTCAAAGATCGCATGGAAGGCGTCGAGCGCGGCGGCTTCTACAGCGCCGTCAACCGCATCAACACCGGCGAGGTCGTTTCGATCTACCATATGCCGCTGGCCGATGGCGGCTGGGTCGCGAGCCACAAGGACATCACCGAATTCTCCCGTCTCCAGGACGAACTCGCGTTTCGCGCCTACCACGATGCGCTCACCGGCCTGCCCAATCGCTACATGCTGCGCGAGCGGCTGGCGCAGTGCTTCACCCAGGCCGCCGGGCTCGGCAGCTTCGCGCTCCTGATCATCGACCTCGATGGCTTCAAGGCCATCAACGACACGCTCGGCCATGCCGCTGGTGATCAACTCCTGAAGCTCGTCGCGGGCCGTATCCAGGACGCGACCGGATCGTCGGGTATGGCGGCCCGGATGGGTGGTGACGAATTTGCCGTGGTGATGGACGTGGGAGCGCTCGCTCGCGACGCCCATATCCTCGCGATCAAGCTGGTCGAGGCCAGCAGGTCGCCGCTGCAGCTCGATGGCCAGCAGGCTCATATCGGCTTTTCCATCGGCGTGGCTGTCGCCCCCAATGACGGCGACACCGCCGAGGCCCTCCTCAAGAGCGCCGATCTCGCTCTTTACGCCGCCAAGAAAGAGCGGCGTAGCTCCTATCGCTATTTCGAGCCGGCAATGGGCAAGGTCTTGCATGACCGGCTCGAAATGGAGCACGACCTCGGCCTCGCACTCGAGCGCGGCGAATTCGAACTCAATTTCCAGCCGATCCTAAATCTCACCACGCAGAAGTTCTCCGGCTTCGAGGCGCTGCTGCGCTGGCGGCGGGGAGGAGGGGCACTGGTCTCGCCGGCCGAGTTCATTCCAGTCGCCGAGGACACCGGCCTCATCGTGCCCATCGGCGAATGGGTGCTACGCCAAGCCATCGAGGAGGCTGCAGGCTGGCCCGCCGATCTTTGTGTCGCGGTCAACGTATCGTCGGTACAGTTCCAGCGCGGCAATCTCGTCGGAACCGTCATGAATGCGCTCGGCAGCTCCGGGCTTTCGCCCGAGCGTGTCGAGATCGAGATCACGGAATCCGTATTCTTTGAAAACAGCGAGGCCAATCTCGATGCCTTGCGCCAGCTCCACGCGCTGGGGCTCAAGATTGCGCTCGACGATTTCGGCACCGGCTTTTCCGCCTTAAGCTATCTGCTGAGTTACCCCTTCGACAAGATCAAGATCGATGGCTCCTTCGTGCGTGCACTCGACAATGCACATGGCGCCCACGCGATCGTTCGTGCAGTTGCCGAGATCGGCCATCGCATGGGGATTGTCACAACCGCCGAAGGCGTCGAGACGGCACAGCAGCTGCGCAATGTCCACGCCGTCGGTTATTCGGAAGCGCAGGGCTACCTCATCGCCCGGCCGATGTCGGCCATGCAGGTCGAGCGGCTCTTTGCGCGCGAGGACGACGCAATGCCCTCCGAGCCGATGGAGCCGACGGCGCCACTGATGCGGGCCGGATAACAAAAGGGCGGCCCCGAAGGGCCGCCCGTTGTTCTTGCTCCTTGCCCGCGTTAGCGGTGGACGAAAAGCAGGATGATAATGATCAGCCAGATCGGCACGCCGAGCAGCCAAAGTCCGATTCCGCGAAGCATGATTGTCTCCTTCGATCAATAGCGGCCGAACACGTCGGCGAACACGGTGCCTTCATCGCGATGGCGTCCGCCCTTCATCGCCGCCCAATAGGCGCCGATGGCAGAGACCAGAAGCGAGGCGGCCGTCAGGAAGGCAGCCAGAACCGCAGTTTTGCGCGCGGTCTCGGCGACATCTGCCGCCTTGGCCTTGGCATCGTCGATGGCCTTGAGGACCTGATCAACGCGGGCACTCGCTTGGTCGGCCGGCAGTCCCGTGCGGGTTGCGACCAGCTGGCCGAGATAGGTCTTGTCATCGGCAGAAACCGAGCCGTTGACCGCGCTCGTTGCAAGGATGCGGCCCGCTTCGCCCGCCGCTGCGCCATTGTCGCTGGCAGGTGCACTTGCTCCGGCCGGCACGCGGAACAATTGGTCCGTGAAGTAGGCATTGGGATCAAGCGCGGAGGCCGCGTTGGGATTGGCCGCAGCACCCTGGGCGACATTGGACGCCGCATTGGTGAGCGTGGAGGCGGCCGAGCCCACGGCATTGGCCGCTGCTCCGATGCCGCCGACGGCAATCAGTGCGCCCACGACCAGCGCGCCGGCCCAGACCAGCAGACCATGCGCACCGTCGCGCACATCACTCTCGTGCTCGGTGGCGTCATGGAAGCGCCGGCGCATGCGGCCAGCGAGATATCCGCCCGCCATGAAGCTCGAGATCTGGACCCAGAGCAGCCAGCTCGCGGCGGCAATTGCGACCCAAATGGGAGCGACACCCGTGAAGGTGCGGAAATTGGTGAAGCTCAGCCCGACTGCCGACCCGAACGTTAGCAGCAGCAGAGAGATCGCCGAAGCGAGCACGATGCCGCCGATCACGGCAGGCCAGTCGATGTAGGAATGATGTTCCTGAATGCCGGCGGCAGGGTTGCCGACCACCAGCATTTCACTTTCTGAGGCAAGGGACATGGGCGATCCTCTTAGCGCAGGCCGAAGAAGGAAAGGATGGCCAGGATCACAACGACCAGGCCGACGAGGTAGATGATGCCGTTCATGGGGAACTCCGTGACGCGATTTGATGGAGTCACAAATCCGCGAGGCATCGCTTTGGTTGCGCCCCCAGCACAAATCTTGTGCATTTGCAGGCGGAACCGTGGCGATACGGCCCAGTTGTTCGCCCGGCCCACCGGCTGCTAAAAGCTTCCCACAATCTGGGATTTTTACTGCGCATGGACGACAGCGTCGCCGAAAGCAAAGCCGCCGCAAGACGTTGGACGTGGCGCATTCCGGCCTACATCCTGCTGCCGTTCTACCTCATGCTCATCGGCGTACTGCTGCGCTACGCAGTCTATGTGCGCACCACCAACCATTGGGGCTTCACCGACTATCTGCGCTCGCTGTGCGTCTATGACTGCAATGCCTATGAGCGCCTGTCGCTCAATGGCTATGAGGGCCGACCGTCGGGCTTCGACAAGGGCGACGCCAACAACTGGGCGTTTTTCCCGCTCTATTCGATCTTCGTTTGGGCCATCAACCGCATCACGGGTCTGTCGATGCTGGTGGGCGGTTCGATCTTCACCTGCCTTACCACAGTCTGGGCAGCGATCCTCAGCTGGCCGCTCTTCGAAGGCCGTTTCCGCGCGTACTTTCTCTTCTGCGCGTTCCTGTTCCTCGGCCCGCTCTCTTATTATTTCTCGACGCTCTACACCGAATCCCTCTTCATCCTGCTGACCGTCGCAGGCTTCGTGCTGCTCAAGCAGCGCGACTATCTCGCCGCCGGGGCCACCGGCGCGCTGATGTCGGCCACCCGCTCGACGGGGCTGCTGTTCGCCGCCGCGATCCTCATCGCCGCATTTCAGAATCATCTGCGCGCTGGCGGGGGGGCTCGCCAGTTCTTCCGAACCATCTGGAAACGCACCGACCTGATGCTGGCCGTCGGCATGGTGCCGATCGGCATCTCGGTCTTTGCGGTCTATCTCTGGTTCCATTCCGGCGACGCGCTGGCGTTCGTCCATATCCAGCGCGCCTGGGGCCGGGTCTTTCAGGACCCGTTCTCGAACCTCTGGGCGACGCTCGTCGTCCAGTTCCAGACCTATCACAACTACCAGTCCATCTCGACCGACCTCGCCTTCGGCATTGCCGCCATCGTTGGCATCGCGCTCTCGGCAGTGATGGCCTGGAAGGGGCGGTGGGACTGGGCGATCTTCTCGCTGTTCGGTGTCTTGCTGCCGCTCTCGACCAACACCTATTCGATGATCCGCTTCGTCGCCGGCCTCGCGCCAATCCTGATCACCGCATCGCTGCTCGGCAGCCGCTGGAAATGGCTGTTCTATCTGCTGCTGCCTACTATGCTGATCGCCGACGTGTTCCTGCTGCCGGTCTGGACGGGCCGCAGCTACTACATGATGTAGCCCGTGCCCCCCGTCTATCGTCCCAAACTCTGGCACCTGGCCGCCATCGTCCTGATCGCGATCTTCGATCTTGGCGTGCTTTATATGGTCCTCAGCCCGCGTGTGTCCGAGGACTATCGCGCCTACTATATCACCCGCACCGCCTCGTGCTTTCCGCGGCTGATCTCGGGCTTTTATCCGTTGGGCGAGCCGCTGAGCTTCGTGCCCGGCAGCCACAATGGCTATGACCTCGATACCACCCGCTGGTGCGGCTTCAAGCCGACGAGCAGCACCGGCATCCGCTCCTTCGGCGACTATGGCGTCTTGAAGCTCAAATTCCCTGACCCGGGTGAAGATCTGCTCCTGACCTTCACCGGCTGGGTCAACAGCGACAAGCCGCGGCAGGTCGAGGTGCTCGTCAACGGGGATCGAGTGGGGACGCTCAATTTCACCGGCTATCCGCGCGTTAACGGCAAGATCATCGTTCCAGCTACGGTCGTTGCAGCCGGCAAGGGCGAGATGGAAATCCGTTTCAATGTGCCACGGACCGGCCCACCAGGAACCAACGGCGAGCCGGTCAATCTCGAGCTGCGGATGGAGTCGTTGCGGCTGGTGCCGCTTTCCGAAGCGCCGCCCGGAATGCTCGGCGCGAAAAAGGCGGAGTCTCCTCCGCCTTTTCCTAGAAGCCGTCGAGGCAGCTGAAACTACTTCGCAGCCGCGTCGGTGATTTCGGTCGTGTAGGCCCCGTCCGCTGGTTCCTTGGTGATCGCCGGATTGTCGCCGCTCTTGTTGGCGAGCAGCGTCGCAACGGTCTGCTTGAAGGCCGCCGGGTCGATCGCGCCAGTGAAGGTCGGATCGATCAGCTTGGCCACTTCGCCCATCATGTACTTCTGGTGGTCAAGGGTCGCAGCACCCGTGGGGTCGGACTCGACGACGATCTTGGCCGCCTCATCGGGGTTCTTCACCGCGTCCTGCCAGCCCTTCATCGAAGCTTTCACGAAGCGGACCATTTCGTCCTTGAACTTGGCATCGGCCAGCTTGTCCTGGAGGACATAGAGGCCGTCCTCGAGCATGCCGACGCCCTGGTCGAGGTAGTTGTAGACGAGGAGGTCATCCGGCTTCAGGCCGGCGTCCAGTACCTGGCCATATTCATTATAGGTCATGGTCGAGATGCAGGCCGCCTGCTTCTGAATCAGCGGGTCGACGTTGAAGCCCTGCTTGAGGACGGTCACCCCATCGGCGCCACCGCTGGTCCCCACGCCGAGCTTGGTCATGTAGGCGTAGAACGGATACTCGTTGCCGCCGAACCAGACGCCGAGGGTCTTGCCTTTGAAGTCGGCGGGGCCGGTGATGCCCATGTCCTTGCGGCAGGTCAGCTGCAACGCGGAGCCCTTGAACGGCTGGGCGATATTGACGAGGTTGATGCCCTTCTCGCGGCTGGACAGCGCGTCGGCTGCCCAGTCGATCACGACATCTGCGGTGCCACCCACTAGGGCCTGGACCGGGGTCACGTCGGTGGAGCCGCCGTCGATCTTCACATCGAGGCCGGCATCCTTGTAGTAGCCCTTTGCGGCGGCGACGAAATAGCCCGCAAACTGAGCCTGCGGAACCCATTTGAGCTTGAGTGTCAGCGCGTCGGCTGCGTTCGCGCCGGTTGCGCCGGCAAGCAGCGCGCCTATGGCGAGTGTCGCCAGGATCGTCTTCTTCATGATCGTTGCCTTCCCTGTGTTACCTAGACCGTCTCACCACCACGGATTGACGGATGCCAGAACGTCACACCGCGCTCGATGAGCGCGACGACGCCGTAAAAGACCGATCCCACTAGGGCCGATACGGCGATTTCTGCCCAGACCAGGTCGATGTCCATTCGACCGACCGCGGTCGAGATCCGGAACCCCATTCCCACAACCGGGGTACCGAAGAATTCCGCTACGATTGCGCCGATCAACGCCAGAGTCGAGTTGATCTTGAGGGCGTTGAATATGTACGGCGCCGCAGCGGGCAGGCGCAGCTTGATCAATGTCTGCCCATAAGACGAGGCATAGCTGCGCATGAGGTCACGCTCCATAGCCACGGTCACGTTGAGACCGGCCACCGCGTTCACCAGCATGGGAAAGAAGGTCATGATGACGACGACCGCCGCCTTTGACGGCCAGTCGAAGCCGAACCACATGACCATGATCGGCGCGATACCCACGAGAGGCAACGCCGAAACGAAGCTGCCGATCGGCAACAGCCCGCGCTTCAGGAACGGGGAACGATCGATCGCAATGGCAACAAGCAGGCCGACAGCGTTGCCGATGAAATATCCGGACAATACCGCCTTGATGAAGGTCTGCTGGAAATCGGCCACGAGCATGGGAAAATTGCTGACGATCCGCCCCCAGATGGCCGAGGGCGAGGGCAACAAGACCGAAGGGACGTTTCCGCCACGCGTCCCCGCTTCCCATGCCACAAGGACAGCAAGTCCGAACATGATCGGCACCACAACGCCTATGCCCGGCACGCGAAATTCACCACGCGCCAGTTCGGCGGAGAGACGCTCCACGAAGAGCCACGCGGCGAGCCACCCCGTGACGACAAGGCACCAATAGCCGGTGCCCGCGAGATCGAACTGATCGAGCTGCAGCAGAACTACCGCACCGCCGAGCCCTGCAAGTGCGCCGGAGATGGCCGGTGGTAGTTTCAGCCGGAACACCGCCAGCAACACAAGCACGATTGCCGGATAGGCAAGGGCCGGAAGGCTTGCCCCGGTTGGGAGCGTAGTGTCGCCCTTGGTGCCGAGTGGCAACACGATTGCCAGCACCGCAGAAAGTCCGGCAAGCACGGCAAGCACGCGTTCGAAGCGGCTCATGTGGGTCGTGCTCCCATCCGGCTGACAACGGCACGCTCGATAACGCCAACCGCCAGCACCAGCAGGCCGGCGAGAACCGCCGCCAGCAGCAAGACCGACCAGATCTGGATCATCTGACCGTTATAAGAACCGATCAACAGTCTTGCGCCTAAGCCCGATACCGCGCCCGTCGGCAGCTCAGCGACGATGGCACCGACGAGACTCGCGGCGACCGCGACCTTCATTGAGGCGAAAAGGAACGGCACTGCGGTCGGCCAGCGAAGTTGCCACAGGGTTTGTGCAGTCGTGGCATTGTAGGTGCGCATCAGGTCGAGCTGGAGCACTTCAGGGCTCCGTAGTCCCTTGACCATCCCAACGACCACTGGAAAGAAGCTGAGATAGGTGGCGATCGTCGCCTTGCTGATAAGTTGTGCTGCGTCCGAGTTGAGGTGCAGCAGCTGTGCGATGGCATTCTGGCCCGTCAGCAGATTATAAGTGAGGACCAGGACCACCGGGGCGACCGCAAGGATCGGCACGGTCTGGCTCGCAATGATCCAGGGCATGAGCGTCCGGCTGGCCGCGCGGTTGAGCACGATGTAGACGGCCAGGATCACGCCAAGCACCGAGCCCATGACGAAGCCCAAGAGTGTCGATGAGAGCGTGATCCACGCGTGATAGAGCAGGCTTCGCTTGCTTGATGGATCAATCGTCAGAGTCGTGTTCCACAGGTCCACCGCGACCTGATGTGGCGCCGGCAGGATGGGCCGCGTGTAGTTCCAGGTCGTGAGCAGGATGTCCCACCAGGAATGCGCTGTGTCGTCACGCGACAGCCGGTCGGAGACTACGGCCCAGTTGAGGCCGATCGAACCGAGATACCAGACGGCCACGAGCACGATCACCAGGACTAGGACGGCGAAGACTTGGCTGTCGCGCAACCGGCTCACTGTCATTCCTCGTAGGAGTGTCCGGCGCGCAGGCCCTCGCGAACGCGGTGCGCGATGGCGAGAAACTCAGGGCTTTCGCGGATATCTAGCGGTCGATCTGCGGGCAGCGTCGACATGATGACGTCGGTAACGCGTCCCGGCCGCGGGCTCATCACGATGATCTTGGTCGACAGGTACACGGCCTCGGGGATCGAGTGCGTGACGAACGCGATCGTCTTCTGCGTCCGCGCCCAGAGCTTCAGCAGCTCGGAATTCAGGTGATCGCGCACGATCTCGTCGAGTGCGCCGAACGGCTCGTCCATCAGCAGGAGATCCGCATCAAAGCTCAACGCCCGCGCGATCGAGGCACGCTGCTGCATACCGCCAGAGAGCTGCCACGGATATTTCCGCTCGAAGCCGGTGAGGTTGACGAGCTCCATGGTGCGCGCAATCCGTGCCTTCTTGTCGGCATCCGGATAGCCCATGATCTCGAGCGGCAGAGCGACGTTCTTCTCGATCGTGCGCCACGGAAACAGGGCAGGGGCTTGGAACACATAGCCATAGGCGCGCTTCTGCCGGGCCTCGCTCGGGGTCATGCCGTTGATGGTGAGCGTGCCGGAGGTCGGCTGTTCCAGATCGGCAATCGTACGCAGAAACGTCGTCTTGCCACAGCCCGATGGGCCGATGAACGAAACGAACTCACCCTTTTCGATATCGAGGCTCACATCCGAAAGTGCGACGACATCACCGTCATTGGTGTGGAACGTGAGGCCGAGGGACTTGGCGGAGACGACGGAACTCAGGTCAGACCCCCGTCGCCGGAATGCCGGTGCGCTCGACTTTGCGCGGGGCGGTGATCTCTTTCCACGTCGAGAGCGCGCGGTTCACCGGATTGTTAGGCTCGCGCTTGACGAACTGGCCATGGCCCTGCTCGGTCTCGACCTTACCGTCATTGATCGCGACCTTGCCGCGCGTCAGCGTGTAACGCGGCAGGCCCTTCACCTTGAAGCCTTCGAACACATTGTAGTCGATGATCGACTGCTGGGTTTTCGCCGCGATGGTCTTTTCCTTGTTCGGGTCCCACACGACGAGGTCCGCATCGGCACCCACCAGCACCGCACCCTTCCGCGGATACATGTTGAGGATCTTGGCGATATTGGTCGATGTCACCGCCACGAACTCGTTCGGCGTCAGCCGCCCGGTGTTGACGCCATAGGTCCAAAGCAGCGGCATCCGATCCTCGAGCCCGCCAGTCCCATTGGGGATCGCCGCAAAATTGCCGACACCTTTGCGCTTCTGCTCGGTGGTGAATGCGCAATGGTCAGTCGCCACTACCTGGAGAGAGCCGGATTGCAGCCCGGCCCACAGCGAATCCTGGTGCTGCTTGTTGCGGAAGGGCGGCGACATCACCCGGCGCGCCGCATAGTCCCAGTCCTTGTTGAAATACTCGCTCTCGTCGAGGATCAGGTGCTGGATCAGCGGTTCGCCAAAGACACGCATGCCCTTGGTGCGCGCCCGGCGGATCGCCTCATGCGCCTGTTCGCACGACGTGTGGACGATATAGACCGGCACTCCAGCCATGTCCGCGATCATGATCGCGCGATTGGTCGCTTCACCTTCGACCTCCGGCGGGCGCGAATAGGCGTGGCCCTCGGGACCGTTGTTGCCCTCGGCGAGAAGCTTCTGAGTCATCGAGGCAACGACGTCGCCATTCTCGGCATGAACGAGCGGCAGCGCACCGAGCTCGGCGCAGCGCTGGAACGAAGCGAACATCTCGTCGTCGTTCACCATCAGCGAGCCCTTATAGGCCATGAAATGCTTGAACGAGGTGATGCCGCGATCGACGACCTGCGCCATCTCTTCCCACACCTGCTTGTCCCACCAGGTGATCGCCATGTGAAACGAGTAGTCGCAGGAGGCCTTCGAGGTCTTGTTGTCCCACATCTTCAGCGCTTCGAGCAGCGACTGGTTCGGTCCAGGCAGGCAGAAATCGACCACCATCGTCGTACCGCCGCTCAGCGCCGCGCGCGTCCCGGACTCGAAATCGTCGGTCGAGTAGGTGCCCATGAACGGCATTTCGAGATGCGTGTGGGGATCGATGCCACCCGGCATAACGTAGCAACCCGTCGCGTCGAGCACGGGCGAACCGCTGAGGTTCTGCCCGATCTCGGCGATCTTGCCGTTCTCGACCCGGACGTCGGCCTTGTAGCTGAGGTCAGCCGTGACGATGGTGCCGTTCTTGATGATGCTCATGGTAGAACCTCGTTACTCGACGATCTCTGCCGTCTCGACGACCGCGTGGAACAGCACGTCGGCCCCAGCCGCCGCCCAGTCCTTGGAGATGTTCTCCGCTTCATTGTGCGACAGGCCGTCCACGCACGGGCACATGATCATCACTGAACGCCCGACGCGCTGCATCCAGCACGCATCGTGTCCGGCGCCTGAGATAATGTTCATGTGGCTGTAGCCGAGGTTCTCGGCCGAGGCGCGGACGCGGCTGACAAGCGCCGGATCGAACGTCACGGGATCGAAATGTCCCACGGCCTCGACGGCGCATTTGACCCCGAGCGCCTCGCAGATCTTTGGCGCCTCGGCTTCGATCTTCGCCCGCATGCGGTCGAGCTTGGCCTGCTCGGGTGAGCGGATGTCTACCGTAAAGACCACAGTGCCCGGCAGTACGTTGCGCGAATTGGGCGAGAACTTCACCTGCCCCACGCCGCCCACGGCACCGGGCTGCTCGCTCATCGCGACCGACTGCACCATCTCGAAGATGCGCGACATCGCGAGCCCGGCATTGACGCGCATGTTCATCGGTGTGGAGCCGGTATGCGCTTCCTTGCCGGTCAGCGTGAACTCGAGCCACCACAGCCCTTGCCCGTGCGTGACCACGCCGATCTGCTTGTTCTCGGCTTCTAAGATCGGGCCCTGCTCGATGTGATATTCGAAATAGGAGTGGAACTTGCGCGCACCGACCTTCTCGTCGCCGACCCAGCCGATGCGCTTCAGCTCATCGCCGAAACTCTTGCCCTCGAGGTCCTTTCGGCCATAGGCGTAGTCCTGCGTGAACTGGCCGGCGAACACGCCGGACGCCATCATCGCCGGAGCAAAGCGGGCGCCCTCTTCATTGGTCCAGTTGACCACAACGATGGGCCGCTTCGTCCGGATACCCAGATCATTGAGCGTACGGATGACTTCGAGGCCGCTGAGCACGCCGAGCACGCCGTCATAGCGCCCGCCCGTCGGCTGCGTGTCGAGATGGCTGCCGATGAACACCGGATCGAGTTTGGGGTCGGTGCCCTCGCGCCGCATGAACATCGTGCCCATGGTATCGACGCCCATGGTGAGCCCCGCGCCATCGCACCAGCGCTTGAAGAGCTCGCGGCCCCTCTTGTCGTCGTCGGTCAGCGTTTGCCGGTTATTGCCGCCGGCGATGCCGGGCCCGATCTCGGCGAGCTCGTGAATCGAGTCCCAGAGGCGGTCCGGATTGATCCTGAGATTTTCGCCGGGCGCCGCCATCGCTGGTCTATTTCTGGCTCGGGAAGCTGAATTCGGCGCCGCCCTTGATGCCCGCGGGCCAGCGCGCCGTCACAGTCTTGAGCCGCGTGTAGAACTGCACGCCTTCCGGCCCGTAGATCGCATTGGATCCGAAGATCGACCGCTTCCAGCCGCCAAACGAATGATACGCGACCGGCACCGGGATCGGCACGTTGATGCCCACCATGCCCACTTCGATCTTGTCGGCGAACTCGCGAGCGGCGTCGCCGTCGCGGGTGAAGATCGCCGTACCGTTGGCGTATTCGTGACCGTGGATCAAATCGACCGCGTCCTTGTAGGATTGTGCGCGGACCACCGAGAGCACCGGCCCGAAAATCTCCTCTCGGTAAATCTTCATGTCCGGCTTCACCCGGTCGAACAGCGTTCCACCGACGAAATATCCGTTCTCGTAACCCTGCAGCTTGAAGCCGCGGCCATCGACGACCAGTTCCGCGCCGGCTTTCACGCCATCGTCGATGTAACCGACGATCTTGTCGCGCTGGGCCTTGGAAACGATCGGGCCCATCTGCGCATCCTTGTCGGTCGCTGGGCCGATCTTCAGCGCCTCGACGCGCGGCTTGAGCTTGGCGACCAGCGCATCCGCGGTCTTCTCGCCGACCGGCACCGCAACCGAAATCGCCATGCAGCGCTCGCCCGCCGAGCCATAGCCTGCGCCCATCAGCGCATCGGCGGCCTGGTCCATATCGGCATCAGGCATCACGATCATGTGGTTCTTGGCGCCGCCCAGCGCCTGCACGCGCTTTCCGGCCGTCGTGCCGCGCCGATAGACATATTCGGCGATCGCGGTCGAGCCGACAAAGCTCACCGCCTTGATGTCGGGATGATCGAGGATCGCGTCGACCGCTTCCTTGTCGCCATGGACGACGTTCATCACGCCCTCGGGCAGTCCGGCATCCATCAGCAGCTTGTAGGCAAACATCGGCGCCGACGGATCGCGCTCGGAGGGCTTCAGGATGAAGGTATTCCCGCAGGCAATCGCCAGTGGATACATCCACATCGGCACCATCGCCGGGAAGTTGAACGGCGTGATGCCGGCGACGACGCCGAGCGGCTGGCGATCGGAATAGGTGTCGATCGCCGGCCCGACGTTACGCGAGAACTCGCCCTTCAAGAGCTGCGGAATGCCGCAGGCGAACTCGACGCAGTCGATGCCGCGGGCAAGCTCGCCCATCGCATCGTCATGCACCTTGCCATGCTCGGCGCTGATGAGCCGCGACAGCTCGTCGGCATGCTTTTCGAGCAGCTCCTTGAACTTGAACATCACCCGCGCCCGCTTCATGGGCGTCGTGTTCGCCCACGCCGGGAAGGCGTTCTTTGCCGCCTGCACCGCGGTGTCGATCTCGCCGATCGTCGAAAGGTGCAGCGTGCCGGTGGCCTCGCCGGTTGCCGGGTTGAACACGGGCTGGGTACGGGCGCTCTGCGAGCGCGTCAGCTTGCCGCCAATGGCGTTGTCGATGATGAGCATTACTCGAGGCCCTTGAGAATTTCGCCCAGCTTGCCGATCAGCGTGTCGATCTGCGCCTTCTCGATGATCAGCGGCGGGCTCATGGCGATGATGTCGCCCGTAGTGCGGATGAGGATACCTTCCTCGAAAGCTTTCACGAACGCCGAGAACGCACGCTTGGTCGGCGATCCGGCGATCGGCTCGAGTTCGACCGCGCCGATCAGTCCGAGGTTTCGGATGTCGATGACGTGCGGCAGACTCTTTAGCGAGTGCAGCGCATCTTCCCAATATTTCGCGAGATCGGCGCCGCGGGTCAGCAGGCCCTCGTCCTTGTAGGTCTCGAGCGTACCGAGCCCCGCCGCGGCCGCCACCGGGTTCCCCGAATAGGTGTAGCCGTGGAAGAACTCGATCATGTGCTCGGGTCCTTGCATGAAGGCATCGTGGATTTCCGAGGTCACGAGCACAGCGCCCATCGGGATCGTGCCGTTGGTCAGGCCCTTTGCGCAGACGATCATGTCGGGGACAACGCCGAAATAATCGGCGGCGAACGGCGTTCCAAGACGTCCGAAGCCGGTGATGACTTCGTCGAAGATTAGGAGAATGCCGTGCTTCTTGGTGATCTCGCGCAGTTTCTTGAGATAACCCTTGGGCGGAATGAGCACGCCGGTCGAGCCCGCCACCGGCTCGACGATCACCGCAGCGATGGTCGAGGCGTCGTGCAGCGTCACGATCCGCTCGAGCTCGTTGGCCAGCGCCTCGCCGTCGCCCTCGCGCTCGCCACGGGTGAAGGTATTCTTGCCCGGCGTGTGCGTGTGCGGCATGTGGTCGACGCCGGTCAGCAGCGTGCCGAACATCTTGCGGTTGGTGACGATGCCGCCCACCGAGATGCCGCCAAAATTCACGCCGTGATAGCCGCGCTCGCGCCCGATCAGCCGGAAGCGTGCGCCGTCGCCTTTGACGCGGTGATAGGCGAGGGCGACCTTGAGCGCGGTTTCAACCGATTCAGAGCCTGAATTCGTGTAGAGAACGTGGTTGAGGCCTTCCGGCGCGATGCCCACCAGCGCATTGGCGAGTTGAAACGCTTTTGGGTGTCCCATCTGGAAGGCGGGGGCATAGTCCATCTCCGCGGCCTGCTCGGCGATCGCCGAAACGATCTTGGGGCGGCAATGGCCGGCGTTCACGCACCAGAGCCCGGCTGTACCGTCGAGCACCTGCCGGCCGTCGGACGTTGTGTAGTACATGTCCTTAGCCGCCACGAACATGCGCGGCGCCTTCTTGAACTGCCGGTTGGCCGTAAAAGGCATCCAGAAGGCGCTGAGGTCGTTGGGCGCGATGTTTTGGCGGTTGGACACGAAGCGGACGCTCCCTCGAAGAGTTTGTCGGTCTCCCGGTTTGCGGTTATTGCGCTTGACGGGCGGGCAACTTGCCCAGAAAATTTGACCAGTTGGAAAAAGGTTAGCACTTGCCTATCGCCGATCAAGGCGAAAATAGCCGGTGCGACCAAAGGGAGAAGCATCTCGTGAGCCCGGCTCGAAAAAAGGAGCGTCCGCAGACGCGCATCCAGCGCGAAAAGCAGGACCTCATTCTCGACGCCGCGCTCAATGTCTTCTCGCTGCACGGCTTCCGCGGCGCAACGATCGACCAGATCGCCGACAGTGCCGGCATGAGCAAGCCGAACCTCCTCTATTATTTCCCGAGCAAGGAGGCGATCCACCGGCAACTGTTGACTGGCATGCTCGACCTCTGGCTCGATCCGCTGCGCGCCCTCGACAATGAGGGCGATCCCCTGGCGGAACTGCGCTCCTACATTCGCCGCAAGATCGAGATGGCGCGCGACTTCCCACGCGAAAGCCGGCTCTTTGCCAACGAGATGCTGCAGGGCGCTCCGCACGCGATCGATGTGCTTGAGGGCGAGCTGAAGCAACTGGTCGACGACAAGGCCAAGGTCATCGAGCGCTGGATGGACGAGGGCAAGATCACCCGCACCGACCCCTATCACCTGATCTTTTCGATCTGGGCGACAACCCAGCATTATGCCGATTTCGACGTCCAGGTCCGCGCCGTCCTCGGCAAGGGCCGCGGCGGCGAAGGTCGCTTCGAGGACGCCGCGCGCTTTCTCGAAAATCTCTTCATGGATGGGCTGAAGCCGCGGGGCCAGCCTGCTGGTCCTTCGTCATCGCCAGGATGACGAGGCCCAGCACCGTTACTCCCGCACCCGCAACAATGGTCAGCGTCGGCCAGCCATGTCCGGCAATCGCCTCGAACAGGATGACGAACGCCGGCGTCAGATAACCATAGGCGATGACCTTGGGAGCGGGCAGGCGCAGCGAGGCGAACTGGATAAGAAAGAAGCACATCGCTGTCGGCCCGACAGCGAGATAGAGCACGACCCACCAGACGATCGGCGGCAGGTGCAGCCAGTCGGTCGCGAGGATATCTGGAATGCCGCTCAGCGCGATCCAGATCGCCGAAGCCGCCAACGTCCAAAAGCTCTGCACCAGCGACGGTTGGCCGCGGCTGAAGCGCCGGAGCAGCGGCGTGTAGATCGCATAGGCGATGCAGCCCACCAGATAGACTAACTCGCCCTGGCCCACATCGAAGCGAAGCAGGGCCTGCACATCGCCGCGAAAGATCACCCAAATTGCCCCCAGTGCCGCTACCACGAGGCTCAACAGCACAACCGGCCCTGAGCGCTGACCCACGAGCACGAACGCGGTCGCCGCGGTCATCAGCGGCAGCAGCGTGAACACGGCGCTGGTCGCAATCGGCTGCGTGATCGTGAGCGCAATGAACATCGTGACGAAATAAACCGCCATGAGCGCGCCCATGAGCCCGAAGCGCCACGGCGCCGCCGGAAACGCGAAGCGGTTGCGTGCCACCCCGAACGCCACGCCGCCCATGATGACCGCCGCGAGCAGGAATCGCACGGCATTAAGTGGCACCGGATGGATATCGGCCGTTACCATCGCACCGGTCGTAAACGAGCCGGCGATCAGCGCCGCAAAGGCCAGCATCGCGAGATGCGCAAGCCAGCGGTCTCGTACCGCAGCGGCGTGTGCAGTCGCTCCCATAGTCACTG
>Ga0068853_100000269_pt1 | contig 36675 bp, 31 predicted proteins | sample KBSCornC32_FD_65655 | JGI IMG/M metagenome (GOLD analysis project Ga0068853, IMG submission 65655) | Corn rhizosphere microbial communities from Kellogg Biological Station, Michigan, USA - KBS Corn C3-2 | ecosystem: Host-associated > Plants > Roots > Rhizosphere > Soil ... | reverse complement strand
TAGAACATGCGCAGGTTGCGCGCCTCGCCGCCGCCGAAGAAGTCCATCTTCGTCTGCGTCATCGGCACGAAGCTGGCGATCACGAGCGCGAGCACGCCGAGCATGGTCCAGCGCCGGTGCGCGAGCGTCCAGGCGACGAAGCGGCCGTAGCGGTCGCGCAGGCGCGTGATCACGTTCTCGTGGCCGAGGAACTTCGGCGGTGGCATGCGCGCCGCGAACATCGGCACGATGCTGACGGCGACGAGCCACGACGCTAGGTGCGCGATCGACATCGCGATCGCGACCTGGGCGAGGAAGATCGAGATATTGTTCGCCTCACCGAAGATGTTCGGCAGGAACACCACGACGCTCGACAGCGTACCCGCGGCGATCGCCACGCCGACGACCTGGGTGCCCTGCACCGCGCAGTACCACGGCTTGTCGGGGTACTTCTCGCGGTACTGGTAGATGCTCTCGACGACGACGACCGCATTGTCGACGAGCATGCCGACGGCGAGCAGCAGGCCCATCATCGACAGCACGTTGAGGCTGATGCCGAAGAAGTACATGCAGCCGAGCGTCATCACGAAGCAGATCGGGATCGACAGCGACACCATCAGCGTAGAGGGCCAGTCGCGCAGGAAGAAGAACAGCACGAGCACGGACAGCAGCGTGCCCTCGAGGCCCGCCTTGCCGAGCTGAGACAGCGAGCCGGTCACGCTCTCGGCCTGGCTCTCCATCGCGTAGACCTGCATGCCCTTGAGTTCGGGCGAGGCCTGGATCTTCTTGACCTCGGCCATCACCGCGGTGCCGACGTCGACGAGGTTCGCGTTGCGCTCGCGGCGGATGTCGACGCCGATCGCGGGCTTGCCGTCGAGGCGGCGCGCGAAGTCGACGCGCGCGGGGCGCAACGTCACGGTCGCGATGTCGCCGAGCTTGAGGCCCTTGGCGTCGAGCGGCACCGCGCGAATGTCGTCGAGCGTGCGCCACTGGCCCTGCGGCTGCACGCGGAAACGCGTGCCAGCGGCGTCGACCTGCCCGGCCGAGATCGCGAAGTTCGCGTTCGACAGCTTCGTGTAGAGGTCGTTGAGGTTGATGTTGTGCGCGCTGAGGCGGTCCGAGGCCAGCTCGATCTGCACCTCGGGTTTGCCGATGCCGGAGATGTCCACGTTGGCGACGCCCGGGATGCGCTCGAGGGGGCGCTTGATCTCGCGCTCGATCAGTTCGTACGCGTTCGACAGGTCGGCGCCGTTGGAAGCGATGCGCAGCTGCAGCACCGGCTCGTCCGAGGTCGAGAACTTCTGCACGAAGTAGCGCTGCATGTCGGACGGCAGCTCGGAACGGATCGCGTCGATCTTCTCGCGCGCCTGCACCGCCTTGATCGCGACGCTCTCGCCCCACTTGAACTCCATGAAGATCTGCGCGGACTCGGCGTCCGAGGTGGAGTTCATGCGCTTGATGCCCGGCAAGGTCGCGAGCGCTTCCTCGACCGGGCGGGTAATCGTGCGCTCGATCTCCGCCGGCGTCGAACCCGGGTACGGGATCTGCACGAACAGGAACGGCGCATCGATGCTCGGGAACTGTTCGAGCGGCAGCCTGAAGGCGGCGATCAGTCCGATCACCACCATCGTCACGAAGAACATGATCGCCGTGACGGGCCGCTTCAGGCTGAGCTCGGCGAGTGTCATGCGTGCTGTCCTTGCGGTCCGTGGCTTTCGATCGCCAGATCTTCGTCGGCGCCCGTGCTCTCGACCTTGGCGCGATGGCGTTCACCGCGCGCGACGTACCACTCGTCGCCGCGACGGTCGAGCAGGTCGTACACGATCGGGATCACGACCAGCGTGAGCAGGGTCGACACGGCGAGGCCGCCGATCACGGTGAGCGCCATCGGCGCGCGCACCTCGGCGCCCTCGCCCCAGCCGAGCGCGAGCGGCGCGAAGCCGATCAGGGTGCACAACGTCGTCATCACGATCGGACGCAGGCGCGATTCGGCGCCCTGCGCGAGCGCCGCGCGCTTGGGCACGCCCGCTTCGCGCAGTTGGTTCACGCGATCGATCAGCACGATCGCGTTCTTCACGACGATGCCGACCAGCATGATGAGACCGATGAATACGACCACCGAGATCGCCGAACCGGACAGCTTGAGCGCGAGGATCGCGCCGACCGCGGCGAGCGGGATCGAGAACATGATCACGAACGGGTGCAGCAGCGACTCGAACTGCGACGCCATCACGAGGTAGACGAGGAAGATCGCCAGGCCGAGCGCGAACACCAGCGACTGCACGGACGAATCGAGTTCCTCGCTCTGGCCGCCGATGCGCACCTTCACGCCCGCGGCGAGCGGGTTGTTCGCGACGAGGCCTTCGACTTCCTTGACCGCGCTCGCGAGGTCGCCGTTGCGCAGGTTCGCCGACACGATCGCGACGCGTTCCTGGCTCACGCGATGGATCTCGCTCGGGCCTTCGGTCGCGATCACGTCGGCGACCGCGGACAGGCGCACGGGCGTGTCGGCGCTCGACTGCGCGGTGTCGGCGAGCGTGCTGCCGCTGCCATTGCCGTTGCCGCCGTTCGCATTGCCGCCGCTGGCGCCCATCGCGCCCGCGGCGCTGCTGGTCGAGCCATTGCTCGAACCGTTCGCACCCTTCGCGGAGATGTAGCCGACGACGAGGTTGCGCACGTCGTCGACGCCGGTGCGGTCGGCGGCGCGAGCGCGCACGAGCACGTCGATCTTGCGATCGCGGAAGTCGTAGCGCGTGGCGACTTCGCCCTTGACCTTGCGCACGACGCGGTCGGCGATCTCGCGCGTGGTCAGGCCGAGCGCTGCCGCGCGATCCTGGTCGAAATGCACCTGGATTTCCGGATAGCCGCCCTCGACCGTCGACTTGACGTCGGCGAAGCGCGGCGAGCCCTTCATGAGTTCGGCGAGGCGCTGGCCGCCCTTGGCGAGCGCGTCGAGGTCGTAGCCGCGGATCTCGATCTCGAGCGGTGCCGAGAAGCTGAATAGCTCGGGGCGCGCGAACTTCACGCTCGCGTCGGCGCGCGTCATGCCGTCTCGCAGGCGCTCGATCTCGGCCGCCTCGATCTTCTTGCTGCCGCCGTCCTTGAGTGCGATCGACAGGCGCGCGATGTTCTCGCCGGATTCGGTCGGATTCGCATCGAGGCGCGTGCCGGTACCGGCGACGCCGTAGATCGATTCGACGCCCGCATCCTTCGCGTGGCGCGTCGAGATTTCGTCGACGACCTTGTCCGTCTCCGCGAGCGGCGTGCCCGGCGGCAGGGTGACCGTCATGTTGAAGCGGCCCTGCGCGAGCTGCGGAATGAGGTCGAGGCCGAGCGTCGGCACGAGTGCGAGCGTCGCGCCAAGCGCGACGACGGCGAAGCCGAGCACGGGCCACGGACGCGCGAGCGCTTTCGGCAGGAAGCCGTGGTAGGTCTTCGCCGCACGTTCATACGGCCACAGCACGAGCCAGCCCACCCATTTGATGATGAAGCGGAACAGCCACCCCAGCGGGACCAGTACCAGCAAAACGACCGATAGCACGAGCGCAACCAGATACGGCCCAAGCAGCGCGAATTTCACCGGCAACGCGACGACGAACCACAGCAGCCGTTGGAACCTCGGCGAATCGTCGTCGAGCGGCCAGACCGCCCTGCGTGCGCCCCAGGCGAGCGTCGAACGCGCGTAGTCGAGCGAGAGCGGAAGCTTGCCCAGCGCCAGCCCGGACGCGAAGAACACCAGCAGCGTGACGTAGCGCATGAGCGCGGAAATGGCGATCATCACGCCGAGCACGATGAAGAAGATCGCCGCCACGGCCACGCTGATGGGCAACGAAACCACCAGCGCAGCTATGCGCAGCGCACGCGGCCAGTCGCGCCGCCACGGCCACGTGATGATCGCCCACGCGCCGCGACGCGCCTTGTTCCACAGCGATTCCGGATCGACGGACTCATCCTTGTAAGCGAGCGGCGAGCGCCCCTTGAGCGAGGCGAGCATCGGGATCAGCGTCATCGCGACGACGAGCGAGGTCAGCATCGCGAACGTGATCGTGAGCGCCTGGTCACGGAACAGCTGGCCGGCGACGCCCTGCACGAAAACGAGCGGGAAGAACACCGCGACCGTCGTCAGGGTCGACGCCGTCACCGCCATGCCCACTTCGGCGGTGCCGCGCACGGCCGCCTCGAGGATCGATGCGCCCTTCTCGCGCAGCCGTGCGATGTTCTCGAGCACGACGATCGAGTCGTCGACGACCATGCCGGTCGCCAGCGCGAGGCCGCCGAGCGACATCACGTTGAGCGACAGGTGCAACTGGTCCATGAAGAAGAACGTCGCGATCAGCGAGACCGGCAGCGACAGGGAGATGATGAACGTGCTCCACGAGTCGCGCAGGAAGAAGAAGATGATGAGGATCGCGAGCACGCCGCCGATCAGCGCGTCCTTCTTGACGTCGCTGAGCGCGCCTTCGATGAAGACCGACTGGTCCTCGATCATGGCGAGGTTGGCGTCGGACGGCAGCGTCTTCTTCAGGCGCTCGATCTCGGCCTTTACCGAGTTGGCGACGCTGACCGTGTTGGCGTCGCCTTCCTTGTAGATCGCGAGTTCGATCGCCTCGTGGCCGTCGATGCGCACGATGCCTTCGCGCTCTTTGAAACCCTGGCGAACCTCGGCGATGTCCTTGAGGCGGATCGGCACGTTGCCGTCGATCTTGACGAGCAGCTCGCGCATCTCGTCGAGTGTCTTGAACTGGTTGATCGTGCGCACGAGGAAGCGCTGGCTGCCCTCGTCGATGCGGCCGCCCGACGCGTTCACGTTCTCGTTCTTGAGGCGCGTGTTGACGTCGTTGATGTCGATGCCGAGGCGCGCGAGTTTCTGCTGGTCGATCAGCACCTCGATCTCGTCCTCGAGGCCGCCGCCGACCTTGACCGCGGCGACGCCGGCGACCGGCTCGAGGTGCTTCTTGAGGTCATCGTCGGCGAAGCGGCGCAGCTGCTTGAGGCGTGCCTCGTCGGTCTCGCCCTTCGCCGTGAGGCCGAGCCGGATGATCGGGTCGGTCGACGGGTTGAAGCGCAGCAGCAGCGGCTTCTTCGCTTCGAGCGGCAACTGCACCGTGTCGAGCTTGTCGCGCACCTCGAGGCTCGCCATGTCCATGTCGGTGCCCCAGGCGAACTCGAGCACGACGTCGGACTGGCTCGTGCGCGAGACCGAATGCACCTTGCGCACGTTCTTCACCACGCCGACCGCTTCCTCGATCGGCTGGCTGATGAGGTTCTCGATCTCGAGCGGCGCCGCGCCTTCGTAGTCGGTGCGCACCGTGAGGGTCGGATACGACAGGTCCGGCAGCAGGTTGACCTTGAGGCCCGTCAGGCCGATCAGGCCGAACAGGACCAGCGTCACGGTCAGCATGCCGATCGTGACGCGCCGGCGGGTCGCCAGCTCGGGCAGGTTCACGAATGCTTCTCCGTCGACGCGACCGACGCCATCGCGTCGGGACTCTTGGTGGCGTTCTCGAGCACCTGCACTTCGGTGCCTTCGCGCACGGCGTTGCGGCCGATCGTGATCACGCGCTCGCCGTCGGCGAGGCCGTCACGGATCTCGATGCGGTCGCCTTCGGCGTAACCGGTCTTGACCACGCGACGCTTGGCGACGAACGCGGGCAGCGCCGGTTTCGCCGATTCGGCCGCGACCGCTTCGCCCGCCTTGCCCTTCACCGCGCCCTTCGCATCCTTGCCGTCGTTCTTGTCGTCCTTCTTCGGCGGCGCCGGTTCGATCACGAACACCGAACTCACGCCGTCTTCCTCGACGATCGCATTGCGCGGCACGACGAGCGCGTCGTGGCGCTGGTCGTAGGTGACCTCGACGCGGCCGAACATGCCGGGCTTGAGCGTCGACGTGGTGTCGCGAAACGCGCAGGTGACGCGGAACGTGCCGCTTGCCGCGTCGACGACCGGCGCGATGCGTGCGATCGAGCCGTCGAACGGCTTGCCGCCGAGCGCGTCGACGCGCATGCGCACGGGCTGGCCCGCCTTGAGCGTGTCGAGATCACGCTCCGGCACGTTCAGCACCGCCTCGAGCGGATCGAGGTCGACGATCTGGAACAGCGCCTGGTTGAGCTGCACGAGGTTGCCGAGCTTGACCGAGCGCTTCGCGATCACGCCGGAGATCGGCGCGACGATGCGCGTGTAGGACAGGTCGAGCTGCGCGCCGTCGACGATCGCCTTCTGCGCCTCGAGGTCGTATTTGGTGCTGTCGTAGTCGGCCTTCGGCGTGATCTTCAGCGCGAAGCCCTTGTCTGCCTTGTCGTAGGCAGCCTGCGCCTTCTTCAAGGTCGCCGACGCCTGCGCGAGCTTGTTGCGCGCCGTGTCGCTGTCGAGTTCGGCGAGCAGTTGACCCTTCTGCACGTGCGTGCCTTCCTCGACGAACAGCTTCAGCACGATGCCGGTGGTCTTGGCGACGACCTGCGCGTCGCCGACCGCCTCGAGCGTGGCGGTGCCGGAGTAGTTCGCCGTGATCGTCTGGTGCGACGCCGGCGCGACTTCGACGGGGATCGAGGCCTGGGTATTGGCGTCCTTGCCCATGCCGTCGCCACCGCCGCCGCACGCGGCGAGCAGGGCGATCGCGGCCGCGAGGGTGGAGGTGCGCAGGAAACGGAAACCGCGGTAATTCGGGGTGACGGCGAAGTTCGGGAGCATCGGAGTCGGCCTGGGGAGGGGTTGACTTGGTGTTATAGTAGACTACATCACTAGCTTAGTGCAATAGCCTGGGCAGCCCGGCAGTTCGACCCCTGGGTCGTGCTTCCTTGCTGCCCCGCCGTTGCAGCGGGGGTGACGATTCCTGGCAGCGATGCTGCGCCGTAAACGGCGCGAAGTCGTGAGCCGGTAGTCACGCCGCGACGTGCTTGCGGCCTTGGATGCACGAGGAGGCAAAAGAGTTGCGCGCGCCGACGCCTCGCACGGTCGCGTACGTTGCCTGCGCGAGGCGCGCTTCATGCATGCGAGCGGTGGCCGGCGACGGCGGTTGGCCGCTATACTCCACAGGCTTGACGCCCGAGAAGTTCAACCAACGTCGCACCGGAACGAAAATGACCCGAGCGCCTCTCTTTGCCGCTGCCCTGCTGATCACTTCCCTGCCCTGTTTCGCCGCCGACAAAGGCGACGCCGCCGCGGGCAAAACCAAGGTCTATACCTGTGCCGGTTGCCACGGCATCCCGGGCTGGAAGAACCCGTACCCGAACTATCACGTGCCGCGGATCGGTGGCCAGAACTACGACTACCTCGTCACCGCACTGAACGAATACAAGAAGGGCGAGCGCTCCCACCCGACGATGCGCGCGCAGGGCGAGAGCCTGTCCGAGCAGGACATCCGCGACATCGCCACCTACCTTTCCAGCCTCACGCCCTGAGCCAGGACTTCACGAGATGAAGCGTTTCCACGCATCGCTGTTGATCACGACGCTCGCCGCCTGCGCGACGCCCGCCTTCGCCAAGGGCGACATCGAAGCCGGCAAGGCCAAGTCCGTGCCGTGCCAGGCCTGCCATGGTGCCGACGGCAACGCCGCCGACCCGCAGTACCCGCGCCTCGCCGGGCAGTACCACGACTACCTCGAGCGCGCGCTGCGCGAGTACAAGACCGGCGAGCGCAAGAACCCGATCATGGCCGGGTTCGCGACGACGCTGTCCGAAGAGGACATCGTCAACGTGTCGGCATACTTCGCCAGCCTGCCGGGCACCAAGCTCACCGACCTGCACGACAAGGTGCAGGGCGACTGATTCGTCGAGGCGCGGCGCGATGCCGCGCCCCTCGCGCCGTCGCGGGTAACCCCGCGCGGCGCCGATCCCTCGCTTCGATCCGCTCAGGCGTTCGCTTGGCGCTTGTAGTACGGCGTGCTTCCACTCGCGTGATCGGTCGCATCGGCGACGCCCGTCACTTCGGGCACGCGCGTCTTGAGCGTCTGCTCGACGCCGCCGCGCAAGGTCTTGTCGACCATGCCGCAACCGTGGCAACCACCGCCGAACTGCAGCACGACGACGCCGTCGGCGGTCACTTCGCGCAGGCTCACGCGGCCGCCGTGCGAGGCAAGCTGCGGATTGATCTCGCTCTCGATCACGTAGCGCACGCGCTCGACCACGCTCGCGTCTTCGCCCGGCACGCTGCCGCGCAGGGCGGGCGCGCGGATCGTGAGTTCGCCGCCGGTCGCGGTGCGCGCGAAGTCGATCGTCGCACCGTCGAGGAACGGCACGCTGTGCGCGTCGACGAACAGCGAAAAGCCGTCGCACTCGACTTCCCACTCGCTGCCGTCGCGATCGGACGGCTCGCTGAACTCGAGCTGGCAGTCACCCTTCGGCGTACCGGCGTCGACCGCGACGACACGGATGCCGAGCCCGGGTGACGCCTGCTGCTCGACGAGCCTGCGGAAGTGCTCCTGCGCGGAAGCCGACAACGAAATCATGATGCCCACGCCCTTGATCTTGTGCTTTTGATGAAGAGTGCGGCCAAGGATGGCCGCTTTTCCTTCGCGGACACGACGTCCGCAAAGAAACAGCACCAGTTTAGTCCTGAATTGGGCACGCGTCATCCGCCTATACTCGCGCATCGTCTCCGCAACGGGATTTCGACATGCCGTATTCGATCGAATCGCTGCGCGCGCAGCACTGCGCGCCGCGCAAGGGCAAGGATGCCGCCCTCGCCGCCACCGACGTCGCCGCCGGTCTCGCTGCCCTGCCCGGCTGGCAACGTACGCCGGACGGCAGCGGCATCCGCAAGGAGTTCCGCTTCCCCGACTACTTCCGGACGATGGGGTTCGTCAACGCGGTCGCCTCGATCGCGCATCGCGAAGACCATCATCCCGACCTCGAAGTGCACTACGACCGTTGCGCCGTGCACTACTCGACGCACGACGTCGGCGGGCTCTCGCTCAACGACCTCATCTGCGCCGCGCGCGTGGAGGATATCCAGGCGTCCTGACCTGCATCCGGAACGCACGCTGCTGCGTAGGTTCGGTCATCTCCTGCGATTCCTGCCGATGAACGCCGAACCTGTCTGCATGAGCGTACCGTCCGCTCGATGAATACCGCGCTGGTCTGGTTCCGCCGCGACCTGCGCCTCGCCGACAACCCCGCGCTGTCGGCGGCGCTCGCCGCGCACGAACGCATCGTGCCGGTCTACGTGCATGCTCCGCACGAGGAAGCCCCCTGGTCGCCGGGCGCGGCAAGCCGCTGGTGGCTGCATCGCTCGCTCAACTCACTCGACCGCGACCTGCGTGCACGCGGCTCGGCGCTGCACGTGCAGGACGGCGACAGCCTCGCGAAACTGCGCGACCTCGTCGTCGCGACCGGCGCGTGCGCGGTCTACTGGAACCGCGTGTACGAGCCCGCGGCGATAGCCCGCGACGTCGACATCAAGCAGGCATTGCGCGACGATGGCATCGACGCGAAGAGCTTCAACGCCGCGCTGCTGTGCGAACCCTGGGAAATCGCGACCGCATCGAACGGCCCGTATCGCGTCTTCACGCCGTACTGGCGCAACCTGCGCGCGCGCCTGCAGCCGCACCCGCCGCGGCCCGCACCGAAGCGCATCCCGACCGCGAGCGCGGCGACGTCGACGATCGATGCGCTCGGCTTGCTGCCGCGCATCCGTTGGGACACAGGATTCGACGCTGCCTGGCAACCCGGCGAAGCGGGCGCCGAAGCGGCGTTGCAGCGCTTTCTCGACGAAGCGATCGGCGACTACGCGTCCGCGCGCGACGTGCCGTCGCTGGCTGGCACGTCGCGCCTCTCGCCACATCTGCATTTCGGCGAGATCGCGCCGATGCGCATCGCGTGGGAGCTCGAGCATGCGCGCTGCGACGGCAAGGAAAGTTTCCTGCGCGAGCTCGGCTGGCGCGAGTTCTCGCACCACCTGCTGTTCCATTTCCCGCACAGCGCCGAACGGAATCTCAACCCCGCGTTCGACGCCTATCCGTGGGCACCCGTGGCACCACGGCAGGCCCGGCGCTGGCAACAGGGACGCACCGGCATCCCGATCGTCGACGCCGGCATGCGCGAGCTCTGGGCGACGGGCTGGATGCACAATCGCGTGCGCATGCTCGTCGCTTCGTTCCTGACCAAGAACTTGCGCCAGCACTGGTTCGAGGGTGCGCGCTGGTTCTGGGACACGCTCGTCGACGCCGACCTCGCCAACAACACGCAGGGCTGGCAGTGGACGGCAGGCACCGGCGCCGACGCGGCGCCGTACTTCCGCATCTTCAATCCGGTCACGCAAGGCGAGCGCTTCGATCCCGGCGGTGCCTACGTGCGCCGCTGGGTGCCGGAACTTTCGGCGATCGACGCTCGCTCGATCCACCGGCCCTGGACCGACCCTGCGACGCTGCGACGCTGCGGCTATCCGATGCCGATGATCGACCTCGCCGCCAGTCGCGGCGCTGCGCTCGCGGGTTACGATGCCGTACGGCACAAGAATGGCGACGACTGAACGTCACCGACGCATCCGCATTGCTCTGCGTTGCGTATCGAAGGGCCATGACGTCGCCTGCCGGCCACTCGGGAATCGCGCCATCGACGCGCCGCGCGAGCGTTTGCGTTGCCCTCGCGGTGCTCATCGTTGCGTCTTTCGAGGTTCGTCCGGCCGAACGGTCGAACGGCGACGTCCTGCGCTACGAAGGTTACGCCTATGGCGCCGACGGCACGAACCTGCTGTATCGCGAGACGCATTGGCTCCATCGTGACGACGGCGTACCGGCGCGGCTCGTCCTCTATCGCTGCCCGGACGGTCGCGCATTCGCGCGCAAGACCCTGCGCGAAGTCGATGGCGCCAGTCGACCCTACTTCGAATTCACCGATGGTCGCGACGGACATCGCGAAGGCGTGCGCCCCACTCCGCGTGGGCGCGAAGTCTACTGGCAGGAGCGCAGCGGCACGCCGCTGAGGACGCAGCTGCTCCACCCGGGACTGGATGTGGTCATCGATGCCGGTTTCGATGCCTTCATCCGCTCGCACGGGGATTCGTTGTGGGCCGGCGCCCCGCTGAACGCGCACCTGCTGCTGCCGAGCCGATTCGCCGCGGTGGACGTGCGCATCGAAGACGGCACCACCGCAGCCGATCGCGCGGCACATCTACGCCGCATGAAGGTGCGGCTCGATGCCTGGTATGCCTTCGCCTTGCCGACGATGTGGCTCGTGTACGACGAAGACCGCCGCCTGCGTGAATTCCGCGGCATCGGCACGATCCGCGACGATCATGGACGCAACCGGGAGGTCGTCATCCGCTTCCCGCGGGACCAACGCGTCGCCGAAACGGACGACGCCGCGTTGGTCGCCGCGGCGCGCACGGAACTGGTCGGGCGCTGCGCGCCGTGATCGACCCGGGCGTGCCGCCGGCATGTCCGGAAATCACCCCAGCTCGGCGCTGCATCCGCCGCGCGTCCGCGCCCGTATGACCTACGTCGAAACGGGAAGAGGAGCCGAGGATGAAGGCAGGGCACGCAAGTCGGTGGAGCACCGCTACTGCCCGCTTGCGGTCGTTGCGTGCCTGGTTCGACGCAAGTGCTCGCCACGAGCCGGTCGGTGACGCGGCACAGCGCATCGATTGGCTGCGCGTCGCGCCGTTCGTCGCGATGCACCTCGCATGCGCGTGCGCCTTCTTCGTCGGCGTCTCCGCCGTCGCCGTCTGGACCGCCGTCGGGCTGTATGTGGCGCGCATGTTCGCGATCACGGCCTTCTACCACCGCTACTTTTCGCATCGGACGTTCGAAGCGTCGCGCACGGTGCAGTTCGTGTTCGCGCTGATCGGTGCCACGGCCGCGCAACGGGGGCCGCTGTGGTGGGCCGCTCACCATCGGAACCATCATCGACACGCGGACACTGCCCTCGACCCCCACTCTCCCGGTTTGCGCGGTTTCCTGTGGAGCCACATGGGTTGGTTCCTCACCCCGTCCGCCTTCCGCACGGACTGGCAGCGCGTGAACGACTTCGCCTGCTACCCGGAACTGCGCTGGCTCGACCGCTACGACGTCGCCGCTCCTGTCGTGCTCGCGCTCCTGCTCTACCTGGCCGGCGTCCTCCTGGACGCGTTCGCTCCGGCGCTCGGCACGACGGGCGCACAGATGCTCGTCTGGGGCTTCTTCGTCTCGACCACCGCGCTGTTCCACGCGACCGTGACGATCAACTCGCTCGCGCACCGGTTCGGTACGCGGCGCTACGCCACGCGCGACGACAGCCGCAACAACGGCTGGCTCGCGCTGCTCACGTTCGGCGAAGGCTGGCACAACAACCATCACTTCTTCCCGGGCTCGGTACGCCAGGGCTTCCGCTGGTGGGAAGTCGACGTGACCTGGTACGGACTGCGACTGCTCGCGGCGCTGGGTCTCGTTCGCGGTCTGAAACCCGTGCCCGGATGGGTGCTTGCAAAGGCGAGGGCCTGACGTGCGCATCGCCGTCGTCGGTTCCGGCATCTCGGGCCTCGCCTCGGCCTGGCTGCTCTCGCGCGAGAACGACGTCGTGCTGTACGAAGCGGACACGCGCCTGGGCGGGCACACGCACACGCACGACATCCATTGGGAAGGTCGCGACTATCGCGTCGACAGCGGCTTCATCGTGCACAACCGCGCCAACTACCCGTTGCTGACGCGACTGTTCGACGAACTCCGCGTGGCCACGCAGCCGACGACGATGAGCTTCTCGGTGAGCAACGAGCGCACCGGCCTCGAATACAGCGCGGCGACGCTCGACACCCTGTTCTGCCAACGCAGGAACCTCGCGTCGCCGCGATTCCTGGGAATGTTGCGCGACCTCGCGCGCTTCTATCGCCTGGCGCCCTCGCTGCTCGTCGAATCCGGGGACGGCCCCACGCTCGGGGAATTCCTGCTGCGGCATCGTTTCGGTGGCGCATTCCGCGACGATCACCTCGTGCCGATGACTTCGGCGCTCTGGTCCGCGCCTTCCTCGCAGGCACTCGAATTCCCCGCACGGCACCTGGCGGAATTCATGGCCAACCACGCGATGCTGCGGATCACGGGCCGCCCGCAGTGGCGCGTCGTTCGCGGCGGCTCGCGCAGCTACGTCGACGCGATGGCATCGCGTTGGCGCGTGGAGGCGCGCATCGGCGCGCGCGTGCATCGCGTCCTTCGCACCGCTGCCGGCGTCGATGTGGACGCGCACGGCGCGACCGAACACTACGACCAGGTCGTCCTCGCCTGCCACAGCGACCAGGCCCTCGGGTTGCTCGGCGACCCGAGCGAGCGCGAGCAGGACGTCCTGGGCGCGATCGGGTACCAGGCGAATGATGCCGTGCTGCACACCGACGCGCGTCTGTTGCCGCGCCACCGCAAGGCCTGGGCGGCCTGGAACGCTCATGTGCCGCGCGAAGGCGATGGCTCGTGCGCGGTCAGCTACTGCATGAATCTCCTGCAAGGGCTCGATGCACCGGTGCCCTTCGTCGTGAGCCTCAACCGCACGGCCGACATCGATCCCGCACGCGTGCTGCGTCGCATGCGCTACCACCATCCTGTGTTCACGCACGCGGCCGTCGCGGCGCAGCGACGCAAGTCCGAAATCCAGGGGCAGCGGCGGACCTGGTTCGCCGGTGCCTACTGGGGCTGGGGCTTCCACGAGGACGGCATGCGCAGTGCCGTCGAGATCGCGCATGCGCTCGGGGTACGCTGGAGCTCCGCGTCCGCCGCGGCGCATGTCGACGCCAGCAACCGGGATGTCGCGTGGGCGCCCACGTGAACGACGCCCCGCTCGCCAGTTGCATTTACGAGGGGGTCGTGCGGCATCGGCGGCACGTGCCGGCGCCGCACGCATTCCGGTACCGCATGGCCCAGCTGTACCTCGACCTCGAGGAAATCGACCGGATCTTCGCTCAGCGCTGGCTGTGGTCGGCCCACGGCCCCAACCTCGCGGAGTTTCGCCGCGCGGACTACCTCGGACCGGCGGAGGTGTCCCTCGCGGAAGCCGTGAGGCGGCGCATTGCGTCGCAGGGCATCGAGCCGCCCGAGGGGCCGATCCGCCTGCTCACGCATCTTCGCTACTTCGGCCACGTCTTCAATCCGGTCAGTTTCTACTACTGCCACGATGCCGGCGGCGAGCTGCAGTGCGTGCTTGCAGAGATCACCAACACGCCATGGCGCGAACGGCACGCCTACGTCCTGCCGATCGGTGCCGCCGAACGCAGGGGGCGCGCCCTTCACTGGGATTTCGACAAGCGCTTCCACGTATCACCTTTCATGCCGATCGAGCGTCGCTACCGCTGGTCTTTCACGACGCCCGCCGACGACTTGCGCGTGCGGATTAACGTGCTTCGCGCAGGTGACCGCGAGTTCGACGCCGACCTCGTGATGCAGCGACGAGCGATCGACGGCCGCTCGCTGGCCCGCGTGTTGGGTCGCTATCCGGCCATGACCCTGCAGGTGCTGGCGGCGATCCACTGGCAGGCGCTGCGACTGTGGCTCAAGCGCAATCCCGTCTACGACCATCCGCGCCATTTCCGGGGAACTCCATGAACGCATTGATCGACGACGCGCCCGCTCGTCTGGGCTGGTTCGACCGCCGCCTGCGCCAGTTCCTGCTCGAGCGTCTCGGCGGCTTGCAGGACGGCGCGCTGCTCGTGCGGGATGCGGCCGGTGAGATCCGCCTCGGCACGGCCGACCCGAGCCATCCCTGCGTCGACGTGGCGGTCGACGATCCCGCGTTCTACCGCATGGTCGCCGCCAACGGTACCGTCGGTGCGGGCGAGGCCTACATGCAAGGTCATTGGCGCTGCGACGACCTGGTCGGCCTCGTGCGCCTCCTGCTGCGAAACCGCGAACTACTGGACCGCATGGAGGGCGGCGCTGCGCGCATCGGCGGATGGGCGATGCGCGCATTGCATCGCATGCGCGAGAACACGCGCCGAGGCGCGAGGCGCAACATCGCGGCGCACTACGACCTCGGCAATCGGTTCTTCCGCCTGTTCCTGTCGGACGATCTCATGTACTCGTCGGCGCTGTTCGCCGACGACTCCGAGCCGCTCGAGCATGCGTCGACGCGCAAGCTCGAACGAATCTGCGACAAGTTGCGCCTGCGCCCCGGTGATCGCGTGCTCGAGATCGGGGCAGGCTGGGGCGGCTTCGCGCTGCACGCCGCCGCACGCCACGGCTGCCACGTCACCACGACGACCATATCGCGCGAGCAATACGACCTGACACGTGAGCGCGTGGCCCGTGCCGGACTGCGGGATCGTGTCGACGTACTGTTCGAGGACTACCGCGACCTGCGCGGGCGTTACGACAGGCTCGTCTCGATCGAGATGGTCGAGGCGATCGGCGCGCGCTGGCTCGATACCTATTTCCGCGCGCTCGGCAATCTGCTCGCGCCGGACGGACTCGCCGTGCTGCAAGCGATCACCATCGAGGACCATCGCTACCAGCGGGCGCTGCGCTCGGTCGATTTCATCAAGCGTCACGTGTTCCCGGGTTCCTTCATCCCGTCGATCGCCGCACTCGTCGCGGCCAAGGCGCGCAGCTGCGATCTCGCGCTGACGCATCTGGAAGACTTCGGCGAATCGTACGCGACGACGCTGCTGGCGTGGCGACAGCGCTTTCTTGCGCACCTGCCGCAGGTGCGCGACCTCGGCTACGACGAGCACTTCATCCGCATGTGGGAATTCTACCTGGCCTACTGCGAAGGCGGCTTCCGCGAGCGCGCGATTGGTGTCGCGCAACTCGTGCTCGCCAAGCCGAAACGGCGCGAGGTTGGCTACTTCGCCGGTCTTTCGCGCGTGGAGGCCTGAATGAGCGAGCTGGCGAACATCGTCGGTTATCAATGCGTCTGGTTCATCGCCGTGCTCGGTGCAGCGCGCGCATCGTCGTGGCCCGCCGTGGTGGCGCTGATCGGATTCGGCACGCTGCAGCTGTCGCTCTCGCGACGCCGCCGCGCGGACCTGCGGACCTTGGCGGCATCGATCGCAGCCGGCATCGTCGTCGACGGCGCGCTCGCGCACACCGGGCTCGTCGTCTACGCGACGCCGCTGCCCGCGCTCGTCGCACCCCTGTGGATCCTCGCGATCTGGTCTGCATTCGGCCTGACCCTCGGTCATTCGCTCGCATTCCTGCAGCGACGACCATGGCTCGCCGCATCGCTCGGCGCGGCAGGCGCGCCCCTCGCCTATCTCGCCGCGGCGCGCGTCGATGCGATACGCGTGGACGGCGCGGGCCTGCTCGCGGTGGGAATGACCTGGGCCGTGGCCCTCCCTCTGCTCTCGGAGTGGTCGCGCACTGCCGATGCGGTGGAGGTGACGGCGTGAATGCGGTCGGCTCCCTGCTCCTGGTCTGGTCCATCGCGGCGGTGGCGCAGGGCTGCGCCTGGGCGTGGCAACGCCACCATCGCAACGCCGGCATCGTCGACGTCGTCTGGGCCGCCGGCGTGGGCGGTTCGGCCATCGTGCTGGCCGCCATCGGTGGTGGCGCGCCTTGGCCACGCGCGGCGCTCGCGACGCTCGGTGGCAGCTGGGGCTTGCGTCTCGCGCTGCACCTGTGGCGACGCGTGCGCGCTGAAGGCGAGGACGGTCGCTACGCGCACCTGCGCAATCGCTGGGGCAACGATCCGTACCGTTGGTTCGCGTTCTTCCAGTTCCAGGCGCTTCTCGTCGCCATGTTCGCCGTCCCGTTCGTCGCCGTGGCGGCAAATCCCGACGTCCGTGCCGCCGCGCTGGCGACCGCAGCAGCGATCTGGCTGCTCGCGGTCGTCGGTGAATCCGCCGCCGACGCGCAACTCGCGAACTTCCGCGCTGATCCGGCGAACAGGGGCAGGACATGCCGCGCTGGCCTGTGGCGCTATTCGCGCCATCCGAACTACTTCTTCGAATGGTTGCACTGGTTCGCCTACGTCTTCCTGGCACTCGGCTCGCCGCTCGCGTGGATGGCCTGGTCGGGCCCGCTGGTGATGTACGTGTTTCTGCGCTGGATCAGCGGCATTCCCTTCACCGAGGCGCAAGCGTTGCGTTCGCGCGGTGACGACTATCGCGCCTACCAGCGCAGTACCCCGATGCTGATTCCATGGTTCCCTAGGAGAGAACGATGAGTACGCCCGCGATCGACGATGGTCGTATCCCGCTGCCGGCGGAGCGGCCAGCCTCCGGGCTGCTCGGCCTGGCGGAACGTCGCCTTCTACCCGACGCGCTCGTCCGCGTCGGCATCCGGCGGTTGTGTGCGTCGCGGCTGCGCGAAGGACGCGCCAACGGCATCGAGGTTGCCGAGCTCGCGTTCCAGCAGTTGGTCGCGTCCTTGCGAGCGAGCCCGCTCGCCATCGACGTCGACGCGGCGAACCGGCAGCACTACGAATTGCCGCCGGAGTTCTTCCGCCACTGTCTGGGACCGCGCCTGAAGTACTCGGCCTGCTGGTTCGAGCACGGCGACGAAACGCTCGCGCAGGCGGAAACTTCGATGCTCGAACGCTACGCCGAGCGCGCCGAACTCGCCGACGGCCAGGACATCCTCGAGCTCGGCTGCGGATGGGGTTCGCTGACGTTGTGGATGGCCGAGCGCTATCCGGATGCGCGCATCACAGCGGTGTCGAACTCGCGTTCGCAACGCACGTTCATCGAGGCGTGCTGCCGAGAGCGCGGCTTCGTGAACGTCGAGGTCGTCACCTGCGACGTCAATCGACTGCAACTCGCGGAGTCGAGCTACGACCGGTGCGTCTCCGTGGAAATGTTCGAGCACATGCGCAACTACGATGCGCTGCTCGCGCGGATCGCGGGCTGGCTGCGCCCGGGCGGCAAGCTGTTCGTGCACATCTTCTGTCATCGCACATTGATGTATCCGTTCCAGACGGAGGGCGAGCACGACTGGATGGGGCGGCATTTCTTCACGGGCGGCCTCATGCCATCGGCAGACACCCTATTGTGGTTCCAGCGCTCCCTGCACGTCGAACGCCGCTGGCTCGTCGACGGCCGCCACTACCAGCGCACCGCCGAACACTGGTTGCGCAACCAGGACCGCGCGCGCGCTGCGCTCGCTCCAGTGATGCGCGCCGCGTACGGCGACGCCGCGAAACTCTGGACGCAACGCTGGCGCATGTTCTGGATGGCGTGTGCGGAGCTGTTCGGATACGCCGGTGGCAGCGAATGGATGGTCGCGCACTACCGCTTCGGCAAGCCGGCATGAGCGCGCGTCGCCTGGCCCGATCCCTCGTGGCGTCGCTGGCCCTGGCCGCCGCAGGCTGCCGTGGTCACGCGCAACTCGCGCCGGTCGACCACGTCGACCTGCAACGATTCATGGGCGACTGGTACGTGATCGCCCACGTGCCTTCTCGTCCGGAACGAAGCGCGGTCAATGCGATCGAGGGCTATCGGCTGGCCGAAGACGGGACGATCGAGACCACGTTCCGCTATCGGGAGGGCTCGGTAGATGCGCCCGTGAAGACGATGCGGCCGCGCGGGTTCGTGCGTGCCGGCAGCGGCAACGCGGTATGGGGCATGCAGTTCATCTGGCCGATCCGCGCCGAGTACGTGATCGCTTATGTCGACCCCGACTATCAGCAGACGATCGTCGCGCGCAGCGCGCGTGATTACGCGTGGATCATGGCGCGCACGCCGACCATTCCGGAAGCGGACTACGCTCGCCTGCTGGCGCGCCTCGAGGGACTCGGCTATGCACCGTCGCGCGTCCGCCGCGTGCCGCAACAGTGGCCGGAGCCGCGCGACGACCAGCGGTCATCCACCGCTCGCTGAACCGGCGCGACGTCCATGTCCGGCCGAGCGATCGAGCGCGCCACGCCACGCAGGCTTCGCCGGCGTGCATCCGTATCGCACCGTCGTCCGTACGCGGAGGCGTGGATTGGACCTTGTAACCCACGTCGGTCCCGCATGAACATACGAACCTTGCTTATCGGCGTATCGCCGTTCGACCAGACCAGAGCGATGTCCAGCAGCGGCGCCCACCCAACGGAAGATGCTGGCTACTGGTCGTGGCAGATGGCGGCCGTGTCCGAGCGGCGCGACCGTGACAGTTTCATGCGGATCTACGACCACTTCGCACCGCGCGTGCGCCTTTACCTCCGGGGCCTGGGTTCGACCGAGTCGCAAGCCGAGGAACTGGCACAGGAGGCACTGCTGCGCCTTTGGCAACGCGCCGATCGATTCGACGCGATGCGCGGCAGCGTGTCGACCTGGCTGTTCCGCATCGCCCGCAATCTCCACATCGATCGTGTTCGGCGCGAGCCGTTGTGGCAGTCGATCGGCGAGGAATGGATCGATGAAGACATTCCGCCGGCGAACACGACGGAACGACACGTCGAACAAACGGATCTGGCCGCGCGCATCGACACGCTGCCGGCGGTACAGGCGCGATTGCTGCGCATGTCGTACTTCGAGGCCAAATCGCACCAGGAAATCGCCGATGAACTGGTCATGCCGTTGGGTACTGTGAAATCGCACTTGCGGCGCGCGTTCCTCAAACTGCAGTCAGGCCTGAAGGAATTCTCATGAGCCCGCGCCATCACCTCGACGAGACCACCGTGCTCGGCTGGGCGTCCGGCGCACTGTCGCCGGAAATGGCTGCGGTCGCCGCAACTCACTTCGAGGTATGCCGCCACTGTCGTTCGCGCCTCGCCACCGCGGAAGGCATCGGTGGAACCCTGCTGGAACAACAGCAGCCATCCACCGACGACGCGACGAGGGTGCCGCACCTGCGAGAGCATATGCTCGCCGCGCTGGACGCCCATCCGAACGGACGTGTCCCGCCGCGCCACGCGGAAGCGACGGCCGAGCCCGACAACCTGCCGCGCGCGCTGCGTCCCTACTTCGGCACGTCGTGGCGATCGTTGCGCTGGCGCTGGCTCGCTCCGGGCGTGCGCATGATTCGTGCGCTGCGAACGAGTGGCCATGCGTTGATCCTGTTGCGGATCGATCCAGGAATGAGCATGCCCCTCCACAGCCATGGCGGGATCGAACTCACGCAGGTGCTCGCGGGATCGTATGACGACGAACTTGGCCATTTCGGTGTGGGGGACGCTGCCGATCTCGGTCCCGAAACACTGCATCGACCGGTCACTTCGGCAGGCGGTCCTTGCGTGTGCGTGGCGGCGCTGGACGCACCGTTGCGCTTCCCCGGCTGGTTCGCTCGCATGCTGCAGCCGCTGGTCGGCTTGTAGCCACGACGCGTGCACGCTCCTCGCGCGTGGGAGCGGAGCACGACCGGGACCGGACGATACGCCACGGCTACCGACGCCCCACCTCCGCGAACTGCGCGAGCGCCAAGGCGATGCCCGCGGGACCGTCGACGGTCGCGACGCGCGGATGGCCGCTTTCGACGCCGTGCTGCAGTTCGTGTTCCCAGGTCACGTGGTACGGCATGTGGATGCCCCAGCCGCCGAGGCCGATGACCGGCTCGATGTCGGAACGCAGCGAATTGCCGACCATCGCGAACGCCGGCGCGGCCACCGCGCATTCGGCCAGCACGCGCGCATAGCTGCGCTCGTTCTTCTCGGAGACGATCTCGATGCGGTGGAACAGCCCGGCGAGGCCGCTCTGCTCGACCTTGCGCTCCTGGTGGAACAGGTCGCCCTTGGTGATCAGCACGATGCGGTGGCGCGACGCGACGTCCTCTACCGCGGCGCGGATGCCGTCGAGCAGTTCGACTGGATGATCGAGGATCGCGCGACCGAGTTCGACGATGCGATGGATGTCGCGCGCGCTGATCGCGTCGTCGGTGAGTTCGATCGCGGCCTCGACCATCGACAGCGCCATGCCTTTCGCGCCGTAGCCGAACAAGGCGAGGTTGCGCCGTTCGACCGCGTGCAGCCGGCTGCGCACGGATGCGTCGGCGACGTCGATGTAGGCACCGACGATGCGCTCGAATTCGGCGCCCGCATGCTGGTAGTAGCCTTCGCTGTGCCAGAGCGTGTCGTCGCCGTCGAAACCGACCAGTTCGATCATTCGTGTCCTTCCTTCGGGGTGCGTCGCCGCGCGAGCCTGCTCGCGAGGCTACCGAGTTCGCGCAATGCCGCTTCGACCGGCGGACTCCACGCGAGCCCGAGGCCGAGGCGCAGGTGCGTGCGGTAGTCGCCGCGCAGCGAAAACAGGTGCCCCGGCAGGCAACCGATGCCGCGTGCGACCGCAGCCTCGAACAAGGCCTGCGCGTCGACGCCGCCGGCGAGTTCGAGCCACAGCGTCGTGCCGCCGGCCGGGTCCGACACGCGCGTGCCCTCGGGCCAGCCGCGGCGGATCGCATCGCGCCAGCGCTGCGCGTTCGTCGCGAGTTCGCGGCGCAGGCGGCGCAACGCGCGATCGAAGTCGTGGCGCACGAGGTATTCGGTGATCGCGCGCTGCGGCAGGCCCGCCGTCGTGACCGACGAAAAGCACTTCGCGCGCACGAGGTCGTCGACGTGCGTGCCGGCGAGCGCCCAGCCGATGCGCAGGCCGGGCGCGAGGGTCTTCGAATAGGAGCTGCAGGTAATCACGCTCGTCCGGCCTGCGTAGCGGCGCAGCGGCGGCGGCCGTTCACCCGAGTACGCGAGCTCGCCGTAGAGATCGTCCTCGATCACCGTCACGCCGTGCTCACCGCACGCGGCGACGATCTCGCACTTGTCGTCGTCGCCGGTGAGGCTGCCGGTCGGGTTGTTGAAGTTCGGCACGAGCACCGCCGCGCGCACCGCGTGGCGCGCGAGCAGCGCGCGCAAGGCCGCCGCATCGATGCCGCTGCCGACGCGGTTGGGCACCTCGATCGCGCGCAGGCCGAGCGCGGAGATCGCCTGCAGGATGCCGTAGTAGGTCGGTGTTTCGAGCAGGACGATGTCGCCCGCGCGCGTGACGCTGCGCAGGGCGAGCGTGATCGCTTCCATCGCGCCCGCGGTGACGACGATTTCGCCGGGATCGATCTCGACGCCGCAACGCAGGTAGCGCCGCGCGATCTGCTCGCGCAACGCCGGCAGCCCCTGCGGCGCGCCGTAGGCGAGCGCGACGCCGGGGTCGCGTCGCAACACGTGCGTGGTCGCCGCGGCGATCGCCCTGCCCGGCAGCAGCTCCGGCGCGGGCGTGGTCACGTGCAGCGGCAACAGGTCTTCGCGCGACAGCACGTCGAGCACGCCGAGCAGCGCCGGGTTGCGCAAGGCCTGCGGCGCACGCGCCTGCACGCGTGGCAAGCGCGCCGCCGGCACCGCCACGCGTTGCGCGCGCACGAAGTAGCCGGAGCGCTCGCGCGCTTCGACGAGTCCTTCCCGTTCGAGCCGCAGGTACGCCTCGACCGCTGTCGCGATGCTCACCCGCTCCTGCCGGCCGAGCCGCCGCAGCGACGGCAGGCGCTCGCCGGGGCGCAGCAGGCCACGGCGGATCTGCGCGCCGAGGCGTCCTGCGAGGTCTTCGTAGAGCAAGGTCGAGGCCATGCGATCTGTACCGGTCCATTTCGATGATATCTGATTCTGTACCGGTCGGCCCGCCGCGCCTACGCTGCGTTCGCCTCCCCCGACCGGTGCCGTCCGCATGCCTTCCCCGAATCCGCACGACGCGCGCGGCGCGATGTTGCAACTGTTGGTCGCCGAGATCCTGATCGGTTCGGTCGGCGTGTTCGCCCACGAGGGCGGCCAGGATCCGATCACGACCGTGTTCTTCCGCTGCGTGTTCGGTAGCGTGTTCCTCGTCCTGTGGGGCGTCGCGCGGGGCCACCTTCGCGACGTCCTGGGCGATCGCGCGCTGCTGCGCGCCGCGGTGCTCAGCGGCGTGCTGCTCGTGCTCAACTGGGTCGCGCTGTTCGCCGGGATGGCGCGTTCGTCGATCGGCGTGGCGACGCTGGTCTATCACTTCTTCCCGTTCGCGATGATCGTGATCGCGGCCGTGTTCTTCGGCGAGCGGGCGCATGCGGCCGACCTCGCCTGGACTGCGCTCGCGTTCGTCGGTGTCGCGTTCGCGGCCGATCCGCTCAAACTGTTCGCCGGCGCCGGGCCTGCCTACATGCTCGGCATCGCCCTCACGTTCGTCGCGGCGATCCTCTGCGGCGCCTCGCTGCTGCTGTCGCGACGCATCAGCCGCGAGCGGCCGTTCCTCGTCGTGCTCGTGCAGTGCCTCACCGGCGTCGCGATGCTCGCCCCGTTCGCCGACGTCGGCGCGGTCGCACACGTGGGCCCGCACTGGCTGTGGCTGGCCGGGCTCGGGCTGGTCCACAGCGGCATATGCTACGTGCTGTTCTATTCCGCCTATCCGCGGCTGCCGGTGACGACGATCGCGGTGATGGCATTCATCTACCCCGTCGTCACCCTGCTGCTCGACTACGTGCTGTACGGTCGCACGCTGCAGCCGGTGCAACTCGCCGGCATCGCGCTCATCGTGCTGGGTACGCTCGGCGTGAACCTCAAGTGGCGCTGGTCGCAGCCGGTCTCAGCGCGGGGTTGAGCGCACCGCGCGCCGCCCCTGCAGCACGTCGAGCGTCGCGGCGAGTTCGGGCGCGAGCGGCGCACTGAAACTGTAGCTGCGCTCGCCGAGCGAGAACTCGAAGCGCGCCGCGTGCAGGAACAGGCGCTTGAGGCCCTGTTCGCGCATCGCCTTGTTGAATTCCCGGTCGCCGTACTTCTCGTCGCCCGCGAGCGGGTGGCCGAGGTGCTGCGCGTGCACGCGGATCTGGTGCGTGCGGCCGGTCTCGAGCGCGACTTCGACGAGACTCGCGCCGGCGTAACGCTCGACCTCGCTGAAGTGCGAGCGCGACGGCTTGCCTTCGGGATCGACGCGCACCATGCGCTCGCCGCCCTGCAGCACCGACTTGCGCAGCGGCGCGTCGACGGTGAGGCGCGCCTTCGGCAATGCGCCTTCGACGAGCGCGAGATAGCGCTTCTCGACGTGGCCCTCGCGGATCGCCGCCTGCAGCGCGGTGAGCGCCGAGCGCTTGCGCGTGAGGACGAGGACGCCGCTGGTGTCGCGGTCGAGCCGGTGGGCGAGCTCGAGCGTGTCGCGCGGGCGCGCTGCGCGCAGCAGCTCGATCGCACCGAAGCTGACCCCGCTGCCGCCGTGGCTGGCGACGCCGGCCGGCTTGTCGATGACGAGGAAATCGCGGTCCTCGTAGACGATCGCTGCCTCGATCCTGTTCAGCTGGGCACTCGGCGGCGGCCCGGCGTCGCCCTTCTCGGCGAGGCGGACCGGCGGGATGCGCACCTCGTCGCCCGCCGCGAGCCGATGGTCGGGCTTGGCGCGGCGGCCGTTCACGCGGACCTCGCCGGTGCGGCAGATGCGGTAGATCAGGCTCTTGGGCGCGCCCTTGAGCCGCCCGGCGAGGAAATTGTCGAGGCGCTGGCCCTCGCGGTCCTCCGGTACGGGGACGGTCTGCACCCGCGGCGTGGCGTCCGCGGGAGCAGCCGGCAGCGCGGCGGCAGGCCGCGGCGGGCGCTCTGCGGCGCCGCGTCGACGGTTGGAGTCGGCGTCGCGATTTGTCGCCGAAGTGCGTGTCTTCATTGAAAAAATCTTCCGGAAACTGCTATGCTGAACCGGCGTGTCGCGCCGTGCCGGGCCCCATCCGCGGGAGTCCGGGACAGCTATGACGCCCCCGTCCATCGCGTCCTTTCGCGCCCTGCGCATTCGATCACTCCATCGGAGCGCTGCGCAGGAGCGGGAGGCCATCGTAATGGCTCGGGTCGCGGATTGCTCGCCGTCGCAACGAGGGCGGGGATTCGCGGATGCGCAGCAACCCTAATGATGCCGGCGCGCGGAAGCGCTGGTTGGAAACACGAGGCGCACCTGCCGCCGTCGGCCCGTGAAACGCGGGCATCGCGCAGCGCGACATCGCGCAGCGCCGACGGCAGTCGAGCGCCGAGAAGGAAATACGACAATGAAACGCATGTTGATCAACGCGACTCAGCGGGAAGAGTTGCGCGTGGCGATCGTGGACGGCCAGAACCTTTACGACCTCGACATCGAGATCCCGTCCAAGGAACAGAAGAAGGCCAACATCTACAAGGCGCGCATCACCCGCGTCGAACCGTCCCTCGAAGCCTGCTTCGTCGACTACGGCGCGGACCGCCACGGTTTCCTGCCGCTCAAGGAAATCTCCAGCCTGTACTTCACGCCGGGCCTCAACCCGAACAAGGCGGGCATCCGCGAACTCCTCAAGGAAGGCCAGGAGATCGTCGTCCAGGTCGAGAAGGAAGAGCGCGGCAACAAGGGCGCGGCGCTGACCACGTTCATCAGCCTCGCCGGCCGCTACATGGTGCTGATGCCGAACAACCCGAAGGCCGGCGGCGTGTCCCGCCGGATCGAGGGCGAGGACCGGCAGAACATCAAGGAGGCCCTCGACAGCCTGCAGGTCCCGGACGAGATGGGCCTGATCGTGCGCACCGCGGGCCTCGGCCGCGACGCCGAAGAACTGCAGTGGGACCTCGACTACCTGCTGCAGCTGTGGAAGGCGATCTCCGATGCCGCCCAGTCGCGCGCGGCGCCGTTCCTGATCTACCAGGAATCCAAGCTCATCATCCGCGCGCTGCGCGACTACCTGCGCAACGACATCGGCGAGATCCTCATCGACAACGAGGAACTCTACGCCGACGCGCGCGAGTTCGTGCAGCAGGTGATGCCGAACAACCTGCGCAAGCTCAAGCTGTACCAGGACACCACGCCGCTGTTCTCGCGCTTCCAGATCGAGACGCAGATCGAGAACGCGTTCGAGCGCAGCGTGCGACTGCCGTCCGGCGGTTCGATCGTGATCGACCAGACCGAAGCGCTCACCGCGATCGACATCAACTCGGCGAAGGCGACCAAGGGCGGCGACATCGAGGAAACCGCGTTCAACACGAACTGCGAGGCCGCGGTCGAGATCGCGCGCCAGCTGCGCATCCGCGACGCCGGTGGCCTCATCGTCATCGACTTCATCGACATGGATTCGCCGCGCCACCAGCGCGACGTCGAGGAGAAACTCAAGGACGCGCTCAAGCTCGACCGCGCGCGCGTGCAGGTCGGCCGCATCTCGCGCTTCGGCCTGCTCGAGATGTCGCGCCAGCGCCTGCGCCCGAGCCTTGGCGAGGCGACGCAGATCGTCTGTCCGCGCTGCGAAGGCCACGGTCGCATCCGCGGCGTCGAATCGCTGTCGCTGTCCGCGCTGCGCCTGGTCGAGGAGCATGCGATGAAGGACAGCACGGGCCAGGTGCTCGTGCAGGCGCCGCCGAGCGTGGCGAACTTCCTGCTCAACGAGAAGCGCCGCCAGCTCACCGAGATCGAGGCGCGCCACGACGTCAACGTCATCGTCGTCGCCGACGAAAAGCTCGAGACGCCGCACCTGGAGATCCAGCGCCTGCGTGCCGCGGACATCGGCGAGGACATCAAGCCGAGCTACCAGCGCACCACCCCGGTCGCGACGACGCCGCTGCCGCAGATGCTGCGCCCGAGCGAAGAGCCGGAACAGCCGGCCGTCGCGGGCGTCGTGCGCGCGACCCCGGCACCGGAGCGCCCCGAGCCGGCCGCACCGGTCGCCGCTGCACCCGTCGCCGCGCCCGCGCCGGCTCCAGCACCGGCGATGCCGAGCGGTGGCCTCATCGCACGCTTCATCGGCTGGTTCCGTGGCGGCAGCGAGCCGGCGGCGCCGGCGACGAGCACGCCACGCCCGGCGCAGAACGGCGCGCGTCCGCAGTCCGCGCGCGCGCAGCAGCGTCCCGCTGCACAGCCGCAGCAAGGCAACCGGCCGCAGCAGCAACAGCAGCGCCAGGGTGGCGCGCAGCAGCAGGGCCAGCAGCAACGTGACGGCCGTCGCGACGGCCGGCCGGGCAACGAGCAGCGCGGTCAGAACCCGAACCAGAAGCAGCAACAACAGCAGCAGCGCGGCAATCGCCGCGACGAACGCCCCGGCAACCGCAGCGGCGAGCAGCCGGTCGCGGGGGGCGATGGACGTCCACAGCAGCGCGAACAGCGCGCGCCGAACGAAGTGAAGCCGGCGAATGAAGCGCGCCCTGCTCCGCAGCAGCCCGCGCCGAAACCCGCCGACCCCTCGATCCAGCCCCCGCTGATCGGTGGCCCCGCGCCCGCCGAGAAGATCGAGCGCGTCGTCGCCCCCGGCGCGCCGGCCGATGCTCCGAAGGCCGAAGGCGAGGCGTCGCGCGACGAAATGCGCTCGCGTCGCCGCGGTCGTCGCGGTGGCCGTCGCCGTCGCAAGGAAGGCGCGACCGACACCGGATCCGCGATGCACGCGGACGCGGAACTCGACCACGATTTCGACGACGAGGACGGTGGCGACGAGCAGCGCAAGGCGACGCCGCCCGTCGCTGCACCGGTTGCCGCGAAGCCCGAAGTGTCTTCGGCCATGCCGAACACGTCGCCCGCCGTGACGGTACAACCGCACACGCCCGCTCCGACGCGGGCGCCTGCTGAAGACCGCTGGCCGAAGCCTCAGGCTGCTGAACCCGCGCCGGTGACGCCGGTGGCGACACCGATCGCGACGCCCGCCGCGGCGATACCGGCGCCTGCGCCGCGCGTCGATGCACCGGCTACGCCCGTGCCTGCTGCGGCGACACAGCCGCTCCCGACACCCGTGGCACCGAAGCCGGTAGTGCCGGCGGCGCCGCACGGCCTGCACGAACGTTCGCTGCAACGCGAAGTCGCCGCTGCGCTCGGCACGACGCACACGCTCGCGCCGGTCGAAGCCGCGACGCCGCCGATGCCGCGCCCGACGCCAGTCGACATGCGTGCTCCGACGGAGCCGCCGAAGCCCGCGCCGGTGCCGGCATCCACGCCGGCACCGGGACCGTCAGCGACGGCGGTTCCGACGATGAGCGCTCCTTCGACTGCGACGCCGCCGCGTGAGATTCCGGCGAGCGCAGCTCCGTCGAGCAGTCCCGCGCCGGCGTCGACGGATCGCGGACAGACGCTCGACCTGCCCTTGTCGACGCCGGCCGCCGACGAGCGCAAGCCGTCGTCGCAGGCCGACGAGCCTGTGCGCACCGAACCGGCTCGCACGAACGACGACGCGAAGACCGACTGAGTCCTTCGCGGCACGGGCACCATGCCCGTGCCGCGTGGCTTGGAATTCAGCGATCGAAGAACGAGAACGGGGCGTGCGACGTGACGCGCGCGAAGCCTCAGTCGCTGAGCGCGCGCGTGCGGTCGTCGAGCAGGCCGTGGGTGTGCGCGAGATGCGCGAGCGCGACCGGATTGTCGACGCCGAGCTTGTCGAACAGGCGGTATTTGTAGGTCGCTACCGTCTTCGCGCTGAGCTTCAGCTTGTCGGCGATGAGCTGCATGTCCTGTCCGCGCGCGAGCATCATCGCGACATCGAGTTCGCGCGCCGACAGCACCTCGAACGGCGACTCCCCGCCGTCGAGCGCACCGAGCGCGAGCACCTCGGCGATGTCCGGCGACAGATAACGACGACCGTCGGCGACCTGGCGCACTGCGCGCACGAGCTCGTCCGCGGCGCAACCCTTGGTCAGGTAGCCGCTCGCGCCCGCCTCGATGAGGCGACGCGGGAACGGCGCTTCGCTCACGACGCTGAGAATGACGATGCGCGTCGACAGCTTGTGCTTGCGCACGCGATCGGTGAGTTCGATGCCGCTCAGGCGCGGCATGTGGACGTCGACGAGCGCGACGTCCGGCAATTCGCTGCGAATCAACGCGAGCCCGTGCTCGCCGTCGGCCGCCTCACCGATCACCTCGATGCCAGCCTGCTGCGCCAGGATCATGCGGAAGCCGGTACGCACCAGCTCGTGATCGTCGACCAGAACCACTCGGATCATGCAACCCCCATCGCCTCTCCCTGACGTGCTCCGACGATACCCGAGATGAGCCATCGCGTCCGCATATAATGCGCCGAATTTCACGACGCGCGCTGTAGTAGATTTGCGATACCTGCAGCGTTGCGATAGGGAAACGATTACATCCGGGAACGAAGGTCGGCGGGATGCCGAGCCAACAGCAGCGCAGCCGCTGGCCCGCAGGGCGAGGGACAGGATGTCCCGAGTAAAACCGGCGTCGCCGGCAGCAACGAAGCGAACGACGGTTCGAACAGCGGAGAGATGGCCGAGCGGTTTAAGGCAGCGCGGAGGCAGGATGCCGGAGCCAACAGCGGCGCAGCCGCTCGCCCGCAGGGCGAGGGACAGGATGTCCCGAGTAAAACCGGCGTCGCCGGCAGCAACGAAGCGAACGACGGTTCGAACAGTGGAGAGATGGCCGAGCGGTTTAAGGCACCGGTCTTGAAAACCGGCGTGGTAGCGATACCACCGTGGGTTCGAATCCCACTCTCTCCGCCACTTTCAGTGCTTCGATTTCGCTTCTGTCCCGGAACGTCGCGGACGTAGCAATCCCTAGGTCCGCGCGACATCCGTCGCCGGCAATGGAGCGCCACGCGCATCCGGCTGCGCCAACGCACCTTTCCACTTCCACAATACGACGATCAACAGCGCGTCGACGACCACTGCGAAGATGCTCGCTTCGGGTCCGAACGCCCCGCCGGTGACCCACTCGGGCCTGTCCTGCAGCAGCGGATGGAACCAGCCCGCCTGGCCGAAACCGCTCACGTCGAAGCCGAACAGCTGGCCGAGCGTCCAGTTCCAGCCGAGGTGGATGCCGATCGGCATCGCGAGGCTGCGCGTGCGCAGGTAAGCCAGGCCGAGCAGCACCGCGCCGAGGAAGAGTTCGATGGTAGCCCAGGCCAGCGTCGCGCCTTGCATGCCGGGGTTGTCCCAATGGCCCGTCGCGAACAGCAAGCCCATCGCGATCGATGCGAACCACGGGCCCGTGCCTGCGACGAGGCGCTGGAACACGAAGCCGCGGAACAGCGTTTCCTCGAACAGCGCGACGAACGCGAACACGTAGGCGCCGTGCGCCAGCGTCGCCAGGCTGCGCGCGGGATCCAGTTCCAGGCGTACGCCACCGACGCCCCAGATCATCACCACCGCGAGCAATGCCGTCGCGAGGCCGAAGAACGTGCCGACGCCGAGCTCGCGCGCCCAACGGCGATCGAGCACGAAGCCGATGCTCGACAACGGTTCCCTGCGCAGGCGCACGCAGATCCAGGTGACCAGCAGCAGGAAGCCCAGGCGCAACGGCTCGAGGCCGTCCTTGGGCACGCCCAGTTGTTGCAGGGCGTGGCTCACCGGCGTGTACAGGAGCCGGCTCGCGAGCAGCAGCGCGATGAAGGCGAGGATCCACCAGCCGTTGCGCAGGCGTCCGTCGGAACCGAAAAGGATCTTGTTCAAGGGCACCCCTGCTAAGTGGTTGGGACGGGCGTCGGGCTTCCGATTTATCTTGACATCAAGATACTCGATGTCAAGCTACGTGCGTGGGATAGCCCGGAGGCCCGATGGCACGCAGGACGGAAAGCGACGACAGGATCGACCGGCTGCTCGCCGAATGGCAGGCCGAGCGCCCGGAACTCGACGCGGCCGCGATGGCCGTCGTCGGCCGCCTGCTCAGCATCGGGCGCCAGCTGGAAGCGCGCGCCAACGCCGCACTGCGTCCGCTCGGCCTGCACTACACGGATCTCGACGTGCTGGCGACGCTGCGTCGCGGCGGACGCCCCTACCGACGCACGCCGACCGAGCTGCGCGATTCGGTGCTGATCACGTCGGGCGCGATGACCGCCTGCCTCGACCGCCTCGAACGCAACGGCCTGATCTCGCGCATCGCCGATCCGAAGGATCGCCGCTCCAGTGCCGCCGCACTCACCCGCGAAGGACGCGCGTTGATCGACAAGGCGATCGCGGTCCGCTTCGCGGAAGCCGCGGACGCGCTTTCAGGCCTGTCCGCGGCCGACGGCGCGCGCCTTGCGGTACTGCTGAAGAAGCTGGGTCGGACATTGGGTGCGCCTGCCGGCGAGGGCACCGGCGAATAGTGATCGATGCGGCATCGCCAGCACCGTCGCTTCCCATCCGGCGTCAGGTCACGCGCGCGGGCAACGCCTTCGTGCGCTCGAAGCCGAAGCGCGTGTAGGCCCAGACGAATGCGAAGAAGCCGAAATACGTCGCGACGAGCACGCGCCTGAAGGCGTTCTCGATCGCGCCGACGTTAGCGCGGGCCGAACAGGTGCGGGATCATCGTCGCCGTCGCCCCGAAGCCGAGCGCGCCGAGCAGGACGAACGCTGTCGCGAAGGCGGCGAGCGCGAGCTTGTAGACGAGTCCACCGTAGCGGATCGAGCGCACCGCGCCACGCTCCAGCCACGCGGGCCGGACGTTCTACGAAGGGCCAGGCGACGCACACGATCGGACGCAACGCGAGAAGCCGGCGAAGTTCCTCGTGTTCCTGCTCAAGAATGCGGGCAAGCCGGTGCTGCTCCCCGCCCGCTGAACGTCCTCCACCGTATCGAAGCGCGAACGCGATGCGCGAATGACCAGCGTATCGCGAGGCCAGCGCATGAATTGTTCCTAAAGCGCGCAGCCGCACCGTTCATGCTGGAGCACGTCGCGCACGCCTAGGGTGCCTGCATCCGCCGCGACGAGGACTTCGACGTGGACACGCAGCAGCATCTCCCCGGCAGCGATCCATCGACGTCACTGAAAGACCCGGTGTCGCTGCACACGCGACCGCCATTCCCGATGCAGGCGCAACCCTGGCCCGGGCTTGCGTCGAAGATGGAGCCTCGCCCCGATCACGGTGAGACCAGCTACGTCGGCCGTGCGCGCCTGACCGGGCGCAAGGCGCTCATTACCGGCGGCGACTCGGGCATCGGGCGCGCGGTCGCGATCGCGTTCGCGCGTGAAGGTGCGGACGTCGCGCTGTCCTACCTCGAGGCGGAAGAGCCCGACGCGCTGGAAGTCGCCGCGTTGATCCGCGACGCGGGGCGACGCGTCATCTGCCTGCCGGGCGACATCCGCGACGAAGGCTTCTGCCAGATGCTCGTCGGCCGCGCCGCGCAGGCGCTCGGCGGCCTCGACCTCCTCGTCAACAACGCAGGACGCCAGCAGAGTGCGGAATCGATCCTCGACATTTCGACGGATGCGTTCGACTGGACGTTCAAGACCAACGTCTACGCGATGTTCTGGATCACCAAGGCCGCGGTCGCGTGCATGCCACCCGGCGCCGGGATCATCAACACCGCATCGGTGAACTCGTACGACCCGTCCGCGCACCTGCTCGACTACGCGATGACCAAGGCTGCGATCGCGAACTTCACGAAAGGACTCGCCAAGCAACTCGCGAAGCATGGCATCCGCGTCAATGCGGTCGCGCCAGGACCGTTCTGGACCGCACTGCAAGTCACCGGTGGACAGCCGCGCGAGCGTCTTCGGGAATTCGGCGCCGACACGCCACTCGGACGCCCGGGCCAACCCGCGGAGATCGCCGCGGTCTATGTCGCCCTCGCCGCCAACGACGCGTCGTACGTGACCGGCCAGGTCTACGGCGCGTCCGGTGGCGAAGGCAATCCCTGATCGAAACGGAGGACCCGCCATGACCAGCCGCGACCGAAAGGACCTCCCGCATGCGAACGAGAAGCCCGCGTCGCCCGCGGCGGAAACCGAGCACGAGCGCGAAGCGCGCAAGGCGCACGAGAGCCACGCGCTCGACGAAGCGCTGCAGGAGACCTTCCCGACCAGCGACCCGGTGTCGCCGTTCGTGCCTGCGGTGCGCTCGAGCAGCGAGCCGGCGCCCGACCACCGCGATCGCTGCGCGCATCCGGCTTGCACGTGCACGGTATCGGCACCCGATGTCTGGTGCTCCGACGCATGCCGCGACCAGCAGCAGGGTTACGGCCATGCGCACGCCACCTGCCACTGCGGGCACGCGGCGTGCCTGCATTCGAGCGCCGCGGCACCGGCCGCGTGACCGCCGCGATCGCCCATGCGTACCACCACAACCGACACGATCGTCGAAGCCGGCCCGCGACGTTCCGCGCTGCGCGGCCGCGTCGTGCTGCTGGCCGAGCCCGGTCGCGACGTCGACCATCACGAGACGGTGACGCAACGCCATGTGGCGCGCGAAGCCGCGGCGCTGCTCGGCTATGCATACGCCGGCGATCACGCGGGCGGGCCGCTCGAATGGCCGAGCTATGCGGTGCCGCAGCGCACGCTGCTTCATGACGAAGCCGTCGCACTCGGCATCCGTTCCGAAGCCGACCTGCTCGGCGGCGTCGTGCCGCATGCGTTCGTCGCCGGCAAGGCGATCAGCCACGGCCTCGTTTCGCGCGAGGCGACCGCACCCGACGGATGGTCCCTCCCGCTCGCGTGCGATCTCGGCGACGCCGTGCTCGACGGCTACGCCGCGTTCTCGCGCGACGACGCCCGCATCGCTGCCACGTGCCTGCTAGCACACGGGCCGGTGCGCCTGAAGGCCGCCGCCGCGTGCGGCGGGCAGGGTCAGGCCGTGTGCACGACGCTCGAGCGCTTCGACGCCGCGCTAGCGACGATCGACGACGACGAATTCGGGTGCCTCGGCGTCGTCGTCGAGCGCGACCTCACCGATGCGCGCACGTACAGCATCGGCAGGACGCGCGTCGGTGCGTCGCGCATCAGCTACTTCGGCCGGCAGCGCGGCGTCGTCAATCACCACGGCCACGAGGTCTACGGCGGCAGCGATCTCGTCGCGGTGCGTGGCGACTTCGACGCGCTCGCGTCGGTCGGCATGCCCGTGGTCGCCGCGGCGGCGCTCGCCAAGGCGCTCCACTACGACGCCGCGGTCGCCGCGGCCTATCCGGCGTTCTACGCTTCGCGTCGCAACTACGACGTCGTGCACGGCCATGACGCCGACGGCCTGCCGCGGATCGGCGTGCTCGAGCAGTCGTGGCGCATCGGCGGCGCGAGCGCGGCGGAGCTGCTCGCGTTGCGCGCGTTCGCCGCGGACCCGCATCTCGCCTGCGTCCGCGTCGCGACGCACGAGGCGTACGGACGCCCGGTGCCGCCCAGCGACGCGACCGTCTACTTCGAGGACGACAGCGGGCGCTTCGGCGGCCTCGTGAAGTACGCGACGATGAGGACCGATGGATATCCGGCTTGACCGCGTCCGCATCGACGTCGCCGGCGAATCGATGCCGGGGGCGATGCTCATGCCCGCGCGCGAGCTGCCCGGGGTGCTGTTCGTGCACGGATGGGGCGGCAGCCAGATCCAGGACCTATCACGTGCGCGCGACGTCGCCGGGCTCGGCTGCGTCTGCGTCACCTTCGATCTGCGTGGCCACGGCACGCGCGAGATCTCGACCACGGTCAGTCGCGCGCAGAACTTGGCCGACCTCGTTGCCGCGTACGACTGGATGGCATCGCGCCCGACCGTCGACCACGATGCCATCGCCGTCGTCGGCGTCAGCTACGGCGGATACCTCGCCGCGCTGCTCAGCGCGGAACGCGCGGTGCGCTGGCTCGCGCTGCGCTCGCCCGCCTTGTACAAGGACGCCGAGTGGGACCAGCCCAAGCTCTCGCTGCACGCCGACCCGGACCTGCCCGCATGGCGACGCCGGCGCATCGCGGCGAGCGACAACCGCGCGCTGCGCGCGTGCGCGGCGTATCGCGGCGACGTGCTGCTCGTCGAGGCCGCGCGCGACGAGATCATCCCGCACGCGGTCATCGAGAACTACGTCGCCGCATTCACCCACGCGCGTTCGCTCACTGCACGCGTCGTCGCCGACGCGAACCACGCATTCTCGAGCAAGACGATGCAAGGCGAGTACACTGGCGCATTGATCAACTGGCTCACCGAAATGATCGCAGGTGCGCGCGCGAGCGCGGCTGCGCGCAAGGTCGAGCGGCACAAGCGCGACATCGCGCGCGCCGAACCGCGGCGACGCTCGTCGTGACGCGCGCCAAGCGCGACCTGATGCAGCGGAGGACGTCCGGTGTCAGCGCGCATTCATCGCCTTCGCGCACACTCGTGCGGTCGGCGCTCGCCGGCGTCGACGGCGCAGCGGAATGATGTTTTCCTTCCCCCGGACGCGCAGATCGATGGTCCCGCCCGTGTTCGGCGAGGCGCCGCTCTCGGCCGAGCTGCTCAACGCCGAACAACTCGAGGAACGCGGTCGCGAACTCAGCGGGGAACACGCCGACACCGGTGTCGCCCAGTTGCGTACGAGCCACCTGCTCGATCGCCTCGGCGCGAACGAAACGCTCATACGCGAGGCCTGCCTCGTCCTCGCCGGCGCAGTCAAGGCCGGCCACCGCGTCACGCCCGCGGGCGAATGGCTGCTCGACAACCTCTATCTCATCGACGAGCAGATACGCCTCGCGCGCACGCACTTGCCGCGTCGCTACAGCGAACAGTTGCCGGCACTCGCCGAAGGACCGAGCGCGGGGCTGCCGCGCATCTACGACCTCATGCTGAAGGCGATCTCGCATGGCGACGGCCGCTTCGACGAGGCATCGCTGCGGCGCTTCCTCATGGCGTACCAGGAGCGCACGCCGCTGACGCTCGGCGAGCTGTGGGCGGTGCCGATCATGCTGCGCCTCGCGCTGGTCGAAAACCTGCGTCGCGTCGCCGTGCGCGTGCGCCAGGGCCGCATCGACCGCGACCTCGCGGCACGCTGGGCCGATGCGATGGTCGACGCCACGCGGGCGGATCCGACGCGCCTCATCCTCGTCGCCGCGGACATGGCGCGCGAGGAGCCGCCGATGTCGCAGGCATTCGTTTCCGAGCTGACCCAGCGCCTCAAGCCGCTCGGCGACGCGATGTCGCTGCCGATGACCTGGATCGAACAGCGCCTCGCCGAATCCGGCCTCACCAGCGCGCAGCTCGTGCAGGGCGCGCAGCACGAACAGGTCATCGACCAGGTCTCGGCGAGCAACTGCATCGGCAGCCTGCGCCTGCTCGACGCGCTCGACTGGAAAGCGTTCGTCGAGGCCGTGAGCCAGGTCGAACATGTATTGCGCGGCGATCCGGCCGCCGTCTATGCGTACATGGACTTCGCCACGCGCAACCACTACCGCCGCGTGGTCGAGCACCTCGCCCGCCGCAGCGGGCACGACGAGCACGGGCTCGCCGCGACCGCCGTCGCGCTCGCGGGCGCGCACCGCGACGAAACCGACGGACGCCGCTCGCACGTAGGCTACTACCTCGTCGACGAGGGCCGCGCGCAACTCGAGGCGCGCATCGGCCTGCGCTCGTGGCCAGGCGTGCCGGCGTCACCGCGCGCGCGCGTGACGCTCTACCTCGCTGCACTGGTCGTCCTCACGCTCGCGTTCCTCGCGACCGTCGCGCCGGCCCTCGCCTCCGCGACGCCGGCGTCGTGGTGGCTGCGCGTCGCCGCGCTGTGCGCTGCCGCAATCGCGGCGAGCGAGCTCGCGGTGACCGTCGTCAACCACGCGGCGGCACGCCTCGCGCAGCCGACGCAACTGCCGCGGCTCGACTTCTCCGCGGGCATCCCCGTCGCCTCGCGCACGCTCGTCGTCGTCCCGTCGCTGCTGTCCTCCGTCGACGCAGTCGTCGAACTCGCGGCCGACCTCGAAGTCCGCTACATGGGCAACCGCGATGTCGAACTGCACTTCGCCCTGCTCACCGACCTCCCCGACGCGCACGCCGCGCACGAGGCGCGCGACGTCGCGATCCTCGACGCCGCCCGCGCCGCCATCCGCGAACTCAACCGGCGCCATGCGTCCGCGCCGTTCCTGTTGCTGCACCGGCCGCGGCGGTGGAACGCGACGCAGCACGCGTGGATGGGACACGAACGCAAGCGCGGCAAGCTCGTCGCGCTGAACCGCCTCATCCTCGACGGCGACCGCTCGCCGTTCGCGACGATCGAAGGCGACGCGGCCTGGCTCGGCGGCGTGCGCTACGTGATCACGCTCGACGTGGACACGCAGCTTCCGCGCGGCGCCGCGAGCGAACTCGTCGCGACGATGGCGCACCCGCTGAA
>Ga0068853_100000268_pt1 | contig 36709 bp, 38 predicted proteins | sample KBSCornC32_FD_65655 | JGI IMG/M metagenome (GOLD analysis project Ga0068853, IMG submission 65655) | Corn rhizosphere microbial communities from Kellogg Biological Station, Michigan, USA - KBS Corn C3-2 | ecosystem: Host-associated > Plants > Roots > Rhizosphere > Soil ... | reverse complement strand
GCTTCGGCAATTTGCTCGGCGCGCGGTCGGCGAGAATAGAGGCACCAAGCACCGCGAAGCCTGGCTTCAAGAATTCCGATGGCTGTAACGTCATCCAGCCGAGGTCGATCCAGCGCTTGGCGCCGAGAACTTCGCTGCCGGTGAACAGCACCACGAACGAGCCGATCATCGCGAGCGCGAACGTCACCGCGGCAACGATCTGCAACTGGCGCAGCGTGAGCAGCGATGCGCTGCCGAGAATGAACGCAGCGATACAGGCAAACGCGATCTGCTTTGCGGCATAGCGGAAATCGCCGGGCGTCACCGGGCCGCCGGTCGCGGCGGGGCTCGCGGCGAACGCCAGCATCAGGCCGATACCGATCAGCGCCAGCATGGCGAGCAGCGCCACCTTGTCGATGGTCCACCACCAGGTGGCGAAGCTGGAGCGATCCGCGCGGGAGAGCGTCATGACGCCTCCTTCAGATGCGCAAGCTTGGCGACGAGCGCGCGGAATTCATCGCCGCGATGTTCGAAATCGCGGAACTGGTCGAACGATGCGCACGCCGGTGACAAAAGCACGACGGGCTGCGCGATACCGGACCGCGCGGCATCGGCGGATGCGGATGCAACCGCGTTCGCGAGCGTGCCGGAAATCTCGTACGGCAACTTGCCTTCGAGAGACTTGGCGAAATCCTTCGCGGCTTCGCCGATCAGATAGGCTTTGCGCACGCGGGGGAAATGTTTGGCGAGGCTTTCAATGCCACCTTCCTTGGCGCGGCCGCCCGCGATCCAGAACATGTCGGGGAAGCAGACCAGCGCGCGTTCGGTCGCGTCGGCGTTGGTCGCTTTGGAATCGTTGACGAACCGCACCTGTCCGATCCGGCCGACATCTTCGATGCGATGCGCGAGGCCGGGGAAATCGATAATGGCGGACGCAACGGCACGGGTATCGCGCGCAAAGCTCTTGGTTGCGGCGTAGGCGAGCGCCGCGTTCTGCCAGTTGTGCGCACCGGGAAGATGCGCGGCTTGCGAGAGATCGACGATCCGGTTTGCGCGGCCACCCTGCGCATCATAGAGCACACCATCGAGCACGAAGATGCCGCGGCCAAGCACTTTGCCGACCGACACCGGGACGGCCTGCTGACCGGCGGCGGAGACCTTGGTGTAGATCGCGGAGGTGTGCGGATCGTCGACACCGATCGCAGCGGTGCTGCCGGCCGCGAGCAGACGCGCCTTCACGGCGGCGTAGTTCTCCAGCGTGCCGTGGCGGTCGATATGGTCCGGCGTGATATTGGACAGCACCGAGACATCGGGCTTCAAACCGGGCGAGAGATCGATCTGATAAGACGAGATCTCCAGCACATAGATCGTCTTCGCGCCTGGCGGCGAAAGCTCCAATACCGATTTACCGATATTGCCGCCGATCTGCGCATCGAAGCCGCAGGACGCGAGGATGTGTCCGACCAGCGCCGTCGTCGTCGATTTGCCGTTGGTGCCGGTGATGCCGATGATCGGCGCGCGGTTCTTGCCATCGGCACGCAATTCGCGCGCGAACAATTCAACGTCGCCGATGACTTCGGCGTTTGCTTCACGTGCTTTGACGACAATCTCATGCGGCGCGGGATGGGTGAGCGGCACGCCGGGGCTCAGGATCAGCGCCTTCAGGTTCGACCACGGCCAATCGCGCCACGGCAGAACCACGGCACCTTCGGCCTCCGCCGCGATGCGCGCAGATTCCTTGTCGTCCCACGCATGCACGCGCGCGCCGCCCGCTCTCAGCGCGCGCACGGAGGCAAGGCCGCTTCTGGCGAGCCCGAAGACGCCGACGTCCTGATGCGCGAAGGAGCGGGCTGCGATCATCCGGTCACCGCAGCTTCAAGGTTGAGAGGCCGATGAGCGCGAGCACGACCGCGACGATCCAGAAGCGGATCACGATGGTCGGCTCTTTCCAGCCGAGTTGTTCGAAATGGTGATGAATCGGTGCCATGCGGAACACGCGCTTGCCGGTCAGCTTGAACGACACGACCTGCACGACCACCGACACGGTCTCTAGCACGAACAGACCGCCGACGATGGCGAGCACGATCTCATGCTTCACCGCAACTGCGACGGCGCCGAGAGCGCCGCCGAGCGGCAGTGAACCCGTATCGCCCATGAAGATCATCGCGGGCGGCGCGTTGTACCAGAGGAAGCCGAGGCCTGCGCCGACCAGCGAGGCAAGGAAGACGGTGAGTTCGCCCGTACCTGCAACGTAGTGGAGTTGGAGGTAATCCGCGAATTTTACGTTGCCGACGAGATAGGCGAAGAGCAGAAACGTCGCCGCCGCGATCATTACCGGCACGATAGCGAGACCATCGAGGCCGTCGGTGAAGTTCACCGCGTTCGCCGCACCGGCGATGACGACACCGCCAACGAGAATGAAGAAGATGCCGAACGGAATGAGCGCCGATTTGAAGAACGGCACGGCGAGCATGCCGGACAACTCCGGCGTCTCGGCACGCATCATCAGCCATGTGGCGACGAAGGCGATGGCGAACTCCACCACAAGCCGGATCTTGCCGCTGACGCCGCCGGTCGAGCGCTTGGTGACCTTGAGATAATCGTCCGCAAAACCGAGCAAGCCGTAACCGACCGTCACCAGAAGCACGACCCAAACATAGATGTTCTCGAGATCGGCCCAGAAAAGGGTCGAGACGACGGTCGGCAACAGGATCAGCAAACCTCCCATGGTCGGCGTACCCTGCTTTTCCACGATGTGACGCTGCGGGCCGTCGGTACGGATCGGCTGACCTTTGCCCTGCTTCTGCTTGAGCCAGCGGATGAGACCGGGGCCGATCACGAAGGCTACGAACAGCGCCGTAAGAACTGCGCCACCGGACCGGAACGTGAGGTACTTGAACAGACGCAGGAACGCTATTTGCTCGGCATGGGGAAGAAGCGAGAGGAATTGAAACATCTACGCCCTCGCCTTCAACGCTTCGATGATGACCGACAGCTTCATGCCGTTCGAGCCTTTGACCAGAACCGTGTCGCCGGGTTGCAGCGCTGCAAGCAGCGACTTCGACAGGTCTGTGGAATTCGCCGCGTGACCGCCGCGGCGCGACGCGGGAAGCTTGTCCCACAGCGCTTGCATCTGCGGGCCGCAGAGGAAGATGAGATCGGCGCGCGCAGCTTCGATGGGCTTCGCGAGCCCAGCATGGTGTTCGGCGCCACCCTCACCCATCTCGAGCATGTCGCCGAGCACCGCGATGCGGCGGCCTTTGGCGGCGCCAAGCAATGCGAGGGCCGCCGCCATCGAGGCAGGGTTGGCATTGTAGCTTTCATCGATCACGTCGACGCTGCCAGCAGAGAAGCGTGCGCCACGCCCTTTGAGAGCTGCAAACTGTTTCATCGCAGCAGCGGCGTTCAGCACATCGCCTTCGAGCGCCGCGACGGACAACAGCGCACCAAGCGCGTTGTTGGCGATATGACGGCCTGCGGCACCGAGCGAGAATTCGACGGGAAGCCCGCAGATCTCGGCTTTGACATGCGAGCCGTCACCGGATTCGGAATAGTCGATCAGCCGCGCGTCGCTTCCGGCTTTCTCGCCGAAGGTCTGGATACGCGAGACGTGGCTTTGCTTCGCGCGCGCGATCAGTCGTTCGGCATAGGGACTGTCGGACGGGATCAGCGCGGCACCGCCGGGCTCGACGCCCTCGAAGATTTCACTCTTGGCATCGGCGATGGCTTCGCAGCTGCCGAAGAATTCGAGATGCGCCGGCGCGATGGTCGTGACCAGCGCCACATGCGGGCGCACGAAGCCGACCAGCACGCGAATCTCGTTGAAATGGTTCATGCCGATCTCGAACACGGCGTAACGCGCGTCCAACGGCAGCGAGGCGAGGCTCAGCGGCACACCCCAGTGATTGTTGTACGAGGCAGCCGACGCATGCGTCTTGCCGAGCGCGCCGAGACCAACACGCAGAATCTCTTTTGTTGTCGTTTTGCCCGCGCTGCCGGTGACGCCGACGATCTTCGCATTGCTGCGAACCCGTGCGGCGACCGCGAGGTCTTCGAGCCCGCGCTGCGTGTTGGCGACGACGAGCATCGCGCCGTTCGCACCTTCGAGCTGGCGCGATACCAGCGCGGCGCCGGCCTTGGCTTCGAACGCGGCGCGCACGAAATCGTGGCCGTCGCGGTTGTCGCCTTTGAGCGCGACGAACAGATCGCCCTCTTTCAGCGTGCGCGTGTCGATGGAAAGCCCGTTCGCGGAGAACGCCTTGGTCGCGTGGCCGAGCGTTGCGGCTTCGGCATCGGGGCTGGTCCAGAGCGCGCTCATGCCGCCGCTCCGCCCAGCGCAATCGCCGCCTTGATGGCTTCATCGCGATCCGAGAATGGCCGCGTTTCGCTGCCGATGATCTGGCCGCTTTCATGGCCTTTGCCGGCGATGACGAGAACATCGCCCTGCTTCAGCGAGGCGATGCCGGAATGAATAGCTTCGGCGCGATCGCCGATTTCTTTTGCGCCCGGCGTGGCCGGAAGAATCTCGCGGCGGATCTGCGCGGGGTCTTCGCTGCGTGGATTGTCGTCGGTGACGATCACATCGTCGGCGAATTTCGCGGCGGCCGCGCCCATGAGCGGACGCTTGCCTTTGTCGCGATCACCACCACAGCCGAACACGACATGCAGCCGGTTCGCGACATGCGGACGGATCGCGCTCAAAACCGTCTCCAGCGCGTCGGAGGTGTGCGCGTAATCGACGTAGATCGGGGCGCCGCTTTTTGATGTCGCAACATGCTCGAGACGGCCCGGCGCACCTTTGATCTTTTCGAGCGCGGCCAGAACACGCTTGGCGTCGTCGCAGAGGCCGATAGCGAGACCGGCGGCGACCAGCGCGTTCGATGCCTGAAAGCTTCCGGCGAGAGGAAGATTGACTCTCATGGTCTCGCCGTTGTCGACGACCACCAGAGTCTGACCATCGGCGCGTGGTGCGGCGGAGACGAGCTTGAGCGTTTCACCCTTCGTGCCGACGGTGAGCACATGCAGGCCACGCTTCTTCGCTGTATCGATGAAGTGGTCGGCGTATTCGGCATCGGCGTTGACCACCGCCACGCCATCCTTGCGCACGACTTCGGTGAAGAGGCGGAGCTTTGACGCGAGGTAGTGTTCGAAGGTCGGGTGGTAATCGAAATGATCGCGGGTGATGTTGGTGAAGCCGACGGCGGCGATCTCGACGCCATCGAGGCGATATTGGTCGAGGCCGTGGCTCGATGCTTCAACCGCAAGATAATCGATACCTTCCCGTGCGACGTCGGCGAGCAGGCGGTGCAGTTCGATTGGATCGGGTGTCGTCTGCTTGAGCGGGATTTCGCCTTTCGCCGTTACAACACCGATGGTGCCGAGGCTGGCGGCGGAATGATTCAGCTCCGTCCAGATCTGGCGGAGGAAGACGCTGACGGAGGTCTTGCCATTGGTGCCGGTGACCGCCGCGACGGTCTTGGGCTGCGCACCGAAGAACGCGGCTGCACGGCACGCCAATGCCAGACGCGGGTTCTCTTCCGCGATGAAACGCACGCCGAGTTCTTTCGCGCGCGCGCCAAGCTCCGGACGGCCGAGCACAGCGGCAGCGCCGCGACCGACCGCGTCCTTGATGTAGTCCGCGCCATCCTTGTTCGTGCCCGAAAGAGCCGCGAAAAGATAACCCGGCTTGACCGCGCGGCTGTCCGCCGCGAGGCCTGAGAATTCGTTCGACGCCTTCATGGCGTTCTGTCCCACCGTCACCGGCGCCACATTGGACGGCAATTCTGGCGCCATTATGTATGGCCTCGCGGAATCTCCGCCGTGGTGAGCCGTTGTGGCACACCCAGGATCGGCGCGATGCGCGAGATCACCCGTCCGGCGAGCGGGGCTGCGGTATAACCCGCCAGCGCAAAGCCGCCGGTTTCCTTTGTTCCGTGCGGATCGTCCATCAGCACGAAAACCAGATAACGCGGATCGTCAATCGGAAACGCGGCGCAGAACGAGGTGATCAGCGCATGCGTGTATCCGTGGCCGTTGAGCTTCGGCTTCTGCGCCGAACCCGTCTTGCCGCCGACATTGTAGCCAAGGATGTCCGCCTTCTTGCCGGTGCCGTTGGTGACGACATAGCGCAGAAGCTCGCGCATCTTCTCACTGGTCTCGGGCTTGATGAGCTGTTCGCCGCGGCCGTCCTCCGGATGTTTGAGGAACGTCGGCGTGATCTTGCGGCCACCGTTGACCACCGCCGCAGCGGCAGCAGCGAATGTCAGCGGGCTGACAGAGATGCCGTGGCCGAAGCTGATCGTCGCGGTTTCGATCGTGCCCCAGTTCGAGGGAAACAGTGGACGCCGCGCTTCCGGGAGTTCGGTGTGGAGGCGCGAGAGTAATCCCATCTTGGTCAGGAATTCACGCTGACGTGTGGGGCCGGAGCGGAGCGCGATCTGCGTCGTGCCGATGTTGGAGGATTGCGCGAGGATGTCGCGCGCGGCGAGCACCGCCGGCATGTGCTCGGCTTCATGGATCGTGTACTTGCCGATCTTGTAGCCGTTGCCGATGGCGAACACTTCGTCGGGACGCATCGTGTGGTCTTCGGTCGCGAGCGCAAACGACATGATCTTGAAGATCGAGCCGAGCTCATAGACGTCCTGACCGATGATGTTGTGTGTCGTGTCGCCGGGCTTCTTGTCGTAGCCGTTGGGATCGAAGTCGGGCATCGACACCATGCCGAGCACTTCGCCGGTGCGCACATCGAGCACGATGCCGCCGGCCTGCTGGGCATGGAAGTGTTCGCGGTTCTCTTCGACCTCGTGCGCGAGGATGTATTGCACGCGCATATCGATAGAGAGTTCGACGGGATGATCGGTATCCTGCAGCTGGTCGTCGAGACCAAGCTCAAGCCCAGTCAGACCAACCATCGCACCGTCGTCGTCGAAGCCGGTCAGGCCCAGCACCTGCGCCGTCGCGCGGCCATCGGGATAATAGCGGCGCGCACTCGGCATGAAGTCGAGGCCCGGATACCCCAGATGCATCACGCGCTCATGCTCATCCGGCGTCACCTGACGCGCGATGAGCACATAGGGATGCTTGTCGGTGAACATGCCGGTGAGGCGCTTGGGATCGGTGCCGGTCGCGATCGCGAGATCGTGCGCCGCGCCGGCCTTGTCGTCGAAGGCATGCGGGCGGGCGTAGAGATCTTCCGTCGGAATATCGCGCGCGAGGATCTGTCCGTTGCGGTCAAGCAGGTCGGCGCGGATCTGCTCTGAGAACCCGCGCGCGCTGCGATGCTTGTCGTTCGGCAACAGCGTCACATCGACCAGCCGCACCAGCACCAGCGCGAACGCCGCGACGCAGATCACTGCGCCGATGACGATACGCCGCTGGAAGATGGTGGGCGCTTCGGTCATGTCAGTGCGTGTCGCCCGTATCGGTCGGCGCGGGGACGACGACGCTGGCGTTGCGCACCGGCGAAGAGGTCAGCGGCGCTGCATCCTCACCGCGGCGCGGCAAAAGTTCGAGCGACGAAAGCTGAACGGTCGCGGTGTTGTCGAGGCCGAGCTTGCTTTGCGCCAGCGTCGCGATGCGTTCGGGGCTGGCGAGATGGCTCCATTCGACCTGCAACACGTCGATGGTCGCGTGCTCTTGGGCGATCTGACGATTGACGCGGTTGAGATCGACGCCCGCGAGACGCGTGCGTTCGGAGACGTGGTAGAGCGCCAGGATCGACAATCCCATCAGCGCCACGCAGAAGAAATTCAAAACGCGGATCATGATCTGCTCCTACGCCGCCGGACGGATGCGTTCCGCCGCGCGCAACCGGGCGGAGCGCGCGCGGGGATTGCTCTCGAGTTCGGCAGCGCCCGGCATGCGCGGCCGCGAGGTGAGAAGGCGATAAGGCTGGGCGCTGCTGCGCACATCCGGCGCATGACGCGACGGACGCGCGGCGGCGTTGCTCTGACCTGTGAGCGTGCGCTTGACCATGCGGTCTTCGAGCGAGTGGAACGAGACCACGGCGAGACGGCCCTTGTCGGCGAGCACACGCGTTGCAGCGTCGAGGCCGCGTTCGAGTTCGCCGAGTTCGTCGTTCACATGGATACGCAGCGCCTGAAACGTGCGCGTCGCGGGATGGATTGCGAAACGCTGCGCCTGCGGCCCCTGAGCGTCGGACACGATCTGCGCCAGCTGCGCAGTGCGCGTTACGGGACGCGCGGCGATGATCGCGCGGGCGACGGTGCGGGCGCGGTGTTCTTCGCCGTAATAGGACAGCACATGAATGAGATCCTTCTCATCGGCGGTGTTGACGAAATCGGCGGCGCTTTCACCGCTCTTCGACATGCGCATGTCCAACGGGCCATCGGCGCGGAACGAGAAGCCACGATGCGGCTCATCGAACTGAAACGATGACACGCCGAGATCGAGCACGACGCCGTCGGCCAAGCCGTCCGCGATCTCGTCCATGTGCGAGAACTCGCCCTGCACCAGCGTTAAACGACCGCCGAAATGCGCGACCAGAGCCTGACCGCGCGCAATCGCATCGGGATCGCGGTCGATGCCGAGCACGCGGCAATCCGCGGCTTCGAGGATCGCGCGCGAATACCCACCGCCGCCAAACGTGCCGTCGATGTAGTGCGCGCCATCGCGTGGGCTCAACGCTTCCAGCACTTCGGCGAGCATCACTGGGATATGGCCGCTCATTGCGCACCACCCGCGAGACGCGCAGCGCGCGCGCCTTCGAGACGCTTCGCCTTGATTGGCGCGTAGACTTCGGGATCCCAGATCTGGAATTTCTGCACCATGCCGACGAACAGCACGCGTTCTTTCAGCTGCGCCGCCGCGATCATCGCGTCGGGCAAACGCACGCGGCCGTTCTCGTCGATGGGAAGCTGCGATGTCTCCGCCACGATCTGCGAGGCGAGATCGTCATGCAGCGACGACAGGAACGGATCGAGCGTTGCCAGATGCGCTGTCGTGCGATCCATCACCGCTTGGCCGAAACCTTCGAGTGCGGTGTCGCTGAACGACGGGCAGAGGAACACACCGTTCGTCTGCTCCGCGGACAAAACCTGACGAAAGGACGCGGGAATGCAGACGCGGCCTTTTGCGTCCAGCGAACCGGCAAATGTGGAGATGAATGACGCCGCAATCACCGCGGAATCCCCCGCCCTTTGCGCCCCGGCTCCGCCGTGGGGCCGCTGGGGGAACCAGTGGCTTTAACCCTTGGTCGGGGCTATGGGACGATCTGGGATTTTATGGGATGAAATGGGGTTCCGCGTCAATCGAAAAAGCCGTTTGAAATGAGAGACTTGCGAATCCACATCTTGAACTCTGGAGTCTAGCGTTAGTGGTTGCATGAGAACGAAAAGACAACTTTGAAAGGATGCAGCAACACCTGTAAACAAACCCTTAAACAAATCATGTTTTGTTCTTATTCTGTTCATGGGAGTTTTGATGTCAGACACGATTGCGATGCGCGCCATCGGCCATGTCCGCGGCGGGCGTTCGGAGCCCATCGACGACGCCTGGGACCTCGTCACCGCCCAGATCGCGCTCGATCCCGGCCAGTTCAAGCCCGATGCGGCGGCCGCGCTTGATTCGTTTTCGCATATCGAGGTGATCTTCCACTTCGACAAAGCGCCGGCCGACAAGGTCAACACCGGCGCCCGCCACCCGCGCGGCAACACGGATTGGCCGCTGGTCGGCATCTTCGCCCAGCGCGGCAAGGACCGCCCCAACCGCATCGGTGTGACCGTGTGCCAGCTATTGTCCGTAGACGGACTAACGCTCGGCGTGCGCGGCCTCGACGCCATCGACGGCACGCCGGTGCTCGACATCAAGCCGGTCATGAAGGGCTTCCTACCCCGCGGCGAGATCCGCGAGCCGGTGTGGGCGGCGGAGCTGATGAAGGCGTACTGGTAGCGCGTCGGCGCTTCGCATCCGTCTCCGCGACCAACAGCGAGGCGCGCTGCACCATAGCGCGCACGCGCTTGCGCATCGCGGCGACGTCTTTGCGGCGCGTTTTCGCGACCTTCGTATAACGCCCATTTTTCAAGGAATTTCGATTGCCGCGCGGCGCTCCAACCTGTGGGTGGTAGACATCGTCTGTACCCAACATCTTGAAACTTGATATCGCTTTCTCAACAATTTTTCGGCGCGGCACCGACAAGCTCCACCGTTTCCGTTGTCGTGCGTGCCGCGCGCGGCTGGCTCGCGGCGCGAAGACCAGCAACCGTCTTTCCGACCTTCGCGGCAGCCTGCGCGAGCTCGATGGAACTTGTGATGAAGGATAGACGCGTATCGGCATCCTTCACCGATGCAGCGCTCGGTACGGTCAATTCGCGCATGATGTAGTGCATCTCTGCGATCAGGCCGTTGAGCAGATATTCGGTGTCGGCCTCGCGCCCGATGGGTGAAAGCGGCGGCGGGGCGAACGGAGCCGCGCAAAAGACCTCGGCCTCCCGGTTCTCGACAGGCTTGGCGCAAAGGGGGTGGCGGTGGCGTTCTTCCAGCTTTTCCAAAGCATTTTCAACGTCTTGCTTCATGGCAGGGATGTCGTTGGGCTGATCCATCTCATTCTCCTAAAAGGAACAAAATGGGAACAGAATCCCGCATGTCAAGAGAATGTAGGAAAATATTCTACTCCTTCTAGCAAACTCGTCGGCGGGCCTTGGCCCGCCCACTCCCGTTTTGCGTGTTAGGGTCTGCGCCTTCTGGAGAGGGCGGGGACAATGGATCGCGCGAAGATCAGAGAAGCGGGAACACTTAAGGCGCTGCTCATCGCCGCCGTATTTGTCTTGGATGCGAGCACGGCAAACGCCGCCGTCGAGATTTCCGCGGCGCCCACGGCGAACATGACTTGCTCCAGCGGAGTCTGCACCCCGACAGCGAAGAAAGCGGTGCTCAACGTCACCGACCTCACGAACATGCTCGCGACCGGCGACGTGACGATCAAGAGCGACACGTCTTCAAAGGACATCGAGATCGACGCCGCGCTGTCATGGACGAGCACACGGCGCCTGACACTCGACTCTTATCACGCAATCGCCTTCAACAAACCCGTCGTCGTCGCCGGAACCGGCGCGATAACGATCACAACAAACGACGGCGGTTTGAACGGAGACTTCAGCTTCGTCAAACAAGGTCATGTCGAATTCTGGGACTTGGCAAGCAAGTTGATTGTCAATGGCAACACTTACACGCTCGTCGGTGACCTCAATCAGATCGCTCTGGATATTCGCCATAACCCCAATAGCTTCCTGGCTTTGGCCAAAAGCATCCGCGCGAAACACAGATATCCCAGATCGCCCATAGACCATGGCTTTGAGGGCACATTTGAAGGGCTCGGGAACACGATTGCGCATTTAAAGATTCACAGCACAGGGCTCGAAGACATTGGGCTCTTTTCCAGTGTGATCGAGTTTTCAGCGATGATCCGTGACCTCGGGTTGCCGTCGGTCAGCATTACCTCCGCTGGTGTTCACGTCGGTGCACTCGTCGGATCGCTTGCAGGGGGCACGATACAGAACTGTTACGCTACGGGCGAAATATCAAGCGATAATGCGCAATATGTTGGCGGACTTGTCGGCGTCGATGTGGAATCAAGCATTGTGAATTCTCACAGCGAAGTTGTTATTGCGCATGCTGGCAGCGGAACCGCAGGTGGACTGGTAGGGCAGCTTATCGGCGACTGCAATTTCGGCTGCGCCGGTACTATCGAAGGCAGCTACGCAACAGGCTCTGTAACCGGTGGCGATGGGTCCGTTTCCGGTGGCTTGATCGGGTACAACTTCGGTGGCGCGGCGGCTGACTCTTACGCAGCTGGCACGGTGTCAGGCGGAGTAACGAGTTCCGTCGGTGGGCTTATTGGATCGAACGCCGATAACAGCGGGCAGCACACCGCTCCGAGACTTACATCCGTTTACGCGACCGGCTCAGTGGCGGGCGGTTCCGGCGCGATGATCGGTGGCCTCATCGGCAGTGACGTCGTCGATGCAACAAACGCGAACCTATATTGGGACCTAGACACCAGCGGCATCAGCGATCCGTCGAAAGGTGCAGGCAACATCGCGAACGATCCCGGCATCACGGGGCTCAGCGATGTGCAGTTCAAATCTGGGTTGCCTTCCGGCTTCGACAAGAACGCCTGGAAGCGAAGCGCAGCGATCAACAACGGCTATCCGTATCTGATCGACAATCCGCCGCGATAGCGCGCCCAAATCCTGACACACTGATTACGCTGTGTTCATAAGGGTTACACGCCATTCGCGCCGGGAATCCAGCACGCGTGCGAATGAAAACAAAAAACGCGTAAAACTTTTTGGGAACTCCAACCGCTCTTTAAGGCTCGCGCGGGTTCCATGTGGCGGCCTTTCGCGGGCGGGTGTTCCATGCCGTCATGGACATCGGGCTGATCATTGGGGCTGCACTTTTCATTACCGCGCTGACCTTGCGCGCGGGGGCGAACGGCAATGCCATTCCCGGGTACCTGCTGTCGCTGATCGCCGGCGTCTATGCGATCTACGCCATCGAGGACGAAGAGCCGCGCAACCAGATCATGCTCGCCTGGGCGATCTGCGCCAGCGCGATCTGGAGCGCCTATGTCGGCCGCCAGGTCGGGCGCACGACGAACTGAGCTGTGGCATTTCCAAACCCTCACCATGGCCGGGCTTGACCCGGCCATGGTGAGGGGATGATGACGCTTTCTCGCTGACGTGAAGACAAGTTTGCGCGCGCCCCACCACAGCCTCACACTCCACATCAGAGAGAACGGAGGCGCGCGATGGATTACCAGCATCTGATCGTCAAACAGGAAGGGCCGGCGCTTTGGGTGACGATGAACCGGCCGGAGCGGTTGAACGCGCTGAACCGGCGGCTGGTGGAAGAGCTGCGCCACCTCTTTGTCGAGCTTTACTGGAAGCATGAGATCCGCGTCGTGGTGTTGGGCGGCGCGGGCCGCGCGTTCTGTGCCGGACTCGATCTCAAGGAGCGCGACACCGGCAATGTAATGCAGACTGTTGGTGGCGGTCTCACCAGACAGCGCCAGATCAGCGAGATCGTGATGGCGATGCGGCGTTGTCCACAACCGATCATCGCGACGGTCGATGGGGCGGCGAGCGGCGGCGGGTTTGCGCTGGCGCTGGCGAGTGACGTTCGCATCGCCACACCGGAAACGCGCATGAACGCGGCCTTCATTCGCATCGGTCTCAGCGCCTGCGATATCGGTGTGTCGTATTTCCTGCCGCGCATGATCGGCGCATCGGCGGCATCGGTATACATGCTGACCGGCCGCTTCATCGACGCGGAGCGCGGACGCGAGCTTGGCCTGTTCGCGAAAGTCGTTGCGCGCGATGCGCTCGAAACGGAGGCGCGCGCCTATCTGAAAGACATGCTGCACGCGACGCCGCTCGGCCTGCGCCTCACCAAGGAGGCGCTCAACCACGCCATCGATGCGCAGAGTTTGGAGGCCGCGATCGCGATGGAGGACCGCAACCAGATTCTCTGTGCGCAGGGCGAGGATTTCCGCGAAGGCATCGCCGCGTTCTTTGAGAAGCGCGAGCCGAATTATTCCTGATCCTCTTCCGGCGGCGTGCGGAACGGGCTAGGTTTCGGCCTGACAAATTGTCATGAAGGTGCGGATATGACCGATACACCGCTTCCCGGCGTCTTTCAGCTGACGCCGATGAATCCGGAGTTCAACGACGATCCGCATGTGCTGCTCGACCGGCTGCGCAGCGAGTGTCCGATGCATCGCGACGATGTCGCCGGCACCTTCATCATGACGCGCCACGCCGATGTGCGCAGCGTGCTCGGCGACACGACGATGTGGCGCGGGCCGGATCGCGCGGAAGAAGCCGCGGTGATCTCGCGCCGCTTCCTCGAACAGAGTGTCGAGGGCCTCAAGATTCCGGAAGAGGAGCAGCGTTCGGGAATCCTGATGATGGACGAGCCCGATCACATGCGCATCCGCGGGCCGTTTGCGAAGGCGCTCTACAAACGCGTCGCGAAGTGCAAACCGCTTGTGCAGCAGGTGGTGGACGAATGGCTGGCGCCGCTTAAGGGCCGCGCAACGTTCGATGCGATGACCGATTTCGCGCTGCGCGTTCCGATCGACGTGATCGCGCGCATTCTGGGAGTGGATGAAGCGCGGCTCACCGAATTCCGCGACTGGAGCGAGGGCGCGATTTTGGGCTTGAGCCCGTTCCGCAGCGAAGCGGAGACGAAATACTTCGTCGAGAGCGCGAACGCAATGTCGGCCTATATGGGCGATCTGATGAAGCGCCGCCGCGCGGAGCCCAAGGACGATCTCACCAGCGACATGATGCAGCTGCAGGCCGAAGGTGCGCCGCTGAACGATGGCGAGATCTCGAACAACCTTCAGGGATTGCTGATCGGCGGCAATCTCACAACCACCGATCTCATCGGCAACGCGATCTGGCTGTTCCTCACACATCCGGAACAGTTGGCAAAGTTGAAATCCGATCCGTCGCTGATCAACGGCGCAGTGGAGGAAGTGCTGCGCTATGAATCGCCGGTGGACATCACCGGCCGCATCGCGCCGCGCGATATGGAAGTCAGCGGCTGTCCGGTGACGCAGCGCCAGTCGATCCTCGCGTCACTGCGCGGCGCCAATCGCGATCCCGAGGCGTTTCCCGATCCGCACCGCTTCGATATCGCGCGCAGGGATGCGCCGCATGTCGCGTTCGGCGGCGGTTTGCATCTCTGCATCGGCGCGCCGCTCGCGCGCATGGAGGCGCAGGTCGCGCTCACCTCGTTCTTCGACGCGTTCCCAAATGTGCGCCTCGCCGATGCGAAGGCGAAACCGCAATGGCGTTCGATGCCGTTCTTCCGTGGACTGAAGGAATTGAATGTCGCTGTGTGAAGATGCCGCATAGCCAGGAATTCTGAGCGCGCGCCGGTGCTCGCGGAATTCTGTCAAGCGGCGTTGCCTATATATTTCCGCCGCTTGAATTCGCCGTAATCGACTCCGATATTCTCGCATGTCGGGAAAAGGGCACTTCCATGTCTGATGTCTTGAACTTCCTTGTCAGTCATTCCACCGGTTTGGTTTTCTGGCTGATCGTCATCGCCATCGCTGTCTGGTTCGTGTTCACCAAGTCGATCCGCAACATCGGACCGGCCGAAGTGGGACTGGTGCGAAAGCGCTTTTCGTTGCGCAAACTCGGGCCCGGCAACGTCGTCGCGTTCAACGGCGAAGCGGGTTATCAGGCGCGGCTGATGATGCCCGGCATCCAGTTCAAGCTGTGGCCGATCTATGACGTCACGCGGCATCCGATGGTGCAGATCCCCGCCGGCCAGATCGGTGTGGTGATCGCGCAGGTCGGACAACCTTTGCCCGTCGGCGCGAAATCCGGCGAGTACAAAAAAGCGTTCGGCAACTTCCAGGATATCGAAGCCTTCGTGATGGGCGGCGGTGAAAAAGGCGTGCAGCGCCCCGTTCTGCCGCCGGGCACCGTCGTGCCGATTCATCCCGTTGGCTTTCTCGTCATCTCAAAGGACGCCGTCTATGGCGTGCCGATCGATGACGAATACGCGGCGCTCGAACGCAAGGGCGGATTGCGGCCGCAATCCTTCGGCCTGGAGCCGGTTCAGCTTGAAGTCGTGCGCATCGAGCCGCGCTTTTATCAGGACGGCAAAGTTGTCGACATGATCGGCATCGTCACGACGTTCGACGGACCGCCGCTGCCCAAAGGCGCGATTGCCAACCGCATCGGCGATTTCGTCGATCTCGCCGCGCTCGAGAAACAGCCGTCGACGAAAGACAGCGATCTTGTCGAGGCGATCCTCGCGGTCAAGAACGAGGAGCACAACAACTATCAGGACTTCCAGGCGTTCCTCGAACATGGCGGCCGCATCGGCTTGCAGCACGATCCGCTGATGTACGGCGCCTATACATTGAACCCGTTCCTTGTGGCGGTGGAGATGGTGCCGATGCTGGTGGTGAACCAGGGTGAGGTCGCGGTGCTGAAGGCCTATGTCGGTCTCGCGACCGAAGACACCTCAGGCGTCGATTTCAAGTTCGGCGCGCTGGTGCGCCCGGGCCACCGCGGCATTTGGCAGGAGCCGCTGCGCACCGGCAAATACGCGATCAATCCGCGCTGTTATTCGGCGGAGATCGTGCCGACCTTCATTCTCACACTGAACTGGGCGGATGCGACTTCGACGGCACACAACCTCGACAAGGGTCTGAAGCAGATCACCGCAAAGTCGAAGGAAGGCTTCGTCTTCAATATCGATCTTCAGGTGCAGATCCATGTGCCCGACACCGAGGCGCCGAAGGTGATCTCCATCGTCGGCACGATGCTGAACCTGGTGACGGAAGTCTTGCAGGCGGCGGTGGGCAACCACTTCCGTGACAAGCTTCAGTCGATGCCGGCCATCGACTTCATCGAGAAGCGCCAGGACGTGCAGAACCAGGCGCAGATGCACATCACCGAGAAGCTCAAGGATTACCGCATCGAAACGCGCGGCGTGTACATCCAGGACGTCGTCTTCCCGCAGCAGCTCGTCGAAGTGCTGACCACGCGCGAAATCGCCAACCAGCAGCAGGAGACGTTCAAGGCGGAAGAGCGCGCACAGGGCCAGCGCCTCGTGCTCGAACAGTCGCGCGGCAAGGCCGACATGCAGAGCGAGCTCGCGCGCTCGTCCATCGGCATCGACATCGCCAAGAACAAGGCGCTCGGCGTGCAGGCGGAAGCGGACGGTGAATCCTATCGCCTCGACAAGGTCGGCCGCGCCAGCGCGGTGCAGACCGAAGCCGACGGCCTCGCCATCGCGAAAGGTCTCGCCGCGCAGCAGGAAGCCATCGGCAAGGATCAGACGGCGCTGGTCAACGTTATCCGCGCACTCGCCGACGGCCACCAGCGCTTCGTGCCGGAAAACCTTGCGCTGTCGCTCGGCGGCGATGCGGGACTTGGCGGAAGCCTCAATGCGCTCGTGCCGCTGCTGATGGGACGTCTGCAGCGCGAGACACCGAAGGACGACACCGCCGCTTTGCCAGGCCCGAACGGTAAGGGCGAATAGAAACCGCGATCGTCGCGGGCAATCTCAGTCGCGCCGGAACATGCGCGCGATGAGGTAGCCCGCGACGAAGCCTATTGCGGCGACGACCAGCGCGACGTGGATGACGAAGCCGAGGACCTTCAGGATCACGAAGGCCACAAGCCCCACGATCAGCGCGACGATGATTTCCAGAACTCTCATGTCTTTCCCTCGATAGCGTGAGCCCAGAACGCTCACCCGGCGTCAGAGTTCCATAACAGTAAATTTATTTGACTATCTGAATTTTGGACTATATCGCTGTAGGCATGAGCGAAAAGCGTCCCGCCGATGAGCCTGTCGTCTTTGCCGCCCTGCTGCGCGCCGCGCGCTTTGCGTACGGCAACACAATCCGCGAGGCGCTGGTCGAGGCGGGTCTCGACGATATTCCCAAGAACGGCATCTTCGTGATCGGCGCGATCAGCCGCACCGGCGCGCCGCTGGCGCAGATTATCGATAGCCTCGGCGTGTCGAAACAATCGGCGGGACAGCTGGTCGATACACTGGCGCTGCGCGGTTACATCGAACGCGATGTCGATCCCGAAGACCGCCGTAGGCTGACCGTCACGCTCACCGCGCGCGGCCGCGAAGCCGCCGCGATCTCGCGCGCCGCCGTCGAACGCATCGACGCCGCGCTGCTCAAGAAAGTCGGCCGCGAGCACATCACCCATACGCGCGCGACATTGCATGCACTGATCGAACTCGCACATGGAAAGCGCTCCGCGTGACGCCCGCTCTCGCCGTCATCGTTCTCTGGGTTGGCTTCGCGCTATCATGGATCCTCGCAATGCCGTGGAGCAGCAAAGTCGAGAAGCGCGTCGGCATCGGCCGCGAAATCCCCTATCGCATCGTGCTGATCGTGGGCGGGGTGATCGGCGCCGTTCCCGCGCATGGCTACGAGGGTCCGCTCCGCCTTTGGTATCTGCCCTATAAGACCGTGTGGCCGACGATTGGACTGATCGTCCTTGGAATTGCGTTCGCCTGGTGGGCACGCATCTGGCTCGGCGCGTTGTGGTCGGGCCAGGTGACGAAGAAGGAAAATCACCGCGTCGTCGACACCGGGCCGTATCGCATCGTGCGCCATCCGATCTACACGGGCATCCTTCTTGCCGTGTACGCGACGATGGCCCTTAAAGGCACGATCCTCAGCCTCACCGCCGCTGCGATCATCACCCTCGGTCTCTGGATGAAGGCGCGGCTGGAAGAACGTTTCCTGCGTGAGGAACTGGGTCCCGATTACGATTCCTATCGCACGCGCGTGCCGATGCTGATGCCGCTGGGTCCGAAAGCGCGCTGACAACGGTGACGGCGCCGCCGCTTCTGTCCTATACACAGGCGGTGTTGCTTTAGATCACGAGACATATTTTGCCGGCCATCACCGCGTACGAACGCGAATCCGAAGCCCTGCGCCCCGAACGCGCGTTGCACGCTTTGCCGGATGTGGCCGCAATGCTGAACGCCGGACGGCCCGGTCTCGCCGTGAAAGCGATCCGCGCGCATCTGCGAGACCATCCGTTCGATACCGGCCCGCGCTTCTATCTTGTCGACGCGCTGTTGCGCGCGAACCATCCGGAGCCTGCGGTCAAGGAATCCAACGCGCTTCTGAAGATGGTGCCGAAAAATCCCGTGTTCCGGGCACAGAAGGCCGCCACGCTGCAAGCGATAGGCGACTATGACGGCGCGGCCGCGTTGTGGCGCGGCATCGTGGAGGAAGGTGAGGTTCCTCCCGAATGCTGGCTCCGCTTCGGCCATGTGCTGCGCGGACTCGGAGACACGGCGGAAGCGGTCAAAGCCTATCGACAGGCCATCGCGCTCGATCCGGCTTTCGGTCAGGCATGGTGGACCCTCGCCGACCTCAAGACCTTCCGCTTCAGCGCCGACGACATCGCGGCGATGGAAAAGACACTGGAGCACGCCGCGCAGGAAAACCGCGTCGCGATTCACTTCGCGCTCGGCAAGGCACTCGGCGATGAGAAACGCTACGAAGAATCCTTCGCCCACTATGCCAAAGGCAACGCACTCCATCGCGGAGCGATCCAGCACGATCCCGCGCTGCTCGGCGCTTATGTTGCGCGCTGCCGCGAAGCGTTCACGCCGGAATTTATGCGCGCACGCGCGAACGCTGGCTGTGAAAGCCGCGATCCGATTTTCATCGTCGGCATGATGCGCGCGGGTTCGACATTGCTGGAACAGATGCTGGCCAGCCACAGCCAGATCGAGGGCACCAAAGAGCTGACCGACCTGATGATGGCCGCGCGCGAGATTCAGGCAAAGCTTGGACCCACCTATCCGCGCGGCATCGAAACCGTCGACCCCGCTGAGTTCAAACGCGTCGGCGAGCGCTACCTCGAAACCACGCGCGCGTATCGCAAGACCGCCAAGCCGCATTTCCTCGACAAGATGGGCGCGAACTTCGCCCATGTGGGATTGATCGCGCTTCTGTTGCCCAACGCGAAGATCATCGATATGCGGCGCCATCCAATGGCGTGTGGATTTTCGAACTTCGCGCAGCTCTTTGCGCAAGGTCAGAACAACACCTATCGCCTTTCCGATATCGGCCAACTCTATCGCGACTACGTGGCGTTGATGGCGCATTTTGACCGCGCGATACCGGGCAAAGTGCATCGCGTTTTCTACGAAGACCTCGTCGCCGATCCCGAAAAGGAATTGCGCCGGTTGTTCGCCTATCTCGAACTGCCATTCGAAGAAGCGTGCCTTGCGTTCCACAACACAAAACGCGTGGTGGCAACGGTCAGCTCCGAACAGGTGCGCCAGCCGATCCACGGCAATGCCGTCGAGCAATGGAAGCACTACGAACCCTGGCTCGAACCGCTGAAGACAGCGCTCGGCCCCGTGCTCGACACCTATCCAGACGTGCCCGCGTAGTTGCGGCGCTCGCAGATTGCGTTCAGACTCCTTGGAGACTTTCGGGGAGAAGATCATGCGTGCAGGAACGATTTTCGCGGCGTTGACGGCTTGTTCGATTGCATGCACCGCTACGGCCGCGCCGAAGCACCGCGATCTCTCGAAGATCAAGCACATCATCGTCATCTACGAAGAGAACCGCAGCTTCGACACGCTGTACGGCAATTTTCCCGGCGCGAACGGACTGGCCAATGCCGCCGCCACCACCAAGACACAAGTTAAGATGGACGGCACGCCGTTCGCGAATTTGCCCGACGTGTGCTGGAAGAGCGCGGCGCCCTTCCCCAACACCGATCCCGGCACCGGTGCGCAGAAATGCACGCAGGAAGACCCTGACTTCCTGCCGCTCGAACCGATCGCCAACGGGCCGTTCGACGCCAGCAAAGCGGTGCCGCTTGATCAGATGTCGCACGAAGATCTCGTCCACCGCTTCTATCAGGAGCAGGTGCAGATCGACGGCGGCAAGATGGACAAGTTCGCGGCCGTCTCCGATGCCGGCGGGCTGACCATGCAGACGTATGACGGCTCGAAACTAGAAATGTGGAAGTTTGCGCAGGACTATGTACTCGCGGACAATTTCTTCCACGCGGCATTTGGCGGATCGTTCCTCAATCACCAATGGCTCGCCTGCGCCTGCACGCCGGTTTACAACAACGCGCCGAAAGAATTGAAAGCGCAGGTCGGCACCGACGGCGCGCTGATCAAGGACGGCATCGTCACGCCGGACGGGTTCGCCGTGAACACGATCTTTCCCGCGTCCGCGCCGCATCCAGCCGAAGATGCGCGGCATCCGCGTTTGCCGCTACAGGATGCACCGACCATCGGCGACCGCATGAGCGATCGTAAACCGAAGGCCGTTAGCTGGGCTTGGTATTCGGGCGGCTTCAACGACGCGCTCGCCGGCGACACGACAACGCACAATTTCCAGTTCCATCATCAGCCCTACACCTATTTCCGGCGCTATGCCGAAGGTGAGCCCGGCCGCGCGCATCTGAAAGACGGTGCCGATTTTGAAAAGGCCATCGCGAAGGGAACGCTGCCCGAAGTTTCGTTCTACAAACCGGTGGGCGATCTCAACCAGCATCCCAACTACGCGACGCTGATGGACGGCGATCACAAGACCGCGGAGCTGATCCGAAAGATCCAGGCGAACAAGAAGCTCTGGGCCGGAAGCGTCATCATCGTGACCTATGACGAGAACGGCGGCACCTGGGACCATGTCGCACCGCCCGTGATCGACAATTGGGGACCGGGCACGCGCATTCCCGCGATCATCATCTCCCCCTTCGCCAAGCGGCACACAGTCGACAGCACGCGCTACGACACGACCTCGATCCTGAAACTGATCGAAGTCCGCTACGGCCTCTCGCCGCTGACCTCGCGCGATGCCACCGCGAACGATCTGACGAATGCGTTGAACCTGTAGGCTTCACACCGCCCGGATTGAACGCCTATTGCGGCGCGTACGCGGTCACCTTGCTTCCGGAGACGACAATAAGCCTGCCTTCGCCAGCGGACAGGCTGGAGACCGACCCGCTAACCTTGTCCGTCCAGATCTGGTTTCCCGTTGTACCATCGAGCATGTAGACCGATCCGGACGTTGACCCAACAACAGGCTGCCCATTGATGACGATGGGATTACCAGTGAGCCCGCTCGCCGAGAAGGTCCACGCAACATTCCCCGTTTTAACGTCAAAGCAGTAGAGCTTGCCGTTCGTGATCGTCAGGCCATAGCCCCTTTTGCCCGAGATATAGAACGCTGGCATTTGACCGCCCGAGAAGGTGCCAGTGATCGAGCCGTTCTGCGCGTTCAAAACGAAATTTCCGCTGGCCCAATCGTTCACGTAGACGCGCTTCTTGAAATAGGTCGCGGTGCTTCCACCACCACCTTCGCACCCGCCGCTGTAGTGCCAGAGGGATTGGCCCGTGGTCGAAAACTTGTAGTATTGGCAAGGATAGGAGACGTACAAGCCGCCATCGCCATAGGCGGGAGAACTGTCGTCGCCGTTCTCCACCGACTGCGTCCAGTTCACATGGCCCGTTGTCTCATCCACGCCGTAGAGCGTTCCGCCACTTCCCGCGCCGCCGGTGAAGACCTGCCCGTCCATCGCGATCGGCGGTGAAGAAAACGCATACTGGCCCGGCATTTGCGCCGACCATGTAATCTTGCCCGATTTCGATTTCAGGGCCGTCATCAACCCATCGAAATTGACGAAGAAGAGCTGGCCCTTGTCATAAGCGCCACCCATCGTTGAGTCGGAGACGAGGTGCTCCCACTTCTTGGTGCCAGTGGTCAGGTCATATGCGAATACGTCATTGGCGTTGGACACGACAAATACCGTGCCCTCCGCTACGAGCGGGTAAGAGGCGCTGCCGCCGGTGTCATTGCTCCAAGCCTTTACCAAAGGCGCCGCAAAGCCTTCCGAAAAATCGACGTCGCCCGAATGCGCGACGTTAATCTGCATTGCAACGGCGTCTTCGGTCTGACCTTTCGGCGCAAATGCACTGGCTGCATCGGCCGTCCGGCCCAGTGTCAGAACCAATGCGGTTGCGATCGCGGTGGATGATGCGAATGCACTGATATTCATTGTTCTCCCCTTCTCTATTCTGTTGCTGCACGCCTATTGCGGCTTGTAAACGATCACCGAGCTACCCGTCGTCACAGCGAGCACGCCGTCGCCGGCATTCAGACTGGTGATCTGCGCTCCGACATCATCGGTCCAAAGTTGCGATCCCGTTGCACCGTCAAGCATGTAGATCGAGTTGCCCGCAGTAACGATTGGCTGACCGTTGATGACGATCGGCTGCCCCGACAGACTCTTATTGGAAAACGACCAGACGACATTTCCTGTTTTGACGTCCTGACAAAACAGCTTTCCATTTGATATCACGAGTTCGAAACCGCGCTTACCGATCGAGAAGAACGTCGGCGGTGTGCTGCCCGGAAATGAACCGGTAGCCGTACCGTCCTCGGAGCGCAGCGCAAAGTTGCCTTCCGCCCAATCCACGAGATAGACGCGGTTCTTGAAGTAGTTGACCGCGATCCCACCGCCGCCATGACAACATCCTGAATTCTGCCAAAGCAGCGAACCGTCTACGGCATCAAACTTATAGTATTGACTGGGACCGCCCGCATAAATTCCGCCGTCGCCATAAGCGACCTGGCTGCTGGTAGCAATGATAAGCTGCGACCATTTGAATGCGCCCGTCTTCTCATTGTAGGCGGTCACGTTAAGCGATCCGGTGAGATACACAGTTCCCTTAAGCGCGATTGGCGCGGTGGAATTTCCAGCGACCGGACTGCCAGACGCCGATTCCGCAACCGACCAAGCCGGTTTGCCATTTTTTGCCTTCAGAGCGGAAATTTGAACGCCCGAATTGAAGAACAACATGCCGTCGTCATAGGCGCCCAGGTTTCCATTTTCACCAAGCAGATGCTCCCAGAGCTTGCTGCCGTCCGCGAGATTGAGCGCAAATACGTCATCGCCACTCGAAACTATATAGAGAGCGCCACGGGCGATCAGCGGGAACGTGACGGTCCCACCCGTGTCATAGGTCCATGCCTTTGCGAGAGGCGCAGAGAATCCAGCTGCAAAAACCACGTTTCCGTCGTGAGACGAATTTACCTGAAATGTGGTCGCATCCTCTGATGCGCCTTTTGCAAGGGCGTTCGTGGCGAGGAAACAAATGAACGCTGCAGGCGCGAGCGCGATGAACGCCCGTCGCGCGCTCCTATTGCCGAACACCATTTCCCCCGGAACAAGAACTCTCTTGTCCGCATTAAATGCCAACAATTATTGATTGTCGATATCCGAATGCTCAGCCCAAGAGGGAACTCGGAAAGAATCTGCGTCAGATGGCCTGTAAGCCGGGTTCTGTCCATCCGACTTCGCCCTTGCGGGCTTCGCCGGAATAGATGGCTATTCCTCTGGGATGTGTGTTGCCACACACCTCACGCGACCGACCCGGACGGCGATCCGAAAGACAGATCACGTGCCGTCCCTACTTGGTCTTGCTCCCGGTGGGGCTTGCCATGCCACCTCTGTTGCCAGAGGCGCGGTGCGCTCTTACCGCACCATTTCAACCTTGCCGCGGCTTTAGGCCGGTAGGCGGTGTCATTTCTGTGGCGCTTTCCCTGGGGTCGCCCCCGGCGGATGTTATCCGTCACCGTGTCCTTCGTGGAGCCCGGACTTTCCTCCCGGCTACGTTCTCCGAACTTCGCCGGGCAGGCCATAACAGCTTGCCCGGCGTAGCCGAAGGCGAAGTCGGGCAGCCATCCGGCCATCTGACGCGAGGACATTATGCCAGAGCGCGCTCCGCCGCGGCAAGCGCGTGCAAAGTGGTGGTATCGAACAGCGGCACGCTCGCGTCCTCAGGCTTAACGAGGATTGGGATTTCGGTACAGCCGAGAATGATGCCCTGCGCGCCGTCGGTGACGAGTTTGGCGAAGACGCGGCGATAGGTTTCGCGTGAGCTATCCAGGAATTTTCCCCGGCACATCTCTTCGACGATGATGCGTTGGATTTCGTCGCGGTCTTCCTTGTCCGGCACGACGACATCGATGCCAAATTTTTCGCGCAGGCGGTCGATGACGATGCCGCCCTTCTCTGTCGTGTGATGTGAGCCGACAAGACCGACGCGCGTGATACCCTTCGCGCGGATCGCCTCGCCGGTCGCATCGGCGATGTGCAGCAGCGGGATACCAGCGGCACTTTCGACGGCGTCGGCCATCAGATGCATGGTGTTGCAGCAGATCATCAGGAAATCGGCGCCGCCTTTCGCGAGCGTCTGACCTACGGCCGCGAGGCGCTCGGTCGCTTCGTCCCAACGGCCCTCGTCCTGAAGTTTCTGGATTTCACCGAAGTCGAAGGAATAGAGCAGCAGCTTCGCCGAATGCGTTCCGCCGAGGCGGTCCTGCACCGCGCGGTTCATCAGGCGATAATAAATCTGGGTCGATTCCCAGCTCATGCCGCCGAGCATGCCGATTGTTTTCATCAGATCGTCTCTTTCACGACGGCGGTCGCGGCGTCGCCGGTGTTGGGCGTGCCCTTCGGTTCGATGAGGAGGAGGTGCGTTTCCTCTTCGGCGACGGGGCGATGCTCCACACCCTTTGGCACGACATAGAGATCGCCGGGGCCGAGATGCACATCGCCATCGCGAAGCTGGATGGTCAGCGCGCCTTTCAGCACCAGAAAGAAATCGTCGGTGTCGGGGTGCGCGTGCCACACGAACTCGCCCTTTACCTTCACCACCATGACGTCGTGGCCGTTAAACTGGCTGACGATCTTGGGTGACCAGTGATCGGTGAAAGTGCTGAGCTTGTCGGCGAGACGGATGGGAGTAGCCATCCGCAAAATCTATCCTGCGAGCAGACCCGCGAGCAGCGACGCGCACTCCGCATCGGCCATGCCGTCGATGCATGACGGACGGAAGTGGCGCTGGAAAGCGGTGATCACGTCTTTCTCCGCAATGTCCACATCGGGCGGAAGGCCATAACCGAACGCCTTCAGATTGGCGGCGAAATCGCCGCTGGCGTTTGCGGATTTTGGCCAGACGCCGATGCCTTCATTCGCAAGGCGCTGCCACGGAAACAGTTCGCCCGGATCGGTCTTGCGCGCGGGTGCGACGTCGGAGTGTCCGATGACGCGGTTCGGCGTGATCGCATGGCGTTTCAAAATACCGTGAGAGAGTTCGATCAGCGCGGCGATCTGTGGGCCGGCGAACGGGATGTATCCGAACTCGTGACCAGGATTGACGATCTCGATGCCGATGGAGCGCGCGTTCACATTGCGCTCGCCGGCCCAATACGACACGCCGGCATGCCAGGCGCGGTCGGCTTCCGGCACATGCGCATAGATCGTGCCGTCACGGTCGATGGTGTAATGCGCGCTGACTTTCGCCGCCGGGTCGCAGAGCCGCGTCAGCGCCTCTTCCGCCGTCTGCATGCCGGTGTAGTGCAGCACCAGAATGTCGATGGGCGCACCGTTGCGGGAATCATGATTGGGCGACGGGCGGTCGACGATGCGAAGCGGCAAGTGGGTCCTCAGGCGTGGTCGTGCCCGCCAATGCGGCCGGGACGCCAGTAACCTTCCGCCGCAATGCGGTTTCGCGCAATCCCTCTTTCAAGGAGGCGCTGGCGAATAGCGCGCACCTTCGCGGTCTCGCCGATGACATAGGCAAAGCCCTCACCCTTCGGCAGCGGGAAATTCTCCACCGCGTCGAACAGCGCCGAGCCGTTGCGCGTAACCCAGTTGATCGCGGTCTTCGCAGACGGATCGAGCGGCACCCGGTCGGTTTCGCTTCCGACTTCCAGGAACGTGTAGGCCGGCGCCGCACCGCCGAGTTCTTCGAGCATCGCAAAGATGCCGGGAATGCAGGTCTCGTCGCCGACGAAGAGATGCCAGTCAGCCTCGCGCAGATATGTGTGCCCTCGCGGACCGACGGCATTCACCGCGTCGCCATTGCGCAAGCCGTCCAGCCAAGGGCCGCTCGCGCCTTCGCCATGCAGAAAGAAGTCAATGCTCAGCGTCCGCTTGACCGGATCGTGGGCACGCACGGTGTAGTGACGGCGCGCGATGCCCTCGGGCGACGGAATCTCCAGCACGACATCCTGCCCGCGTGTCCAGACAAATTCATCGAGATCGCTGCCCAGAAATTCCACGCGCGTCATGCGCGGCGCGATACGCGATTTGTTGAGCACGGTCAGCGGCCACACGCGGCGGCCCTTACGCGCCACATAGTTTTGTAGATCGCTGAAAAATCCGCTGTTCTGGGGTTCGACGGTCATCAGATAAAGATCCTGTAGGCGACGGTCTGGCCGTCGCTGCGCTTCAAAAGAAATTCGTTTCCCTTGTCGTGCTCCTCCGACAGCGCCTCGAACACGCGCAGCGCGTTGCGGATCACTTCGGCATAGGAGGCCGCTTCGGTTTTCTCCTTCAGACGCGTGAGGCGTTCCATCGCCTGCGGCGGCATTTCGAGTTGCACGCGTGTGGTGGCGCGCTCGCCGGATTCCGGCGTGGCTTCGCCGCGCCCGTGGCGGCTTCTGTGATGACGATGCATATCTATTCCTTGTCTTTCTTCTGGTCGGTCGCGTCGCCGCGTCCGAAACGGCGGCGCAGCATTTCGCGCACCGAGCCGTGGTGATGATGAAAATGATGGCGATATCCGTGGCCGGTGCAGCCGCGGTCTTCAGGGCAAGGTTTTTCCTCGACCGGAAAATCTTCGCCAACGCCGATAGTGAGTTTGGTCATGCCTTTCTCCGTTTCTACGAACGAGAGATAGGCACGACACCCTCACATGTCAATCAAATAATCATCAATAAGTGATGACTATGATTTTGCTTGGCTTTTCCGCGTCGGCACGGGCGCGAGACAGGAGACGCTGATCGGCGAAGGGAGAAGGACAAATTCCGCACATCTCACCATGACCACGCCAAAAGCGCGCCCCAGAGGAAAAAAAAGAAAACGCCAAATGCGAGAAAAATGCTTATCCAGAACTCTCGCGGGTTCTTGTCGCGCCAAATAATTTCCGGCGAGCGCCACCGCACCGGCTCCAGAGATTTTCCCGTCCTAAGTGAGCCAAAAATCGCCAGCGCGGCGAAGAAGGCGATTAAGAGGAAAACCCACGACACCGACTTACGGCCGCTTCCGCGTTGGCACCGGTGCGAGGCAGATATCGAGGATCGGCGGCGGTTGGCGGACATAGAAACCCGGCGCCGGGTTCTTCTTGTTCTTCTTCCACGCGGCGAAGGCCGCAGAGTCTGTGCGCATGACTTCGTAATGCGGGCGCTCTGCCTCCGGCATGTCGGAGGCGAGCCTCATATAGGTGATCGGATCCTGCTTCGTCTTGTCGGCGATAACACCGGCGTCGACCGCGGGATCGCCGCGCTGAAGCTTCTGCACATATTGCAGGCCGTCGAGCACGCGGCCGAACGCGGTGAGATTGCGGTCGAGCCTGCGCGGCGCTTCGCCGATGACGATGTAGAACTCGGTGGTTGCGGTATCGCCATCATTGTCGCGCGCGAACGCAAACGTGCCGGGGCAATGGATGATCCATTCGGTCTTCTTCTTCGGATCGCGCCCGACCGGGAAGCCATCGACATGGCCGGTTTGCTTGGCGAACAGATCCGGCGAGCCGGACGGCGTGAACTGCACGTCGTGGCCCCATGGGCGTTCGAACTCGCGTTTCAGTTTCGGCCACGCTTCTTCGTTTGCCGGATTCTTGGGCTTGTTCGCGGTGGAGGCGGTGTCTTCGCCCGCACCCCCTTGCGCCACGAAACCGTCGATCACGCGATAGAAATTCAACCCGTCGAAGAAATGCGCACGGACCAGCGCCTTCATGCGCTCGACATGCTTCGGCGCGAAGGCCGGCGACAATTCCACGGCGACCTCGCCGTACTTGGTGCCGATCAGTACCAGATTGTCGGGGTCGACGGGACGCCAGTCCTTCGCGTCGTCGGCGGCTTGCGCCGCACCACTCAGCAAAAGCGAAGCGATCAAAAGTGCGGCTTTGTTCATCTGGGTGCCCCTCGAATTACGCTGCAAATCTATCAGGCGCGGGGGAAACGACAAACGTCGGCCCCGTGAGGGACCGGCGTGTGCCGAAAGGCGCGGAGACGTGAAGCGTTTTACTTGTGCACCAGCTCGTAGATGGTGTTATCGCCGTGCTGTTTGGTGACGAAGCCACGTGCGCCCGTCATGTTCGCGACGGTGCCGTATTGATCCGTGCCGTTCGACACGAACACGCCAGTGGGCTCATTATCTTCTTTGTTGTCAGGCGTAGCGCTCTTATCGCGGCCGAGCGCCACGACGCGCAACGGTGACGTCAACGCGCCCAGTGGATAGGCCCAAACCGAATCGAGCGTATCGAGCTGATCGTGCAGCGTGTCGCCGCGATCTTCCGTCGTGAGGATCGTGTTGCTGTCGCCCCAGCTCACGTTGTCGAACGAGTTGTGGGTTGAATCTCCGAGCGCCAGCAGATTGATCGTCCCGTCCTGCCGGTTCTCATTGAGAGATATCTGGAAGAGTGCGCCCCACGCGCCGCGCTGCGCCAGACCCGGAACGGAACCGGACAGATTGTTGGTGTCGCCGGTCGTCGCGAACACGAAGTTGCGGAAGGTGCCGTCCGGCCGGAACGTCCCGTTCTCCGGCCGCTTGAACGGCGTAGCATCAGCGCGGCGCGCCGCGATCTTGCAGTCGAATGGGGCTTTACCATCCGTCGCAGTGTCGTGGATCAAAACCCATTTCGCGGGGAACGATGTGCCGCTGTGCAACTGGACCTGCTTCTGCGACCACACATCCGCGAAAGCGTGCTTTTCATTTGTGCCGCTGGAAACCAGCGGCACACCGTCGATCGACACCTGAAGCGCTTCAAGCTTTCCGGCATCGAGATCGCTGTTATCGTAAGGCGTGAAGCGATAGATGTAGCCGCCGGGCTGCTTGGCGACTTTCTCCTCGCCATCGATGTTGTTCGGATCATTGCTCACCGACATGCCGCTCGCATCTTCCACCATATAGACGCGGCCTTGGTCGTCGGGATGGATGCCTTCAAGGCTGCACACGCCCATGCTGCCGTAATGCGTCGTCACCTTGGACGGCCAGTTCATCGAGACTTCGAAGACTCCACCTTCCGCGCCACCTTTTTCCTGTGTGAACAGCAGCGCGTTCTTGAACGAATAGTAGGCCGAACCGTCTATCGAGTTGAAATGCGTCAGTCCATCGCCGCCAACAGGGGTCAGAAGCGTGATGCGATGCGCCGGATCGGCGACATCGAGATTGATGCGGGTGACATAAGCCAAATCCCCGCCCATCTCGTGACCTTGGATCAGGAAGTGGTGGCCGTAATTGTATTTCGGCGTCGGGCCTTTGAGCTTGCCGTCGAACACCAGATACAGATTTTGATCGGGATTGGTGTTGGTGCCCGTCTCGAGATTTCCGAACGTCGTAATCGGCCCCGACGGATTCTCTATGGGATCAGAACCGGTCAAGACGGCGGTCGCGGAAAAATCGGAGCTGAAAACATCGGCCGGATGGCCCTCGGCCGCGTTGGCCGAATTCACGCTGTTGACGAAGGGGCCGATGCCATCCGCCCATGCCGCAACCGGCGCCGCGCAGAGCAGTAGAACAGCAAGATTGGATTTTTGCAGAAAACGCATCGGGTTATCCTTCCAAATTGGCTCAACGAAAGCTTGAAAGGGCTGGTGTCGCGTAACCGGACGCACGAGACGCGACACGTTTGCCCCCAAACTCGTGCGTAGACGCTAGTGGGGGAACGTGACATCGCTGCAACGGAAGCGGGCTTGATTTGTCGCAATTTCGCTTTGCGCGAACGCCGCTGTCCCGCTTACAGTGTCCTCACTCCTCGAAATGGCGGGTGGTGCGCGCGGCTTCCGCGCTTGCGAAATTCTTTGGGCTTACCGTACGGCATGATCGAACAAAGTGAGGGGACACGCGCGTTACCGACGCTGTTGGCCGTCATCTTCGTCAATCTGGTGGGCTTCGGCATCGTCGTGCCGCTGCTGCCGTTCTATGCCAAGTCGTTCAACGCGCCTGCGTGGCAGATGGCGCTGATCTTCTCGGCCTATGCGATGGGCGCGTTCTTCGGCGAGCCGTTCTGGGGCCGCATGTCCGACCGCATCGGCCGCAAGCCGATCCTGATCAGCACCGTGTGCGGAAACTGCCTGTGCTATTTCGCGCTCGCCTTCGCGCCGAACATCTATGTCGCGTTTCTCGTACGCCTGATCGGCGGCATGGCGAGCGGCAATGCGTCGGTGATTCAAGGCTACATCGCGGACGTCACGCCGGAGGACAAACGCACCGGCCGCATGTCGTACTTAAGTGCTGCCTACAATCTCGGCTTCATCGTGGGTCCGGCCCTCGGAGGCTTGCTCGCGCACCCGGGCGCCGGTCATGACGGATTCCGTATTCCGCTGATTGTGGCGTCGAGCCTCGCCGCGATCTGCGCACTCGGCATCATCGTGTTCGTGAAGGAAAGCCGCGCTCATCCCCATCATGAATTCGATGACGGGCCGGCGCGCTGGGCGGTGCTTGGCCGCGCGATCACGCATCCGGTCATCGCGCGGTTGATGGCGGTGACCTTCCTTGCGGGCTCGGCCTTCATGGGCGTCGAGTTCGTGTTCGGCCTTTGGAGCGCCGCGCGCTTCAACTGGGGACCGCGCGAAGTGGGCCTCGCCTTCGCCGTCGTCGGCATTGTCGCCGCTTTCTGTCAGATATTTCTCACCGGCAAATTGTCGGAGCGGTTCGGCGAAGGCCGCGTACTTGCCGCCGGTATGTTGCTCACCGCGGTCGCGATGGCATTGCAGCCTTTCGCGTCCGGCATCGGCATCGTCGTCCTGCTTGGCATCTCCGCGCTTGGCCAATCTGTGGCGTGGCCGAACGTGTCCTCGCTCATCTCTCGATACGCAGAGGTAGAGCATCAGGGACAGTATCAAGGTCTGAACAACGCGACCGGCGCACTCGCGCGTCTCACCGGCCCACTTGCGTCAGGCTTCGTGTTCACGACCGTCAGCGTCAACGCACCGTTCTATCTCGCGGGCTTGCTCGTCCTTCCCGCGATCTTCTTCGCGCTGGCGGGACGCGCGCGTGCAAACGCGTCTCAATAATTACGAAGAAACGTACTTAACGCCCATCGTTGCGGATTCACGCGACAGTGCTAGCCTTCCACGCGAAGGACGCTAGGGGGCATCCATGAGCACGAAGACATTTATCGTCGCGACGTTTGTGTGCGCGGGCTTCGCCATTTCGGGCGCGCAGGCAGCAACAGCAACGCTACACAAAGTGGTAGGCACCGCGATCTCCGCCAACGGTGTCGTCACAGCCGTTCCCGCCGGGACAAGCGTGATCGACACGCAGACCATCAAATGCGGCGCCACCAACGGCTGCATAATCTCGATCGCAGCGATGGTTCAGGCGATCAGCGGTTCGGGCAGTGGGCAATGGCAGATCTGCGCGCTTGTGGACGGCAACCTCGCGATGCCGGGCTGCCCGGTGCAAGGCGTCGTTCCATCATCGAACTATGTGGTGGGAAATCTGCGTGCTAACGCAATCGTCGCCAGCGGCACACACACGGTCGTCACACAAATCGTCATGCCCGCCGCCGGCAGCATTGCGGCGCGGGAGTCCGATTACACCGTTCTTAAGAACTGAGAACCCGCACAAAAGAAAACGCTCCTTCCGAAGAAAGAAGCGCTTCGGCAGTTAAGGCAACCTGATAAAGCCGTGCGACAGATTCGATGAGTCCGTGTAAGAGCCCGCTATTTCGCCGCTGGTATTGATGCTCGTGGGAGTCGTGGACTGCGCCACGCCATCGCCGACAGGCATGTCGAACACAGTAACGTTGCCCGCGGCAGAGCGAACAAAACCGTGCGCGATGAAATTCGAGTCATAGATATAGCCGACGATAACACCCTTTTTGTTGATTGCGACCGCGAAGGTACCCTGTCCAAAACTCGTGCCGGCGCCAGGCGCGTCGAACGTAGTGGTCGTGCCACGTGCACTCCGCAGAAAGCTGTGAACGTTATCGGCGTTATCGGTGTACGTACCGACAATCGTGCCGTTGTCATTGATACTCTGGCATGTTCCGTTGGTCTGACCAGTTGGATCAAACGTGGTGAGGTTCCCGGCAGGATCGCGCACGAAGCAATGCCCATGGGAGTATCCCGTAATGGACCCCGTTGCATTGATCGCTCTCGGATATGTTCCAAATTCTGTCGCATCGAAACTGGTGATGTTGCCCCCGGAATCACGAACAAAGCCATGCGTGGCAGATGCGCCCGAGTAGTAGGTGCCGATAATCTCCCCGGCTTCGTTGATCGCCGCTGTATCGACCAGATTTTTCTTGTTGAAGACGCTGAAGGCTTTAATTGATCCGTTAGGCTTTCCGGCACCGCCGAGACTGCGGTTTCCCTGGGCCAGCGCGCCGGTGGTCGCGCCTGACTTATTGATACCCCGCAGAGCGGACAGTCCCGCGTAGTTCACGACGATAATCGTGCCATCGGCACGGTATATGAATCCGGTGGGACCAGATCCGAAATACCCGACTGCACTGCCCTTGTCGCTTACACCCGCGAGATGCGTTTCGGTTCCGGGCTGAGAGTCTGCGTCGACTGTGATGTAGGTTGGAGCTGCGTTGGCCGGCCCCAGAGCAGACAACAACGCAGCGACCGCGCCGACCGCGAGCGCACAATTACACAAACGCATGAATTTCCCCCTGAAGATCCCGCCCAACAACGCGAATTCGAAAACAATATCGCGGCGGTTGAGTTCCGTCCACATACGAAAACGCCCCCTTCCGAAGAAGGAGGCGCTTCCCACTATTGGTATTGCCGTTTTACTGCGGCGTCTGCGGCGCGCTCTGATCCGGCGTGGTCGTCTGCTGGGTCTGCGGCTGCGTTGTCGTGGTTGTATCCGGTGCCGCGGTCTGCGGCGTCACGGTCTGCGGCGTGACCGACTGATCCGGCGTCGCTGACGGCGCGGTTGTCGACGGGGCCGTATAGGTGGTCACCGGAGTCTGCGTCGTATCGGCAGGCGCGACGGACGGCGTCGACTGCGTCTCAACCGGCGCACGGGTGCGCGCGTGTGTGGTCGCGACATGCGCAGGCGTTTTCACCGTCGTCGTTTTCACCGTCGTGGTCTTCACGGTGGTGGTCTTCGGCGCTTCAGCCTTTATCTCCGGCGCGGGCGCCTGGATTTCAGGTGCGGGAGCCACGGCCTGCGGCGCGGGCGTCGAAGTATCCGGCGTTGTCGCGACCGGCTGTGCCGGCGGCGGTGTCATCGCAACGGGCTGCGAGATCGCCGTTTTCTGCGTGGCCGGAAGCAGACTATGCGACGTGTACGCATATGCGCCAACCGCAACCAGACCAAGGATCACTGCGGCCGCGGCGAGCAATTTGCTCTTGCTGCTGGCCTCTTCCGGTTCCGAAGTGTGGAAGGCGCGCAGATCGCCGTCATTACGCATTTCGGTCATGCTCATGTGTTTCCTCCATGTATGGGATGCATAGGAAACGTGACGCCGCCGCACAGGTTCCGAATGGAACAAAGGCATGTTTGTGGCGGTGTGCCACAATTGCGTCGCGTGGAACCACAGTTAAAACGACGCTGATCGTTTGGGAGTTATTAAGTAATGCGGCACGCAACGCACACGCTTACGGTCAAAACATCAGGCCGCGGATTCACAGAGATAATGCCTGACATCGCGCGCTGGCTGGCGCAGCAGAACATGATGACGGGATTGCTCACCGTGTTCTGCCGGCACACATCTGCATCGCTGCTGATTCAGGAGAATGCCGATCCGGATGTGCTGAAGGACTTGGAAGCTTTCTTCGAATGCATCGCGCCGGAAGAGCGCGGCCGCTACATCCATGACGCCGAAGGCCCAGACGATATGCCGAGCCACATCCGCAGCGCGCTGACGCAGACACAGCTCTCCATCCCAATCGCATCGGGCAAGATGGTGCTTGGCACCTGGCAGGGCATCTATTTGTTCGAGCACCGCCACGCGCCGCACCGGCGCGAGATCGTGCTGCACGTCATCGGCGAATGAAGGCGATCAGAACATGCCTTCCGGCAGGTCCAGCTTCTTGCGCCGCGACTTTTCAATGAGCACGCCGGGATAATTCTTGAGCGGCCCGAGCGCTTCCTCGCGATACGCCCATTCCGGCGATTCAGTCTTGTAGAGATGATAGCGCGGCTCGCGCCCCGTGCGCGTGTCGAACAGGGCGCGCGGAATATTGACCATCTTCGGTGCATGCGCGCGCTCGAACAGAAGCGGCGTCCCGCATTTCGCACAGAAGCTTCTTACCGCGCGCGTCGTCTTGTCTTCATAGCGCTGAATGCTTTTCGCACCGCGCACGACACGCACCTTGCTCTTCCAGCAGCCGAGATAAGTCGCGTAGGCGCAGCCCTGTGCACGTTGCGTCGATTTAGAATGATCGTGCCACGCCCAGAACGCCGGTACGTCGATCGCGATCTCCACCGCGCCACACGCACAGCGACCCACGGCGGTCGCTGCGGTTTCTTTCGCAGATTTTGTGGAGGTTTTTGCCATGACATTCGTGCTCCCGAGCAGGGGCGCAAATTAGCGGAATTGCCGCGCTAGCCAAAAACCGGAGTTGGAGGCGCCATCCATGTCCCACTAGACGCTTTCCCACAGAACCGTCGGCGCGATCGGGAATTTCCTGAGATCGCGCGCAGGACCGAGAATGTTTCAAGCCGTACAAAACCCTCAGATTCTGGCAAGCCCGGGCTACGCTGCCGCAGTGGCCGGGCTTCGATACGTATCCGACGAAGATACGCCCGGCATCTCGCGCGAGCGTCACGGCAAAGGTTTCACCTACCACACAGCGGGCGGACGCGCAGTTAAGGACGCGACCTTCCGCAAGCGCGTGCGCGCGCTCGCGATCCCGCCGGCATGGACATCGGTCTGGATTTCTCCCGATCCGGATGCGCATCTCGCTGCGGCCGGGCGCGATGCGAAAGGCCGCAAGCAATACCGCCACAATCCGACGTTCCTGGAAGACCGCGGCCTGGCCAAATTCTGCCATCTCATCGCGTTCGCCGAGTCGCTCCCGAAAATCCGCAAAGTCGTGGACGAGCATCTGAGTCTTCGCGGCATGCCGCGCGAGAAGGTGCTCGCAACCGTCCTCGCACTGCTCGAACAGACACTGATCCGTGTCGGAAACGAGGGCTACGTCAAGGAAAACGGCAGCTTCGGGCTAACGACGTTGCGCAACAAGCATGTGCAGATTCAGGGAAGCTAGTTGCGCTTTCTGTTCAAGGGAAAGAGTGGAAAGACCTGGCGCTTAAGCGTGCGAAACCGGCGCGTCGCGAAGATCATGCGGGCGTGTCAGGAGTTGCCAGGGCAACAACTGTTTCAGTATCTCGATGAGGATGGCGAAGCGCGGCGCGTTTCTTCCTCGGATGTGAACACCTATCTTCGGGAAGCATCGGGGCGCGATATCACCGCAAAATATTTCCGCACCTGGGCGGCGACCGTCGAAGCGGCGATAGCCTTTCACGCGATTGAAGGCGTACCGCTCAAGAAACACGTCGGTGAAGTCGTCATGCAGGTTGCCGAGAAGCTGGGCAACACGCCGACGATCTGTCGCAAATGCTATATTCACCCCGCGATCATCGACGCCTGTGAGAATGGCACGCTCTCGCTCGGCAAACACATCGACCATGAAGAGGATCGCGGTCCCGGTCTCGACCGCGCAGTGTTGCGGTTCTTAAAGTCCCGCGACGAAATTCTCACCAAGGCCTAGAATTTCCTCGACCACTAGTCCGCGGCCGCGTGCGTGCTGCCGCCACCGACAGAACGGCGCGCGAGCCACACCACCGCGATCATCGCGATGCTGAGCCAGCCGGAGATCCAGAACAGATCGTCGGAGGCCATCGTGTAAGCTTGGGTCGCGAGCGAACGCGCCAAAATCGCGTAGGCCTGAGGATCGCTGTAGCCCAGATGATGCAGGTGATCGAGCGCCTGCTGCATGGCGGGGTTATAAGCACTCGATGTGTCGGCAAGGCGGCTCTGATGCAATGCCTCGCGCCGGTCCCACATCGTCGTGGTAATTGAAGCGGCGAAGCCACCGGCCGTGATACGCGTGAAGTTCGAGATGCCCGAAGCTGACGGGATGCGTTCCGGCGCGATGCCGTCGAGTGAGATGGTCAACATCGCAACGAAGAACGTGCTCATTGCGACGCCCTGCACGGCGAGCGGCCAGACGAAATCCCAGAAGCCTGCC
>Ga0068853_100000260_pt1 | contig 37229 bp, 32 predicted proteins | sample KBSCornC32_FD_65655 | JGI IMG/M metagenome (GOLD analysis project Ga0068853, IMG submission 65655) | Corn rhizosphere microbial communities from Kellogg Biological Station, Michigan, USA - KBS Corn C3-2 | ecosystem: Host-associated > Plants > Roots > Rhizosphere > Soil ... | reverse complement strand
GACCCACACCGCCGCGGTGCGGACACCGGCCATGATAACCGGCGCGGCGATCGGAACTTCGACCATCAGCAAGGACTGCCAAGGCGTCATGCCAACGCCGCGTGCAGCAGTTCGGATCGCCGGATCGATGCCAGCGATCGCGGTCACCGTGTTCTGCAACACCGGCAGGATCGAATAGAGCGTCAGCGCCAGCAGCGTCGGCAGAAAGCCGAGTGCGCGGAAGCCAAAGCCAAGCGTGTGCTGCGTAAACGCTGATAGCGCGAGAAGCAGTGGATAGAACAGTGCCAGTAGCGCCAGCCCAGGAATTGTCTGGATGACGCTGGCGATGCCGAGCGCTGGACCACGCAGCCACGCGCGTCGCGCCGCGACAAGCGCGAGCGGGAGGCTGATCAGTGTGCCGAGCACGATGGCGCAGGTGCTGATCAGCACATGCTGGCCGAGATAGTCCGGCAGCTGCGCCCAGGCTTCCGCAATGATGCCCCCGGAGAAATTCATCGTGCGCCGCCCACCTGCATGACTTCGGCAAGCCGGCGCGCGCGCCGGCGCGGGGTCTCGATCAGGGCGCGGACGAAATCGTCGGCGGGTGCCGCCAGCAGTTCCTGCGGGGTGCCGGTCTGCACGATCTGGCCGTCCCGCATCACTGCGACCTGATCGGCGAGCAGAAAGGCCTCGGTCATGTCGTGGGTGACGAGCACGGTGGTCAATCCCAGCGTGTCGTGGATGGCCCGGTATTCGGCGGCGAGGTCGTCCCGGGTCACGGGGTCGAGTGCCCCGAACGGCTCGTCCATCAGCATGATCGAGGGCTGGGCGGCCAAAGCCCGCGCCAGGCCCACGCGCTGACGCTGGCCGCCCGAGAGTTCGGCCGGAAGGCGGTTGCGGAACTGATCCGGAGGCAGGCGAACGAGGTCGAGCAACTTATCCACGCGCGCCGCGATCTTCGATGCCGGCCAGCCCAAGAGTTTCGGCGTGATGCCGATGTTCTCGGCGACGCTGAGATGCGGGAACAAGCCGATCGCCTGAAAGATGAAACCCATACCACGCCGGAGCGCGACGGGTTCAAGTTGCGTGGCGTCGGTCCCATCAATCAGTACACGGCCTGTGTTGGGTTCCAGCAGGCGGTTGATCAGGTGAAGCGTAGTCGTTTTGCCGGAACCGGACTCGCCAATGAGGACGAAGAACGACCCCTTCGGGATGTCGAGGCTGATGTCGCGAACGGCGGGTGTCTGTGTCCCCGGATAGGACACTCCGACATGTTCAAAAGCGATCATGGACCCCATACGTTCGCGTACCATGAGGCTCCCATGCCCGCTACTCGGCGAGCCGCAAAAATGCCTTGAAATCAGCGGTTTGATCCCTTGCGCCGCGCCGGTCTGCTGGCGTAAAAGTTCCGGACGAAAGCCGAAAAGCTTCGTAATTGCGAAGGTTTAGCGGTGACGCTGGCGGCCACGGGCTAAGCCGATATCAAGGTATTCAGAAAACACTGGTTGAAACACGTAAAGGCGCCGACGGCACCGCCTGCATCCCGAATAGCGTTAAAGCTCTCGAGGGTACGGCACTTGCAAGGCGAACTGGAAAGGGAACGGGCAGGTTAGCATGTTCGGCAGTTTACTCGGCGCACTGTCGAGCGATATGGCCATCGATCTTGGGACCGCGAACACGCTGGTCTATGTCAAAGGCAAAGGCATCGTTCTGAACGAACCGTCCGTCGTCGCGACGATACAGACGCGCGGTGGAAAGAAATCGGTTCGCGCTGTCGGCAACGACGCGAAGATGATGTTGGGCCGCACGCCGGGAAACATCGAAGCCATTCGTCCCATGCGCGACGGCGTCATCGCCGATTTCGAAATCGCGGAAGAGATGATCAAGCATTTCATCCGCAAGGTTCACAATCGCCGCTCCTTCGCCAATCCGATGATCATCGTGTGCGTGCCGTCCGGTTCGACAGCCGTTGAGCGCCGCGCGATTCAGGATTCTGCGCTTTCGGCCGGTGCACGCCGCGTCTATCTGATCGAAGAACCGATGGCAGCCGCGATCGGCGCCGGTCTTCCAGTCAGCGAGCCCACAGGCTCGATGGTTGTCGATATCGGTGGCGGCACGACGGAAGTGGCCGTTCTTTCGCTCGGCGGCATCGTTTATTCGCGTTCGGTGCGCGTTGGTGGCGACAAGATGGATGAGGCGATCATCGCCTATATCCGCCGCCACCAGAATTTGCTGATCGGTGAAGCCTCATCGGAGCGCATCAAGAAAGAGATCGGTTCTGCTGCGCCGCCGGCAGACGGCAATGGCGTGACGATGGACATCAAGGGCCGGGATCTTCTGAACGGCGTGCCCAAGGAAATCACGATCACGCAGCGCCACATCGCCGAAGCGATGGCGGAGCCTGTTGGCGCGATCGTCGAAGCGGTGAAGGTTGCACTCGAAGCGACGCCGCCGGAACTCGCCGCCGATATCGTGGACAAGGGTATCGTGCTCACCGGCGGCGGTTCGCTGCTCGCCAATCTCGATCAGGTGCTGCGTGAGGAAACGGGTTTGCCGGTGTCGATCGCCGACGATCCGCTGTCCTGTGTCGCGCTCGGCACCGGAAGAGTTCTCGAGAATTCCAAGAGCATGCGTCACGTGCTGTCGACGGCGTTTTAATCGCATCTTGGGTGCGAGAGTTAGGTTGAGTTGGTTATGGCCAACGGTATGCGAAGGGGAGCGAGGCTTCGTGGCGGCTATCAGCTTCCACTCGCCGTACTGTTCGCATTGGCTGTCGCGCTCGTCCTGATCGGCAAGGCACAGTCCACGTTGTTCGATCGTGCGCGTGCGCGCGTCACTGACTGGATGGCGCCGGAACTCGCCTGGGCGCATCGCCCCTTCGACGCGGTGTCGAGTTGGTGGGCCAATATCGACGAAGGCTACAACGTCTATCAGGAGAATGTGCGGCTCAAGCAGGAGAACGCGCGCTTAAAGCAATGGCAGACGGTGGCGGTCACGCTGGACGCGCGCGTGAAGCGTTATCAGCTCCTTCTTCATGCGGTGCCCGATGCGGCGCTCTCATCCGTGATGGCTCACGTCATCGGCCGCGCGAAGCGTCCGTTTCTTGAGACCATGATCCTCGATGCCGGCAAGGCGAACGGCGTGAAGCCCGGTCAGGCCGTGATCGATACCAACGGCATGATCGGACGCATCTTCCTAGCCGGTGAGCACACGTCTTGGGTCATCCTGCTCAGCGATCTGAACAGCCGCATCCCGGTGACGATTGAGCCCGGTCATGCGCAAGCGATCCTGACCGGCGACAACGCGAAGGCGCCTGCGCTCGACACACTTGCGCAAGGTGCAGTCGTGCATCCGGGTGATCAGGTGGTCAGTTCTGGTGACGGCGGTATTCTTCCGCCAGGTCTGCCGATCGGAACTGTAATTGCTGATAGTAGCGGCTTCCGTGTTGCGCTTCTTGCCGATGCTTCTTCCAGCCAGGACGTCGAAGTTGTCGATTTCAAGAATCCCGTCGAGACGCCGCCGGCGCCGACAAAGAATGATCTTCCGGTCAGTGCTGCTGGCCTTCCGCCCGCCGCGCCACCACAACCGCCGCCCGCTGCTGTAACGCCAAGCGTGCCCGCCCCAGGTGTGCCGCAAGCACAAGCCGCCAATCCACCCGCCGCCAAGCCCGTCGTCAAACAGGCACCGCAAAACCCGCCACCGCAGCCGCCTGACGGCGACGCCGCGGATCAGTGAGGCACGGCGATGGAGCGCGTTCTCATCGGCAACCGCATCACCGCTGCAATTATCCCGGTGCTGTTCGCGATTCTGGGAACGCTGATCGCGAGTCTTCCGCTTTCGGTGCTCGGCGGGATCGTGCCGCCGCCGCTTCTGGGTCTGATGGCGATTTATTTTTGGTCGCTCGTGCGTCCCGATCTGATGCCGCCGTTCTGGGCGTTCGCAATCGGCATTATGGAAGATCTTCTCTCGGGCGGGCCGCCGGGTGTGTGGGCGGTCGCGTATATCGCGACCTACGCCGTTATCGACCGTCAGCGCGATGCGTTCGCGGGCCTCTCCGGCTTCGGGGCGATCATGGGGTTTGCGACGTCGGCTGCTATTGCCTGCGCGACGGCGTATCTCGTTGTCGGAATCTATTACTGGCACCTCCCGCCGCTCGCGCCGGTGATGGGTGAGCTTGCGATGACGGTGGTCTGCTATGTGCCCATCGTCGCGTTGCTTGTGTTCGTCCACCGCCGCTTTGTCGGCCCGATGAGGCATGATTTCTGATGCCTCTGTTCGATAAGAAAGACAAAAGCCGCTACGAGACGTTCACGCGCCGCACCTTGTTGATGTCCGGCGGCATGACAGCGGTGCTTTGTACGCTCGGTGGCCGCCTCTATCAGCTTCAGATCAAGGACGGCGATCTTTATCACACGGCGGCGGAAGACAATCGCGTTAACGAACGCCTCGTTGCGCCGCCGCGCGGCCGCATCATGGACCGTTTCGCGGTCGAGCTTGCGAACAACCGCCGGAACTATCGCCTGCTTCTCGTGGCCGAACAGGCGAGCGGTGGAACGGAAAAAGCACTCGACACCATCGCGCGTGTGATCCAGCTCAACGATCAGCAGAAGAAGCGCGTGCTGCGCGATCTCGCCGCGAACAAGAAGTTCGTGCCAGTCGTCGTCGCCGAGAATCTGTCGTGGGACGAGTTTGCGCTGATCAATCAGCATCTCCCCTATTTGCCGGGCGTCCAGCCGGACGTCGGTGAGACGCGGTCGTATCCGTATGGCAGCGAGCTCTCGCACTTAATCGGCTATGTCGCGCCGGTGGCACTCGATGACAAGAAATCGAGCGATGACGATCCGTTGCTCGATCTTCCGGGGTTCCGCATCGGTAAACGCGGTATCGAAAAGCAGTTCGATGAAGAGGTGCGCGGCGATGCCGGCGCGAGCCGCGTTGAAGTGAACGCCTATGGCCGCGTCATTCGTGAGCTGAGCCGCGACGCGGCGAGCCCCGGCAAGGACATCTACCTCACCATCGACCGCGAGCTGCAGAATTTCACCGACCAGCAAATGACCGGGCAAAGCGCGGCCTGCATCGTCATGGATTGCCAGACCGGCGATATCCTGGCGCTGTCGTCGACGCCGGGCTTCGATCCCAATCTGTTCAATGTGGGAATCTCGCAGACCGACTGGAACACGCTCACTACCGACGATCACAAGCCGCTTTTGAACAAGGCGCTGTCGGGCGTCTATCCGCCGGGATCGACGTTCAAGCCGGCGATGGCGATGGCCGCGGTGGAGAACGGGCTCGGCGATCTGCAGGTGAACTGCAACGGCGCGCTGCAGCTTGGGAACAACACGTTCCATTGCTGGGCGTGGAAGAAGGGCGGCCACGGGCACGTCGATCTGAAGCGCGGCATCGCGCAATCCTGCGACGTGTTCTTCTATGAAGTCGCGCGCCGTCTGGGCATCGACAAGATGCACGACGCTGCAGTTGCGCTCGGCCTTGGCAATCGCACGGGCATCGAGATTCCGGGCGAGCGCCCTGGCTTCATTCCGGATACTGCGTGGAAATTGGCGAAGACCGGTATCCCCTGGCAGGTCGGCGACTCGCTCAGCGCCGGTATCGGACAGGGCTATGTTCTTGCGACGCCGATTCAGCTTTGCACGCTGGCTGCGCGGATCGCGAGCGGCAAGGCGGTGACGCCGCGCGTTGTACATACCATCGGTAACATCGTTCAACCGCGGCCGGTGCCGAGCGCATTGCCGTTTTCTGACGATGCCTTCGCCAAAGTGCGCGAAGGGATGAACGCGGTGGTGAATGAAGGCGGCACCGCCGCCGGCTATCGCATCGCAGATGTCGGGCTCGAGATGGCCGGAAAAACCGGTACCGCGCAGGTCCGCAAGATTTCCAAGGAAGAGCGCGCCAGCGGCGTGAAGAAGAACGGCAGCTTGCCGTGGCAGTTACGCGATCACGGCCTGTTCATTGCCTTCGCGCCGGTGGTCCAGCCGCGCTATGCGCTGGCCTGCATTACGGAGCACGCATCTGACGGTCATCCGCAGGTCGTCATCGCGCGCGACGTTCTTCGCTTCGCGCAGCAGCGCAACATTGTGAGCCTTCGTACCTCCTATCCGACCAACGCGGCCGAGGCGCAGATGCCGGGGAGCCCGACATGAACACGAGCGCCTATGCCGCCTCCCGGCGCATGCTGACTGTTCGCGACAAGCTTCTGGAGGTCAATTGGGGACTCGTGCTCCTGATCGGGATCATCGCGTCCATCGGTTTTGCGATGCTCTATTCCGTTGCCGGTGCGAGTTTCAGCCCCTGGGCCGGAAAGCAGATGGCCTATTTCGCGTTCGGGCTCGTGCTGCTCGTTGGCGCCGCGATGATGGATATCCGGTTCTGGCTCAGCATTGCCTATCCGGCATACGCCGTCTCGCTGTTGCTTCTCGTAGTCGTTCTGTTCGCCGGCCATTCCGCACTCGGTGCGCAACGCTGGATCAGTTTGGGACCCATCGAGATCCAGCCGTCCGAACTGATGAAGATCGCGCTGATCCTTGCACTCGCGTGCTTCCTGCATGGCTTGAGCGTCGAGGATGTCTCCAAACCGCTGCGGCTTCTGATTCCGCTGGTGATGATCGCGATGCCGGCATTCCTCGTGCTGAAGCAGCCGAACCTCGGCACCACGATCATTCTGGTGGCCGACGGGCTTTCGCTTCTGTTCCTCGCTGGTCTTTCGTGGTGGTGGATCGCGCCTGCGTTTGCAGCAGTGGCGACGGCCATTCCGCTGGCATGGCGCTTCGCGTTGCACGACTACCAGAAGGCGCGCGTGATGACGTTCCTCAATCCGTCGTCCGATGCGCTGGGTGCCGGCTGGAACATCACCCAGGCGAAAATCGCGATCGGATCGGGCGGGTTGAGCGGTAAGGGCTTCCTGCAAGGCTCACAAAGCCGGCTGAACTTCCTTCCCGAAAAGCACTCCGATTTTATCGTGACCAATTATGCGGAGGAGTTCGGCTTCGTCGGTTCGATCGCGCTGCTGCTCTTGTTCGCCGTCGTCATCGGTTACGGCGTCCAGATCGCCATGAGCGCCCGCAGTCAGTTCGCCCGTCTGGTCGCGATGGGCCTGACGCTGAACTTCTTCTTCTACATCCTGATCAACGGCGCGATGGTCATGGGCATGATTCCGGTCGTGGGCATCCCGATGCCGCTCCTTTCCTATGGGGGAACCGCGATGCTCAGCGTGATGTTCGGTTTCGGCATCCTGATGAGCGTTCACGTCCACCGGCAGGTCGAGATTCCGCGCCATTCCGGCGGGATTATCTGATCCGTATTTCCGTCCCCAGTTCCGGCAAAGATTGGCATGGACTTGGCGTCCGGCGCTTGCTATAGGCCGCCCCTTCGCGTGGGTTTCGGCCCGGCGGTGGCGGGTGATTAGCTCAGTTGGTAGAGCAGCTGACTCTTAATCAGCGGGTCGTAGGTTCGATCCCTACATCACCTACCAATCCTTTTCGGTGAGGCGCTTCGGAACCGCGCATGATCTCCGACACGCTGAACTGCATCTTCGTCCATATCCCCAAAACCGGCGGCAGCAGCATCGAGGATGTGCTGTGGCCGGGTGAGCGGACAGAAGCCCACCTCTGGCAGGGCATGGTCGGCCGCTACCACAACCGCTACCAGACCGGCGGTTTGCAGCATCTCCGCGCAGATCAGATTCGGGACGCAGTGGGTGAAGAACGATTCGCTCGCAGCTATCGCTTCAGTTTCGTGCGCAATCCTTGGGACCGGGCGGTGTCGCAATACGCCTATATGCTGCAGAAGAAATATCTGCGCGATTTCGCCGGCATGAACGAGGACGACAGTTTCCCGCGCTACTTGTCGCTAATCCAGGAGCGTCGTCATGTTCAGTGGACGCCGCAATGCGAATTCCTTTTCGACGCATCGGGTACCTGTCTTGTCGATTTCATCGGGCGCTTCGAGCGCCTGCGCGAGGACGCGGCCGCAGTGTTCGAAAATCTGAACGTGCCGGGTGCCGAGCTGCCGCACAGCAGAGCATCAGAGCATCGGCCTTATGTTGAATACTATGATGCAGATACAAAGCGCGTAATCGAGCATCTCTACGGCAATGACATAGAGCGGTTCTCGTACAAGTTTGGAGAATCCTAAGCCGACGCTTCGAGCCAGTGCAGGCTGAAGAGTTTTTCGGTATCGTGCCAAACCGCCTTGGGCGTAAAGCCTGCCGATGATGCGAGCGCAGGAAATCCTTCGATCGAATATTTGTGCGAGTTCTCCGTGTGGATGGTTTCGCCCTCCACAAAGTTCGCCGTTGCACCGCCGACATCTACGGTCTGCTTTTTCAGGCTGATTAGGTGCATCTCGATGCGCTGTTCGACCGGATTGTACGGCGCATAATGCGCAAAAGCGTCCAGATCGAAATTTGCGCCCAGCTCCCTGTTTGCTCGCGCGAGGATGTTCTTGTTGAACAGTGCTGTCACGCCGTCTGCATCGTTGTATGCCGCGTGCAGGATCGCCGGGTCTTTGATCAGATCGACGCCGATCAGCAATCCTCCGCCGCGTAGAAGGCGCGCGGAACGCTCCAGAAATGAAAACGCTTCGGTATGCGTGAAATTGCCGATTGTTGAACCCGGAAAGAAACCGATGCGGCGCACGCCAGAAATTGGCAACCGTAGCGGCTTGGTGAAGTCGGCGATGATGGGACGCACCTGCAGTGCTGGGTTAGTGCTACGGAGCTTCGCCGCCATGCTGTTGAGATAGTCGCCGGAGATGTCGATCGGCATGTAGGCATGAGGCGCATCCAACGCCTCCAGCAGATAGCCGACCTTTTGCAGAGAGCCCGCACCGAACTCTATGAGATCGACATTCTTTCCCATCAGCGCCGCGAATTCGGCGGCATGGCGCTTTAGAAGCGCGATCTCGGTTCGCGTCGGATAATATTCGGGAAGCTCACAGATCTGATCGAACAGATCCGAGCCGATCGCGTCGTAGAAATATTTACAGGGAAGGTCTTTCGGGTCCTTGCGCAAGCCCGTGATCAGCGCGTCAGCAAAGTCGTCGCGCGGCGGCCGGGCAAGCTGAAGAACATCACGATAGGCGAGGGCGGCGCTGCTCATAGATCCTCGGCAAGCCGAATGCCGCTGAACTGCCAGCGTGCGGACGGCGGAAAGAAATTGCGATAGGTGTGACGGATGTGACCCGGCGGCGTTGCGCAGGATCCGCCGCGCAAAACGACCTGACCGACCATGAACTTGCCGTTGTACTCGGCGAGCGCACCGTCGAACGGTTTGAAACCGGGATAGGGGTCATAGGATGAGCGCGTCCATACCCACACATCGCCTAGCATATTCTCGCCGTTCGTCGGCGATGGGTTCAAAATACCCAGATCGAGAAAATTGCCTTCATGCGAACGGGTGGCAGCGATGGCTTCCCATTCGAATTCGGTCGGCAACCGCTTTCCGGCCCAAGCGGCATAGGCCGTTGCTTCATAGAAGCTCACATGCGCGACCGGCTCGCCCGGATTGATCGGGCGCACGCCATGAAGCGTGAAGATGTCTTCGCCCAGCCAATATAGCGGCGCGCTCCAGCCTTCGCGTTCCTTTAGCGCCCAACCATCCGAAAGCCAGAATTCGGGACGCGTGTAGCCGCCATCTTCGATGAAAGCGCTGTACTCGCCACAGGTGACCGGACGCGACGCAAGACGGAAGGGACGCAACAGCATATTGTGCCGCGGCCCTTCATTGTCGAATGCGAAGCCGCTTCCATCATGGCCAACTTCCACGACTCCGCCTTTGTGCTCGATCCAGTCGAGCGCCGGAACGGAATCGAGCGGTCGCGGTGCGCCCGGGCGCATCGCTGGCAGCAACGGATTACAGAAGAACGTGTACTTGATATCGGTCAGCATCAGTTCCTGATGCTGCTGTTCGTGGTGCAGGCCGAGTGTGGTGAGCGCGCGCTTCTCAGGACCAGCGTGTGGCAACATTTTCTGCATCGCGGCGTCAACATGGGACCGATAAGCATAGACCTCCGCCAGACCAGGACGTGTCAGCAGTCCGCGGTTGGCCCGCGTGAACGGCGTGCCGATCCCCAGATAGTAGGAATTGAAGATCGCGTCATAGCGCGCATCGAACGGCTCGTAGTTCGGATCGCGCGCCAGGATCATGCGTTCGAAGAACCAGGTCGTGTGCGCGAGATGCCATTTTGTCGGGCTCGCGTCCGGCATCGGCTGGACGCACTGGTCCTCCGCAGACAAGGGTGCGGCAATGGCCGTACTCAGCGTGCGGACATTGTCGTAAAACTGTGAAAGTTGCGGCTGCACAGGAATGGCGCGCGGCGAATTCGGCGCTTGCTGCATCAATACCCCTTCACCAATCCCGGACGATCTATCAAAACGGATCGGCTGTATTTTGGTTGCTCGAAATTGTCCTGAATTGAACAGAAACAGCTGGTTATCAAACATTGCTCGGTCAGCGATCAGGTCACCTGACCTATGCTGGTTTTCATTTGTTGCAAGGTATCGGCGCGATCATACTGTCATGAACGCGCGGTATCTGCACAAAAATGACTGACACAAAGCGTATTTTACATCGGGCAGTTGTTCTTGCCGCGACGCTGCTCCCGCCTTCGATAGGCACGGCCACCGCAGCGGCTCCTGTGCCTGCCACCGCCGTTGCAGTCCACTACGCAGAAATCGCCGAGGCTACCTACAGTGACGCCGAGGCTGATGCGCGAAAATTGCAAACCGCCGTCGATGCGTTGCTCGCGCATCCCACGCCAGAGACGCTCGCGGCCGCACGCGCAGCATGGAAAGAAGCGCGTATTCCTTATCTTCAGACCGAAGGCTTTCGTTTTGCCAATACGGTCGTCGACGATTGGGAGCCGCGCGTGAATGCGTGGCCGCTAGATGAAGGTCTGATCGACTATGTCGCGCCGAGCTACGGCAAGACATCCGATCAGAATCCGCTCTACACGTTGAATGTCGTCGGAAACACGAAACTCCGCGTCGGCGCAAAGATGATCGATGCCACGACGATTGATGTGGCCCTGTTGCGCCAATTGCAGGAAGCCGAAGGCGTACAGACAAATGTTTCGACGGGGTACCACGCCATCGAATTTCTTCTCTGGGGTCAGAACCTGAATGGTCTCACCGGCGGACAAGGCGCACGGCCTGCGAGCGATTATGATGTCGCGCATTGTACCGACGGCAACTGCGCACGCCGTGCGGCCTATCTCAAAGCCGCAACGGATGCTCTTGCATCCGACTTAGGTGAAATGGCTGCGGACTGGAAGGAAGGCGGGAAGGCGCGCGCCGAGTTGCTTGCCAAGGGTGCAGATGGCAGCCTCGCAGAAATCCTGACTGGCATGGGCAGCCTCACCTTCGGCGAGATGGCGGGCGAACGCATGAAGCTCGGCTTGATGCTGCACGATCCGGAAGAACAGCAGGACTGCTTCTCCAACAACACGCACAACTCGCATTATTATGACGAGATCGGCCTTATCGGCCTCTGGCGCGGTCATTATGTGCGCACTGATGGAAAAGTGATGGAAGGTGCAAACCTCCGCGACTATGCGATGTCGGTTGATCACACTTCCGCGGAACGTCTCGACCACGCACTTGATGATACGCTGATGGCCATCAAGAAAATGAAAGACACGGCCGACAGCGGACGCATGGCCTATAGCCAGATGATCGCGGCCGGCAACGCGGATGGAAACAAGATCGTATCCGACGCGATGGATGCACTTGTCGCGCAGACGCGAGCCATCGAAAGCGTGGCGGCGGCGCTGCATCTAAAAGTCAATTCGAACAAATCCGATCACAATGCGAGCGCAACGGGCCTTCATTGAGTACGCGGCGTGACTTTCTTCTTTCCAGTGCCGCGCTCGGTGCCTCGCTCGCGGGATGCGCATTCTTCTCGGCGGAACCGGATGGGCGCCTGATCGAGTCTAAGATGGGCGGCAAATCGCTTCCGCTCATCGCACGGCAACGAAATATATCGTTGGGCGAACGGGCCACACTTCCTGCATGGCTGTATCAGGACCGTCCCTTCCCCTTGCTCCGCTTGAAGCAAGGCGAGGAACTCGACGTCACGCTTGTGAACCAGCTGCCAGAGCACACCTCGATCCACTGGCATGGCATTCGCGGGCCGAACGCGATGGATGGCGTGCCGTATCTCACGCAGCTTCCCGTACAGCCGGGCGAGACATTCCGGTATCGCTTAGCGCCGCCGGATGCAGGCACGTTCTTCTTTCATCCGCATTGCAACACCGCAGAGCAGATGGGACGTGGCCTGCTCGGTGCGTTGATCGTCGAAGATCCGCGTGAAGTGTTTGATGACGACGTTGTGATGATCCTGAAGGATTGGCGCGTCGGCGATGATGGCGCGTTCCTGCCGTTCCTTACATCGAAGGGTGCCAGTCAGGCGGGCACCTTCGGCACCCTACGCAGTGTGAACGGCATTGTAGAGCCGCGAATAGCGACGCAGGCAGACGCAAACATTCGGGTTCGTCTCATCAACGCCGATCCGACACGGATAGCGCAGATCGGCGTCGATAGAGGGCGAGCGACGATCATCGCTATCGATGGAAACCCTGTTGCGCCATTTCCGCTCGACACCTGGCGGCTTGGGCCGGGTATGCGTCTTGATCTTTCGCTTCGGACCACTGCAAGCGAAATCAAACTTCTGGATTATTTTGCAGCAACGCCTGTCCTTCTCGCGTCGCTCGCGCCGAGCGGAGAGGCTAGAGGCAACATAAGCCCTTCTTTTCAGCAGCTTTCATTGCCCGATCTCTCGGGAGCGACGCGGTTGAGTTTGGAACTTGGCGCGGGTGTCGATGCGAACGCTGTGCCCGCGCTGCAGCCCATCGTGCTACCCGATGGCCGCACCATCAATCTCGCGGATTCACTGTGCTTGGCACAAGGAACGTTTTGGACGTTGAACGGAAAATCGTGGCCGGATCGCGATCATTCGAAATTGCCGCCCCCGCTGTTCACATTCCGTCGCGGCGAGAAAGTCATTCTCGAAATAGCGAACACCACCTCACGCACACATCCGATCCATATCCACGGTCACACGATGACCGTGCTGTCGACCAGCCTCCTCGCGCGGCCGATGCACCAAGCCGATACTGTTCTGGTGTTGCCGAACGAACGCGTGACGGTCGGGTTCGTGGCAGACAATCCCGGAAACTGGATGATCCATTGTCATGTGATAGAACATCAGGAAACGGGGATGATGGGATGGTTTCGCGTTTCCTAATTGCGCTGATATCGCTGTCTTTGCTTTCGGCGGCGGCACGTCCTCCTAAGCTGCCAACAGCGGGAAAAGACTCGATCGATGTGGCGGCGGGATGGTCGCTGTTTCGCCGCCCGTGGATATCGTCACCGTCATCTCTCATTGCCGGGGGTGGTGTCGGACCGCTCTACAATTCGCGCGCCTGTGACTCTTGCCATGTCGGCGGTGGCCCGGGCCGCGTCGCCGAAGACGCGATCAGCAACGGCATGGTTGTGCGCACCGGGCGCGTGGAGCCGATTGGCGATCCTGTCTATGGATGGCAGATACAAACAAGCGCCTTGCCGGGGTTCGAGCCTGAGGCCGATATCGCGTTTCATTGGAACGCACATGGAAAACTACGGGCCGCCGAGATCGATTTCTTACAAATGCACTACGGCGCATTGGCGAACGGATCGTACGCCGCGCTCCGCCGCGCACCGTCATTGTTTGGTGTCGGCCGTTTGGAGTCGATACCCGAAGCGGAAGTCGTTTCGCGCAAGGGCTCTGGAAGACCGGCGTGGATTGTCGGTGCGAACGGCAAGCATGAGCTTGGACGTTTTGGATGGAAAGCCGCTGAACCAAAATTGACAATGCAGATCAGTAATGCGTTCCAGCGCGACTTCGGAATCGCGACATCGGATTTCCGGGGTGCGTATGGCGAATGCACAGCCGCCGAAACGGCATGTCGTGCGGTTGCAGGACCTGATGTCGAACTTCCCGACACGCTTCGTGATCTGATCGCGGATTATCTTCGCTCGCTCGTGCCGCCTTCGGCACAATCGCAAAGCGCTCCCGGTTTTGCGCTCTTCCGCAAAGCTGGATGCTTGTCGTGTCACGCGGTCCTGAAGGACGACAAGCATGTACCGGTTTACGCTTACACAGACCTCCGCCTGCACGATATGGGGCCGTACCTAGACGACGGAATTGCGGAGGGCGACGCGAAATCTTCCGAATGGCGGACCGCTCCGCTTTGGGATGCCGCGGACAGTCTGTCGCAGGGCGGTCTCCTGCATGATGGACGTGCGCGCAACGTGGACGAAGCTGTCCAATGGCATGGCGGCGAAGCGTCACAGGCCCGCAAGGCCTTTAACGCACTGTCGCCAAAAGATCGCAAATTGGTCGCCGACTTCTTGCTCGGACAGTAGGCATGCATTTCTTTCGACGGTTTCTGGCTGGATCGGCATTCGTTCTCGTGCCGCTTTCCGCGACGGCCGCACCAGCCGATATGGCGAGACAGCTCGCTGACGACTTCATCGTGCCACGGTTTCAAGCTGTTGCCTCGGCTGCCCATGAGCAGGAGGCTGCATGGACACAGTTCTGCGCAAATCCGAAACGCGGAAATGTCGAAAGCTTGAGGCAGGCTTATGGAAAACTCGCCGACGCCTGGTCGGATGTAGAGTTCATGCATATTGGGCCCGCGGCGGTGGCTCTGCGTCAGGAGCGTTTCAATTGGTGGCTCGACAGGACCAACGCGCGGGAAAAATCTTTCACTGCGATGATGGCCGCTAAGCCCGAAGACCTCGTACCAGAGAAACTCGCGGCCGGCAGTGTGGCGGGGCAGGGCCTGCCGATGATTGAGCGTCTGCTATATCCGCGGTCCGAGGCGGCAGCTTTAAAAACGAAGGGCGGCGCACAGCGCTGCATAGTCGGTGCGGCTGTCGCGCGTGGTCAATCCGTCATTGCCGATCAGATCGTCAAAGATTGGACCGCGTCGGATGGTGCACGCGCCGCGTTAGCCGCGAATACACCTTGGAAGATGTCGTTCGCGGACGCCAATGAAGCGGCATCGGTGATGATGACCGATCTCGTCGCCGGGTTAGAGACCTTGAAGGATCTTAAAGTCGCGATGGAATTCCACGACGTGATGAATGCTGGAGCGCCGCGTCTCGCCGAAGCGCCGCGAAGTGGCCGGACGTTGAAAGACATCTCCCGTAATCTGATTGCCACCCGCCAAGGGTTGGCAGTTTTTCTTGTTCAGGCAACGCCTGCGCGAAAGGCTCAACTCGACGCGGCGTTCGATGATGCAGCACGCGCTCTGAAAGATATCGAAGCTGCAAAAGACGATGCGGCAAGGGTCGCAGCCGTCAAACAATCTCTAGTCGTCTTTGCGACACTCAGCCAAACCGCGATGACGATACTGCCGGCTGCGACCGGTCTCACACTTGGATTCAACAATCTCGATGGCGACTAGACGCGAATTTCTCGCCGGCGGCGCGGCCACGCTGTTCGCGACCGGTCTCGCGCAGGCGCGCGCTGCCGAAATGCCTGGACTTGTGAGCGCCGCACGCACCGGAACGGATGACGGCGGTTTGCTTTGGCGTATGGACGCTACGACGCCGTTCAAACTTCCATCGCGTGGACATGGCGTGACGAGTCTTGGTGACGGAAAAGCCCTGATCGTCGGGCGCAGGCCGGGCCTTTCGAGCGCGATCGTTGATATCGCCAACGTCTCTGCGCGTCCGCAAATTCTACAGCCGTCTCAGAACTGCCGCTTCGCCGGACACGCGGCGGCATCGCCGGATGGTAGATCGCTTGTCACCGGCGAGTTCGACGCGACAACGATCCGGGCCATTCTCGTGGCGCGTGATCCCAAAAATGGTGCGGAGCGTGCGCGTTGGTCTCTGAATGAGATCGAGCCGCATGAGCTTGTGTTTACAAAAGACGGCGCGCGGGTCGTTGCGGCGCTCGGCGGTTTGATGAAGGATGGCGGCGTCCCGGGTCCTGCTTTTAATCCGGATGGCATCAAGAGTGCGGTATTGGAGATCGACCCAAAATCCGGAGCGGTTCTCGCGCGGTATGCACTGGCACCGGGGATGAGTTCGCTATCGCTGCGCCATCTGTCTGTTTCGCCCGATGGCGAAACTATCGCGGTCGCGGCACAGGATCAGGATCTTTCAGAGACACGCCCGCTGATCGGCGTTCTGAAACTCGGCAAAGACATCACGCTTCTTCCCATGCCTGATATTCGTGACGCGGATTTCCGCGGATATATCGGGTCCGTCTCGTTCGATAGAAGCGGTTCTTTCATCGCGGCCGCGAGTCCGCGCGGAAGCGTCATGGGTATTTGGACTGTGCAAGGCAAATGGTGTGGCGCATTGCCCATCGCCGACGGTTGTGGCATCGCGGCCGATATCGAGCCCGATATGTTCTGGGTCTCCAGCGGCCACGGCAGCGTTTACAAGATTGCTGCGGACGCGGCTGGACCGAAAATCATCGCGCAGTGGCATATCACATCGGGCTTCGACCATCACATGATCTTGGTTTGAAGCGAGCAGGTCGTAGTTATCGCGTAAACGAAAGCGTCCTTAAAAAGAAAACGGGTCGGCAAAACCGCCGGCCCGTCTTGTTATTGCAGCAAGTGCTTAGTTTTTGCGCATGCCGACTTTGATTGCGCTGCTCATATCGCTCACGGTTGCGTCACGGTTCGATGCGCCGGTGTTGCCCAGACCCTTCCAGTGCTCGACCGTCGCGATCAGTGAAACCGTATCGTGTTCCGCATGATCGACGCCCGAATGCCTGAAGGTAGGCGAGATCGTGATCGCCGGGATACGCGTACCCGGACCCCACTTGTCGTGCGCACCGGCCGGGCCGTCCGTCGTGCCCGGAGGAGAAGCGTGGTCCCACTGACCGCCGAACTCGTCATAGGTAATCATGACGACGGTATGCGCGCCATCAGCTCCGTTGAAGATCGCGTTCAACAGATTGACGAGATGGCTGCTACCCTGGCTTTCGCTGGCATAGCCGGGATGCTCGTTGTCTTCGCCCAGCGGCTTGATGAAGCTGACCGACGGCAGCGTGCCTGAGGCGGCCTTCTGCAGGAACTCGGCTTCGTCACGCAGATGAAGCTTGCGCTCCTTGGTACCCGGCGCATACGACGCGTAGTAGTTGAGCGCCTGGTGATGGAACTGGAAGTCTGCATCCGGGCAGTTCGGCCACACGGCTGTTCCGAGCACGTGCGGATCCTTACAGGCGTGGTCGGCGAACGTGCCGTTGGTCCAACCAGGCTTGCCGATATCGCCGTCGGCGTTCGACCAGCCGCCCGAATACCAGGCCCAGGTGATGCCGGCCTGCGACAGCAGATCGCCGATGTTGGTGTTCGTCAGCGGCTGCACCTGCTTGTAGCTGGCTGTGCCGGGCGAGAACGGCTGATAGGTCGGCTGCGAGGTGTTCACTGCGTAGTCGCCACAGGCGAGGCTGTTCGCCGCGCCGCACTTCTGTGTCAGCTGCGAATCCTTCGTGCCGCTGGTCGTGTAGAGCGGGGTGGAGGTTGCCATGCCATTGGCATCGAGGATCGAGTGAAGATCGGTCGAGCCGCCGTCGGTCGCCGCGCCGGCGAAGAACGGCGCCGTACCCGAGACAAGCATCTGGTGGTTGAGGAACGAACCGCCGAACGCGCCCTGGAAGAAATTGTCCGAGATCACATATTTCGGCGCGCCGGCCTGATGCAGCCACTGATAGATCGGCAGGTCCTGGGTATTGTAGTAACCCATGGTCAAACCCGACGCATCGCTGCCGGTCATATAACGGTCCTGTTTGCCGCCATCGATCTGATACTGCTCACTATAGAAGCGATGAACGATATCCTTGGTGCAACCGCCCGGAAGAGCGGTGCCATTGAGAAAGCCGTTGGCAGAGAACTGTCCGGGAGCCGGGCAGGTCGTGGCCGAAGCCGGGATATAGGTTTCGATCGAGAACGGCGCGTTGGTGAAGTGGCTGTTGAAGGACGTACCCGTGTTGTCCACGCAGGTGGTGGTCAGCGGCGTTGGCGAAGTCAGGTTGACGTCGTTCTGCAGAAGGCAGCTGTAAGGCGTTGTGTTGTCCTGCCGGACCTGAATCGTTTTGTCCGATCCCGCATTGGAACGACCGTTGACGGTCTGACCTTCGATGGAATCCCAATCGCCGTACAGATTGTCGAAGCTGTGGTTCTCTTGATAGATGATGACGAGATGCTTGACGTTCGGGCCAAGCAGGTTTTTCGCGGGCGGTTGAGCCGCCATGGCGGAGCCCGCCATCACGCACGCTACGGCCGTACAGCCGAGCAACTTCGTAGAAAATTTCATTAGCACTGCCTCCATTACCTGGGAATCCAAGGTTGGCGGAAGCTGCCCGGCGTTAACGACACTGCCGTTGCCGATTTCTGTCAGTACAGATTCGCTTTTGTGACGATGCGCGCCGTCAGTACATCACTGTGACCGCAATTGTATCATTGTATGTTCCCACGGGAACAAACTGGCCGGTTGGTACAATTCCGTAGGCCGTGAATGTGATAGTTCCAAGAGACAGAATTGCGCTGAAACTCTGCGTTACCGATCCGCCGTTGCCGTCGCCCCAGATCGTCGCGTAATCGCTCGCGGTGTAAATGTTGTAAATGAGAGCGTTGCTTCCAAGCGTCATTTTGCGCGGCAAAAATCCTCCGGCGCTTCCTGCGGATAGTGCAACGTCGAAGGAGGGGAGCAGCCCTACGCCAAGCGGGCAGCGGATTTTGACGCTTCCATTCGCCGTGTTCGCTGATATGGCGCTGGCCCGATAGCCCATGAAGTCGATGTCGGTCGCCGTAACCGTTGGCGCATTGCCGGTGATGGTGCACCCGGATGCGAATGCGGGACTTCTCCAACAGAGCAGTGCGACCAATGCCGCGACAGCCGGATACACCTTATGACGCATGCAGTGGCGTTCCTGCGCAAAGATAGGGACCGAGCTGGACGATGCGCTTGCTCGGTTTTGGAGGGAGCGCGACGTGAAATCTGCACGTCCCGTCCGGCAACGTGACAGACACATCTGCTTCGCCACGAAGATCGGCGATGAATATCTTGCCACTGCGTCCGACGATTGCGGTTTGCGCATCGCGCTCCAATGTCACCCGCGCCCCCAACGGAGGGAACAATCCATTTTCCAGTCGGACAACAACCAGAGCCGGATGCTGTGATCTGGGCGTCAGATCGACGATGGCTGCGCTGCGGCGGCGTGGCGCGACGATGCGCTCGTTGGTCTCGACGATCGTGGTGATCGGAAAATCATCGGGGTTCACGCTGATGCGATTGGCGGCGAATGGTACCAGTCCTGGAACGAGGGCTTCACCGTCCTCGTCCGTAACAGCGACGGGACGGTTCTCTTGATAGATGGGGATGCCGGGCAATCCGGTTTTCACCAGCGCGACGGAGCCATCGCTCTGGCGCGCGGCGAACAGACTGCCGTCCAGTGCGATGAGGGAGCCATCGATGCCTGCGCGAATGCCGGTCTGACTGTGGGCGGACGAAATCCCCACGTTGGCCGAAAGGGCGTTGCCATACCAGACACCTTCAGCATCGAAGCCCGCGTTCTGCCCAGCAGAGGCGCTGGCGCGATAGCCGATGCCGCCGTCGGGATCGCCTTCGTGTTCGTAGGCAATCGTCGCAGTTGCAGCGGAGTCTGACAGCGAGCCGGAGGCTGTCGCTGTGTTGCGATCTCCGAGAAGAACGTTCAGCGCTGCGGCTGCATACCAATGCCTCGTGCACTGGTCGTAGAACGCGGTCAGGGAGAAGAATTTCTCAGCCACGCCGATCGAATAGCTGCCGGCGATAATGCGCGACGACGATCCATTGGCCGACGACTGATCGATCTTGGAAATAGAGATTGAACCGAAATCTTTCCATCCCGCGCTCAATCCGAGTTGCGTGCGATAACTATCCATCGGCGTGCCGGTGATGGATGTCAGATCGGCGAAACTGTTCGATGTTGTGGTGTAGGAGCCAAATGCTGTGACCCAGTTCCACCGGCTTTCGAACCCTCCGGACAGCAGATCGCCAACATCGCCACTGCGTGTACTCACCGCCGCATCGAAATGGATTGTCCCGTAAGGTTCGAGCGCAATGACGAATCCGCTGCCGCCCATCTGAACATCGCGCGCGAGCTCTGCATGTGCCTGAATCGTAAGCGTGGGAGTGATGCCGCGGCGAAGGGTGCCCGACGCGGTCGCATCGCTGTAGTCAAAGCTCGCAATGCCGTAGCCTCGGCGCAATACCCCCGCCTCGAACGAGTATTCATTGAGTCCCGGCGCCAGCAGTGCGCGCGTATCGTAAAGCGGAATTGTTGCCGTGGTCTGGCGGCCGAGAATGTCGCTGATGACGATCATGGCGTCGCTGGCGCCGGTGAGAACCGGCAGGTCGCGCAGTTCGAACGGTCCTGGATCGACATCCGTTTCAAACACGCGCGCGGCGCCGACGAATACATCGACCGCCGCGGGCACGGCTGTCTCGCCGAAGAATTGCGGGAGCGGCATAGTCACAAGATCGGGGCGCAGCGAATAGTCCGTCGCGATCTGGAAGCCCGCGAAGCGCAAGGGCCGAGACCACGGAAGGCCGCCGCTGATCGCATCGCCGATCGACCAGCGCAATGCGTGGTCCGGATCGTCGACGATAAAGATGCTGTCGAGCCGCGCGCCTTGGCTTCCGCCATCGAACAGCCGCCCAAAGCCTGATGCCACCAGCACACCGTAAGGCGTGAACATGGAGCCGGACATGGTCGTGCCCGCACCACTGCTGCGCGCAATGTTTCCAAGATCCGATGTCTCTGCGGAGATGTCGTAGTTCAGCGTGAACCCAACCGGTGGGGCATCTGGCTTGGGCGGCGCTGGTGGACGAAGATCGAAGACCTTCGGCTTCAACGATTTTGCCGGTGCATTGATCATCAGGCGCTGATTGGCCTCATCCACGGTCGCGCGGACGTCCGAGTGCACGCCGATGGTCACCTGCGCGTCGTTACCGGCAATGACGAGACCTTCCGCTGCGAGATCTTCGCGCGCGACGACGAATGCCGCACCTTCCATCTGCACAAGCAGAGTCCGATGCGTGCTGACGCCATTGATCCACAATTCCAGTGGGACGGGCTTGGCTATCCCCGCCAGTGCGGGCGAGGTCATCGCTGCAACAACCGCCGCAAACTGAAGCAGGCGGGACCGCATCGTTCAGTCCGTGATCGCTAGCGGAATCGAGAAGCGCCGCATCGCGCTATCGTCATCGCCTTCCAGCTTGAAGGAATTTGAAGTAGCGAAGCTGGATATCGTCCATGTCCGCTTCGCTCCCGCAAGGACATATACAAGCCCGTGCGTCGAGACGGGCTGGTGTATGCCATCCGGCGACACCAGTTCGAGATTTGTGAACTTTGCGCGCATGTTTCCTTGATTGCTGGCTTCGAGCGTTAGGCCGTTTCCATTGCGGTGCAACGCCCAAGAAAGAGACGGCGCTTTCCCATCACCGGCAAACATTGGCACGCTGAACTGCAGCAGAACGTGTGTACCGGATTCTCTGTCGTCCGGATCGGGAAGTTGTGTCACGACAATGCGAAACGCACGCTCTTGTTCTGGCAACGTTGAAGGCGGAAGCAAAAGGCGCACGATCTGTGATGATTGAGCGTCGAGATGCGCGAAAGGTGGACTGAGGGCGACTTCGTCGCTGTCTGTAAGCGACTCTGTTCCATCCTGTTTCCAAGCGAGTGTTTCGATCTGCACATTCACCGGCTTGTCGCCGTGATTGACCAGCCGCAATTGCGCCGGGCCGCCTTTCGCAGGCAGTTCGAGTGTTGTTGGGACGACCTCCAGGGATGCGGCGATCGAGTTCGCCGCCGTCATCTGAAGTGCGCCGATCAAGACAAAACCGAGTACGGAGCGCGACGACATCGGCGATCAATAAGTGACCGTTGCCGTCACGGTGTCGGTGTAACTGCCCGACGGCACGTATTGTCCGATCCCGACCTGGCCATACAGCGTATAGGGCTGATGCGTACCGTCGGCTGTGCCGCTGACGACTGTTGTCGACAACGTGCCGTCGCCCCATTTGGTGGTGTGATTGCTGTCGGTGAAAAGATTGTAGGTCAGTGTGTGCGACGATCCGTCGGTCATAAGATGCACAGCTTCGGTGCCGCCACTCGTCGTGCCGGCGTTCAGTGCAATGCTGTAAGTGCTGCTGGGCGTGCAGGTCACGGTGATCGTGCTGCTGGTATTGTTCGGCGAACCCGAGGATGCGTCATAAGCGCCGAAGCCGAGATTGGTCGCCGCGACGGCGCAGACTTGCTGCACGGTTGCCGAGACCCCGAAGGGTGTCTGCACCGTCGCGGCGTTGGATGAGGCCGCCATCGCCAGCACACTGAGCCAAAGGCCGGCGTGGGGGATAAAACGCAGCGGATTGCAGGTGAAAGCCATGACGACCTCCTAACACGAGCATCACTATCATGGTGCAACTTATACGATAGTTCTAAAGAAAATCTTATCGATCCAAATGCTTGGCCGCGCCATTGGACGGCGAGCGGCCCAGCCGCTAGCCTCCACTCCATGATCGCTCTGATTCTTCTTGGCGTACTTGTCGTGGTCGCGCTCTGGGCAATGGCCGTCTACAACGGTCTCGTTCGGCAGAAGAATGTCGTGGCCGAGGCGTGGAGCGGGATCGATACTCAGCTGAAGCGCCGCGCCGATCTCATTCCCAATCTGGTCGAGACCGTTAAAGGCTACGCCACGCATGAGCGTACGACGTTCGACGAACTCGCGCGGTTGCGTTCCGCTGGCCAAGGTCAGGCGGATCCTGCCGCCCGCGCGCAGACTGAACAGGCGATCACTGCCGCTATCGGCAAAATCATGGCCGTGGCCGAGGCCTATCCCGAGCTGAAGGCGAACGAGAATTTCCAGGCGCTACAGAACGAATTGTCCGGCATCGAGGATCAGCTGCAGCTCGCGCGCCGCTACTACAACGGTACGGTCCGCGACTTCAATGTGACGATCGAGCAGTTCCCGTCGAACTTCATCGCGAATTTCGGCGGCTTCAAACCGGCGGCGTTCTTCCAGATCGACAACGAAGCCGATCGCGCGGTGCCGAAAGTCTCGTTCTCATAATGACGCGCCTCGGCGCTCTCGTCGCAGCGCTGCTTGTTCTCCTCATCGCGCCTGCCTTTGCCGATGAGCGCATCACCAATTTCCAGAGCGATATCAGCGTCGCGCAAACCGGGGCTCTGACGGTTACCGAAACGATCTCTGTTATCTCCGAAGGCGATCAGATTCGCCACGGCATATTTCGCGATTTTCCCACAATCTATGACGACAAGAACGGCCGCCGCGTTCATGTCGGTTTTGATGTTCTGAAAGTCACGCGCGATGGCCACACCGAGCCTTACAGCGTGGAGTCGATCGATGCGGGACAACGCGTCAAGATCGGCGATGCCGATGTCCTTGTCGAACCGGGCGCACATACATACACGCTGACCTACGCGACTGATCGCCAGATCGGCTTCTTCGCCGACTACGATGAGCTCTATTGGAACGCGACCGGAAACTTCTGGAAGTTTCCCATCGATCACGCCGAGGCAACCGTAAAATTGCCTTTCGGCGCGAACATAAAACAGTTCTCCGTTTACACCGGCATCGCGGGCTCGAAGGGCACGAACGCCAAGAGCGAGCGGCTGTACGATCGCGAGATCAAATTCGAAACGACAGAGCCGCTTGGCGCAGGCGAAGGAATGACCTTCGCAGTGGGATTCTCAAAAGGTGCAGTCCTGCCGCCAACCAAGTCCGAACTGCGCGAGCAGTTTATCCGGGACAACGCCGCCGCTGTCGCGTCGATGGCCGGCGTGCTGATCCTGCTGATCTATTATCTGGTCGCGTGGTGGACGCACGGGCGCGATCCGCGGCGGGGCACGGTCATCCCACGCTTTGAACCGCCTCAGGGTTTCTCGCCGGCTGCGGTGCGCTACGTCCACCGCATGGCCTATGACCGCAAATCCTATTCCGCGTCGCTGGTCGATATGGCGGTCAAAGGCTATCTCAAAATCTCCGAAGCGCACGGCACGTACACGCTGAAGCGCACCGGGAAGGGCGAAGGGGAATGCGGTCTTGCGCATGGCGAAGCCGCCATAGCCAATAAGCTTTTCTCTTCTCGCGACGACTCGATCGAACTCAAACAGGCAAACCATTCCGACATCGCCGCGTCGATCACCGCACTGAAAGACTCGCTCAAGAACGAATATGAGCGCGTCTATTTCGTTACCAACATCGCGTGGTTCATCGGCGGTCTTACGATCCTCGCGGTAACGGTGCTTGCCACGGCAATACTGTGCGATAACCCTTCGCCCGCGCTGTTTATGCTCCTGTGGCTCACGGGATGGTCCGTTGGAACCGCCGTTCTCCTGCATCGTACCTACGATAACTGGCTAAGCATTTTTGCTGGTCCGGGCTCGCGTGTCCTCAATTTGTTCGGCGCGTTGTTCATGACGGTTTTTGCGCTGCCGTTTACGGCCGGATTGTTTTTCGGAATCTTTCTTCTGGGATGGCAGATAAGTATTCTCGCTTCACTCGCGCTCACAGCGGGAGGATTTGCGAGTTATCTTTTCTATCATCTTCTCAAAGCGCCGACCCTGGCAGGCTCAAAAATCTTTGACGAGGTCGATGGCTTCAAGATGTTCCTCGTCACGGCGGAGAAAGCACGCCTTGAAGCACTCAATCCGCCACAGGTCACGCCGGAAGTGTTTGAACGATTCCTGCCTTATGCCATCGCGCTCGATTGCGAGAACCAGTGGAGCAAGAAATTCGAAGCTGAGGCCGCGGCGGCTGGCACTGCGGCGAACTCCGGCTACAGCAGCTATTCCCCGCTCTGGTACTCCGGTTCGTCGTTCAACAATCTGGGCACGGCAGCTTTCACCAGCGCACTTGGTGCATCGATGGCATCGGCTGCGGCCTCCGCATCCACCGCGCCGGGCTCAAGCTCCGGCAGCGGTGGTGGTGGATTCTCGGGCGGTGGTGGCGGCGGCGGTGGTGGCGGCGGCTGGTAATCAGTTCGGCAAATAGCCGTTCGCTTCGACCAGCTTGTATCCCGGCATCTCATTCACGCATTGGCGCAACAGGAACGAATGCCCTGAGCCATAAAATACGACGACATGGTCGCCGGGCTTTGCGCGCTGCACGAGATTGGCGCAGATCAGGAAATTGCGGCGATACCATTGCGTCAGCAGTTCCGCGCCGGGCTGATCCGTTCCGCCGCCGACCCAAAGCGTCGTGCGATAGAAGTCGTTGCCGTTTTCGATGAGTGCAGGATCGTTCAGGAAGCGCAAGACGCCGCCGACCGTGCCGCTGGCAAGCATGTCGCTCTGTTTCTTCACAAACTTGTCGGTTTCCGCGCCGACGGCGGCAAGAAGATCGCTCTGACCATGCGCCTTGGCATAGGTCTGCACCGCCTCGAACGGAAACTCACCATCGACATCGATGCCGGCCACGCTTTTGAGCCCCGCTGTCTTCGCGAGCCGGAAGCCGAGCTGCACGACTTCATTGTGTGACGGCGCGAGCGTGCCCTTCAGATATTGAGGGTAGCGCTGATCGACGATATCGGCGGGCCATTCGACGGCGACAAGCGTGGGCTTGAACTTGGCGAGTGCATCGGTGACCGCCGCGATTTCCTTCTGACGCTTCGGCGCCAGCATGTCGTCAGCCTGCATATTGTGCAGATCCTTGCCCGGATTGCTCATGTGAAAGCCGCCGACAATGATCACCGACACCGGTTCGGCGGCATTACACAGGGTGGGCAGGGCAACGAGGGATGCGGCAAGCAAGATGGCGCGAAACATGGGCGATCTCCAAGGAATGTCGTGCAGCATGTAGGACGTGCCTCTTCGTGCGCAGAAATGCGCACACGAAAAGGCTCACATGCGTGAGAGGCGAGGGTTCCTACTAGTGGCTCAGCCCGGCCAGATGGCCGACATCACCATCACGATGCCCACCAGCGATGCCGTCCAGATCAGCGTGCGCAGGAACGGAATCGCGAAGACATAGGCCGGAATGTAGAGCAGCCGCGCCCAGATATAGATCTGTGCGCCGAGCATCGAATTCGCCGTGCTCTTGTCCAGCGCATGCGCGAGCAGAACCGCCGCCGCAAAGAACGGAAACGTCTCCAGGAAATTTCCGTAGGCGCGATCTAATCTGCCACCGAATTTTCCGAGCGGTGCGCCGGGTTCGTCGCGCGGGCCGGCCGCCCATGGCAATCCGCGTGCGCCGACACTCGCCAGAACCGCGATCAACAACTGCACGATGCCGAGTGCAATCGCGCAAAACAGAATCTGCATTTCGGTGGAATAGCCGCTCATGATTTCCTCCCCAGGACTTGCCAGCCGGCAAGCGAATCACATGCCCAAAATCATACCACTCCTGACGAGGCAGCCCTCCGCCCCAACCTGCAACCTATGAGGGATAGAAAGTTGAAATAACTCAATACGCTAGCGGCCCAGGTCCATCCCCCGCTTTCTTCGGCGATATGCTTACCCGTTAATAAAGCTTACCGAAGCCGCTCCGAGAAACCCGTTGAATGTCGTAAGATCATGGAAGAATATGATTAAAACCCGTAGGTTTCGAGATGGATAAGTTCAACGCTGCCAAGCCGGCTGCCGCCGAAGGGCATGCGGACCTCCGCCAAGCCCCGAAGGACACCGGCGCGCTCGTTTTCGAACCCGGAATCATCACCCCGGACGGCGCCTTCGTCTTCACCAAGCGGCCCAGCGAAGACGACATGACGCTCGTCTACGCGATGCTGAAGAAGGAAATCGGCGAGAACGTCGCGCCATTCGACGTCGTGATGTCGGTCTACAATGCCAGCCCGATCTCGTTCTGGGGTGTCTATCGCTCCGCCGATCCGAAGCGCGAAACGCCAAAGCTGCTTGGCTTCATTGCGTATCTTCCGTTGAGCGCTGAAGGCAAAACGGCGCTTGAGGCGAAGAAGGTCGATGGCCGCAAGCCCGATCTTTCGCTTCTCGCCAAGCCGGGTGAAGACCCGGTCATGCTTTATCTCTGGGCGATCGTGACGCCCGGTGTCGGCAATCTGGCCTTCGCGCTCAACTGCCGTGCGCTTGGCGCCGATCTGTTCGAGACGCTACCGGTCATTGGCTGGATCTCGACGCAATCCGCACTCGACTCCGTGCGGCGGTCGTCACATACGCGCGATCATGCGGACGCGACCATCGGTTCGACCTTCGAGATCAAATTCCTCAAAGAACACCGCGCCGAAATGCGCGCGCTGAAGGTGATCCCGGGAACGAAAGCCCCAGTGCAGCGCAAATCTCCGCGCCCGAAACTCGAATCCATCCTCGTCGCCAGTGCCGATCAGATGACAAAGGTCGTCGCCATTCGCGCAGCCGTATTCATGGCGGAACAGGACTGCCCTTATGATGAGGAGTTTGACGGCAACGATTATGCCGGCGCACAGATTCTCGGCACCGTGAATGGGGAGCCAGCGGCATGCCTTCGCATCCGCTACTTCGCGGGCTTCGTGAAGATCGAGCGGCTAGCGGTTCTTCCACGGTTTCGCCGCACACTGATTGCCCGGGATGTCGTTGAACGCGCGCTCGAGATCTGCCGCCGCAAGGGCTACACAAAAATGTACGGCCAATCGCAGATGCGCTTGGTGCATTTCTGGGAACGGTTCGGATTCAAACCGATGCACAAGGATGCCAAGCTCGTCTTCTCCGATCACGAATATGTGGAGATCGCGGGCGATATTGCGCCGCACCCCCATCCGCTTACACCGGAAAGCGATCCGCTGATGCTCATTCGTCCCGAAGGAAAGTGGGACGAGCCCGGCGTTCTCGACCATTCGGCGGCGCGCCCACCGACGAATCCGCACTAAGTTTGTCCACGGACCATCTGTGGAACCAGTGACAATCCGCCATAGGCTCGCGCGAAATCGCCCGCTATAGTGCGCGCGGTTGGGGCCGGGTTCATCACAGAAAGTCCAGGAATGCAGACGCGTTTGCTTGCGTTGAAAAGTGCTGTCCCGCCTTATGTTCTCGAACAATCCGATGTCGTGGTCCGCGCGGGCGCGCTGTTCGGCGAACGCCGCGATGTCGAGCGCCTGATGCCGATCTTCGGCAACACGGGTATCGACCGGCGTTACTCGTGCGTGCCGATTGACTGGTACAGCGAGGACCATGGCTGGCAAGACCGCACCCAGCTCTATGTCAGCAACGCCGTCGATCTTCTCGAAAAGGTCGTGCGCAATCTTCTCGACGAAGCCAAACTCACGACCGACGACATCGACGCGATTGTCGTCTCATCGACCACCGGCATCGCGACGCCGAGCCTCGACGCCCTGGTGATCGAACGCATGCAGTTGCGCCGCGACATCCGCCGCCTTCCCGTGTTCGGCCTCGGTTGCGCGGGCGGTGTGACCGGATTGTCGCGCGCCGCTGATCTCGCGAAAGCGCGGCCGGGATCGCGCGTCCTGTTCCTCGTCGTCGAGCTTTGCGCGCTGACGTTCCGCAAGAACGATTTGACCAAAAGCAATTTTGTCGCCACCGCGCTGTTCGGCGATGGCGCAGCGGGCGCGATCCTGTCGACGGATGCCGATGGCCCTGCGTTCGGCGCCGGCAGTGAATACACCTGGCCGGATTCGCTCGGCATCATGGGCTGGGACGTTGAAGAAGACGGCTTGAAAGCGATCTTCTCGCAAAGCATTCCGACCTTGGTGGCGAACGATTTCACGACAATCCTGCATGCTTTCCTGCAGAAGAACGATCTGAAGCTGACAGACATCGACAAATTCGCGTGCCATCCGGGCGGCGCGAAAGTGCTCGATGCGTTGGAAAATGCATTCGAGATTGAAAACGGCGCGCTTAAGGAAAGTCGCTCCGTGCTGCGCGACTTCGGCAATATGTCTGCGGTGACGGCGCTGTTCGTGCTTGAGCGCATGGACTGGCGCAAGAAGAACCAGCGCATTCTGATGACCGCGCTCGGCCCAGGCTTCTCCTCCGTGATGCAGCTTCTCGAAAACTGATGCGCGAGCTTGCCTATATCATCATCGCGCTCGTCGTTGTGCAGCGGCTGGCGGAACTCGTCTACGCCGAACGCAACACGAAGAACCTGCTGGCGCGTGGTGCCGTCGAAGTCGGCCGCGCCCATTATCCGCTGATCGTGCTGCTCCATGCCGGATGGCTTATCGCCATCGTCGCATTGCTGCCCCCGGATCCGCCGATCAACTTCATCCTGCTCGGCATCTTCATCGTGCTTCAGTTGTTGCGCGTATGGGTGCTGGCGACACTGGGCCCCTATTGGACGACGCGGATCATCACACTTCCGGATGCACCGCTGGTCCGCCGCGGGCCATATCGACTGCTGCGCCATCCCAACTACACGGTGGTCTGCGGCGAGATCGCGGTTCTGCCGCTGGTCTTCGGTGAGATCTGGGTTGCGGCGGTCTTTACCATCCTGAATGCGTTGATCCTGTGGTGGCGCATCCGGCAGGAGAACGAAGCCCTGGCGGTGCGGCGCACACTCGCGGCCTAGGCTGGCGTCCGGGCAGCGATCAGGTAAGATTCGGCTCCAAGGGGAGACGCGATGCTTTTATATGGCGGTCCGTTCCTGCTTTTGGCCTCGATCCCGGCGTTCTATTACGGGTTTGGGGCGGCAGGACCGCTCGCGACGATCGGGCTGCTGCTCGCGGCGCTGATCGGCGCCGAGTTCATCAGCCCGCGCGGCGACGTGATCCGCGGTGCCTCCAATCCCGGCCGTTATCGCATTCTCTTCTATGTCTATGTGCCGTTGCAGCTGGCCTCGATTGCCTGGGCGCTGGACCGGATCGCGCACACATCGGTAATCGGTGTCTTCAGTCTCGTTATTTCCGTCGGCATCACGACCGGCGTGTTTGGAATGCTGGCGGCGCATGAACTCGTGCACAGCCGCAGCAAGGGTGAGCGCGTTCTCGGCGGGATCATGCTCAGCGGTATGTCCTATCGCCATTTCCGCATCGCACATGTCCACTTTCACCACCGCTATGCCGCGACCGAGCGAGATTCCGCGACGGCGCGGTTGGGCGAGGGATTTTATCTCTTTCTGGTTCGCACCATCTCAGGCCAGTTCCGCGAGTCCTGGCAGTTCGAGCGCGCGCGACTGAATGCCAAAAGCATCTTTGCCAATCGTGCGGCGTTCGATCTCGCGGTCACGCTTGTTCTGTGTGCGGCGATCTTCGCGGTATGGCATTGGCAGGGGCTCGCGTTCTTCCTCGTACAAAGCTTTGTCGCGATCACGGTACTGGAGCTCTTCAACTACATCGCGCATTACGGGTTGACGCGCCGCGCCGATTTCTCCGGCAGGCTCGAACCGCTGGCTGACCATCACAGCTGGAACAGCAGCAACGTGCTCGTGAACCTGCTGATCTTCAACATGGGGCGGCACTCTTATCATCATCGCAAACCCTCCGCGTCTTATCAGGATTTGAAATACATGCGCGCGGCACCGGAACTGCCGGCCGGTTATGCCGGCAGCATCCTGCTCGCGCTGGTGCCGCCGTTGTGGCGGCGCGTGATGGACGGCCGCGTCCTCGAACAGAGGACCGGCAGTGTCGGCGAAGTTCGCCTTGCTGCATAAGATCGCCACGCCATGAACAACGCGAAGACATGGATCGGCTTCTCCGCCATGTGCGTCGGCATGTTTATGGCGATTCTCGACATCCAGGTCGTCGCCAGCTCGCTGACCAATATCCAGTCGGCGCTGAACATCTCGCCCGATCGCATGAGCTGGATTCAGACCGGCTATCTGATCGCCGAAGTGATTGCGATCCCGCTCACGGGTTGGCTTACACGCGCTCTCTCCTTGCGCTGGATGTTCGTCGCCGCGACGATCGGCTTCACAATCGCAAGTTTTGGCTGCGCGCTTAGCACCTCGCTTGAACCGCTGCTGATCATCCGCGTGCTGCAAGGTTTCTGCGGCGGCATGCTGATCCCGGCGGTGTTCACGTCGGCCTTCACGGAGTTTCCGGAAAAGGACCGCGTGCTAGCGACCATGATCGCCGGTGCGTTCGCGATGATCGCGCCGACTCTCGGCCCCGCGGTCGGCGGTTATCTGACCGAGACCTATTCGTGGCACTGGATTTTCCTTGTCAATATCGTTCCCGGAATTTTGGTCGCGCTGGTGGTTTTACTTTGCGTACCGCGTGAAAGGGCCGACTGGAGCGAGTTCCGCCGCATCGATTATGCCGGCATCGTCCTGATCGCGATGTTCCTCGGCAGTCTTGAGCTTCTTCTGAAAGAAGCGCCACCACGCAATTGGCACGGTGAATTCGTTATAATCCTGCTCACAGTGTGCGGAGCTTCCGCGGTGCTGGGTGTCTATCAATGTCTCCGCGCCACCCATCCGTTCGTCAATTTGCGGCGCTTCAGTGATTTCTCTTTCTCACTTGGCTGTGCGCTGAGCTTTGTGTTTGGCTTCGGCGTCTATGGCGCGACCTATCTGACATCGGTGTTTCTCGGTCTCGTGCGCGGGCATACACCGCTCGCCATTGGCGAGATCATGATGGTGTCCGGCGCGGTGCAGTTGTTGTCGGCGCCCGTCGCGGCCTGGCTGGAGGCGCGGTTCGACCCGCGACTTCTCACGGCCATCGGATTCAGCGTGTTCGGCATTGGCCTTCTGCTGAATGGCTTCGAAACATCGGCGACCGATTTCGACGGCCTGTTCTGGCCACAGGTGCTGCGCGGTCTCAGCATCATGCTGTGTCTGTTGCCAGCGACGCGGCTGGCGCTCGAACGTTGGCCGCAAGCCGATATCCCGGATGCCAGCGGCTTGTTCAACCTGATGCGCAATCTTGGTGGCGCCATCGGCATCGCGTTAATCGACACGATCCTCGAGCAACGCACGCAGGGGCACGCTGATCATCTGATCGCGCAATTGCAGGCGGGTCACGTTGCCGCCGCGAAGGAAGTGGGCCTGCCACTGTCGCAATTCCATGAAGTGCCGATGGGCCCTGTCGATGAGATCACGAAAGCCATCGTCGCGCCGATGATCAAGAAGGCGGCGCTGGCGGAATCGTTCAACGAGGCATGGATCGTCATCGCCATTCTCTTCGCGATATCGCTTCTGGCATTGCCATTGATGAAGCGCGCGCATATTCCGGATACCGCCATGGGACCTGGCACCGAACACGGATTTCACTAAACGGGGCTTTTCATGCGTTACGCCAAAATCGGCGCGGCCGTCCTTCTGGGCGCGGTGCTCGCCGCGCTCGCCATCATCATTGTTAGCGACCGCATGGCGCAACCTGCTGCGCCCGATCCCGCCGGCCTGATCGCGAAAGCGGCGCAGTACAAGGTGCATATCGTCCGCGACAATTTCGGCGTGCCACATGTGTTCGGTCACACCGACGCCGATGTCGGTTTCGGCATCGCTTTCGCCCACAGCGAAGACGACTTCGCCACCATTCAGGACGTGGTGCTCGCGACACGCGGCACGCTCGCGGCTAGCGAAGGCTTGAAAGCCGCGCCGGTCGACTATCTCGTTCACGCGATGCATGTGTGGGAGACGGTCAACACGCGTTATGACCGCGATCTGCCCGCCGACGTGAAGCACATCCTCGAAGCCTATGCCGATGGCGTGAACTACTACGCCGCGCTGCATCCCGGCGTCGTGAAATCGGGCCTCTTGCCGCTGACCGGCAAGGACATTGCCGCCGGATTTGTTTTCAAGACGCCGTTCTTCTATGGCCTCGGCGATGTCCTCAAAAAGCTGACGGCGGACACAGGCGGCAAGCCGGCGCTTCCCATCGGATCGAACGGCGTTGCGGTCGCGCCGTCGCGTTCCTCTGACGGGGCGACGCGGCTTCTGGTCAATTCGCATCAACCGTATGAGGGCCCGGTCGCGTGGTATGAGGCGGTGCTGCAAAGCGACGAGGGCTGGCATGTCGCGGGCGGGTTCTTTCCCGGCACGCCGTTCATGCTGCACGGACATAATGCCCATCTCGGCTGGGCAAACACCGTCAATCAGCCTGATCTCGTCGATATCTATCGACTGACGATCAACCCGTCGAACGACAACCAATACAAGCTCGACGGCAAATGGCGCGACTTTGAAGTCGAAGATGCGGCATTGCGCGTGAAGCTGTTTGGTCCGCTGATCTGGACGGTGCATCGCCCGGTTTTGTTCTCTGTGCACGGTCCGGTGTTCAAGACCGACCATGGCGTGTTTGCCGTGCGCTATGCCGGCATGGGCGAAGTGCGGCAGGTGCTGCAGTATTATCGCCTCAACAAGGCGCGCGATCTCGACGAATGGAAAGCGGCGATGCGCCTGCAGGCGCTGCCGAGCATCAACTACGTCTACGCCGACGAGAAGGGCAATATCGGTTACGTCTATAACGGCCAGTTCCCGGTGCGGAAGCCCGGCATCAACTGGCAGGATTATCTGCCGGGCGACCGCTCCGATCTCATCTGGCATTCCTACCTGCCGTTCGAGCGCGAACCGCAGATGTGGAATCCGAAATCCGGCTTTGTCTTCAACTCGAACAACATACCGTTTCAGGCGACCGCGCCGGAAGACGATCTGAAGGCCGCGGACTACCCCGCGTGGATGGGCATTCAGACAAACATGACCAACCGTGCGATGCGCGCGTTGGAAACGTTCGGCGCCGACACGCACATCAGCGCCGACGCGTTCCGCAAATACAAATTCGACATTTCCTATAGCGCGAATTCCGAAGTCGCGAAAATGATCGCGGAGGTGTGCACAAAGCCGCCCGCCGATCTCGATTCCGCCTGCACGCTCCTGAAAAGCTGGAATCGCAGCACAGACATTCACAATCGTGCGGCGGCGCTCGCGATCCTGATGGCCGAACCGGTGAGCCGTGCGCGGCACGATCACAACTGGTCGCTGACGCCGGTTATCGCGCTGCATCGGGCCATCGAACTGCTAGAGTCTCATTTCCATCGTATTGATCCGGAGTGGGGGCAGGTGAACCGCTTCCGGCGCGGCAAACTCGATCTCCCCATCGATGGTGGGCCTGACACCTATCGCGCCGTTTACGGTCAGCCGCGCCCCAGTGACGGCACGCTGACCGCCGTCGACGGCGATACGCTGATCATGTTCGTGACATGGGACAAGAACGGGAAACTTTCGTCGCAAAGCATCCATCAATTCGGCTCGGCGACGTTGGATACGAACTCACCGCACTACGCCGATCAGTCGCCGATGTTCGTGGCGATGAAGACCAAGCCGGTGTTGTTCACCGCGGACGATCTAAAAGGCAACATCGAAGCCGATTACAAACCTGGCGAAGCGCACAAATAAAAAGAGCCGACCCAAGGCCGGCTCTTTTCAGTCCATTCGAAATCGATCTTAGCTCTGCGGCGCCATCGGCAAATTGTCGATCTGATCGGCGCTCAACTGCGCGACTACGACATTGCGCGACTGGTCGAAGGTCAGCTGATTGGCGGCGATCGCAACGAGACGGCTCGCTTTGCCGAGAAGGGCCACGACAACGGTCTTCGCCTTACCGGCCGCGTCTGTGATCACGCGCTGTACAGCGCCGACCGCCTGACCGTTGCTAGTCTCGACGCTGGCGTTCGCGAGTGTCTGCGGCGGATTGCTGATGCTGTCGAGCGGCATGGTGCTCGCCGTCTGTACCGGTGCTGCCGGCGCCGCGGCCGGTGCAGCTTCAGCCGTCTGATCGGTAACCGGCGCTGCGGTTGTGGTTGCTGTGGCGGCTGCCGTCGCCGGTGTTCCCGACTGCGCCTGCTGCAACGCCTGCGCGTTCAGATCTTCCGTCTGCGCATGTTCGGCCGGTGTTCCCGGATGATGCGTGAAGGCCATGGCCGGTGTGAGCGTCAATGCGCTTACCAATCCTGCGACTGCTGCGCCCCCCAGGATGCGTGTCTTGAGTTCCATTTTTTATCTCCGTTTTTCTGGACGGCCGTGCGCAAGGGTTCCCTCGCCCGGTCCTGAAGAAAACGCGTTGATGGTTGCTCTAGTTCCGCTGCCGGAACGCTTGACGCATCGCCACGTTTCCAAATGGGGGAAGGTGGAACAATGGCGAAAAAGCAATTGCTTGAAGACATAAAAGTCGAGCCGACACGATTCTTTCGTGCGCCGAGTGACGTTCTGCGTGATCGCCGTTTTTCCGATCAGGAACGTTTCGATATTTTAACGGCGTGGGACTCGATCGCGCGCGAGAACAGCGACGATGACGACAACCAGGCTCGGATCGACGCAATCTCTGCGGCACGCACTGAGGTCGAAAACAAGCTTTCCGCGGTCAAAGTGAACGGTATAGTCGCCCATTAAGGGCGGACTTGACGTCGCCACAATCCGCAGTCACCAAAGGCGGATGGGGAACTCTGATCCACGCGCCCAGCCAGCCGTCGCTGGCACACAGCTTTCTGTCGTCATTCCGACGTTCAAAGAACGCGGCAATGTCGCCGAACTCGTGCGGCGGCTGGATATCGCGCTGGCCGGGGTTCGTTGGGAAGCAATCTTCGTTGACGACAATTCTCCCGATGGCACATCCGATGTCGTGAAGAGCATTGGGCTCATCGATCCGCGCGTGCGCTGCATCCGCCGCGTCGGTCGCCGCGGTCTCGCCGGTGCTTGTATCGAAGGCATGCTATCTTCCAGCGCACCCTACGTTGCGGTGATGGACGCCGACCTTCAGCACGACGAAACTGTGCTGCCCAAGATGCTCGCCAAACTCACCGGCGGCGAGTTCGATCTCGTGGCGGCGACACGGTATGTCGAAGGCGGCAGCGCGGAGTCGTTCGGCGAAGCGCGCGGCGCGATCAGCCGGATCGCGACCAAGATCACCCATTCTATTCTCGGCATCTCGCTCAGCGATCCGATGAGCGGCTTCTTTATGCTGCGCCGGGACAAATTCGACGAGATCGTGCCGCGCCTGTCGCCGGCAGGGTTCAAGATCCTGCTCGATATCGTGACAGCCGGCGATCATCTGCGCATCGCGGAACAGCCTTTCGTCTTCGGCACGCGCCACGCCGGCGAGAGCAAGTTCAATGTGCAGGTCGGTCTCGAATTCTTGGGACTCCTCTTCGCAAAGCTCAGCGGCGGCTTTGTCGATCCGCGCTTTATCTTCTTCCTGATCGTGGGTGCGCTCGGTCTGGTCGTGCATCTCGCGGTGCTGAAATCATTTTTGCTGTGGCCTCTTTCCTTCCCGGTCGCGCAGAGCGTTGCGACGTTTGCGGCCATGACCAGCAACTTCTTCCTCAACAACGAGCTGACCTATCGCGACCGGCGGCTGAAGGGCTGGTCGATGCTGTGGGGCTTTATCGGGTTCTGCCTGTTCTGTTCGGCGGGCGCACTGACCAATGTCGGCCTCGCGGCGTGGCTGTTCAGTGCCGAGCGTGAGGTGTGGTGGGTCGCGGGTGCAGCCGGCGCTCTGATGGGCGCCTTCTGGAACTACGCCATGTCGAGCCTCTTCATCTGGCGCACGCGTTGATGCGCGAGCATCGCACCACCGTCATCGTCATTGTTGTTCTGATTACCTTGCGCTTTGTCGCCGGAGCGATCCTGCCGCTCTCGGCGGACGAGGCCTATTACTGGCTATGGTCGCGGCACTTGGCGTGGGGGTACTACGACCATCCGCCGATGATCGCGTTCCTGATCCGCGCGGGCACGACGGTGTTCGGCGATACGTCCTTCGGCGTTCGTGTCGCTCCTCTCCTTCTGTCTGCCGCTGCAAGCTGGTTCGTCTGGCGCGCTGGTGCGTCGATCCTGAAGGACGAGCGTGGCGGTGCGCTGTCTTGCCTGCTGTTTAATCTGACCTTGATGGCCGCTGTTGAAACGATGGCGGCCACACCCGACGCACCGTTGATCTTCTGTGCCACTGCCTTCCTTTGGGCCTTGGCAAAGGTCGATGAGACACAAGATGGCCGCTGGTGGCTCGGTGTTGGTGCGGCTGGCGGTTTAGCACTGTTGTCGAAGTACACTGCGCTCTTTCTTGGTGCCGGTGCGTTGGCATGGATCGTGTTCGTGCCGTCGGCGCGGCGCTGGTTGTTGTCGCCGTGGCCGTATCTCGGCGTGGTCCTCGCGTTCGCGATTTTCGCGCCGAATCTGTGGTGGAACGAGACGCATCACTGGATGACCTTCGCGTTCCAGTTTGGGCGTGTCGGCACAGGCCATCTCACCGCGCGCTTCCTGTTCGAATTCCTTGGCGCACAGCTTCTGCTCGCGACGCCGTTTATTTTTGTCTGCGGCGTGTTCGGGCTTTTCCGCAAAGA